>Ga0180437_10000363_pt1 | contig 88662 bp, 110 predicted proteins | sample SS_ome_4_FD_132410 | JGI IMG/M metagenome (GOLD analysis project Ga0180437, IMG submission 132410) | Hypersaline lake sediment archaeal communities from the Salton Sea, California, USA - SS_3_D_1 metaG | ecosystem: Environmental > Aquatic > Non-marine Saline and Alkaline > Hypersaline >...
GAAAAAGGGATAATTGATAATGGCAAAGGGAAAAAGTTTTGAAAGAGATACAAGCAGAGAATTATCCTCTTGGCTAACCAATGGAAAAGATGATGATGCCGTATGGTATACCAAATCATCTGGTGGTAGAGCTACAAGAAGAAAAAAACTGTATAATGAATCACGAAAGTATGATCATGGAGATCTTGGACCTGATGATTCAACAACAGAATATTTCTTTGATCGATTTAGCATTGAATTAAAAACAGGATATGCATCAAAGCGTAAAAAAAGCTATCAATTATGGTCTATACTGGATGCATTAGATTCAAATCAAAGTACGCCTTGGTTCTATCAGTTTTGGACTGAAGCTAAGATAGATGCTGATGCATCTAAACGTGAGCCAATGCTGATTTTCAGACGTTTACGGAGATTGCCATGTATTGCCATGCATGAAGATATTTTCAATCAATTTAAAAAGTGCGCTCTTGATGCACCCATTGATCATATAACTGTTAATATCAACAATGAACATCCTGTAACCGTTGCTAATATGCGTCATTTTTTCTATTGGACAAAAGGAATGATGAATCAAATATTCATAAGTTTTAGAATTAACAGAGCAATTATGCATAGGAGACATGGATGAAAAAGAAAAAGAAAACATTAACACGTCATGCAAATTGGAGGTTTGAAGATCGAACCGACCAATCTGTAAGTCGTAAGAAGATAATCAATTATCTTCAAAATGGTGGTGAAATTATATATGCTAAACGATTGACCATTACCCGATCTTTAGCCTATCTGCCAATTGATAATGAAATATTCAAAGTCATTATCAATCGTAAGAGTAGAATTATTGTGTCTATTCTTCCTTGGCAGGATGTATTCAAAGCTACATTCATATTCTTCAGTAAATATTACGATGAAAAAGATTATATCGTAGAATTATATCCTGATTGCTTTTTAGAAACAAAATCAAAACATGCTCTTACCAAAATCTATATGGGTAAAGATAAAAAACCAATTGGATATAATCATCCTTTCTTTGAAGGATTATTTGAAGCTGCATGGAATATGCATTTAGCTGGGAGAAAAATAAATGGTAAAAAAACTGAAGCTAAAGAGCAAACCACAACGTTTGAATTTGAAAAAAAAGAAGACAATAATAAAATCGAATCAGAAGAATCAACATACTGCAACCTATGATAAGTTTTTTATTAATAAAGTTAGTGAAAAAACACATACCCCTGAAGAAGCATTGACAATATTGCTGGAACAAAGGAATAAAGCTCCATTTGTAAATGAAAAAAACAAATGGTTTGAGATCAATGAATATTTACCACCAATAAAGTCAATACAAATAATGACTTTTGAACGCAATAGCAGTTATGTAATTCATGATTGTGTCAATTCTTGGGCTTTTCTACAACACTACCTTTTAAATAAATATTATTACACTGATAAAACTGGATGGTCTAAAAGAATATCTCATTTTATGATTTTGGGTGAACCCGATGTTGATAAGTGAAATAATACTCCACAATTTTCAAATTCATAAAGACCTACATATTAAGTTACAGCCGGGAGTCAATGTCATTCTTGGTGATACTGATGCTGGTAAGTCAGCAATCATCAGAGCATTGAAATTGATTCTTGATAATCAACCCCGTAGTGGTGAATCCATATTTCAAAATAAACACAATAAAGATCCTCTTAGCATTGAAATCGTACATGCTAATGGTAGTCGTGTTAAAAGGGAAAAGCGCCGATACTATCTTAATGGAGAATTATTAAAAGCATTCGGTACAGATACCCTTGCGCCTATCAAAGAACTATTTCCACTAAAGGATATCAATTGGCAACGACAATTAGAACCTCATTTTCTTGTTCTTCAAACTGGTGGTGGTGCAACTAAATTATTAAATGCTTCTACTGGAATGGAAGATCAAGAACTATTAATCAAAGAAGTTAAAACGAAGATAACTGAATCAAAATCCAATATTAAACGAATCAGTAAAAATAATGAGGAACATAAGGAAACTATAGATCGATTGCAAAATGTTAATCGATTTATGGATGATGCTCTATATATAAAAGCCGAAATAGATCAATATTATGATCTTACTAATACTAATAAAGAATTAAGAATAATATTAGATAAAATCTATCAATGTCGTAAAAATAGAATCAATATTAAAATAATAAATGATCGATTAAAAGATATTACAACCATTGAAAGTGGAATTAAATCAATCAAAGGTAAAAAAGCAATAATTGCTGGTTTACAGGATTTACTCAATCACTTAAAAGAAGCACAAATAGAAGTTCATAATAAACGTATCTATAACAAGCGTCTTCACTCCATAAATTTGATAATTGAGAAACACAATCAATTTTTCAAAACTACTTCAATAATAAAACAATTATTCAAGCTAATCCAACAAATCCAACAAATCAAAAAGGATAAAATTGCTGCTAAAAAGGAATACAAACGATTAGAGAAAAAATTGAATAATTACCTTCTTGAGTTAGGCTATTGTCCCACTTGTGGAAGATCTATAACGGAGGAACACAAATGCTAATTCTACATGTTGGGGATGGTCATCTTACCGGAAAGAATCCAATAGCAAGGGTAGATGATATTGTAGAAGTTCAATTTAATAAATGGAAGGAAATTGTACGCATAGCCAATAAATTTAACTGTCCTATTATTACACCGGGAGATATCTTAAATGTTCCAATTATTGCGAATTCAATTCTTACACGTTTTGGTAGCATTCTGCAAGCTCTTGAGCATCCTATCTTTTTTACTTGGGGTAATCATGATCTTATGTATCACTCCCTTGATATGTGGAATCGCACTTCTTTGGGTGTTCTTTGGTCTAACAGCCCAAAGGTTAAACACATCTCCCAATTCCAAAGAGATTATGGAATAGCATGGGATTACATTGATTGGAATCAAGAATTAGTCAGTAATAATTCTCCTTTTTTACTTACACATAAAGCGGTTGTCTACACCAAACAAATTGGTAAAAATTCTTGGATTCTTGATGATCCTGATTTTGCCTATAATATTGATGACGATAAATTCTTGGAGAAATACAAATTAATTATTTGTGGTCATTGGCACCGTCAATATCAATTTAAAAGAAAAAATACCACTGTTATCAATGCTGGTGTTATTTTAAGAAGAACAATAGAAGAAAAAGATATTCCCTGTGTTAATCTGATTAATCTGGATAATATGTTACGTACAAAAATTAAGTTAAAGTCAGCTAAACCTACAAGTGAAGTTATATCCAAAAAACACCTAAATGAAAAAATACATATTGTACAACATGATATCAAACAATTTGTTGATTCATTAAGAAATACCAAAATAAAAAATTCAGCTAAATTCCTTGATAATTTAATGAACCTATTAGATAACCATGAATTAAATCCAGCAATTGAAAATATATTACGACAAATGATTGCTCAAGTTATGGAGAAGAAAGGGGGGCAATAATAGGAACACATTTTAACTTGAATGATTGAGATTTTGACTTTTTAAAAATTTTGGGAGGAGAAATTCAAAATGTTAGAAATTGTACGTAAGGCAGTTAAAATCGAAGATAAGTACTGGTCTGTTTACAGTAACACACGTCATGAAGAAGGAGACTTTAAGGCGCAATTTCATTGTGCTATCTGTGATCCTGAAGGAAAGAAATTTTATCCTAAACTTGTTAAAGTAGATAGTTTTCTCGTATGTGGACACTGTGTTATGAACATGACTAAGGCATTAAATAAAGCAACCATCAGTGATTGTAAAAAAGGAGAAAGGCATTGAAATCAGAGGAACAGATCAGAAGGAAATTAGAAGAAGTTAAAGAAAAAAGAAGTAACTGTCCATTTCGATTCATTGAAATTTACAAAGAAAAAATTAGAACATTACAATGGGTATTGGAGGAAAAAAAATGAAACCTGTTTTTATTGAAGCAAGAGATCTAAACGATGCTTATTTCACATTACTTTGGGAACTGTGGAATCATGGACATGAATACAAAATTGATGCAGGATCTTTTGCTGGATCAAAACGATTGGAATTCTATTATGCAGCAGGATTCATTCGTAATCCTCATGCAAGACCATTAGCACCTATAATGCCACAAGGTATTCCTCCGACAACCACTGATGAAAAGCTGGAACAGGATTATTTTCCAAACTATCTGATGGACCCCTTTCTTTCAAAAAATGAGCATTACCGTTATTCTTCATGGATTAATGGAACAGAACACTACTCTGAATTTGGCCGAATGTCAGAGCATCCGACAGATGAAACACCTATTGAATGGGTAATTCGACACTTCAAAGAAAAAGGATATCATAATAATCATTGCTACATTAACATTGGTAATGTTGATTCTGGTTTCAATTATGATATTCCCTATACTAATGAAGCTAATCGTTTAACATCACCTTGTTTTCGTGGAATTGATTTTAAAATAAAAGATGAAATGCTTTTAACATCCGTTGTTTTTCGTTCATGGGATCTCTATGCTGGTTTCCCTGAAAACATGGGTGGATTCACATTGCTCAATGAATACGTAGCTGGCGAACTAAACATTCAACCGGGACCACTATCCTTTGCATCGCAAGGTCTTCATGCTTACGACTATCAAATAGAACCAATTGCTGCTATTCTAAATAAAGAATACAGTCTATTCTAAATAAAGAATACAGTAAAGAACCACATATTCGATAACCCAAAGGCGATTTGGAGATCATCATGCCAACTGAGGAAGAAAAAAATATTACTGAAATAAAAGAAATGCTTGAACAGAAAAAAGCAATGTCTGACAGAGCTGAAGTGCAAGAAGAATTCCTTCTTAAACAATTAAAGGAAACGTTTGATGTTAATTCAGTTGAAGAAGGAGAAGAATTAATTAAACAATTAACAGAAGAAGCAGAAGAAAACAAAAAGGAAAACAGTAAACTATTTAACGATCTCATAGATCGCTTAGAAAAAGATGGAATATTATGATAGACACAATCATAGATCGTTTAAATAAGTTACAAACTGAATACAATCTTGCAAAAAAGAAGTATTCAAAAAATGTCATAGCCATAGCAAAGGAGAAAAAGTATATTGAACAACTGGAATTATGCAAAGCTATTCTGATAAAAGTTGGAGAAGATACCCAAAAAGAGCTAAAAAAGTATATCGAAGAAACAACCACCATGGCACTACAAACCGTGTATGGTGATGACTATGAATTCCTGATAGAATTTGACTATACCAAACGAGATCAGATTGAAATCCGCTTTTTTATCAAGCATTTAGGAATCAAATTAGAACCCCGAAAAGATACTTGCGGTGGCGGCGTAATTGATGTATGCTCATTTGCGCTTCGCATGATATGTCTAACGTTAGAAGAACCCGATGTTGCTGCGGTTTTAATCCTTGATGAACCATTTAAAAATGTTTCTGCTAAATATGTTCCCTTGGTTGGACAAACAATTGTTGACATTGCTGATTTATTAAATCTTCAAATCATTATGGTTACGCACATCGAAGGATTTATTGAAACCGCTAACAATTTAATCTACATCTAATGAAGAAAGGATTTAAAGTAATGTCAGGAATGCCACAACCTATTGAACCGGGATTGTATGATGGTCTAAAAGTATTCTCATTTGATTCTTCGCACTTCTTAAATATCGATTTAAAACTTCTTGACATTTTTTGTGTAGCTGGAGATAGCATACTGTCTAAAGGAATTCGCTTTGTTACAAAAAATCAAAATCCAGATCGTGAATCCGAATTTAATCATACGGGTATTTTATCCGGTGGATCATGCACCCTTGAGTGTCTTTGGACATTAACAAGTAAAAATCTTTTCTATCACTATCAGGGTAAAAGAATATTAATTGGACGTTGGAATAAAATAAATGATAATTTAAGATTAAAAGCAATGTTAGCGACCAATAAACATATTGGTCAAATCTACCCTGCTTATCGCATTCCCCTTCATCTTATCAATATAGCACATATATTCCACTGGAAAAAATTAGTATGTTCTGAATACGTTGCTAAAGTTCTTTTTAAAGCTGGCGCAAGGCATCACAATTTCTATGGCACCAATCCAGATCACTTAGCTGATGAAATTAGATGTGCTTTGAATGAAGAACGCACTGGTCCCAAGTATACTATTCTTTATGATGATTATCTTCCTGTTTTTTATTATCGGTATTGTCCTCTATGTAATAGTGTTCATCCAACACCTTATTTTAAAAATAAACTAATGTCTGTACATGAATGTCCAATACACAAACAGCCCTTAATGGAAATTACCCCTTCCTTCCAGTATAAGTATCCTATCATTAAAAAAATAATTAATTACGAAATAGACCTTACCAATTATATAACCAAATAATACAGGGGAAGTGCTATGTTTTGCAAGAAGTTCAAATGCACTTTATCCACGGATGCCTGTATTAAACGTCAGATACTTATAAAGGAAGGGTTGATAATAAAAGAATTAAAATCATCATTTGATCAATGCCTTCAATGCAATCAGGGAAAAAGAGTAATTAAAAATCCAAAAAGATTCATTAACAGAGATGTTAGAATCCTGATGGCAAAACAAATACAGGTAATAGAGGATAGAGGATTTGTATTAAAATTAAGTACTCTTGAAATCGAAGACACACTATGGAGGAAGCACAATGAAAAATGTATTAACGGATCAATCAAGCGAACGGTTACTTCAGGGGGAAGAATTATTAAATTTCATGGATTGCAACGGCATACTTCAAGAAATAAATCGTACATTCCTTCATCCCTTAGGAATAGAATTAAGACCAAACTACGAAAAAAATGAATTTGAATTTTATACCAGTGATGATCCCAAAGGATATTTGCTGGACAAAATATCTCAAATGAAACGACAGGCATTTCAAAAATTCAATCTTCGTAGACAAACAGAACGTAATAAATTGTTGGGTTTTGGTATTCAAACTCAGGATCTATTCCGATCTGAAAACATGACCAAATTAGCTGGCCTTGTCCTTGCACCAGATCGTGTTAAAATTGAAGCGATCACTGCTTGTTTTAATATTTTTTGTCACATCGTTTATTCCAAAATCATGAGTAAACATAAAAAGTACGATAGCAATTTTGATCCAGAACAATTTTCCAAAGATGAATTGCTGGAAAATTTAAGAAAAAATTTAAGGGATGAAGATTGGGTTGATGTTGCAGCACTTGCCATGATGTTCAATCAAAAGGATGAATTACAAAAATCCATGGTAAAATGTTTAGAATACCGTGATAAATATTATGAGAACCAAAAGAAATTAGAAGAATCAAAGAAAGGAATTAAGTAATGTACAGTGAGAATGCAATCGCAGTATATAAACGTTTATACTTTGATCAGTTGAGAAATGAATCTGAACCTTGGGAAGTACATACCAGAGTTGCCAATGCAATTGGTAAATCTCCACAAGAAATAGAAGAATTTGAAAATATATTAAATGAAAAAATATTTCGTCCCAATAGTCCCTGCATGATAAATGCTGGTCGTAGATCTGATAAGGCACATGATAAACAATTGGCAGCTTGCTTTGTGCTGGGCCTTGAGGATTCAATGGAATCCATCATTGAAATGTGGGGAGTATGCTCTAAAATATATGCATCCGGTGCTGGATCAGGTATTCCCATTACCAATCTTCGTGAAAATTCATCTCCTATTTCTACTGGTGGTATTGCTTCCGGTCCACTTCGTTATTTACGAGTTGTTGATTTAATAAGCGATACCGTTAAATCTGGTGGACGATCAAGACGTGCCGCCAATATTGGTGTATTCCGATATGATCATCCTGAAGCAATGGATATCATTACTGCTAAATCAAATGGAAATGAAACATTACAAAGTTTCAATCTATCCATGTCGATTGATGATGAATTCATGCGTAAAGTAATGGAACAAGGAGAAGCAAATAAAGCTGTTAATATTGTTTCTCCTAATAAAAAACAAATAGTAGGCACAGTCAATGCCGATGAAATATGGAATAAGGTCGTAAAATCAGCTTGGGAATGTGGTGATCCCGGCCTTTTATTTATCAATGCAGCAAACAAATACAATGCATTTCCGTCCGTCAGTAAAATTGATTGCACCAATCCTTGTGGTGAAGTTCCCCTACCACCTTGGAGTGTATGTAACATTGGTTCAATTAATATAGTTCCTTTTATCCGTACCTCTCCCGGTATGGCTGATCCTGATTTTAAACCATTCTTTAATTGGGATGCCTTTAAAGAAAGTACATTTACAGCCGTAAAATTTCTGGATAATGTCATTGATGTATCAACATACATTCATCATAAATTTAAAGAGAATAGCCAATCACAACGTCCAATCGGTTTAGGTATAATGGGTTTTGCTGATGCCTGTATTAAGCTTGGTATCAGCTACGGTTCTGATGAATCCATACAATTTTTTGAAAGAATTTGTTTTGAATTAACCAAAAATGCAATCGATGCTTCCATATCCCTTATTGAAAAGGAAGGTCGGACACCAATTGCTATACCTGAAAAAGATTTAAATCATTTTGTAAAATTACTGAAACACTATACTAAAAATGATGAAGAAATCATTCAACGCTTTGTCCATTTTGGTATTCGTAATTCCACATGGTCTTGCATTGCTCCAACAGGATCTATATCAATCAGTTCCGATTGTTCTTATGCTTGGGAACCTTTAATGGCACTGGTTTGGGAGAAACCACTGGTCGATTGCAATGACGTTTTAAAAATAGTACATCAGGATTTTGAAAACGATTTAACAAAATGGATTCGTAGTAATATACATGATAGCAGTAAAAATGAAACTGAAGTTCAAAGACGTAAAACGATTATTATGAATAAGATCGTTGAAAATCATGGATCAATTCAAAATCTAACTGAATTGCCCGAAAGTATGCGAAAACTATATAAGGTAGCTCATGATATTGATCCAATGCGTAAAATTGATATGCAAGCAGCAGGACAAAAATATATTTCTCTGGCTATTTCTTCTACATGTAATCTTCCCAATACCGCAACAATAGAAGATGTTGATAACATTTATCGTGAAGCATATAAAAAAGGTCTGAAAGGTGTTACCGTATTCAGAGATGGTTGCCGTGATTCAGTTGTTCACTTTGGTAAAATGAAACGCAAAGAAGATCAAGTTATAGGATTTGATCGCCCCATCAAACGTGTTGGGGAAACAGTTGAAATTAAAACTCCCTATGGTAAACTGTTTATCACTTGTAATTTTGATAATAAAAAGAAACCATTTGAAATCTTCTTCCGCGTTGGAAAACAAGGAGCATTGACCAATGTTCTGATTGATGCTTTGGGACGTGTCTGTTCTAAAGCATTACAGGGTGGTATCCCTATGGATATTATCATTGATACCCTTCGTGGATTAAAAGGTGAGAAATTTTGGTTCAAAATCTCTGATGATATGACCAAAAGTGATAGTGCTGAATCAATCGTTGATGCCATTGCTAAATTGATTGAGTATCATTGGGATCAGAAAAACAAACGAGTAGATGCATTCATGGAATCCAATATCGGTGATGTTAATATGGATTGTATTTCTAAAACACAACAGGATACGTGTCCTATTTGTTATCGGAATACATTAAGACATGACACTGGTTGCCGTGGTGGTTATTGTACGGCTTGTGGCTATAGTTCATGTGAATAAATAGAAAAGGAGATCGTTATGCCCCGGTTAAAGTTGAATGCAAAACGACCTAAGTTAAAAACCAAATCAATTATTAAAAAAGGAATGACTATTTCCCGTACTGTTACATCTGATACTCCAATTGTTCATGACGATTCTGATTTAGCATATTTAAGTTTCTTTGATCCAATGATAATGAAAATATCAAGGGTTGATCGTTATTCTATTCAGCTTTATATAAAAACAAGAGTAAATGATGAACCAAAATGGGATAGAATATACGATCTTCTTTTTTATCCTTCCGGTCCCGGTATGGAACAAATTGAGGGATTTGCTACAGATGAAACATTTGTTGCCACTACTGGATTAGCGAATCAATTAACACATCGATTAAATCAACTGAAAGAATATGGTAATCCACATTGGCATATAGATGTGGATTACCAGATTACCTTTGACAATTGGAGAAACCTTTTCAAAAAATCAGAGTATAGTACAGTGGTTGATGCAGTTCCTAAAAGAATGCCACTCAAAACTAAAACAATTAAAAGAGTAAAACTCAAACCCAAAAAGAGAATGAAACTAAAGGTTGCTTCCAAATGAAAAGACATAATTTAAAAATAAAAGATGAAACTGGTGAATGTATTATGTTCATCGATGGAAAGCACCTTGTCTATCGATCACAGTATAGTAGCAATGTTTCCAGTTTATCATACGAAGATCAAGCAACGGGTATTTACTTTGGGTTTTTTAATACCTTAAAGTCAATGGCAAATCTATTTAATCCAGTAAACACAATTATTCTTTGGGATTCTTTTCATGATTCCGTTAGAAAACAAGAATATGCTGGATATAAAGAAAGAACCAGTAATCTAACTGATGAACAAGCTGAAGCAAAAAACAAAGTGCATGAAGAATATCCATTAATTGTGGAAATGTGTGAACAGCTTGGTTTTGCCAGTGAATTGCTTGAAGGATATGAAGCTGATGATTTGTTTGCTTTATACGTAAATAAATATCCATATTTAAATAAGGTTCTCATAACCAGAGATGAAGATCTTTATCAATGTCTGGATGAAAACACTATTATATATAGTCCTGACGATAAAAAGAAAAAAGATCGCAAATGGTTCATACGTAAATATGGTATTGTCCCTGAACAATGGGGATTGTATAAAGCATTAGCTGGATGTTCTTCTGATACGGTGCCGGGAATAAAAGGTATCGGACCCAAAGGAGCATTAGCCTATTTAAAAAATGAAGCAAGCTCTAAAATATCCAAAAAAATTTCAGATAATATAGACCAATATGAACTTTGTAAACGATTAACTGTACTACCTCACCCTGATTTAAAAGAATACAATATTCGTTATAAAATAACGAATTTAAATATACTAAGGTGGTTTGAAATCTGTCAACAAATGGGTTTCAAATCGTTTATTGAAAGGATGCATGAATTTGAACGTGCATTCCAAAATCGTTTTTATAAGGAGATTGAAAATGGCTAAAAAGAAAACTGAACGTAAACCTTTAAGAGCAAAAACCAGTGCAGCAGAAATCGCAAATTTCGGAGAGAAATACTTTAAAGATCGTCTTGCTCAAGGAATCAATTATGCCTACTATGGAGATTGGCAAAGAAATTATGCAAAGTTACTTGTTTCTATTACAGATGTAGTTGAACAAGCAGCAAATGATCGTACTGCTCTTTTTGTTGATCTTGGAACTGCTTGTGGTGTCAATCTTCTTGGAATGAAAGAAACCAAAGTATTTGGAAATGTTAAAGGCTTTGATATTTCTGAATACATGATTGATCTTGGCAAAAGAAGACATGGATTCTCTGATGATGAAATGCAAGTATTAAATATTGCAACAGAAGAACTTCCTCTGGAAGATAACTCTGTTACAATGATCCATTGCTCTCATACTTTAGAACATGTGGATACAGATGGTATCCCATTCATCCTTGAAGAAATGAACCGTGTATTAAGTGAAGACGGTGTGGGTGTTATTGTTATTCCTGCTGTTAAAGTAGGAATGTCAAAAGATGACATTGAACTTGGAGATCAAACTCACATTAATGTTCAAACAGAATATTGGTGGAAAAAGAATATCTCAAAATTCCTTTCAATTGATTCCGCTATTCGTGAAAATTTTAAAGAAAATAAATTTAGCCCATCAATGGAAAAAGATGCACCATCTTTTTACCAAAATTACAAGGATAGTTGGACACTTTTTGGAGTGCATAAAAAGAATTAGAAAGGATATCAAACTGTGTCTTATACTTCTGGTGCATTGAAATTCAATAATCACTTTTTAAATCAGATCATCCTTCATTGTATCCAGAATGACGATTTTATCAAAAAAGTTAGACACACTGTTCCTCTGGACATTTTCAAAACCAGAGATAAAAAATTCCTTATTGAGATATGCTTTGAGTTCTTCGATGATTTTAATGCTGCACCACAGGATAACTTTTTCGATATCTTTAAAGAACGTGAAAAGTCTATTCCTTCTGATCTATATGATCGTTGCATTAATCTCATTGGAGTTCTCAAAGACATATCAGGATCAAACCCTGAATACATATTAAAAACGATTGATGATGCGATTCGACACTTCAGATTAGAGGAAGCAAGTGTCGAATTCGCTTCATTAATTAAAAGGGGTAAGTACAATGATGCCAAACTACTTATTCTAAAGGCAATCAAAGATCCTGTTATTGAGGAACCATACTATAACTTTTTGGAAGATCGCTCATTCATTCATGATCGTATAAAAGAAAATCGTTTTGACATGTCAACCGGCATCGATGTTTTAGATGCAACCATAGGGGGATATCGAAACTCTTGGTTAGTAACAGTATTAGGAGCAACCAAAGGTGGTAAAACTTGGTTCTTAATTGAAATGGCTGTTACCGCTGTATTTCAAGGCAAACGTGTACTATTCATTTCATTAGAAATGGGTAAGGAACAAATTGATGAACGTTTTGACATGACCATTGGCTTTATGACTTCCCGTATGAATGGTGATAATGTAGAGGTCATGAGAAAAGTTGGTGAAGATTGGATCAAAAGTACTGAAAATATAGACAGCATTTACAATATCAATAAGGTTGTTGAAAACAGAAATCGAATGCGTAAAATCGGTGGTGGTGATTTGCGTGTCGTTGCTTTTAATCGTGGTCGTTTAAATTGTTTTGATGTTGAACGTATCATTGATGAATTAGAAGAATCAGGATTCTATACTGATGTAGTTATCGTTGACTATCTTGGTATTATGAAAGAAACTGCTGCTGGGCAAAGTAAGAAAGAAAGGATCAGTGAAAATTGTATTGGTTTAAAAGATCTAAGTGGTCGTAAAAATATGATTGCTATTTCTGCTATGCAGGGAAATCGTAAAGCCATGACCGCTGAAATATTTCACTCTCACCTTGTTGCTGATGACATTGATACTATTTTTAACAGTGATCTTGTACTTGCATTCTGTCAAACTAAATTTGAAGAAGAACAAAATAAATACAGATTATATATTGCCAACTATCGCCATGGTAAACAGCACATGCAAATTGGTTTAGTGCGTGATCTGGAGATAGGTCAGGTTGCTCTTGATACCTATGAACTGAAAGAAAAACAAGATGAAGACGATAAATCTGCTGAAGCTGGAGTTGATTATTAATGGATAAATCTTTAAAAATTAAAGAAATTCATGCTGGAAGTTTCCGTTGTGAAAACAATGTTACGGGGGCATTTGTAAAAAATATATTATCCTATAAAGAAAAAAGAAAATACTTTGATAAATCAATTGGAAAAGAAATAGTAAAAGATGTGACATTTGATTATGGAGCATCACGTTATGGATTATACTATTTTCCAAGTGGTCTTGTAGGATATGTAAAACGAAAAGGTCTTTTATTAAGAAGACAAACAGTGGAGATCATTCGATCACCAGATTCTTATGAACTACCCCGTAAATTAATGCCATCCCTACCGGGAATTGAATTTGAACCATATCAAGCAAAGGTATTCCGCAAAATAGGTCCGAATAAAATGGGTATCATTGTCGGACCTACTGGAATGGGTAAATCAATTATATTAGGTGGCATTATTGATAAATTATACTGTCCCAATACCCTTCTTATTGTACCAACCAAATCAATTGGTAAACAAATGTATGATTCTTTTAAGAATTGGTTTGGTGATCGTGTAGGTATGATTGGTGACGGTATTTATGATCAACGGGATATCACTATCTGTTTATTTCAATCCCTTAATAAATTCACAGTCTCCAGAAATAATATTCAGCTTATCCTATGTGACGAAGTACATTTAGTTAATGAAACAATAAAAAAATTTCTTAATAAAAATGGAAAAAATATTTACTATCGGTATGGTGTTACAGCCACACCACAAAAATTCAAACATAATTTGAAAAAAACGTTTAAAATGATGGGTTGCTTTGGCAATATACTAAGTGAAGTCACTGATAAAGAAGCATCTAAACGAGTTCTTCCTGTTAAGGTCAACATGGTAAGCTACTATTGTCACAGTCCTCAAGGAATTGATTACAAATCAGTTATGCGTGAGGATATTCTATACAGTAAGATAAGAAATAATAAACTATTAAAAGCAGCAAAATCTCTGGCTATTTCAAAAGGAATGACTGTTCTATATTTGGTAGATGAAACTAAACAGGCATTAATTGTTGAAAAATTAGCATATCAATTAAATCTCAATCCCTACGTTGTCCATGGAAAAATGGATAATAAAGAAATCAATTACATAAAAGAAAATTTAAATAATAGAAAAATTAATTTATGTATAGCAACAAGAGTATTCAGTGTCGGAACAGACATTCCTAACGTTGATTGTATTGTGCTGGGATCTGTACGCAAATCTGAAATTGACACTCTCCAAAAAATAGGGCGTGGAAGAAGACGTACCAAACATGAACATCTCTTACTCATTGATTGTGTCGATAAAGTAAGAGATAAAAAATTCAATAAATACTTCTACGGATACTCCATGCAAAGAATGCAAATATACAGAGAGAAAGAATGGGAAATAAGAAAAGTAATTTTATAAATGAAAACTATCGTGATGATCCAAGATATGTTCTCGCGGCTGATAAATTTGATATCCTTACATTCCTTAGTGATAATGATGTTGATTACACTATGGATGGTAAAAACGTTGGAACAGATTTTATCGGCGTAAACCCTTGTCCTAATTGTGGTGATTCAAGAAATCATTATGGTATAAACATTAAAAAAAAGTATGGTTCATGCTTCATTTGCAAGTATCACATAAGTCTTATCGGAATTATATGTCTTTATGGTAAAATGTCATTTGAGGAAGCATTCAAATATTTAATAGAAGAACAAGATGAAAATAAAGATGTTGAACAAAGAGTTAAAGAAATAATATATGGACAGGTAATACATGAAGAACATGTGTATCAAACAAAAACAGATGTATTACCAAATAGTAGATTAATTACAATGCGAGATCTAAGAATAAATCCTCACCTGAATACATTTTTTAAAGAAAAAAAATTAAATTTATGGCACGTAAAACGATATGGCTTACGGATAGGTACTGAAAAAAAATATCAAAATTATATTATATGGCCTGTATGGTATAAAAATCGATTGGTTTCTTATCAAAGAAGAAACTTTAAAGAAAAAAGATATTACAACCCAAAGAATCTTCAGCACTATATTTACGGATATGATTGGATCATCCCCGGCAACCCTTTGATTTTGGTAGAAGGATTTTTAGATTATACAAGAATTGATACTTATTTAAGGTGCTACCATCCAAATAATATATCAATTACCTCTGGATTATTAAAATCTATATCCAATAAACAAATTCAAATGATAATAAACGCAAAACCTTCTTCAATAATTGTTATGTTTGACAATGATTCATGGTTTGATTACTGGCGTATTAGAAACTCTTTTCCTTTTAACGTATTCTTTGTTATCATACCAAAAGGTTTAGATCCAAACATGATGAATTGGAGTCAAATCAATAACATTTTTAAAAAGGAGATCCTAAATGTCATATCCTAAATTTAATATCTACCAGTTCATTGAAAAAATCAATTATATTATCATTCATCATTCCCTTACCAAAGACGGTACTACGGTCAACTGGCAAGCAATCAGACGCTATCATACAATCGATTTGGGATGGATTGACGTTGGATATCACTATGGATTAGAACTTATAAATAATAAAGTGGAGATACTGGCAGGAAGACCCCTACATACCAAAGGGGCGCACTGTAAACAAGGTGGTAGGAATCATGATTCAATTGGTATCTGTTGTGTTGGAAACTATGACAATTACCCCATCTCATTAAGCATGTTTTCTAAATTAACAGATCTATGCACTTCCCTGTGTTATACCTTCTCCATTCCAGCAGATAAAATAAAGGGGCATACAGAATATGCCCCTTATAAATCTTGTCCCGGTAAATTATTTGATATGGATAATCTAAGATCTACCGTATCACTCCAGCTTGGTTAGGTGGTGTTGGGGAATTGGTTGGAACAACTCTGGCATTGACATTAATCACAGCATTATTCTTTTCCAGTTTATGACCGATTCCCCAAACCGTAAATGCACCACCAACACCCGCAATAATAAAACCAATAAATTCAAGCCATGGTTCCATATCTGGATAAGGTGCTAATTTAGAAGAACCAGAAATAGTCCCTCCAATCGCAACCATTATTGCACCAGCCTTTGTTTTCCATCCTGTCATTGCCGGTGGTGCCGGTGGTGCAGTATAAGTTTTTGTTACTTCAACTGCCTTTGTCATAACCATTCCCCTTTCTGAGTAAGAATTCTAAAAATACTACCATCCTTATACGAACTAACTTTAGTTGTAGAAATATGACATGGCATAAAGTGATCGTGACGTTTACCATTAATCAAACCAATCAAACGATCATGGCCAAGTAATGCTCCAGCCAAATAGATAGGACCGCTATCTATTCCAATAAAAAATTTACATTTTCCTATTTCTTCAATCATACGTTTTAAATCTGGTTCTTCAAAACGTAGAGAATTTTTTTTCGTTGCAAGACAAAAATCATCTGTTCCACGATCAGAACATTTGTACTCTTTGGAAAAACCGGGGCGCATGTGCATTTCAAATGGTTCAAAACCAGCGTCTTCAATTTCTTTCCATACTTTATAAACAATTTCCTGCGGTACAAATTTATCAAGCATTCCAGTATGACCAAAGAAGTGAACACCCACTCTTTTTGAATCAGGATTAAATGTTTTATTGGTCATCCTAAATGGTTTCCAGATAAAATCACGCATACCCATTTCATGAATAGCACACAAATATGGTTTTGCTGGCTCATTATGAAGCTCAATAGGATAATGAGAATCAATAGAATCAGGATAATGAACACGATAATGAATATCATATCGTGATCGTATATCTGTATCGTTTCCAACTATAATAATTTTGGGATCAATAAGATTAAATTGTCTCTTGGAACTGGAACCAAGAGTAACCTTTATTTTTGATTGACGACAAAATTCTTTATGAACAGGAAGATAATTTATAAGATCTCCCAAACCATGTTCAAAAACGAATAATGCACCCTTGACTGACCGCTTAACCAACTCCATTGGTTTCATACTTCCGTAGACCATGTTCCCCTCGCAGCAACAATGTTATAGATTTCATCAACTTTATCAGGAAAAGGAATCACATTATCAATATTCCCATCATAATCAATAAACAGAATTCCAGAAGAAGAAGTATCTTTTTCAACAAAAGCAATCCAATACCCACCATCATACGGGTCTTCTATCACACCACGAAAATAACAATTTGGATCAAGATGGAAAATATCATCGCCACAATGAAACAAACTATGTCCTGATTCAAGGAAGCATAGTCTATCTTGAGAATTAAAAAAAATATTATTGGGATCTTCAATGCCAGAAAATACTACACGTTCATTTGATAAATCATAAATCCGTTTTTTCTCAAAACAGCTAATATACCACATATGACGATAAGCATATAAACAGTTTAATTTAACAGGACACTGATCTTTGCCTATTGTGTAATGGATATCATCTTTAAAAGTACTAAAATTAACAGGATCATAATCAATAGATTCAATTGTTCTCGTTCCAGCAGAATCTACAAATAGTTTACCGGGAAAAATAGAAATAATGCTATTTATAAATTCACAATTAGTACATTGAAATATTTCTGTATTTTTAGTTATTGAATTTTTTACAAATAAAAAATCTTTCTTTTTATCCTTTCTTCTAAATGAAATAACGAGATCACTTCCAGAAAATGCTATTCCTCTACTAAATAATGTATCTTTTGGTAATAGAGAAATAAATTTACTATTGCCTTTTACAGTATTAACAAACAGAAGATGACTTTTATGATGTTTCAGCGTAATCAACAATTTCATCATTATCTTTCCTTTTCTCTCTGGTACATGGCATTCATTCTATTTATAACTTCTCGATCTCGCATAATCGATTCTCGCCAGAATGAACGTAAACCTTCAATAGTATTAAGTGTATGCATATTATACATATTGGTTATCGTCAACATTAAATTAACACGATGTTTTAATTTCTTTTTTGAAAAGGGATATTCAATAAAATCAAATAGATCTTTATGATAAATAACAGAAAGATCATCCCAATCATTATCACGTATTTCTGTATCCATTATAAAGAGAAAAGGAACAATACGCAATCGTCCTTTTTGCTCAATATAAAGATTACGACCATCATAACCATTCTTTAAATCTACATCTGAAACAAACACATCAGCCGATTTAAAATCATTAGAACATAGCAATGCTAATGGATCATTATAAGATGCAATTCGCACGTCCTGAATCTCAATGATCGCAGATTTGTATTCATCAATCCTTTCATCATTTTTTCCCATTACAACAACTAACTGTTGCTTTGAATGTTCAATCATTTTACGTTTTCCTCTCAATACTACAGAAATAACAGATTTAAGGTGTTGGAACATTGGGCCATAGACGGTAAATAAGACCAATAAGAGCAATGATAGCTGAAGTCATTAATGTCAATACTCCAAATACCTTTATATTTTGTTTGTAATGTCCTTGATCTGTATTTTTTTGAGAATCAGACATTGCTTCTTTTAAATCAGTAAGGTTATTAGATCTCTGTTCTCTACATGTAGCATGATGCTCACTTAATATTTTTAAAATTTCATCAAGTATTAAATTTGTTTTTTCAGAAATACCACTATAACTCTCCTTCATTAAAGTTTTTAATTGCTCTTGACCAGCAATTAAATTCAAATTAGACTCAATGACTGTTTTGTATGAGTCCATCAATAGCATTAATTCTTCTTTTGTTACTGATCGATCTCCCGACATAATTGGCTAACTCCCTCTGGCAACGTACCGGAATATGGGAACTTGTAACCTCATACAATTATCATAGATATAGGTTTAACACTACTATATGTATAAATACCCTGACGAATGGCATCCATATCTTCAGTGGTAATAGAAGTATTAAAAATAACAAGTTCATCTAAACATATATCAGCATAATCCGCGTCATCAACAGCAGAACCAATTTGAACCGCATTTGAATTTGCTACCAGATTAACATTAACATTTGGAATATAATTGCCTAAAAGACTATCCGCTGAATAATCCCAAATTCTAATTTGCATATAATTAGATCCAGAATCATAAGAAGCAGAAATATGATACCATTTATCCTGTTCGATAGTTCCTGAAACAGAATATCCATCATTATCAAGATACAATGTTAATTGTGGTGTAGAACTACGAATAATACCTAAAGAAAAAGCAGTTCTACCTTTAGAAAAAATAAGATGATCTTTATCCCAAGCAACAATCGTATTAAATTTTACCCAAACACAAATGGCAAAATCAAAATTACTCTGACCACTCTTAAATGGAAAATTAGAAGATAAATTCGCATCATCTATATACATATACTGACTATTAGTATCATCAAGATCAACTGCAAAATTTCCCTCTTTATGATCTCCAAAAAAAGCAGTTGGTGGTGATGCTGATAATGTTAGATCATTTGTTCCTTTTGAATCTTTACCAATTTCAAAATCCTCAAACTGGTAAACAGAAATACAATGTGGGTTCCGTGTGAATCTATTATTTCCCAATCTTGCTTCTTTTAAAATAGTATATCCAACCGCTTGTGAAATACCACCAGTAGATTTTAAAACAGAATATCCATTAGCTTGAGAAATACCACCAGTAGATTTTAAAACAGAATATCCATTAGCTTGAGAAATACCCATCATAGGTATAGCATCATCTGCTGCATAAAATATTCTTTTATAAGAACTATTGGAATAACTGCCAAATGGATCTGAGGGACCATCACTGTAAGTATCAACATTATATTTATTAATACCTGATGAATAACCTGAAGCATATACGTCTACAGTGGTATCAACGATAATTCCTAACCAATAATAACCAGCAGATAAATTAACAGGGGATGAAAATGGAAGATTTATAATATTTGCAACATCAGAACCTATAACTTCATTTGTAACTGCAATTAAAGCATCTGGTACACCAGCATTGTCTGAATAAATAAATCCTTTAATTTTAACAGTTGGTACTGTTTGTCTAATTCCTAATAAAACTAAAGAATAAATATCATCTACCGAAAGTAATTCATATCTACCAGCATATTTATTATTTGCTATTAATACAGTATTATACTGATATGCTATCGAATCATTTCCAAATATATATGGATAAATAGAAAGAGACATTTTAAATCCTTTTCAATTCTATTTTACGCAGTAGATTTGGATTTAAAAGCCAATTGAAGGGCATCTATTTCAACTGGAGTAAATTGACTTATTGTTTCTGGATTTTGATCATAAAAAACTTCATATTGATTCCACGTACCCTCTAATATAATTGTATCTCCCAAATGAACAGCACCATTAGTTTTAATACCCATCTGCATACCAGTATCACCAGTACTATCTGTAGATCTGGCAATTATCTTAACTCCTTTACAAATAAAATTTCCTGCTGGCATACCTGTAAGATTAAATTGTACATCTTGTTCTACAACATTCGTATAAACTGTATCTGCATCATTTGCAATGATATCATCAATGTCCGTATAAGCACCTGTCCATTGATTTGTATCTCCAGCAGCATTTGGAGCTAAAGTTTTTAAACTCATTAATCGTGTATCTTCATCAGCTACAATAATTTCTGATATAAAAGTTGACCAATTATTATCCAATACACGTAACATTACTTGATCAAAATTGGTTGTTGTTCCTACACGAATATCTCCAGAATAAGTTAATAGTAAATGGCCATCTACATAAAAACTAATAATTCCATTAGAACCATAGGTATCAATATGCAAATCATATTGAATACAATCTCCATTAAAAGTTTTAGAATTTTCTGAAACAAACCATGTAACTGTTCCATCTGAGGTTCTCTTACCTATTGACCAGTATTCATTAGTATCAAAACCAACACCAATAGCATCTCCTGTAACACTATTACATAGACTTATTGGAAAACAATCAACATCTATAGCAGCAATGCTTTGATGATACATAAACCAATGAAGCCAAATACCACTGCTTACGGGAGTAAAAGTATTAGAATAATAAGGACCACCACCATCACCAAGTTGTATACCTCCGCGTGACATAGAAGGACGATAATAAGTGGAAGAATTTCCAAATTTAAGTGAAGCAACTGTGTTTTTCTTAAAATCAATTGGTTCACCACCACACCATATTATACTCATTTTATTCTCCTATATAAATATTGATTATGTAATAATCATTGATACGGCTTTATTTTGATAGTTCACTTCTTTTAATACGGCATAGTAAACAACCTGAGATACACCAACTGTTACTTCTGTTGATAAAACAGCATAATAAACAGCCTTAGAAGCATCAAGCGTTTCCCTAAATTGTGCGCCATAAATAAGAAGATGAAAAGTACCCCCAGTACTATAAGAACCAAATGGATCTGAGGGACCATCAGCATATGTATCAGCATTATATGGATAGTCATCCTGATAATAATAATCAAACTCTAAACGTATCGTGGAATCAACAATAATCCCTAACCAATAATTTCCTGCGGTTAAATTAACTTGCGATGCAAATTTAAGAATATTATAAAAACCTTGAGACAAACCAATATGTTCCTCTGTTGTTGCCAACAAAGAATCTGGTGCGCCAGCATTATCAGAATAAATAATTCCCTTAATTTTAACAGAAGGATAATCACCAGCACTATAAACATTTAAAACATCAATATAATTGTTTGTTCCTAAAGTATATGGAGAAACATATTTATAATTAGCAGATATGTTACGATCATAAACTGTAGTGCCGGGAGTCCAATCACCAATTATTTGACTTGCAATTGCCATTATAAACCCCTATTTTAAGTAGTTGAACGCGAAACAATAGCACCCTGCAAAGCATTCAATTCAGTAGTAGTAAAACGATTCATTGTATCAGGATTATAATGCCAAATTTCTTCTCCTAATTCCCAAACACCACCCAATACTTTTGTATCTCCAAGGTATTGTGTACCATTAGTCTTAAAACCTATTTGCAAACCCATTCCACCAACACCATCTGTTACACGGTGAGCAGCTTTAAGAGCTTTACAAATAAAATTCCCTGATGGTATATCACTTAATTCACAATTATATGTTTTATCTGGTACATCTGTATAAATCGTATCATTATCATTATATTCAGTTTCATCTATATTTGCATAGGTGCCATTCCATTCATTAACATCTCCATCAGCAACAGGTTTCATTGTTTTTAAACTCATTAAGCGAGTATCTTCATCAGCAATAATTATTTCAGAAATAAAATGAGAACCATTTCCATAACCACGACAAAATGCTCTATTAAAATTACTTATACCTGAAATAGTTAAATCACCCTCATAACGAATTATTTCATTACCACCAATATAAACAATAGCTACACCTGAAACTCCATAATCTACATAAAAATCAAGTTTATAAACAGTTGATATTACTGTTACCGAACTTGATGTTTCTAAATCTGATCCCGTACCACCTTCAAATTTTCTAATAATATATGTATCTCCACGACGAAAAACACAAATTGAGTTTGAAAAATCTTTTCCAAATGTAAATCCCATAAGATAACCATCATAAGCTTCACCATTATGAAAATAACGATAGTGTATTGATCCCCATAATTCTGTATAAGTAGAAGAAAATTCTTGAGTATAATGTGTCGTTCTTATATCCAAAGCACATCTTGCAAAATCAGAACGATAATATATATCTGAAGTTTGTAAATTATAAACATTTGTTGGATCAAGATCTTGTGGTTCACCACCACACCATATTATACTCATTTTATTCTCCTATATAAATATTGATTATGCAATTATTATAGATGTAGCCTGATTTCTTTTTACTAATTCTTCTAAAACAGCATAGGATACAACTTTGGGAACTAAAAGAGATTCGGGTGGTGCCAAAACTACTTGAGACATTGTTTTCGGAACTATAAGAGATTGTGGTTGTCTGTTTACTGAGGTTGCTGATGCGATATTTAATTCCGTAAAATTACCAGTTAAATATCCAGTGGCATAAGCAGTAAAAGAAACATAAGTATCTATTGTGCCTGTACCAAAAGGGTCGCTGGGTCCATCTGAATATGTATCAGCATTAGTTGATGGATATTGACCTGCTACTCTATAATAAAAACCTCTACAATTAATATTAGAATCACATATAAAACCAACATAATAATCTTCCAAAGGAAATGACTGATTAACAACAAATTCTGTTAATCCTGAAGGATTTGTTACTTCAGAAGAAGTCCAAACTAAATTTCCCGGTTGATCACTTCCTGCATAATCATATAATAAAGCTTTAACATTACCTGTTTGATTATCATAAAATTGAATCCAAATTGATTCAATATAAAATTGGCCAAAACCAAGTGAATAATCTAAATGCCTTTCAAAAAAACTAACTCTTTTATTATTTGCATCTACAGAAATAGTAGATGTATTATTTTGTTTTCCAAGTATTATAGAAGACATAAATAGTACTTTCTTTTATTGTGTTTTAGATCTAAAAACAATTTGAAAAGCATCTAATTCAGACCATGTAAAAGGATTGGACGTTTCTGGATTTACTAAAAATACTTCATTACCATTGATCCAATCACCTAAAAAATCTTGAGTAGAACCAAGGTGTATAACTCCATTGGTTTTAATACCAGTTTGCAAACCAATATTACCACTATTTCCATTAATGGCACGAAAATTAATTTTTAAACCAACACAATTAAGACCAATGGTATTATATTCACGATCAAAAGAATCAGTATTTAAAATTATATCTTCTTCTGCTGTATCTGTTCCAACAGCATTTCCATCATCATTTAATTCTTCTGGAACAGAATATAAAACTGAAGAATCACCATCCCATTCAAAAGTATCAACACTCTCAGGCTCATGAGATCTTAAATACATTAAACGAGTATCTTCATCAGCAATAACTACTTCAGAAACAAACAAACTATATATACCTGAAGCATTATAAGCAAAAAACTGATCTAAAGAAGTTTGACTTAGTACAGTTAAATCTCCAGTATATTCTCCATCTAATTTACCATCAATATAATATTTTACATTTCCATTATTTGTATCATTATAATTTGTAATTTGAATATCAATATTAACTCTATGAAATCGATTATGTCTATAAAGATTTGTCGCACTATTTATTAATGTAGTTACTGTTGTACCATCATATTTTACTAAATTAAAACGTTCATCACCAGCCATTACACCAATAAAGGCATCGGTTCCACTTTTAATCAAACCAACACGTCCCATTGGTTGTTGTTCCATCCCTGCCACAAATTTTAACCAAATAGATGTTACTGCTGGACTAAGAATATCTGCTGATGTTATATACCCACCTTCAGTTAAATCCATAGAACCGCGTACAAATTCAGAACGGCGTGTGTCTGTAACTCCAGTAGAAAATAAACTATTTTTACCAATTAAATTAAAACCAGTAACATTAAAATCAGCTAACTCTGTTCCCCACCATAAAATAGACATTTTAAAAAATTCCTCTATAAAATTATACAGGTGTTTTACTTCTAATAGTTAATTGAAGTGCATCTATTTCAGCCGGAGTAAAACGATTAGATGTTTCTGGATTAACTTGATATAATACTGAATAATTAAAATAGTAACCATCCAAATTTTCAACACTGCCAAGATGTATAACTCCATTGGTTTTAATACCAACCTGTAAACTAATTCCACCGGAAACACCACCATCGGCAGCATAACAATTTATTTTAAGTGCTTTACAAATAAACTCTCCTTCTGGTGGCATTCCTGTTACAGCACATTGAAAATCCTGATCAACTGTATCTGTATGAATAATCTCAAGTACATCTACATTTATATCATCAACGTAATCATAACTGTTATTCCATTGATTCACATCTCCAGCAGCATTTGGAACTAAAGTTTTAAGACTCATTAAACGAGTATCTTCATCAGCAATAATTATTTCTGAAAATTCTGGTTGATAAGTATTACCATAATAATAATATGGAAATATATGTATATTTGTTAAATCCGTAACACCAGAAACGGTAACATCACCAATATAATTTGATGCCAAAACACCATTTATATAAAAACGAATAAAACCAGAAGAACTATAATTAACATTAACATCTATTTTATAAGGAATACCGGGAGTAGATTGTCCAATAAATGCCGGTGGTGCTACAGGTGTATTCAAATCTGTATGTGCAGAACCATCCCATGTTGTAAAATACACCGCATAATTTTCATCAATACGTACAGTTAAACCCTTCTCAGAAGAATCTTCAAAACGGAAAATAGTAACACCATCTTGTTGAGTAGATTTAGAATATTGACAACTAAACCAAAATGTATTTGTAGATAATGGAATATGAATATAAGAACTACTGCTATTCATCGCCAAAGAACATCTGGCAAAATCTGATCTTACAGCATTGCCCGGACTTTCAAATTGTATTAATCCTATAGCATCTTCAATATCTTCTAATTCACCACCAGCAAATAAAATAGTCATAATAAATACCTTTCTATTTACTTACGATTACCTTTCAAGGTAATTCCAACATCAGCCAAAGTCGCATCAGCCGATGCCGGGGCAGTAATGGAAACCACATCTCCATCATTCAAATCAACGGCATTATTAAAGGTAAAACTACCTGAAGTCTGACCTGTCAAAATAGTAGCTGTTCCTTTAGAAACCCCATTCACCTTTATATCAAAATCAGCCTGTGCCGATGGTGATGTTCCACATTTTATTTGACTATAAAAAAGTTTTTTAGGCAGTTCAATATCTTCTCCACCAACTACCACATGAAAAAGAATTACCTGTTCATCTTCAAATGTTCCCGGCGCACTAACACCGATTACATAAAGATTACTTAATTTGGAAGGTTTTGCTGGAGTTTCTTCAGCATCAATTACACCTGTTGCACCATTCCAATAAACAGAACCAACAGGAACCTGATTTGCCAAATTCCAAATGGTTTGAGATGCTGAAAGAACTCCATCAATATCGTAAGAAAAATACCATTGACCCGCTACGTCATCAATCACTACAAAATCTTCTTCCGTTTTTTCATAACGCACACCAAATGCATAAAAAATAAATGAATCACCAACAGGGGTAATAGAAAATTTACGGGTAGGATCATCAAAGGCAAGAGTACTGGCAGCAGGATCAACAAAACCAGTGGAATCATTTACTTCATTATAATTATTAATTACATTTGTTATTTCAGTTCCACCACCACCACCGCCCAGCATATTAATAGAAGTTGGCATTTTGAATCTCCTTTTAAATAATTAAATAATAACAGTCAATAAAGGTTTTACCCCTGAAGATACTTTACTCAATACTTCTATACATACATTAGATAAATTTACATCTAAATTGGTATCACCAGAACGCATAATTTCAATAAATGATTGTGAAAGACGTGCATCTAAATCGGGATCACCAGAACGTAAAGTTTCAATAATTGTTTGAGAAACATATGCATCTGCCATTTAAAACACCCCTTTATGTTGTTACCTTTACGCCAGCTTCAAATGCATTGATATCTGTTTCTTCCCATACACTGGAATCATCAGGATTTAACTCCCAAACCTCTCCAAAAAATTCATGTTCTACTGATAAAATAGTATTAGATGAATAAGTATAATTAGTTCCATTAATACGAAATACTCCAGCTAATGTTCTTGCTGCCGCATCTGTTTTTCTTGCTTGATAATTTATTTTTATTCCATAAATAGTTTTTGTATAAGTAGTAACAGGAAGATCTCCAAATGCGTATAATTCAATTTCATTCAAAGCATCCAGAGCTACATAATCAGTATCACCATTTGCATCTAATTCATCCACACATTCATAATTAGATCCTGCTGATGCTGTTCCATCATTTTGATTACCATTAGCCGTGGGATAAATAGCATCAACACGAACATTTCCAAGAAAATCATTATTTTCTGAACCAGAATTATCACAAATATATATATCATCATACCGAGCTGCTCCACGACCAGAAAATCGTATTCTATTTATATATTCATTTGATCCGGTATTAAGTGTATCTATTCCACTAAGCAAATATAAAGGCACACCATTTACTCTTGCCTGTATATATCCTGATGTATTACTCAATTTCATTTTTACTTCAAAAAAATTCCATTTTGATACATCAAATAAATTAGAATCAGAAGTATAAATTGTAGGATCATATGCACTTCCTTTTTTATAACTAACACTACCAGCCGGACCACTAAAAATTACAGTAGCTTGTTCATTATCATCATTATTACCAAAAGATATAGTCCAACTATATTCAGTGGTACCTCTTTTACATGCTATTCCAAATATAACTTCTTCATAATTAGAAGAAAAATATTTTACTAAATTAAAAGCAGTAGCAATAGAAAGATAGGCACATCTTCCAGAACCAAATCGTGTATCATTTGAATAATCAAAATAACTCGCTGACAAACCACCATAATCATTAAAAAATGGATGAAGCATATTATTAGTTTGATTTTCAAATCCTGTGAAATCAATTAAAGACATAATAATACTCCTTATTTACGTTCTTCAACATAAATAGTAGCTTCAGCAGGAAACTCACAAATAACCTGATTTACATTATCACCAATAGGGATAATTCGTTCAGTATTCGGAAAAGATTTCAAGGGAGGAGTATTTGTTTTAGCATTCAAATAAACATTAACAATCTGATCAGATTGATTCAAAATAGAAATTGTATTCGTATAACGATTAATTGATACTGTCTGATCATCTCCCGGTCCCGTTGACGTAACTGTTGCTCCAGCAGCACTCAATGGATTATAAAAGGGAGCATCACTGGTCTTTGTCAAATTGGCATTTAAAAGAATATATTGTGTCTGTAGTGTCTTTCCCGCTTCAATCGTTATTGTACGGTCCATGCCATCTACTGTACGGATTTTTTCTTTAATCGTTGCGGAAGTGTTATTCGTGTAAGTTGGCATTTTGAATCTCCTTTCAAATGGTAAAAAAATTAATTGATTTTAATAATATTTTAAGCTAAAATTAAAAGTTTCGCAATCCTTTTATTAATTAGGACATAAATCCATAAGTTCCTGATATATAAGAACTTCACCAGCAATCATTTCTGGTGTTATCATTGTCATGCATGGTGGAAATCGTTGTTCATCATTTATTTTGTAACATTCTCCAATTTGAGTTTTCCAACATCCTTCATTTTCACAACAATCTAACTGACCAACACTACTCAAATAAGAGTGACCATTATACTTCTCCCAAGATGGTTCTTCTCTACCTCCAGCTATTACAACACAAGGTTTATCAAATGCTGCGGCTAAATGCATTTGCATACTAATCGGTCCAATCATGCCATCGGCATGATAAGCCAATGCAAAATATTCACGAAGATCATTAGTACGACCAATAAAATTATGAACACCATCCAATCGGGGATGAAGATGGTGTGAATGTCCTGTTTGTATAAGATGGATTCTACCATTTGTTTTCTCATTAATTATATTAACCACCTTTTGATACAGAGAAGGTGGATATTGTTTAAGAGGGATATCTGATTTTATACCAGCATTAATTAACCAATAAGGTTTTTTAATTCCATATTTACACAAAAAATGTTTTTCACTTTTTTCTGCTGGATGCAACTCAACATGTGGAAATGGTGAAGATTTATGAATCTTAATTTTCAATATATTTTCTATCATCGTAATAAAACAGTCGGAAAAATGCATACCACTTCTACGAAACTCTTTTAAATACGGACCATAATCTAAATTATAATGGGGAACTTTTGGATCATTCTTTGGAATATAAGTTATATATGGATTTAAGAAAAATACTTCAGGGTAACAAGTAATAACATCAGTTTCATAAACAAAAGGATGTGTCTTATGAAGATCACGCAACGCGACAGTCAGCATTAAAAGATCACCGGGAGCTTGCATTTGTTGGAAGATAATTTTATTCAATTAAAAATCTCCTATTAATTTTAATTACGCAACACGAATATATTTGTACATTCCTGATATCGGTTGACCTGAAAAATGTGGAAGTTGAAAATGAGTAGATCGATCATAAGGAGTACCAGTAGATCTATAAATTCCTCTACGCTCATTATAATAGGTAAAAAACACTACCCAATCATCAGTATTATGACAAGCAGCAGTCTGACCGCCAATGTCAATTGGAAAGTTTTGCCAATTATATCCATCTTTACTAATCAAAATACCATTTCCAGAACTATTAAACATAATAAAATGCTCACCAGTATGAATCATATCAAGAGGGCCAAAACTACCTCCTTCAATAAAAGCGGGTGGATAATAATGTGGAATCCAATTTTCTTGGGTTATTGGATTCGCATCTTCATTAATCCAATAACGATGACAACCTGTATATGAATAAAGACCAAACCATTTTCCATCCAAATATCGTATAACATCTGGCCAAGATTGGGAAACATCATAAAGCTGACCTTCAAATTTATCAGATCGTGATGACCAATTTATTCCATCAGACGTAGTGTAAAAATACAAACCATCATAAGCACCAGAAGCTTGATCAGCAGTTAATATAACTGTATAAGAACCACTTGAACCTAATGTATATACCTCCTCACCACTATAAGGTATAGAATAAGAAGTAAAAGAAGTCCCACTGGTAGAATAAAGATAATTTCCGGTATCATCATAATGAAAAACAAGAAAAGCTGAACCATCGTAAGTCATCCAACGCCAATTAGCAGAAGTAGGTAAATTAACTTGAGTCCAAGTTGCTCCATAATTATCTGAATAAGCCGCAATGCTGGAAGCAAATTGTACTGCTACAAAACGAGAACCATTATTAGCAAGACAATACCATGTTCCTGACGATGGTAAATTTGTATTTGTACTCCATGTTTCACCACCATCATCAGAATGCCAAACCCAATTACCAGCACCGATTATTACAATGTAATCTCCAATATTACTTATTGCTCTTATATAATTTGTATTATTAGCATCAACTGTAATGTATTCCCAACTATTCGTTCCCCATATTTTAGGATGCAATTCTACATCTGGAGCAGCCACATAATCAGGGTAATTTGATTGAGATAGTATAGAACCATCGCATTTTAACCAATTGGAATTTGGGGGACCAACAGCATCAAGCATAAATCCAATTGGAAATTCATTTGATTGAACATTTAGTAAATCAGCCATTATTTTACCCTTATGTATTTTTTAAGTTTAGTTATGTGTGCATAATCCTGAATTGCTTCAGAACTTGGTAACTGAAAATAAGTAGATTCATCATAATAGAAATCTTTTTCAGCAATACATATGGTATCTTGATATCCATAAAGAATTAATTTTTCAGTGGTAGAATTATAAATAATATCGTAAAATTCACCATCATCTAATACATTAATTGGTTCCCATACTTTTCCTTGATCCATAGAATATGCAAAATTATAAGTACCCCAACCCACAATAAAATACATATTATCTACTTCACGTATACGATAAGGAGAAAATTGATATTCATTAACACTGCGATAATTATTTTTTTCCATCACACCGCACTTTTGGTATTCCCAAACTAATCCATCCGTAGAAAAACCAATTTCCCCTGTCTCTCCAGCACTTACAAATGTGCTATCAATAACACTAACATTACGACACGTTGTTGGAGGAATAATTTTATAATCCCATGTCACACCACTATCTTCTGAATAAGCTAAATCACCACCAGAAGATAAAGCAAATACAATATCGGCATTTGCTCCCATGGCATAATACGTATCAGATTTACAAGTTCCCACTGTAGCCCAAGTGATTCCATCAGTAGAACGAATCACTGTTCCTGAATTATAACCCACTGCATAAAAATACGTTCCATCCCAAACAACATCATACCAAGTGCCAGATACATTAAGTGTTCTTTGAGTCCATGTAACACCATCTGAAGAAGTAACAGCTATAGCAGAACTCTTTTGTATTCCTAAAAAAATAGAACCATTCCAAATAACATTATAACAATAATTTGTATGTGCGGCTGTTCCTTCCGTCCAATTCTCTCCATCCGTAGAATAAAAAGCCTGATTAGAAGTTAAAGCCACATAATTCGTACCATTATAAGCAATACAAAACGGTCCCTCATAACTCCCTTCTTCAAAAGCTTGCTGAACTTGCCATCTACCAAAACGCAATGGATGTGGATTATCCATTAAAGAATAAAGAACAGGGTAATCAGCCTGTGCTAAAATAGAACCATCCAAAGGCAACCAGTTTTCATTCGGTGGCGCATACGCTTCAGCTATTGATCCAATAGGAAACACTTCTGATGATTGTATAGGATGAAGTAACATTAAGTCACCCCCACATAAACTGAAATAGTATCACTGGCAGAAAGACTTGTTACATAAATTTTAATACTTTTAGCCCCAAAATCATTTGAATAAACAACATTTGTTCCAATATAACGAGAACCATCAAGAATAGCTAAATTACTAATGGTTATTTCATTCGTATATCCAATCAAAGCATCAGCCGTATCATAGAATGCAATTCTATATTTTGCATTTGCTGCATTATCATTAAATGTATTTTTACATATGATATAAAATCTACCTTGAACATCAATGTAGCTGGCTGATGGATAATGTCCCGTTGCTGATACGGCATCTAACTGTGGAGTGCTGGGAAGTGTAATAACACCCATCCCCTGTATAGCACGTTCAATCTGAACATTCGTAGAATTGATCGTTGCCTGTACAGAAGATACATTCTTACCTGATCCCTCTGTTACAGCAATATATGATTCAGACATAATTATTCTCCATTAAACATCTTGAGAATTAATGGAATACGTCACATTTAATACTTCCGCAGCAATAAATGGACGTGGTGTACTGAATCGGGTAGCACACCACATAATACCAACACCACTGGCATTATCCCCTTTTGTTGAAACATTCACCACATATGATCCATAAATTGTAGTGCTTACACCAGTAGATGCCGTAAACGAAACTTGATCACTTAATGTATGATTAGAAATTGAACCGGGAGTCCATGTAGGACGTGCCGTTTCATCATAAGAAGTGAACTCTGTTTGATCCGTACCAATATCAGCATAAACCCAACCAGCAGCAGGGGTAGAATCTGAGTTAAAAAGAGCAACATACCAAGAAGAATATGCCGTTCCTCCCAAAAAAATAACATCCAATGAATGATCAATGCCTTCATCAACCACAATGTTTGGAATAACTTCCACCCATTTCAATTGACCATCAGGATAAAAACACTCAAATTTCCACCAATTATTTCGCAAACCACGTTTCATAATTCTTCCTCCCTTAAAAACTGTGAATAACGTTCCAAGCACTATTATAATATACCTTTAACTGATCATTACCTGTATCAAGCCACTGCATTCCATCAGTAGGAGTTACATCAGGATAATTATTAGTATGTCCCGGTGGATCACTGCTGGGAAAACCAAGCAATGCTGCTTCAATAATATCATAATTCAAATTTGCTTCCAAATCATAACGCAGTGTTTGATAAGGAGGTTTTGAAAGATGAAACGCTGGAGTAAAAGCCATTTTAAATCTCCTTAATCCTCATGATAAACCTTTAATGCATCCGTAAGTAAAGCTTTTGCAAAAGAATATGTGCCATTGCTATCTTTTACAAATACTTCTATTTCCACCTGATCTGAAAAAACACCCCCACTAAAAGAAACATTATTTGCTGCCGTTAAAGTATAAGTAGCGTCAGCATCAGGATCACCTGTATCCGTAATAGTGATAACTTGTTTCGTTAATCGATCTACATTATTAGGAGTCGTGCCATCAAGATATCTTGAATTACTTGGGCCATTAGGTTTCCAAATATGAATTTCAAAAGAGACAAGATTAGAAGCATCACCATCACCATAAGAAACAATAGCACCATACTCAGCAGCACCGTATCCATAAGATGGATCAACATTCGTGCGTGTTCTCCACGTAAATGTAATATCATGAGGATTATCAATTATATTATATCCAGTTAAATCAAAACCAATTGTTTCATTACAAGTAATATTATTCGATAATGCTCTTTCTACCGTATCATTAAAGGCAATTGTTTCCACTAAATAAACATTAAAGGTATCATCACCTGAATCATTTAATCCAATAGTTTCTTCTAATAAAACACTAAATGCCGATTCTGATGAATCTCCCAATCCAATTGTTTCAGTTATTTCTTCAAATTTAATTTCAACCGGGATTCCACGAAGACCAATTGTATCCTCAACCAAAACAGATGATGAAGCAATGGATAAAGTTTCACCAAATCCTATTGATTCATCAATAACAACATCAAGTCCCGGTCCTTCACCACCTTCTAATGTGAATTTAAGTACATGCATTTATAAATTCCGTTCATACCTTAAAAGAGTTGGTGAATATGGACGCCCACCAACGGGACCACGAAGAAGCAAATTAAAATAAGGTGCTGTACTGTAATCTGCTTCTTCTCCATAAGCTGAAAGAGAAACTGCTTTAATTCTAAGTAAAGGCTGATCATATTCGATTTGACTTCCTTCTGTTTGTGCTTGTTCTGCTGTCAAATCCACAAATTCAGAGGTTACTGGAAAAGAAAAAGTATTATAATTAGCTAATGTAATTAAAGGGTTTGTCCAATTTAAATAAGTATCAGGGGCATCAACAGCATACTGTTCATCAGGAACTTCAACACATCGCACACATCCAATAAATTTATTATTAATTGTATCAATACCATTATAATAAATTAATTCTTGATTTACCCAAATATAACCAGATGCGGGAAAAGTTCCCAACATTGTTGTTGAATCATATGGTATTTCCGTATAGATATATTCATAATTTTTTTCTTCACAATATTTACTAATTGTCTCAGCCATTACTGACGTTTCTGTTGTGCCTGTAGAACTAAAAATTACATTTGGTGTTACACTTGAACTAAAAGCAGTTCCAACAAATTGATCATTACCACCATCAATAGAACAATATATTTTAGCACCCAACCAAAAATTAGTTTCCACAGGACTATAAAAAGTAATATAAACTCGTTGAGTTACATAATCATAATAAGCAAAAAGTCTTCTTACATGAAATGGAATAATATTTGGACTCATATTTGTATTTAAGATACCGGATGAACCTGTTTGAATATGTATTTCAGAATAATCATTAAATATTTCCCTTTTATATTCTTCAAGAAGTAATTTACATTCAAAATCATCCCCAATTTCTTCTATACTTTTAATTCTAAATAATTTAATAAACCATCCGGTAACATTATGTGTTACTCCTACAATATCTCCAACGCACAGAGCATAACCAATTAAATCAGTATCAAAATTACAACTCCATTCTATATAATTTTCATAATCTAAATAACGAAAAGCCATTCTACTTGCTTGTGTTGCACGACAAATTCCGCGCATATCCATTTGTTTAATATGTACATCTCCATCGTAAACATCTTGTCTATAATGATCACTTGCTTCCACAATATCTACATCATAACCTGTCATACGATTTGTAAACTCAACACGTACCTTATTAATTCTATCTACATTAGATTTTTTAAAATAAGAAAATGATCCTTCTTTAATATTTTGTTTTGAAATAAAAACTTCAACTCCATTAGGAGCATAAACTGGTAAATCATCAGAAAGTCGTATGTAAGTACTTCCTTGTTCTATAATAATTATTTCATAATTAACATTATCAACTTTAATATAACCAATATCTCCTTTCCAGTAATCCTCTGGATAATCTTCAAAATTTATAAAAATAACATCATATTCATTAGAAAGAGCATTTGTAACAAAAGTGTTTTCATCAAATCCAAAATAAAATGAAACAGGTTCATTAGGTGTTGGAACTATAAGTCTATATGCCTTTAAATCATTATGACTATCGGGGCCACTAAAACCGGGACACCGATAAAACGCCCCTTGAAAAGTATCCAAAACTTCATCTATATAATCTTTCGCACTTTTTCTTTGTTCATAAGATTTTGAAAAAAGATATCGTCTTTCAACAATATCAAATGTACGTCCAGCATAATTAATTTTAGCAGGAACATATTCTTGAATTTTATCATCTACATCTAAAGGAGTGTATAAACCTGTATAAGAATAATGAATAGGAGTGGTTGATTTACTAATAATTGAACTAATAGCACCAACTGGATTAGCATCACACTGATAACTATAAACATGATTACCATCAACAGAACAAGCATATTTACAATTTCTTATTGTATAATTAAGAGAACCTTGTGTTACAGTACTTACTCTTGCCCTATCATTATTTCCATCTAAAGGATAAGCATATCCTGCTTTATTATATTCATTTGGGGGAAAATAGCACCAAGTTTCAAATTCACCACCAAGAGCATATGGAGGTCCGTTCTCATAAGAAAAAATTAATTTATTATCAAAATCAAATTTTCTTAAATTTGGACTATCTGTTCTGGTACTACGACTTTCTACATACATAGTCGTATAAAGTGGTCCCGTTGCCCAGCCACCTCTACGATACCATTTAACTAATCCTGCCACATTAACACCTATAGCTAATGTAGAAGAATAATCTCCTTCTTCTGTACTTACAGGTTGATCTGCCGCAGGAAAAATACCTTGTGTTCCTAAATCCAGAATATATGCACCATTACTTGCATATGGTCCCAAATACTCATATAAAAGGGCATACCAACGCCATTGATAAGAATTTGATGCTAAATCAAAAACATATGCTTTTACAGCACCCCTATAAACATGACCACTTAAATGAAGGTTTGTTCCTCCAAACTGACTTCTTCCTGCTCTATTATATGACTTTATCGAAAGATCACTTTTATTAATTACAAGACCTAAATGGCGTTGAGTATTCGTTTGCATTATTAACCATGTAACAGCTATTTCAGAATCAGTAGATACCGAATGTATAGCCGAAGTTCCAGTATGTGGAATACAAATTTCAAATGCATCAGCGCCAGCATTATAAGCAAAAGGATAATTTTGATAAAGTTTTCCTAAATATGCCCCCGTATTTTTATTAAAACGTAAAACAACTAAACGTTCAAAACCATCAGCATGTAAAGAAGTATTAAACCAACTATTATATTCTAACACATTAAAACCAATATCCCAATCTATAATTGGCAAATTATCTTCTTCTTCAAGTCGATTAAATAGATATTCGTAAAACCATTCATCTGTAGGATTATAATATCGATAATAATCTGAATCTGCCCCATCCCATCTATCATACACATCAGAAGAAAATGTAAAAAATATTTTATCTCCAACTACTGGATCACGATGTAATGAATCTGAACCAAAATCCACCCAAGAATTTCCTTCATCTGCAATAACAGTTAATGCTCTTGCTTCATACTCCCAATCTTGTGTCCATACTCCATCATAAGTTAATAAATAGGCACGATCATAATCCTCATGCTGTTCTGGTACTATTTGAGGATTAAATATATCTGGTTTAACAACAATTACCCTATCTCTTGTACTTCCTTCACCCACATATCCCCAATCTGCTTGATAACTTCTTTTTCTTGTAACACATACTTTATTTCCTACTTTTGGATAACACCCAAATTCTCCCTGTACATCTATATAAGTAGATGTTTGATGTATAACCTTTCTTCTTTCATAATGATTTTTTGTAAAATAAAACCATGTATAAGGTTCTTCCATATTAACCCAATAATTATCAGGGTATCCACTCCAATCGGCATAAATACGATGAAGTGTACCATATACTGGATCTTCTATTAATTCTGCTTCTTCAGTCATATAACGATAATCATACATTATATTCCAAGACTGATATTCCCATCCAAATACAAGAATTTCATCCCCAACAACTTCCATACTCTGACAATAAATGGGTGGAATAGCATTTGATACCTGATTTTGTCCGTTAATTGTTATTCGATTAGCACGAATTACAGAATGAATTGTATTATCACTACGATCTAAATAAAAAATATCATATTCAAGAGAATAAGGCACATGATGTGTCTGCCAAACACTTCCTCCCCAATGATAATTTCTTCCTAAAAAGAAATACATATGATCAGGATTATCATCAATATCCTGTCTCCAAAATTTTTGACTATTATTATATCCTTTAGTTATATCATCATAGTTTTTTTGAAGATCTTCTCCACCATATAAATATTCTTCTTCATTTAATAAATGATCATATTTAAAAAAACGTGGCAAACCATCATCATATACAGATTCAAATGTTAATGCATAAGAATAATCATTTTCGTTATCACGATAGGTAATCGAATATACTTTATTATTAGAATCTTTAAAAGCATAAGTACCACCTAAAGCACTATTACCTGTAACTTCAGTTTTAATATTAGGAAATTTATTATGAACATTACCAAGAACAGCATATTCTGGTTTTTCTAAGGAATACAAAAGAGTGCGTATGGTTTTTTGTGGTGCAGGGTCATTTATTATTCCTTCAAATTCAATAACATTATTATATGCATGATGCATATAACCATAAATTACATCCGTAGAAGAAGAATATTGATGAAAAATGGTGTAATGAGGAGTATCTGTATTGGCCTTTTGATATAAAAAATCATCCAAACGCATTAACATCCACCAATGTTTGCCATCAAACCATGTATTATTTACAATACCTCCATCAACACTTGATAGACAAACAAAATGAGTTGTATATAAATTTGGTTCAATGGTTTGATCACTTCCAAAAAACCCACCATCAATTTCTTCTACAAAAGTTTCTTCTAAAATACCACCATAATAACTTGCAGGATAAAGACCTGATTTTTGAACGTCTAACCAAATGCAATTATTTGTTGAAATAAAAGTTCCTACCACAAAAGGTGCTGGAGATCCCTTAGTAATTTGTTCTGGACGAAGTAGTAAATTTGGAGCAACATTTTTGGCATCATCTTTATTAAGCAAAAGACCTAACACTGAAACAAACATCATAATACCGGGGAAAGAACCAAGGTAATTAAAAAATTGATTAATACCTTGACCCATTCCTGCTCCGATAGAAGACATACTATCCATAACATATGGCTGAACAGTACCGCTTCCTTCACTAAAATTTGAAGTCATTATATTTTCCTAAAAAACTTTATGAAATAATAATAGAATCTTCTGGTGCTGTATCAAAATCAGCTTCAATACCAACTATATTTTGTGATACAGCTTTAATATACCATGTACTTCCAACATCAGAAGCATCAAAGGTTATATAACTATACATATTAGATCGTTTGTTATGACAATATTCGGTATCTGCATGAGAAGCAGCATTACTTCCTCTGGTACATCCCTCAAATTGATCTAATGTATCATTAATAGATGTATAAGAGATTAATTCATCTTCAATCCAAAATTCTCCTGAATCTGGAAATGTTCCATAAATAGTACTTAAATCGTAAGGAATAGAAGTTTGAACATCATCAATACCACCCGTTGCCAATTTTACACTTGAGGTAACAGATGATAATACTTTTTCTGCATTATACTCACCACTAACTCCCTTTTTTATGTAAATCATTGCACCATAAAACCAATTTTGATTTTCTGGTCTTTTAAAACAAATATACAGAATATTATTTGTTTCATCCTGAACAACATGTAATCTTTCCACATGAGCAGGGGATGAATAAACAGATGGAATCATATATCCACTTGTTTCATATAGTTGTTGTGGTATTTCATCATCAAAAATAGTTCGATCATATTCCATACAATTTATTTTTATTTCATCACTTTCTATTTCTTCTAAAGAAATAATTCTAAATTCTTTTCGTACCCATCCAGTTGTTGAATGAGAAATCCCAATAATATCTCCAACTTTATAAAAGTAACCAACTAAATCCGTAGAGAATTCACAAAACCAACGCATACCCCTACCAGCATCACAATAATATTTTGCTAAACGAATTGCTTGTGATCTTCTTTTTACGCCAGCACAACGTATTTGTTGAGTTTTGTCATCTTCATTTTCAACTTCCAAATATGGATCTGGTGATTCCCATTCAACAACATCCCACTGATATTCGTTTGTATTACCTGAAACTAAATCTTTAAAATTTCTATTAATAAATTCAACTCTGCAAATTTTTACAATATCTAATTTAGATGTTTTACTAAAATTAAAAGTACCTTCTTTTATATTATCTTTTCTAATTGTAAAAGTTTCATTGGTAGGTGCAGAAGGAAGACTATCAATCAAATCAACATAATCTGTTCCCATTGTATTAATCGTAAATTCATATTCTATTCCACCCAATGTAATTTTTCCAACTTCTCCTTCCCAATAACCTAAAGGTTCTGTAAAAGCGGAACTAACATAAATACGATCAACAGTGCTTGACCCTGTAGCCGTAAAAGTTTCCTCATGTTCGTCACTAAAATATCCTTGTACTTCTTCTAAATCATTTTCAATAATAATATAAATTTTACCTTGACACCACGTAAGAATACCACGACATGTCATTAAAATATCTCTTACAAAATCATATCCTTTTGCTCTTGTATCAAGATAGTTTGAATAACGAAATCGTGGTTCCTGTATTGTGCTTCCTTCTTCATTTACATAAGAAACTATTTCATCACAATAATCAGCCGCAATTTTCCAAGAAGAATCTACAGTATCAGGATCACCATCAAACCAAGCAGAATCAATAGCAGCACCTACTCTTGTATCCGTTAAAAAATGGTACAAAACCCTAACTGGATTTGCATCTTCTTCTCCAGATTCAGTAAGAAATGCTTTCACTTCAGCAGAAAAAGAAGGTACATTATTAAAATACCCACCATCAAAAAAAGCATAAACATATGAATATGTCGTATAAATATAAGGAATAGCAGGGGCAGCAGATCCAGAAAGAAAGGAATCTATAGAAGGATCTACAGTTTGACTATTAGTTCCTAAATAAGATCGAATAGTAAAATATTGGTCATCTTGAATATTTTCACCAATTGTTTTTTCATTAATCCAATATTTTAAAAATTCAATTGCTGGACCCTCACAATGGGCAATAGCAAATTCCATCCACATTTGAGGGGTATACTCTGGATTCTTTTTACTTCCTCCTTCATCCATTTGCACACCCATATCACCTAACCACAAACAACCTCCATGTAATTTACATTGTCCATATGCTAATGTAACTGGAGCATTACGAATATAGGTGTTAATCCCAACATCTCCTAAAGGTGGAGGATTAGGAGCAGGGGGAGGATCAATCCAACCACCAATCATACCACCGATAGCCATACCCTGCATAGCACCGGGAAAATTTCCAATAACACCACCAATAATAGCACCAGCAACACTTCCAACAATTTGCCCCGTTGTCATATCACCAGACATATTTTATATCCTTATGCTTTAAAAAATAAGCAAACCTTTTATAATAACCAGAAGAATGTAAATCTTCTAAATGAACTCCACGTAATCTACGAATTCGTGAACTACTGGCATGAATAAATTGGTTTTCATTAATCATTATACCAACATGATTTACTGGAACATCTTTACCAAATAGTCGAAAAGTTATTAAACATCCTTTTAAATAATCTGAAACTATTTCAAAACCACCAAAATTTGTTAATCCATTTAAAAGTCTTTCCCCTTGATACTTTTTATCTTTCCACCACGTAGGAGGATATGAAAGACCATCATTACGAACTAAAGATAACCCAGCCCTACTATGAGATAAATACACAAGACCCAAACAATCTAAACCAATTGTAGATCGTCCATAATGACAAAATGGAATTCCAATAAGTTTCTTGGTTTCCTGTACAATTCTTTCAGAATCCAATTTATTCTCTCTAATTATATTATGGGTTGTTTTGGAACGTGAGGATAACCACCGTAGTTATTATAATTATTAAATATGTTTTGACAGGCATCTGGATTTTTAGCACACAGTTTTTGAATTTTTATTTCTGTACCAGATGTAATTGTATAGCCAAATGGGATTCTAACAGTAACACTATTTGTATCATTAGAAAGAACTGGACGTACATCTCCAGCATATTCCCCATCCATAATTTCAACATATCCCGGCACATAATAATCGGTACTATGAGCATGATTGCAAGAAAGTGTGGTTCCATCAGATTGAGCAGTTAATACTACAGTATCATTATAATTGTTAATATTTATATCACATTGATTTGGTGTTCCAAATAACCAATTACATCCAATTTGATAAACACGTTTAGGAAACTCACGGTCCAATAAAGGTAAGGGTCTTAATGTCATGGTAAGCCAGTGTTCATCTCCTTTAGGAGCATCTAACAATCCATAAAAAATTGGAACTGTTCCTGCAACATTATAACCTCCAGAAAAAGGATATCCAAAAACAAGTTCAATCATACACCAACGATTATCATATAAACCTTTCATTACATCTTGTTTAAATGATAGATTAACATTATCAAGTCCAATTTCAACTTCATTCATTACAGTTCCTTCTTCAGATTTAATTGTAGACCTTTTTATAGCCAACGCAGTATATTCATCAATATCTTCGTTGTTAGCTATAAAATATGTATCCCAAGAAGGATATGAGGAATTAATACAAAAACGATATCCTGTCCAAACCACAGTGGATTTTTTAAAAAAATATGGAAGTAAATTAGAATTTATTTCTTTAGGCATTACGGTAGTTCCTCCAAAAACGTAATTTCAAAATTCCATATATTATTCATACCAGCAACATGAGTGTAGCTAAAACTTTCATAAGTTACGTAATATGGACTTCCACCAGTACTATCAAACCATGCTGGAGTAACAGTCCAATTAAAAGGAGTTAATCCTGCCGTCTGACCTGTATAATGAGCAAGAATTGCATCCTTTTCAGCATTTGTTCTACCACGAATTTCAATAGACCAACGACTTTGTGGTAGAGAAGATTTTAACCTTCTTTTAATTCTCCATCCCTCCATTTTTGTTTGAATAATATTATAAACTGGAGGTTCAGGATTAAAACTATGAATTTCAAATGTAAAATCAGCCATTACATACCCCTCCGTACCATACTACGAATATTTTTATTATTTCTAAAAGATTTAGCAATGCTTGCTTCAATTACACTTTGATTCTGCATAATAAATTCAACTCCGGTACGAGTATCGATAGCATTAAGATTCAATGGCATCTGAAAAATAACCTGTTGAGAAGAACCACCCATATCTTTAGCTCTTTCAAACCATTCGCTAACAGGTGTTACCATTTCAGATTTACCATTCTTAGCAAATTCATATGTCTTTCCAGTTTTCATACCCTTACCAACAACAGGTTCCGTAATCATACCACCAGTATCAAATAAACTAAAACCTCCTCCTAAACCACTTCCACCACCAAAGTATGAAGTAACAAACCCTAATGCTGTTTTTACATAACCCATGATATCACTACCACCACCACCGCCGCCACCACTTCCACTTCCACCACCAAAAAGACCACCAACAAAATCAAAGATTCCTCCAAATAAATCTTTACCTCCTTGTACAACCCCACTTGCTAAAGTTGTTACAACTTTTCCTATCCATCCAAAAACTTCAGAAAATCCATTTTTTAATCTTGAATTAGTTTCCCCAACATTTTCTTCTATAACAGCAGTACTTTCCTTTACGGCTTCCGTAACTTTAGTTTGTTGTGCTGCCATCATAGCTCTTGTATTTTCCGTATAACCAACTATAATTACGGGAACTGGATTAGAAAAAGTATTCCCTAATCCAGATTTATTTTCTATAATAGATTTTTCTCTACCTTTTTCTCCAATTTTACCCAAGGCAACCGCAGCAGAACCAACTTGTTCAATATTCGTTGGTGGAGCATTCATAGTTGCTGTTCCTGCTCCAGATCCTAATTTATCCATTAAATTATCAACAACGAGTCTTTTAATGGATGCTTTTACCATATCTCTTACAATAGATTCCCAAAGGGATTTCATCGATTCGCCAAAATTTTCAAAATCCAAAACAAGATCAGTGAGAGAATCAGACAATCCATCAGCCCAATTCTTACTCATTTCAATCATGTCATTCCAAAGTGGATGTTGCTTTTTCCACAATTCTTCTTCAAATGTTTTTTGAATTTGAATAAATTCAGCTTGCAAAGCAGCAGAATATCTTTGAGCATTCTCAGCACCTTCTTTCCAATTACCCGCATCATCTTTCCATTTAGCATCAATTTCTTCCATTTGAGACTGATAATTAATCAATGCTTTTTGCTGCTCAACATGTAATTGAAGCACTTCTCCTTCAAGTTGTTTAATCGGACTATAACTATTTACCAAACGAGAAGCTTGAGCATTTTGAGCATCAAGTATTTTTAAACTTGCTTCTCTTGTTTGATTAATTTTTTCTAATTCAATTCGTTCTTTCTTTGCATTCATTACACCTTGCAGAGCTAACAGTTTATCATCTTCACTGAGTTCTTCATTAGCTCTTATTTTTTGACTGAGCTTATCCATCTCAGCATTTATTTCTTCATAAGGATTCATGACCTTATGAGAATTAATGGTGTTAAAAAGCTCAATTAATTCTTCTTTATATTCTCTGGCGTCTTGAAGCTGGCGTTTCATAAAACCAAGATCCAATGCTTTCATCAATGAATCAGCATTTTCTCTGGCAATCTCATTTGTATGGGTCATCTCAATGATTCGTTCTTCCATCAAGGTTTTCCACTTATTCGTTTTATCTTCCCTTGTTTCAGGACGATCATAGAGTTCAGTCATCAGTACATTAAACTGACGTTTTGCTTGAGCATATGCTTTTGTTTCTTTTTCATTTAAATCTTCAAGAGCTTTATGACGTTTCTCTGCTGCTGCTTTTTCTACATATTCTATTTGAGCAAGGTATTCTTTAAAACCCTGAATTTGAGTAGCAAGAACTTTTTGTTCCCCAGCACCCAAACCAATACCCGCTTCATATGCACTTTGTAAAAATGCAATATTTTCTTTAAGTTTTCTTTTTGTTTCATCTAATCCTTCAACATCAATTTCATACTGAACTTGAATTTTTTCTTTGTCTGATGCTGCGGCTTTTCTAAGCTCTTTAAATTTAGTACCAAGTTTACCCATTTCTTCAGCCATATTACTAAATGGATGTGGAATGGTTTTAAGTTTACCCAACTCTGTTTGTTTTTTAGCAGTTTTATCTAATGCTTTATATGCATTTTCAATTGATTTATTAATATCCTTCCAAATTTGGGGTATTTCAGCTAATTTACTCTTAAAATCGCCTGTAAGTGAATCAGAATTTTTTATAGCAGCATAAAACTGATCTACACCACTTTTAATTACTGGCATTTGCCATGTAGCGATACCATACAGAATATCACCCATTGCTTTAAACATGCTAAGAATAAATCGTACTCCAGTAGACCATCCTTCTGTTAATGCTTGAATTACTGTCATCCATGAACGAATAATACCAAGAACCCGCATTATACCTTCAAAAACAACTCCTACTAATTTCATCTCTCCTTGAAACTTATTTGCATTATCAGACAAACCACCAAACAAAGTAGTAAATATAGAACTAATTACACTTAATTCAGAAACAATTGTTTTGATTAAACCCCATATGGTCATAGTCACCTGTTGTACAGTTTCCATTGCCATACCAAGTCCAGTAGCAATTTCTTTACCTCTTTCTGTAAGCTGTAATCCCTTATCTGTTACTGTAGCTATAGATTCTGCCAAATTAAAAAGTTTTTCAGAAATTTCCACTAAAGTATATTCAGCACCAATACGTTGAATTAATCCCCAAATCGCTTTTAATCTATTTATTACTGCACCAAATTCTTTTTCCATTCTGCGGTTCATTTCATCAAATGGACGAAGTGCATCAGCTAAAGCATCAATCATATTGACGCCTTCTTCTCTGGCATCTTTAATTACCTGTTGAATATCAATTCCGATAAATTTAAACATCATTGCTAATTGGTCTGTAGCTCTTTGTCTTCCAGCAATAATAGCATAAAGTTCCTGACGCATCTGTACACCAGCATTAGCCATACCCTCAGTCAATGCTTTAATTGCTGTACCAATTGTAGCAATATTTTGTATATCTTTATCAGTTTTTGGAATAATTCCAGCTTGAGCAAAAGTCTTTGTCAACATCAACATATCTTCGACAGTAAGAATTGTTTTTGCTGCTTGCATTTCAAGCTTAACCATTAAATCTCTTGCATATTGATATGCTGTTTCATAAGTATCTGATATATTGCCAATCATCTGCATAGAAAAAGATGCTGCAAGAGACATAGCATCCATTCTAAATTGTTGAATATTATTTAAAACAGCCAAAACAGTTCTTTGCACTGTCATAACTGCTCTTGAAATAAGATATATTACTGCTGCTACTTGCCAACGGAAATTACGAACAGATTCCCACGCATTTCTTACAAAACTTTTTGATGCTTTTTTATTTATTTGATTCATTTCATTTGTAGCACGTCTATACTCATTACTTAAATTACGATAATGTCTCCTCATTTGTGAAATTTGATTTTCAAGAGCATCAGTTTGTTTTTGAATACCGGCTGTACCAAGTCCTGCTTTCTGAATTTGATTAAGTTTAGCCAATTGTTTCTGTGCATGTTCTAAACGATTACCATATATACGTGTTGCTTTTTCTAACGCCTTGGTTTTACTTTCTACTTCTTCAATATGTTTTGTATTAATAAAACGTTTTTGACTTAATTTATTTGTTAAAACCTGTAAATCTCTAAAATCTTGTTTAATACGATTAAATTCTTCTCTTGGAAATGTATTGTTCGCAAAAGTTCTTCTGATAACATTTTGAGTGCGTTTAGCAACATTTTCAATTTCTACGAATTGTTTTTGTATATCACTTCGATTTACAACCTGTTTATTTATAACTCCTTTAACTTGACTAAGCTTACCACGTAAAGAACGAATATATTTTTCATAAAGCGCAATTCGCTTTTTATTTGTTTCATTATCCTGTGCTAAAGTCGCATCATTAAGAATTTTCCGTGCCGCTTTAACTTGTTTATCAAGTTCTTTTCTTTTTCTACTATATTGTTCATAAATTTTTTCTGATTGTTGAACACGTTTATTTATCTCAAGAAAATTTTTGCTGTTAATGTCACCATAACTTTTAGTAACTTTAGATAATTTCTCATACTGTTTTCTCAATTTTCCTAAATCAATTGTACCATCAAATGTGGGCTTTTTGAGCATAATTGATTGAATATTTTTCTGCTCTTGTTTATATCTCGCCCAAAATTTCTCATACTGTGCAAGAATAGATTTTACTTTAGAAATTTCTCCACTGGCATCAACCAAACCAGTAGCCTGTAATGCTTCCGCTTGCTGTTTATATTCTTTTAATTTAGCAATTTTTGTATTAAGAGATTTTTCTATAAATCCAGATTTTTGAATGGAACTTTGCATTCCTTTTTGCAGACTTAAACCAGCGGCACGTCCATACTCCGTTAATTGTGTATCTAAATTTTTTAATTCATTGGTAATACTTCTGGAACTAATACCTTTAGCTAAAGAAGTTTTCAATTCTCTCGCAAGTGTATTTGTTTTGGCTTTTACTTTATCTACCTGATTACCATATTCCTTAACAGCATCTTGAATATTTGCATAACCCTTACGTACTTCACGCAAAGCCATTACAGAATCTTTTAACTGTGATCTGGCTTGCTTTTTTAACTTTTCATCGGTTTGATCAATAAGAGCTTGTTTGCTCTTTTCCATATTCAATTCAGATTCAGCAACACGTTTTCGTTGTGCAGATAAAGCAGTATCCAAGGATGCCTTTTGCTTCTCCATCCCGGCACCCATCTTCTTATACTGAGTAACACCCTGAATCCTATCAACTTCTTTTAACTTATTTTCTAATTTATTTAATTCAGCAATAGTATCTTTCGTGGTTGCTTTAACCGCATCTACTGCTGTTACAGTCTGTTTCGCTAATGCTCTATTTGCAGCAACAGAAACAGATGCCCACATTTTATTAAATTCACTGACAATGCGTTTCTGTTCTGCTTTTCTTTTTTCCTGCAAAGCATCATATTGTGCTTGAGCTTTATCAAGCTTTACTTCTGCGGATTTACGAGAAGGATGTGTTGGATCATCTTCATATTTTGCAGCAATTCCAGCTTGTTTTTTAATGTGATCTTTTAACTTTGCTGCTTCAGCAATAAATTGACGTTGACGTGCAGTAAGTTTATCAAAGCGATCAATATAAGTATCGATTACTTTGATACCCTGATTGCCAACCTGTTTCATTGCTCCTCTTGCTTGTCCAAGAGAAGATTTAATATTACGTTGAGTCTGATCAAACATTGAATCAACGCTTGAAGATACTTGCTTGGCAAGGCTATCAAATGAACCACCAAGACCACGTACAGTCTGACCCGTTGATTTAACAAAACGGGTATATGAAGCCGCAGCATCTTTCAGAACAGATTCAAAGTTGGTTTCAAGATTTAATATTATTTTCTCAATATTTTCATTATCAGCCATTTTTTATACCCTCAACGCATTAAGTTTAGATTGCCAATCAGGGTCTTTTTGTTTCCAATCAATAGATGGTTTCCCACCTTTTACATTTTTACTCAAATACTGATCTAATTCTTTATTCAATTGATTAAGGAGAGGTTTCGGATCATTAAATCCTCTATTAAAATCGTAGATTCTGGAAATGCGTGATGCCGTAGATTCAATCTCACATGCTCTTTTTAATATAAGATATTTTTTTACTGGCATGTTAATCAATTCATTGAAAGTAACGGCACCACGCATATAGTGACAGATTCTAACGTACTCCCGAACCTCTCCTAAGATTTTTTTTCAGATTCAGTACCCGCAACATCTCCAATAGTGATCGACATTTGTTCATTAATCAATTGCATAATTTTAGCACGAAGTTTTACCGGCCAAGATGCAAGATCACTATCAGAGAGTGATTCATCAATGCTTCCATCTACTCCTTTTTTCATAACCGCAGCAAGAAGATATTCATCTTGCATATCAAAAAAATCATTGGTTTTATCCAAATCATCTTTAGATATTTCACCTTCTTCTTCCGGTAATTTAGGTTCAGCATCAGTAAAAGCCACAAATTTGCGGCTAATTGACATTAGTTTGTCCAATTGTTTTTTAGTGAATGCAGGAATATAATAGATATTTTCTTTAAATTTAAACTCCAGCACATCATCCAGATCAGAAAAGTCCAAAATCTCATTAACATTTTTACTCATTTTCCATCTCCTTTAACAATAAGTTAGTTTTTAATCATGAATAACAGATTTTTTCAGTATAAAATCGATGACAGTAGATTTATCAATATCATCGGTTGTAAAGGTGGATTTTAATTCACTGACGTAAGAACCGGGTTCAAGAGCAACCGTATCAGAAGCAGTGATTGTCAAGTGAACATACCCCGTAGAAAGATCAGCTTTATCAAATGCAGCATCTAATTTTTCAAGAATATAGGATGAATCTTCCCTTTCTACTTTAACAGCCCATTTAAACGTAGGAGCAGGGTTTAATGAAGACATATCATATGCCACTCCATTACGTTTAATTAAAAATGAATACGTTTTCGATTCACCTTTTTTAATTGTAATCTCAGATGCCATTTTATACCTCTACTGTTATTTCGTTAGACTCAAGAGTTATTTCAATCTGATCTTCCGTTGATTCTTCATCTTCCATTAATTCAATTTCGATTGTTTCTGGTTCAATTAAAATAATATCAATAACTGCTTCTACTTCCTGTGTTTCAATCGTTACCGTTTCGGTGTCTACTTCCACATCAAAGATTCCTTCCACGTATTCCGTAACAGTTTCACCGGGACCAGTACCCGTACCTGTTCCAGTGAAATCTGGCAACATTCCTTTCGTTGCTAATGCTAAACTCATACCTTCACCACCTGATAAGATGTGCATTGACCATTAGACCAAGTAGCCGTAACTTGATACGTGGCCAATACAGACATTAACGTTTCATCCGTATATGTTCTTATTCTTGCACTGGTTAATAGTTTAGCACCATTATAATCCTGATACGTTTGATTATCCAAACGATAGTTTTCCTGCATCAATCCAAGAAGTCTTGGAAAGGTTTGAAGCATATTATTGTAATCACCACCAATAGTACCGGGAGTTGTATGTGCATCAGTTGGAGTATCCCAAACCATTTTTGTGATTACTGATGGATTAATAAGATAATCGGTATTCACAACAGCCGTTCCACCACTATTATCAATTACCTGACCCACTCCCCGAACTGTTATCTCCCCTGCTATCACCGTATTGTCCAGAACTACCATTCCCGAATTCAGATCGATGCTTATCTGATTGTTTCCCGTTAAATTTTTTATTCCTATGGCCCCGTTGTAGTTTCTCATAATCAAGTCTTGACCCGTACCACCCATATCGATGTAGGGGATGGTGTCCTGACTTGCTGATCCACTCCAACAATCTATGAATTGGGCCACGTTGGACCCTCCTAAAACTATATCTCCTGCGTCCAAAAGGCATTGTTCAACAATCCCGTAGATATATGATAAATTATTTAAAATACATCCTTTGACTTTACAATTACCATCCAAAACACCCTTTACCGTAGCATCATAAAATTCAGAACCAATTACAGAAGCAGATGTATCAATATCAAATGTTGTTTTGGATTGTGATTCACCAACGAAAATAAAACCATCAAAATCGTTCAGCCCATCAATATCAGCATCTCCAATTACATAAAACGTAGTAAACCCACGTTCTAAAGCAATTGTAAGTGCATCTGGAAAATTATTAACCGGCTGTTGTGGTGTTCCTATAGGATAAACAGTTCCAGAATAAGAGGAAGTTCTATCAACAGTTACCCCACCACCAAAAGAAGCATACTCAATTTCAGTTAATTGTTGAACAGTCGAATCAACAAGAGAAGATACTTGCTGCATAATACGAACTGTATATGTGCCTATAGGATCAAGGAAAGGATCAGAACCATCAGCAGCATAAAGGTTGCCATTGATGGTCATGCGATGACTTGCATTATACGGTCTGATTTTCCAATCAGATGATAAAAAGAAAGTAGTTCCTAATGCTTTCTCTCCCGGCAATGGATTACCACCAACAGCCGAAATGGGAAAAACAAACTTTCTTAAATTTTCGTTATTAACCCAATCTTCTTTTCCATCACTATATAAATCCGTTTTAACATCAATGAAAATTTCCCCATCAACATCGGGAGCAATGGTGATATTAATTATTTTATTTATTTCATCGAAGCTGACCTTTTCTCCCATTCTTCGGCCTCCACAATTCCATCGGGAGTAATTACAGGAACAACTTTCTCAAGTTCATCATGCCATTGTTCCTCTAATGATTTATCTAAAGGGATTACTCTCCATGGATCATCTGGATGTACATCCCATGTAACGTGATAATTAATCCATCCTTTAAAATGTTTTTGAATTTCAAATGATCTTTTAAAACCATTAGGTAAATCTAAATTATGATCACGGTCCAGTTCAATTTCAGATTTAATAAGAGCAAGAAGTCTTTTTACGTTTAGATCGCTCATTTCTCTCCTAAAACAAATATTAATAGAAATATGCCCAACCCATGAAAAAGCGGTTGGGCATTAATTAAACATCAGTTTTTAATTAAGTCGGATTTTCGTAGTTAAGTTCATCAACCGCATTAATCGGAATTGTTTGACCAGTAGCTTTGGTAATTGTATAAGATGCCAAAACATACTGAGCGCCATCATAAGCAACGGCTACCACATATACCGGAGCATCCGAATCGGGTGTCCGTCCAGCTTGATTGTTATTGGTATAATCAAAGTCAAAACCAATATTGGCTGATGTAATCTGACCATCGATATTTACACCAGCATTATTGTCTACAATTTCAGCAGCAGGAGATTCAAACGGATTTTCAAGTGCAGTACAAGCTTCAGCCGATGCATTCGCTGGTGCCACACCATCAGCTTTAGTTGCTGTAACTGTATTTGATGAAGGCGCACCAGTAATTTCCCACAAACCATTATTTCCAGTTTCCGTTACAAAACCACTAATTTTTACATAATCACCATTTTGCAAATGATCCAATTTACCCGTATCACCGGACCAATCCAGTGTTGCATTATCTCCAGAAGCACTCGTAATAGCAAGTGAAACAGAAGTACTGGTGATATACTGAAAATACATTGTGTATCGTGTTTCACCATCCGGTTCATCCACAAAATTCTGTGAGAAAACCAAACTCCCAGCAGCAGTATACGGAAACACACGATTAGTTGTATCAAGTGGTGCATCTTCTGAATCAAGACCACCACCATCAACTGTAATATCCCAAAAGACCATATCATTTTTATCATTAAGATCAAAATTATCGATATAGACTCCCGGTTGCGTATGGAGAGTGGAACCAACAAAATACGTAAATGGCAATGCTACATTGCCATAAACAGTTCCATAACCATCACCATTCACATCATCATTAATATCTCCGGTTTGTCGAAGTTGGTATTGCGCCCAAGAATGTATTTCCTGCAATCTTGCTTTAAAACTATTGGTAGTATCCTGCACATCCAAAATACGATTAAATGCATAATACGAAGTACCAATCTGACGTTCACCGGGAAAGGATTCAAATACAGCCGTTCCTGCACCACCCATTGCCCCAAGATCATTGGCATCTGTAGCATCAATCGTTCCCTGAGTTGTACAACGATACCATCTACCAGCACCATCCTGAAGAACTTCACCTACATTAATGGTTCCAATATTATTTGCTGCTAAACCAAACAAACTACCCGTAATGTAATCAATAGTTAATTCAGAATATTTAACACCTGAAACTGAACCAGCATCCGTAGTACCAATTACAGTATCATCATCAATTACGTTAAGATCGATGGAGTTAGCAAGCGGAAGACGATAAGCCTGATAGGTAAGAGCAGCAAGACCCTGCTCCACCAACAGGTTATAAGAAGCAAATGCTTTTCCTGCTTCACGAAGAAAAACCTTCAAATAACCGGAATAATCGGGAGTACCACCAGTACCTATAATGGCGATATTTTCATTTAATTCTCCGGTCTTGTCAAAAACAGTTGTGGTTTGATCAAAACCAGTAATCTGAGCATAATACGCCAAATCGTTAGCAGAATCATTCATGGAACCAAGGGAGATAATACAAGCATTTTCACGACCATCAACTTCCTGAAAACCAGCATCACGAATAAGATCTCTTGTTTGATCATCTTTTGGACCCCATCCATTAATCCACACAAATGATGCTTCATAAATCATTTGAATGGGAAAACGATGCTTATTTAATGCATTATCATCTTTCCAAATCTCTTTCAATTTGGAATAAAGACATTTCCCCGAAATACCGGAAGTCGCACCGGGAGCAGCATCCGATAACGTACCTTGAGGAAGCAACTGTATTGTCTTTGCACCAGTTTGGATCTCCATTTCATCAGATCCACCGGCAGTAGTATCGACAACATAACTAATGTCATCAGGATCTACAATTTTAGCCATTTTCTTACTCCTTTAAATTAAGTTGGATTGTAATAATTTTCATCTTCAAACATTGTTGCCTTAATAGATGAATTACTACTTGGTAATGTAATTCCATATTGATTAGAAATATCCGGTTTATATGATGGATGATGAATTAGAATATCAACCGATGCTCCCCCTGAATGTGAATACGTTACTTGATACTTACCATCACCATCTGAAGTTGTTGCATTTTCAACGTTGAACAAAACCGTTGTTGTTCCCGCCGTGACAATGGTTACTTCAGTGTTTAATTCTAAACCTGTAATGGTAAATGAATAATTTGCAACGAGAGTAGTGCTTGCACCAGTACCATTGCGAACAGAAATATTTGCTACACCACTCCCACCATCTATATTTATAGTGACAGCACCACCAGAATCGTTATAAATAACCTCATTACCTGTATTACCATCTGATGTTGCATAACCACTTACTAAAAGATTAGTTAATGTATAAGAATTTCCAGCACAAGCCGCTGTCAAACGAATTGCATGATTACTTCCATCAGATTCAAAATAACAATTTGTTACAACATCTGGATCATCAACTAAAAGGGATACAGCATCAGACATTTCAACAAAACTGCATCCATCAAAACTTCCTCCTCCCTGTGTGACCTGACCACATCTACGAAAAATATTATCATTAATAGACGCATTTGAATCAAAAACAAAAGTTGCCATATCTGTAAACTGACAACTATTGAAAGTAAGAGTGGCATTAGCATTCATTATAAAAGCACCGGGAGATACCGTTCCAAGTGCTTTAAAAATAACATTATTCCAAGTCACAACTGAACTTGCATTATTTATTTCAATTAAATTAAAACCAGATGTACAATTCTCTACAGCATCAATCAGAACAAAAGCATTGGAATCTACAAATTCACAAGCATTAGTAGTAGTACCAATCTGCATTCGACCTTTCCAGAGATAACCACCACCATAAACTGAAAACAAACCCCATTTATTATATCCATTTGTTGCATCATTAGCGTCATTTTTTATAGCAGCATCAGAAAAATTTGCATAACCATCGGCTAAACTGCCATATTCAAAAATGATTGAACATCTTCCATATCGAATAGCATCAATTTTAAACGGTTGTCCTTTTGTCGGACCAGCAGCCGTTAAACTAATTGCCATTCCAGCATATCTAAATGTTGTTCCCGGTCCACCACCAGCTTGATAATCATATGTTCTCGCTGTTGGATTAATTGCGTAATTATACCATCCACCATAGGGATTTGGAATTCTATCATAACCACCAGCTTTCCATGCATTCCATGCAGAAGCAGATGATCCTATAACAATTCGCACACCACCATTAACCGTGGTTGCCAACAAACCACCAGCATCAAACTTATTCCAAATAAGAATAGCACCATCAGTTGGAATTGTGACACCACTACCGTAATCTGCATATATTGATTGAAGCTCACCAACTTTCAAAGAGCATTGTGCGCTTGTTAAATATGTTCCTTGAATGGGATCATCTATATCAGTACTATCTGGTGATCCACCATCGGCCATTCCTGTAAATTCACCGAAAGTGCCACTATTTTCACACAAATTAAAAGTACTGAGATCAGTCGTATAAGATGGAACCGTCATCTATACCACTCCTTTTTTAAATCAATTACTTTTTTTATTTCAACCATAACATCTTGTTTATCCCATCCTTCAGGTAAAAACATTTCAGAATTATTTTTTGTTTTTAAAATTAATGGCCTACCCTTTTTTCTTAATTTTTCAATTACTTCTAATATTTCTTTTTCTTTCCAAGCATCCGGTCTTGCTGGATCAACAGATATAAGAATGGTAAAAACTCCCGGCAATGCTTCAAATATAACTTTACATTTATCCGGTCTATATTTATCGGGCCAACTTTCTGCTCTCCAAAAACAATGATAGCCCTTACAAAAAGGTGGGCGACTATCATGAATAGTACATCCACCTTCTTTTCTTCCCGGTTCACAATAAGGACACCATTCACCAGCTTCAGCAAGACCGGGAACTGCTATTAACTTACAACAAAGGGAACATTCACCACAATCTTTCATCACTAATTCCCAATTCGTTTTTGCATAAGAATATTTAACTGACGATCAAGTTCTTCTTTTTTGTTTTCATAATCCATATAATTTTTATAGGCATGTTCTGGCAAATCTTTTGGATCACGTTTATTACATCGTGTCATGATATATGCCATTTGATCCTGATACCATCGAATATCATTTTTTATTTGTATAATTTGAATTTCAATTTTATTGGATTCAACATCTGCTGCTTTTGCATATTTGGTATCAAACCACACATAACCACTAACAAGTGATCCCAATAATACCAAAGCTCCAAGAACACCAGATATCTTCTTCCACATTTTATTTACTCCTTATAAAAAGGGGAGTCTCCCCATCTCCACAGAGGAGACTCCCATCTGATGGGGGTGTAACGGTACTACATTGGTGGATTAACTGGACGAGGAAAATCCACCAATTCGGAACAACTGATCCCCATGATCCCGCGCATCGTCAATAAGACCAACAAAACGACATGCGAAAACCCGCTGGTTATCAGTAGTATAGGAGATTTCAACAGCACCACCAACGTTGGGTGCCGCATTGTAAACCTGAATAATGTCAGATCCATCAATCGGTTCCAGAACCAGTTCTCCAGTATTAACTGGCTCACCAACAGGCTTACCAAAGGTAAGGTAGGTGGTTTCATCAGTAGCCGAAGCAAAAAGAATCTTCAAATTGGCAAAGGTTGCTTCAGTCATGTTTACCGTAATTTCCAAAACCAGACCAGCATCCAAAACACGCAAAGGCGTATCACCATACTGATCCGATTTCAGTTCATACGTGTTCTGAGTTACGGACATGGTAACACCACCAAAGGTGTGACCAACGTGAGTACCAGCAAAGTACACGTAGGCGGGACCAATGGAAATGTTATCGGAATTCCAATTAGTAGAGTAGACGGTCATTTAAAATGTCCTCCTTAAAAATAAATCAATTAAATTGTTGTCATTGTGTTACAAAATTTGCATTTTATGTGAACTTTATCCTGTTGATGATAATTCCGATCAGCATAACCAAGAATGAATCCACACTTCTCCCCTGCTTTTTTCCAAAGAGGTCGTCCACATTTTGGACAATAACCTTCTTTGACTACTTTTTTAGATTCATCGGTTTCACCATCTTCTTTGCAAAATTCACATGTCCTTATGGAACCCTCACAAACAATTCTTTGCATGGAATAACTATATCCAGCAGTTCCATATCGATTGTTCTTACCATTTTCAACCATTATGTACCCCTTCTAACTGTAACAGAGAAAGTAAATGAAACATTTTTTGACATAATGGGCTTTGTCGGAGAACCTTCATTCATACCATCAGCATAACCGACCAACTCTATCCACTTTACAGCCCAATTGGTAGAAATTAAAGATTGTTGATCAAATAACTCAATTAATCTTTCAGAAACTTGTCTGAGCTTCAATTGAGAAATTGACAACACTCTAAAGAAATACAGCATATCGGGCATTTGCGAAGGATACGACCAATTAAAAGGTCTTCCTCCCAAACTATTCCGATAAACGATACAAACTTCTTTTTGTCCAACAACATATTCAATATCAGTCGCAGGATACCATGCGTAAACTCTGGTATCACCAGCAGCAATGCCCATTAAAGATATCATTGTTGAATCAGTTTCAATTTGATTAACGACTAATGTATCTAATTCAAGCATTGTATTTTCCTATTTAAAATAAACTTTAAAAACAATTGCACGACGAACACTTATTCTTCTGGTGGCTTTATTTAATGCTTTACGTGCTTCAGATCTTAATTTTTCACGATAACTTTTGCGAAGATCCAGCATTAACTCTTTAAACCATGTTAAATTTTTTGAACCACCACGAATCTTATTTAATTTGTTCCAATAATGATGTACAGGTTGCGAAGTTGTATCAGGACCGATTAAAATTTTACCACCGTAATATGCCGTAGATTTAAATTCTCTACCTGTAGTAAAACCGGGATTTAATAAACCAACGCTTAGATACCCTTTTGCATTAATTTCATACTGGATTCCTTCTACTAAAGACCCCGTAGGTGGTAAAAGTGGATTACCAGTATTAAAACTAACGGGGGGTCCAAGATTAGATCCAGCAGTATAATCTTCTGCTATTTTTGTTTGTCGTTGACCATAAGGAGCATCAGGATTCCATTCATAAATTTTATATGTTCTTCCCGTTCCCTGCCATGCCAACATATATGTTTTAATTTGTTCTGTAAGCCACTTACCAACGTTATCAAGAATATAAGGATACTGTTCCTCTAAACTTTTTAAAATAGGAAAAAGAACATCTTCAGTAACCTTTTGAGCTAACTTATTACCAAAGGTCACTTTAATTAATCTTGCTCTTTCTTCCTCTATATCCTGACCTATTGACATTTAAGATTCCTGTAAGCCAAACATAACTTCCAAATGGTGAATCTGACTTCCCGCAGCAAAAATCGGATTAACTGGACGTGCATACAAATAAACATTTTGCCAGTATATCCTATCTCCTGCTTGAATATCTGTATCAGATGCAAAGTAGCCGACATAATCATTTCCAGTAATTTGACCATTAGGCGTTTGTGAAATATAAGAAGAAGTCACAAACATATAATCAATTCGACAATTAACGTTATCAGCAATTAAAGTCCAAGTAGATTCCGTAAAACGTTGCTCACTAACTGTTGTCGTTTTACGATAAATGCTGCATGTTTGTGTTAATAGCGATTGATAAGTCATCCGATTGCTTCCTTACGATAACGTTTTAATTCATTATAAACTTTAGGAGAGTATCCACTTAATGAATTGAGAAAATAAGGAGACAAAACCTTATAACTGTAATTACCAATTTTTTCAGATTCAAAGGTTTCGTTGTTGGGAGAGTTAATATAATCTTTCATTGCAGATATACACAGAAAACGCAAATGACTCATTTCAGCAGAATCTTCTGGATATCCACCTTTCCATACTACCTGAATATTCTGAAGGTAATTATAATCAAATCCACCTTCATAAACTAAACGACCAGTACGCTTATTAAGAATGTAACCATCATCAGCCACATAACCTGTAGCAGCAGTTATTTCAACACTGGAAATATAAAAACTGGTTATTGAAGCAACTGGATATGTTGGAAACCAGAATATATTTTTAGGTGGTGCATCGAAGATAGCATATTCAGGAACATAATAAATGTCATTCTGTGCAGATTCATCACCTTCAACATAAGTGTATGTTCTCTCTTTTAGCTTTCGATTACAAAACAATTCAAAAGCAAGAGACATGGCATTTATAATGTTATCCAAACGATCAGGATCAATATCCTGACCCTGCCACATTTGATCAAAGAATGTTTTATCAATTAATGCGTTTTCATTTAAAGCCATGTCAATAACCCTTTTCTAAATTTGAGGGAACAATGTATCATTAGGACCGGGAAATGGACTTGTTATATTTTTAGGTATTGAAGAAAAAGTCTTTTTCTCTGGAGGAATCCACATTGTTTTATCCTCTGGAGGTCGATCACGATCTTTCTTACGTTTATCTTCAAACCGTTTCTTTTCATCTTCAGGTTTTTTTTCATCAACTGCAATTGCCCTTCCTGCTTTAATATATTTTCGTGCATGTGAATCGTTTATTATTGCTATTGTTGAACCAACCAAACGAATTAAATCACGATCAAGAAGTTTAACTTTGATAGGCATTCGTCCATACCCCCATTTTATCTCTTTTATAGTAAAAAAGGGGTACAAACCGGAATCTGTACCCCTTTAAAAATCCGGCCAAATTAGCCAGCAGAAAATACTAATTTTTAATCAATGGCACCACCGACCTTACCAACACGACCAGTACCAAAAGTCGCAGTAAGAGCAGTACCCTGCTGAGTAACCGGACGGCGCTGATTCTCAAACGTAAGATAAAGTGCCGACCAAAGAACGGCATCCGTACCCACCGTAACATTAAGGCGAACATAACGCATAGGATCAGGAACCATGTAGTAATACAGACCAGCTTCATCAATCTGATCAAACGTAATAAAATCTGCATCCCACGTAGACTGATCCGGTGAATCCTGAACAATAATATCCAATGTTCCACCAGAACCAACTGAACCAACATCAGCAATCAAAATGAAACTGTTCGGAAGTTGATTATCGGCCCAAAGATCAATACCGTCATCATCGGGAGCATTTGCAGCAGCAGCCGCAGCATCGGAAACGGCTTGCTGAAAATAACCAATCTTGTAGTTGTTTACGAAATCATACATTGATTGTTCCTCCGTAATTAAATGTTTTATTCATCAAAAAAATTATTATCAAACTCCTTATGTAAAGATTGATTTTTAATTAACTAACGTCATCCAGCATCACAAATGCTTGCGGTACTGCTGCCTGTCCATCCAACCGACCAGAGCAACGGAGGGAAGTACGGTTATGACGGAAACGATAATGACGCGAAGAATCCATGCTGAAATCCTGACGGAAACCAATATAATACCACTGCCATGCACCCAGCACCACATCACCAGCAGTACCCAATGCAGGAACTTTACCATCAGCCAGCATAGCCGGTTTACCAAGAATGGTCATGTCATAACCATCCTTCAGATTGGCATAGGATTCCTGAAGAACAAGTTCATCGGAAGTTGCGGAGACTTTCTGACCGCGAAGGGCAGCACGTCCGGTCTTTGTAATAAACCAAACTGCGGCGGCATCAAACATGGCAGGAAGACGTGCATCCATGTTGAGAATATCGTCAACAACTACCGTACTGGCAGTTTGACGATTGACAGTGAGAATATTGGGATCATTGAGAATACCCAGCGGTTTCTTTCCACCACTGCCATTGAGGAATTCTTTATCCGTATACCAGTACCATGCTGACCGGAAAATACGGGTAAGATAATTCATGAGGTTAATAACAGAATCGTCCAACAGAGTATTGGTCAGTTCAGTGTAACCGGCCAATTCATGGACGATCATTTCAACCAAACCGAATTCCGGTTGCGTTTCCTGCTTCTCGCCACCTTCCTCAGTCCACTCAAAAGATACACCAGCAAAATGATCAAAATCTTCCGATTGCACATCGGGATTCTGCATCAGTTTGGGGAAAGCCAGTTTTTCACCGGCCATCGGCCATACAGTGGCGCGGGACCATACCAGCGTGTCTTCCATATCGTACATGATCATCAATGCACGAAATTCTTCCGGTACGAGATAACCACCATCGTCATCCACTGCGGAAGAAAGCAGTTTGGAAGTCTGTCCAGTTTTGAGATACTTGGAGAAGTCGGTAGCCCACTGTTTTACTTCATCGGAAACCATCAGCCATGGATTCTGACGGTTGCGAAGATTGATGATTGATCCCTGTTTGGTGGTCATCATATGACCATCCATGGAAACAAAAGGCATACGTTGAACAAGCTGAGTACCAGAATGCGGCTGAAAAGGCGTCTGCACATCATTCTGGAGATCCTTTACCATATCCTGAATGGTTTCTTTCACCAGATTGCTGAAATCATCGCCACCCATAACATCCGAAACTTGGCCCTTCAACAATTCAATGAGTTCATCCTTGGTCAATTTCATTTAAAAGTTCCTCCTAATAAATAGAATTAAATAAATAAAAAATTAATCGATTTTCCCCGAAGCAGTTTTCATCGCTTCAGATAATTTTTCCCGCAATACATCCATCAACGTAGACTTCACAGAATCAACCACGACAGTTTTGGATGAATTCAGTATTTCATCGTCTATTTCGATTTCATCTGTTTCAGAATTGGTTTTTTCATTGGCAGGGGAAATCAATGAATCATCCAATTCTATCAGATCATCGTTTTTAGTCGAATCCGTATCAGAATTCTCCAAACCCTGAGTCTCAATAGCATCATTATCAGTTATTTCATTAGGATTATCAAGGTCTTTTTTATCCTTGAGATCCGCAATGGATTTTTTCAATGCTTCAATCTCGTCTTTAAGCAAAGATATCAGCTTGTTAGCTTCCAATTCATCGTATTCCGACAGCGTTTGCAGTTCCGCATTGGTTCCAATGATAATTGTCTGTTGATCCAATACGTTACCTTCTACATCTTTCAGTGTTTTTACAAGCTCAATGGTACGGTTCAATGAAACCACTTGTTCAATCGGTGCCACATGATCCTTATCTTCAATTTCAGGATCATCCTCCGCGTCACCATCTCCATCGGTCTTGTTCTCACTATCGGCATCGTCAGGGGCATCTGATTTATTATCCTGATCATCTGAAATCTCAATTTCATCTGCTTCAGTGTCTTTCTCCCCATCCTCCAAAGAAATATCTTGATCCGTATCAGTCTCAGAAGATTTAGTATCCTCAGTATCAGCAACATCAACCGAAACAGATTCTTCAAATAATTTGATTGGCATTTTTTCTTCAACCGTATCCAAAACAATGCCGCCTTTTTTATCCACTTTGATATCAAAGTATTTTGTTTTCCATTCCTGTTCCACATTCTCCTTAATCCATTCATTAGCGGTTTTGTCATCAAATTGCTCTGGATCAAATAGATAGGCAACAGGATCTTTAACAGAAATATCTTCATCAAGCGGAACAGCTTTAATGGCTGTTACCCCATCAGCAACTTCAAACTCTTTAGGTTGTGTAAAAATAGCAATATCCATAACGGGGTAAAAAAGACCAGATTTGGTTCTGGCAAATACTTCAGGATATCCCAAAGTAATCAAATTCTGATACTCTTTATCATTTTCACCCATACCCATATGAACATTGGCATTTGGGTTAGCAGGAACAGCACAACAGGAAATCTCCAGTAATTCTTGTGAGGTAAATTCCCGACCTCCCCACCATTTATCATCTTCATCACGAAAATCAAATTTAAGTCCCATAAAACCAACAGAGAAAGAAGTCAAAAATCCATTTTTATATTTGTTGAATATCTTCATGGATTCATCATCATTCTCGTCAAACTTGGGCTGAAACAATAATCGATTAGTACTTTTATCAACCCATGTTTTCATTGATCTGGCAACCGGGACTCCATAATAGTTATGGGACCACGGAACCACAGGATTCTTCTTGAAATTAGACATTTTCCAACCGGATTGACGTACAATATCTTTGTCCCGGTCTTCATCTTCAGTTGAAGCAACCGCAATGAACGTTTTACCTTTTTCATCTAATTCCATCAACTTTATATTTGATACATTTGTTGCCAGAACGCTCTTACCTTTTTTCTTAAACGGAAGACCTTTTTCATTACGAAGTTGATAAGCCATAACTTTTACTCCTTTTCCATTGTAATTGTGCAATCACAATTAAAACTTAAAATGTCACCGGGAAATCGCAGTTTAGATCCCCCAACAAAAAAGTTGTCTTTTGAAACCATATTTTTTAATCGGCCTTTATGACCACATTCATTACTATTCACTACCCATACAACGTTTTTATCCAAATGACTTACCATTTGCCATTTGGTATAGTTTATACAAGATTTCAAAAGAGCATTGATAATTTTTGACAAACGGGGATTGGCGTTGAATTGTTCCTTAAAAAATTCTTTCCAATCCTTATCTTCCCATCCAGAAATCATTTTAATCGTTTTGTTATACTCAAACGCTGCTTTTTCAGCAATCTGCTTAATCCATTTATCATTTAACCATTCAAGCAATGTTTCCTGATATCCAAAATGTTTGGCATAAACTTCAACAGATGCTTCTACACAATCTACCAGAATATCTTTTAAATATGTTTCAAAATTACTTGGGTGAATGTCTTTCATAGCCTGAAAGATCATATCGTTCCAAGTCTCCCTTGACAATGTGATTAAATTAAAAAAATCATCTAATTTATTAATTTGTTTTTGATTAGTAGGTTCAACAGAACGTCCATCAGTGGGATTATCATCACGATCATCTGTTCCATCAGGATTGGTATGTGGTTCGTCATCATCACGATCACGATCTCCATTTGCCGGTGGCGCAGGGGGATTCGCCGCTTGCTGGGAGATCTTTGGTAAATCTTTTAACAATACATGGTTTGCAGGAATAATAATTTCGTCACCACCAGCAATGGCCGGTTTATTCTGTATTTCTTGACGAAATTCATTAATCGTCATTGTAGGAACACCAACATATGCTTTGGATTCCTGAACCTCCAGTTGACGATCACGCGGAATAGGATTCTTATGACGCAATTGAAGACGTTCATCAAATGATTTACAAACCCCATCTGTTAATTCTTCGTCCCAAATATTTAAACGTGGTGCAATTGACTCACGGTTAAAAGAGATATCAGTATATACAGCCCCGGCACGATTGGAGTCCGTAGATCCCAGCTTGTTTGTTGGCACCCGATAAGCCGATAGGATCTTTTCCTTAGACCATCCTGCCAAAGACATAAATTCAAAATCTTTATTGGTATACTCCAACGGTATTGGTTTTAAGCCACTATCCAAAACAGCTACTTGGTGAAATGTTCCCTGATATTTTTCCATCCATCGGGCTTTTAATTCATCAGCTTTTTCTTGATCAATTTGAGCATCCGTTGTTAATGCAAAATCAATTCTTGCACTATTTTTAAAGAAGTCCCGTTCATATACTTCAACATAAGTATCAATGTCAGTCGCATATGCTTGTGCTTGAATAGGACTCATACCCGACCATGGATCAATAGGATGGGGATAATTGATAACAATCAATTCATTAATATCAAAATCAATATATCCTCCCGCTTTACCGGATTTAAAAATATATTTAACAGAAGGATTAACAGGATTATCTGAAACTTCTACTTTCATAAAATCATTCATATTCAAAGGCCATAATTCCCAAACCTGCCCCAGCTTATTTTTGGCCTTATAAATAACGGTCATACCACACAGATCTAACTGTATCTGACAAAAGCTTTTAATAAAACGAAACGTCATTAAATCATTGGGAACCCGAAACGGTTTAGTAAAAACCTGATACCCTTTGTTTTTCGTAGAAAGTTCTTCATCCGTATCTTTGTTATAAAACGAATAGGGAAGCATTGAAACACGATCAGAAATCAATGATACACAGGAATAAACCCACGATTTGTATTCAGCTAATTGAGCAGAAGGATTTATTTTAAGTGGTCCTGAACTTGCTCCTTTTTCTCTGGCGATAATAGCGTTAAGTTGTTCCCATGTTTTAGAAACATTGGAAGATGAATTCCATGTAAATCTAATTTCATAATCTCCAATACGCATTTCTTCACTCCCATTTCGTTAAGATTGAATTTAAATTCTTTTAACGAATTAGTATATATTCGGGCCATCTGCTCCACGTAAGAACAGTTTTGCCCCCTCTCTGGCAAACCAGAGAGACATAACAATATCCGTAGTTTCATAGAAGGGATGGTTGGAAAATTCAAAATACATTTTCATCCAAGGATCATTTATGTCATCTTCACCGATATCTGGTTTGTGATCAAAGCAGAACATCCACTCTTGATTATCCATCTCTTTTTCAATTGATGGAAGACCGTGTAACGGATCTGATTTATTTTTACCTGTCAAAAATCCTTCAATGCGTATTCCATATTTTTTGAATTTATCCTGACCCATCATGGAGATAAGCATATCAATAATAGCATCCTGTACACCGTTATTCTCAGCCATAAAAACATCAACACCGAATTGCCGAAAATATTTAACCATCCAGAATGGTATATCCTGAGAACCACGAAGAAGATTCAAAGCAACTGGAATTTTCAAACCTGTTTTACGATGTACCGCTATAACCGATAAGATTGTACCGGGACGTTTAAGAGAAGCAAAGTCAATACCACCAATGAAAAACCAATTACGTTCATCATCAATAATAGCTTCTGGTTTAACACCAAAATGACAACACTTTGAAAAAGAAGGAAACGATTTATCAGAATCGGAATAAGGAATTAAACGATAACCACGATCAAAGTCCCTTTGGCCAAGCTCTTTGACCTTCATATCAAGGTCTTCTTTATCAAACAGCCACCACAAAGGTAACTTCCATTCACGACCAAAGGAATCTCTGTAAAGAAGATTATTCATATCTTCTGTCACAGCAATCGACATCCAAGACCAAATGGGATTGCGCTGAATAACCGATGCAAGATCGTTTTCATGCCATTTATTCATCATGACCAACACTTCTGAATCTTTAGGAATCAAACGTGTCAACCAAATATTTTTAAATACATCTTCTATTTTTTCTCTTGTGGTAGGTTCAAGAACTGCGGTTTTAAGATCTTGAGGATCATCAAAAACAATTAAATTTGCACGACCACCAATAGCTGTTGATAAAACACCATAAGCTTCAACCGTACCATCTTTACTCATAGCGGTGCGTTTAACAATAAATCGTTGAGATCCCCAAATGGGAGTTGGAAGAATATGGGGTGCAATGCGTTTTAAATCATCATCTTTTGTTATATAATCACGAATAGCCCTACAACGTTTTACTGCTTCTGTTTCAGAAACATGAACTATTTTACAAAGTAGATTTGGGTTTTGTGCGATTTTATGCATAACCCATCCAGTGCAGAGTTGTTCAGTCTTACCATGACCAAAAGCACCCAGCACCAAATATTTTCGATATCCTTTAGCGTTAGCATATCGAATAAAACGATGCATAACATTATGCACCGGAGCATTTCTAACAGATTTACCTCTGGAATCTTTTAAAAAATCTTGTGTAAAAAATTCTGATTTCGGTTTAACGAGATCAGCATGATCAATATCAATATTGTCAATTAATTCAACAACACCACCATTCAAGAATTGCTCTAAACCTTTATCAAATAGGACTTGAGACATTTAATTAGTTCCCGTTTTTTCCATCTCAATCTGCATGAAGTTGTCCATTTCTTCAGAAAGATTTATATTACGCAATTCTTTCATAAAAATGTGTTTTACTTCAGTAGGAAGTTTATTAACCACACCCAAAATGATTTTTTGAAACGACATAAACTTCATTTCATACTCATGTCGTACAATATCCTTCTTTCCATACTTATCAGGATATTTGCGCTCCAGCATCCACGCCGATGCTTGCCATGCCCCTAAACGACCAGCAAGGTGAATATTGTTCAAATGGGTGCTTTCACATTGGGCCTGACATGCTTCTACAAATTCTTCAAATTCAGGATCAGATCGAAGAATGCCTAATTGATAATCAGAGATACGTAAAAGCTTTGCTGCTTCTTTAATGTCCAAACCGCGTTTCATATACAAAGACAATTTTAATTTTTGAGAAAACAGCGTAGCTTTTTTGGGAAGTTTACATTTTTTCGATGTATTTTCAAAATCAACATCGTCAATGATTTCCGGTTCAACTGAATCTTTTGTTTTAAGCTTCAGTTTAGTAATTGCCATTTATGACCCCCATGTGATATAGAATTGATTCAATTGGTTAAATATCCTTATTTTAAGTTTAATTCATCAATAATGTCAATGGGTAACTGTCATGGCAAAAAAATATGGTAAAGTCAAAACAATAGATCGATTCAATCGTGACCCCAAAGAGGAAAAATTTATTAGTGATTTCCAAGAGATAATGATCCAACGATTGGATTTGAACAGAACGGGACATTACCATCCTGATAATATCAAATGGATTCAAATGAATGCCTGTGAAACAGCCCATCCCAATCTCAATACGAAAATCGCTGATGGTTTTTTACTATCCTGTGTTGTTGATCCAGAAATCTATATTAGGATTCAAGAAACAGCTAAAAAAGTAACGGGTGATTATATGGCAATGGATGACCTCATTCATCTTCTACTAACTTACTTCATAAGCACCTATCAGGGACCAGTACCAAAAAATCAATTGCCATATAATAGAGTAAAAAAAGTTAGAGGTAAGAAATTACTGCAATTTAAAAAACGCTTCAAACCCTACTTCAAAAACACCGTCCGAACATTTAATTTATAAAAATCAAACATTTATAAATTTAATTGACAAACCCCTCCTCAAAACCGTACAATTCCTAATGTTTGTCTTGCCAAAAAGAAAAGCCCACCGCAATCGGGTGAGCTTTTCAGTTCCCAACGGTTCAGAAGAACCGGACAAGGAGGTTTCCCGGTGGCAAGTCGGGAAAAACGATGGTGTGATTGACCCCAAAGGCGATTTGATGATCAATCGTTCTTTAAATACCCCCCAAAGGATATAAAAAGAGGCATTTAACACTCTATCCAAAAGGATATAAAAGAATGTTAAACAATGTAAAAATAAAACAGGTTGATAACCCCTGTCAAGAAAAAAATGAATTTTCTAATAATACTCAGACAAATATCTACGAATTAAGCAGGGAATTTCTATTCAATTGCACCCAATTCGTTGATAATATTGTAAATTTACCAGAATCACCATGGCGCAGTTCCCAACATACCCTTCAATGGGCCAGCAATAAATCCCCCCGCAATCTTGGCAAAACTCAAAAAGAGATCCTTCTGTTCCTCCAACGAAGATACTTTATTCGCAATCAACCCTGCTTCGTCAAACAAACATACATAGCAGATCAATTGAATATCCATCGATCACAGGTTAACCGGACACTGGCATCTCTGGAAAAGAACGGCATCATCCTACGCATCCAGTGGCTTTATAAAGGTCGGCGCAAAAACTGCTTGATCCTCCCTCTTTTAGATTCCATATCCCCACTGTTCAAAGAAAACAACCTCTGCAAAATCGATTTTCAAAGGTGTCACATTAAATGTAACACTTTGTTCTGTAAACCATCAGAATCAAAGGGTTTTTCAAACTCCCTTTTACTATATACTTCTTTATTATATATCAATAAACTCTTTAATAATAATCTCATATCTATAAATACGTTAAATAATAGATCTAAAAGATCCTTACGGAATGTACAATGTTCTGACGAACCATTGCACGAACCATCTGCTTTGCCTAAACTTCATGTAACCAAAAAAGTTGATGCACCAAGTAAAAAGAAAAAACAGAAAGGAATTTGTATAATGCCACGGTTTGTTCTTAAACGTAAGCAAAACTCTGGTCATCCTTATCCTGAAATTTCCGCTAAGTTGAAACTCAATGGGTATCGTTTGGAAAAACTACCGGCTCAAGAACAAATTGATTATATGAATTTTATCAGTTTTAATCATTTTATCGATGTACAGCATCAATTCAGTATTAATCCCCATAAGCGGTATGAAGGTGCCGGTATCGATAAATCAAAGTGGTATATTACGGCTAATTTGATTTTGCGCCAATGTCTCGTTAAAATCATTGAAACCGATAATGAGCTTCAGTGGTCTTTTGCAGATTCCATTATTGCTTTGTGGAATAAAACCATTAAACCCTACAAAGGGGTTTTTCGCCGTGTAAATTTAAATAACAAAGAAAGCAAAGCATACATTAATGCCGTAATTGCTATTTCTCACTGTCTGGTGTTCAGGGTAGGGGGAAGCATGGAACAAATGCGTACAGCCGTTCTCCGTTTACCACAGGGTCGATTTAAAAGACGCCCACCGTGGAACTGGAAAAATTCTGTAACCATCGATAAATTCTTTATGCTTGAATTCTTTACAAGAGACAAAATGATTACCCATAACCCTTATTTGGATAACGAAATTGAATTTAGTCGTTTTGTAAATTCATATAAACAAAATAAAAAGAATATAAAAGCATTTGATTATTTCAAAAAGGATTATATAAACGAATTTTTTCCAAATAATGTTGAAGAAGGTGAAAAAGCCTGTTACTTATTTGAATTTGCGATTAAAGAATTTTTAGATGATCTTATTGACGAGATTCGCCGTGGTGCTAATACTTACAACTTCAGTCTTGTTTTAGATAAAAAAGAACGTGCTTCACTTTTAAAGCTTTATTTTCATTATCTTGGTGGAACTGAAAAATATCAATTCAGTGGTGCAAGATTTAAAAAAATACTCAAGATGGATACGTGGATGGATTTCATTAATAAATATATGCGAATTGAAATGGGTTATGAGGATTTCTGGCGAAAGGAGTCTAAAAAGACAAATGGAAGAAAAAAATAACATTGATGAATTTGCAAAAGACATTATACAGTTTTTAAAATTACCAGATTGGAAGAAAATCAGTTGTAAAATAAACTATCCGAAGTTCAACAGCTATCCCATTCAAACAAAAGAACAGGAACATAAACGTAGCGAAATGCTTTATGCACTCTGCGCTCATTTCGCTATGATGAACTATGACGAATTTATTAACTCATTATCAAGCCCTATCGATGACATATGGCCAAGAGCCATGGAATTGTTTATTACGCCAACCCTGCTTGATCTGGTTAATCTAAACACGTTAATTAAATATGCCTATTGTCCCTTTTGTGAATATTATGCTGGATTACGCATTCAACCCCGTATATGGGACCGAATGAACAGATTTAAAGTGATTCCTGTTTATGGTCGTTGTGATATTATTGAAAATACAAATAATAACATTAATTTAGGACATATTTCCTCTCACGTTTCCATTATGCAACGATGCCCCGGTTGGAACCCCATTCCAATGATTGAATCAACAATCGATTTAAATATTAAAAAACTGTTTGCATCTGAAAATTTTCCATACTATTATTCCGACTACAAAAAGGATTTGGAATATCTTGATTTATGGGATTTTTTGCGAAATAGATATCGTCAAAATCAGATATAAAAGGTTGAAATTGTTATGTTAAAACGACACCTGTTAAAGACGAAAAAAACAAAACCACGCAAGAAAAAACGATTCGATCTAAAAACCGCACAATGTTATTATTCGGGTTTTTGTCTCACAGATAATAAAAATTTCGCTTTATTTGATATTTCTGAACAAAATATCATTGACATGGGTATTGAACATGTTTTACCATTTCCCATGTCTGAAGATGACCTTCAAATGATTCTTGATCGAAAAACAAAGGTTCATGTCAGTAAGGGAATTATTTCAGTTACGATTAAAGATTATGGATTGGTTGACAGAAACGTATTTAATCTTTTTCAATCAACCAAAGAATCAATTTTCCATCCTGTTATAGAATGGTTTGGAAATCCCTGTAATCGTTTAATCACCGTTGTTAATGAAGAAGGGGCTAAACCGATTGGCGTATTTAAAACCGTTAAAGATGAAAAGGAGAATTAACCATGGCAGCTAAAGTTAAGATGAAAAAGAAGACACCGGCTAAAAAGACTATTGTAAAGAAGAAAGCCACTGGCAAGAAGACGGCTGTAAAGAAAACCACTGGTAAAAAAACCGTATTGGCATCGAAAAAAAAGAAACCGGCAGCATCCAAAGCAAAGCCAGCTACCAAACGTAAAAAAGCTATTGGTTTTGAAGTAATGGCATCTTATGTAAAGAAGATTAATAAAGAATACGAAGATATGCAAAAACTATTTGATGGTGTTGCTGAAGAACTGGTAGATTTTTTGTATGAAGGACAGAAGAAATCGGCTATTAATGCCAGATCTAAATTTCAGGAAATTACCAAAGCATGTAAGGGTATTCGTACATCCATTCAGGAAGCAAAATCCAAGCTGAAACCCATTTATAAGGACTAAAAACCCCACTTAACCACTTGATATTCAAGTGTTAAATGCCCCTTTTCGGAGGGGCATTTTTTTATCTTGACTCGTACTTGGATGATCGGTTACAATTATTCATCCAACTTTGGGAGAGGATAAATGATTCCACGATATAAATTAAAAGTAAAAAATCAATTTAAAGGAAAACATTTTAATGGGCCATATTATGAACCTAAATATGATCAAAAAAGATTAACTGGACAAATATTAAGAGTTTTTAATTGTATGAAAGATGGACAATGGCGTACTTTAAATGAAATTCATATTGTTACTAATGATCCTCATGCAAGTATTTCTGCACAACTTCGTCATTTAAGAAAATATCGATTTGGAGAACATACAGTACTATTAAGATCCAGAGGTAAACGTATTAATGGTTTATTTGAATATAAACTAATAGTAAATAAATAAAAGAAGGACTAATTTAGAATGACTAAACAATACGGAGAATTCCAGTGTCCCTATTGCGATCAAGTTTTCTTTCAAAAGAAAAAGCTTGATGGACATATTGGTGGAGCGCACAAACGCAATACTACAAAGGATGGGACTCCCCGTTGTAAATTCTGCAAGAAACCTCTCAAACGTGGATTCAATTGGCCTGAATGGGCTGTCAAGCAACGCAACCTTATCTGCACTCCCTGTAAAAATGCTCAAAATCGTAAATCTTATATGAATCGAAAAAAACGTACTTTAGAAAATAAGAAAGCAGGATATCCAAATTTAAAGGAAAGATTAAAAAATGTCAAAAAATGAAAATACTCCCTTAATTCCAAAGGTGGATCTTCAAAGTATTTTTGGAAGAAATGAATATCATTTTAATCTTCGCAAAGAAATTAAAATAGAAAATCTCTCACATACCAGCGGTAATATCAGTCTTACGGAATTAATGTATCTTGCCCTTATCACAAAGATTGTTAATCCCACGCTTATTGTGGAATTTGGTACGTTCAATGGACGTAGCACATCCATACTGGCAATGAACTCATTACCTGATTGCCGTGTTATCACTGTTGATCTTCCAAATACACATCGTAACAAAACCAAATATGAATTAGAACGCAAACAAAATTATGAAGATGTTGATGAACTTGGTTTTGTTGGTTTAAAAAATAAACTGTTTTCTGATAAGGTTTATCGAAATAAAATAGAACAACTGTGGATGGATTCAGCTCAATTCCCTATTGAAAAATATAAAGAAAAAGTAGATCTTTTCTTTGTCGATGCTTCTCATTCCTATCTTAATTGTAAAAATGATTTTAGAACTGCTCTTAAATGCATTACACCAAACGGTGTTATTATTCTTCATGATTATGCTGGATGGCCGGGAGTCACAGAAGCATTGAATGAAGAATGGTATGATCATGATATTCCTTTACGTTGGCTATCGGGAACTTCTTTTGCAATTCTAAATTCGGAATTATAGGAGTATTAATGAAAGTTCTAATATCATTTATCAATCACAAGTCTAAACCTCAAGATCCTAAACGTTTAGTTGGTATTTTCGATTTAAAAAAGAAAAAATTAATTAAGTGGCTTGATCTAAGTGTTTGTGGTCAATATGACGATGTAGTTCATGCCACTGGTATGTGTTATAAAGATAATCAACTTTACATTGGCCTTATTCCATCCCGATATCGATTAACCGGAAAGTTATTTTCTACTAATATAAAATCTGGTCAATGCTGTATGAATGAATTGCGTTTGACCAAGGGTATTCACGGCATTTGTAATTACAATGGTGATATTATCTTAGCCAATAGCTGTCAAAATGATTTAATAACAGCTTTAACGGTAAGAGATGGCAATATTATTTGTGAAGATGTATTTTTTGATCTTCTGGAAAATCAACATTCTGGAATGCGATCCAGTAGTAAATATGATTTTAATGATTGGCCTGACTCTGATGATAATTATCACAACAACAGTGTCATCACTGATTCTAAGGGTGATGTATGGATTTCTTCTTTCTTTTCCTATTTAGAATATCCTTGGAAAATAGAAAAACGTCAAAATAAAACAAAAGTAAATACAATCGAAAAACTTGGTATGCCAAAAGGGATTGTTGCCAATATCAGTAATAATCCACCATTAATACATACTGGCTATAAGATGCCCCATACAGTTTATTTTGATCATAAAGGTGACATGCTTCATTGTGAAAGCAAAACATTTCGGGTATGGCATTCACGATATGGTGCATGTTATTGTGATGGATATACCAGAGGTATTTGTGAAGATGTTCCTAACAATGGGTATTGGGTAGGTCTTTCTGCATATCGTCAAGGTAGGAGAGATGGATCAGAAACAATTATGGGAGATCTCAAAGGTGCCAAAGTAGTATTTGTTGATTATAACATGGAAAAACGTATTGGCTGGGAATGGGATATGTCAGAATTCGGTTTGGAAATATTTGATATCATTCCTTTCAAATCTGGAGTATATAAATGATCATCATTGGTGATAGTCACTCCGTTATGTTTGAGAAACAAGGCATTCATTGCGGTCCACGTACTGCTTATCGTCTTTATAAAAATAAAAATGCTTTTTTAGATTTGATTAAACATCTGAAAAATACAGAAGAAAAAATCGGTACTATTTTTGGAGAAATAGATTGCCGTATTCACATATGGTATCAATCCAAAAAGAAAAAAATAAACGTTTTTCATTTAATTAACAATACCGTTGGATTCTATATTGAGTTTTTAAATTATCTTCGTAAAGAAGGTTACAATATTCATTTTATATTGGAAATTCCTCCAGCAGCAGAAGAAAACAATATATATAAATATGAATATTATGCTGATTATTTTAATCGACAATTGATTACACATCATTTTAATCGTAGATTGGAAGAACATGCCAACAACAATGGTTACTTCTTTATTAAATATACTGATCTTGTAACAAATAGTAATTACTGCACCAAAAGAGAGTATTTAATGACGGATGGTGTTCATTTAAAACCCATTGTTAAACCACTTATTATGAGTGAAATAGATAAAATTATAAATTTAGAACATCCTAACAGAAAGGTTATATATGGAAGCAAATAAAGGAAAGAATATTGTCATTCGTTTAGATAATTATTTAATAAATTTTGATCGTGTGGTATTTATTAAGCATGATCGGGAAAATAATTGTATTTACATTAGTTATGATAATGGTTTTACTGATACAATTTCTGATTCTTCAAAGGTTAAAGCACTGTTACAGTACGTCAAAATGTATCCTGATTTAGAGGAACCGAAGACAATTGAAACTATGGCTAAATTTGCTTCTTCCCTTAAAAACAGAATCAAAACGGATATTGCGGAGGATAAGTAAATGCGGATTGGTAATCTTAGAACCAAACACAAAACCATTGAAGGAAAGGATAAATACATTGTACAGGGTAAAAAGAGGGGTGGTGGATGGGAAAGTTGTTATGATCCTGCCAGAGAAGAAATGGGTTTGGATAAATGGCTTATTTTTGATCTTGAATATGATGCTTGCGGCATGGTTGTATCTTTTGCTCAGTGGTTTCAAGAGTATAATCGGGAAAATGCTGTAAGACTGACAAAACAACAAAGGGAAATCATTAAAAAACGAATTGGTAATCGACAAGAAAGGCGTAAACGTAAATCATTAGCAAATAAATCTAAACGAAAGAATAGGAAAAAGAAATGAAATCATTTATCGTAACAATGCTCATTCTTCTATTTACTATTCCTGCTATCGCTGAAAAAAACGTAATGGTTGAAACGGCTCTGCATTATTTTACAACTGATGAATCTGTAACACTTAGATTTAATACCGTTGAAAATGCAACTGATTATGAAGTATATCTATATTCCATTGATCGCAAGGAATACAATATGAAGTGGATTGTTACGGCTGATGAAACTGATCCTACTATTGGAACATTAACCTTTAGATTACCCCGTTCTGGTTTTTATAAGATGCTGATTCGTTCACGTAAACAATTGAATCATACGGAATCATCACAGGTAACATTAGCAATCAATGCCAAAACTACCAAAGAAGAATTATTGGAATATATGAAGGATGGTTGTACCGTTGGTGATTGGTGGGATACCAATCTCACATTGGATGAATTAAAGGCATTAGCCCATCAAGAAGGATATGTATGTAGTGGTTTTAATGATTCAACCGATGGATCTAATTCAATGGTTATTGACCCCGATTCAGGTGTGTCTTACAATCGGGGATGGACACTATTTGGCTATCCCGCACCACCATCTGGTGGCGGCGTTTCGATACAATAACAACATTTATTTAAGGAGAAGAAAAATGCCCGAACTCGTAAAGAAAGCCATGTTGACCTTTAACCCTTCTGGATCACCCGACATTGCCGGTTATTTCCTTTATTTGCAGGATGCCGATAATGGTTTGGTGACTCGCGCCACGGCAGCAGCCAAAGTTGATCTTGGCAATCCTGCATTGGATGAAAATGGCCTTATTTCTATCGATCTTACCACCATTCCTGAACTGGCTACCGAAAACAATTACAGCCTTGGTATTGCCAGTTATGATGCTGCTGGTAATGAATCAGCCCTTTTGACCGCTGGGTTGGAGGAAGTCAATCTGGACTTTACTGCGCCGGACCCTCCGACGAATGCCAGTATCTCTTACGTGTAATTGATGGGATGCATGGCAATGGAATGTTAAAAAGAATGTTGCTTAAAATTTATGATACCTTTTGCGATGACTTTTAATAAATGTTGCACAGTATCCTTCAGGAATTAAGCCGCGCACAGTGCAGAAGTTTTGGCAACGTTTTCTTCTGCACTATCTCATTTGGAGAAAATAATGAATAAATTAATAAACAAAGCTGAATTAGTAACAACCATGTTTCGTAAAAGTGATCCTAAAAAACCATTAACCAAACACGAACAGAATGTTGCATTGTTAAATCTGGAGCAGCATGTTAATAGTTTCCCCCTGTTAAATTTCGATGATGTTACAATCTTAGTTCGGTTACATTTGAAAGGAGAACCCAATGAAGAACTTGATCCTGATACTTGTACTCTTGATAATCGGCATCCCAACCTTCGTTGTGGCTGATGATTATTCCTCCAGTTTTGAAATGGGTATGATGGCATGGGAATCAGCCAATTGGAATACAAACCGTAGTTCCATAGATGTTGACGTTCATATTAATAGCTCCGGTTTTTCTTCTGCTCCCGCAAATCATGAAGGTATTTTTAGAGTAATTCGTGAACAAAGAGAATATAAATTAATTAAGTCATTACAAAGGAGAGCAGAATATGAATACCGACCGTATTCAGAAAATCAAGCCGAAAGAAATTTCAAAGCGAATTTCTACAATGAGTGGGAAGATCGCTAAAAAATGTCGGCGCTGGGATATGTATAAAATATACGTATCTACAATGGTTACAGTTATTGCTTTTGTTTTAATTATAATCATGTATATGATTTCACTTTGGAGTGATGTATTCATGCAGGAATTTAAAAATGTTATTAAAGAACTGCATCCGAACACTATGAAAGAATTTGTTAAAAATAAAAACAATGAAACTGAATAAATTTTATACTGGCATTGGTTCCAGAGAAGTATATCCTTATGTTTTTAAGATGGGTATGCTTATTGCCCAAGAATTGGCTAATTACGGCTTTATTCTGCGATCTGGTGGTGCTGAAGGAATGGATACTGCTTTTGAACAGGGGTGTGATGCTGTAGATGGCCGAAAAGAAATTTATTTACCATGGAAAAATTTTAATCAGAATCCATCACATCTTTATTCTCCTTCAAATTTAGCATTTGAATATGCTGCTGCATTTCATCCTAAATGGAATCAACTTTCAGATGGTGTTAAAAAGCTTCATGCACGTAATTCCCATCAAGTATTGGGTTTTGATTTGGAAACCCCTTCCCGTTGTGTCATATGCTATTCTGAAGGTTCTGGTGGAACAGAACAGGCACTACGCATTGCCAAAGAAATTGATATACCTATAATTAATCTGTTTGATTATGATTCTTCCCTTTGGGATATGCAAACTCATTCTGGACGTAAGGAAATTCTTCAATCGATTCTTAAAGATATATTATGTATCAGATATAAACTAAAGGTTGCTAAAAAACCCATTGAGTTTATTCGTCAGTTTAAAGGGAAAAATGTATTTCTCAGTAATTTTTACACTTCTGAATTCATTTATAACGGTCTAAGATACTTTACGGTTGAGAATGCTTTTCAATCACATAAAACGAATCCTCCAAGTGAACGCATTCGTGTTGCCGGTAGTCCCTCTTTGGCCAAGCGACTTGGTAAAAAGGTTATATTGCGTGATGATTGGGATTTGATTAAAGACAATCTCATGCTGGAATTGTTAAAAGCAAAGTTTTCACAGAATGATGATCTTCGTAAAAAACTACTTAATACCGATGATGCTTATTTAGAAGAAGGAAATTGGTGGCATGACAATTATTGGGGTAATTGTGATTGTGATGACTGTTCCCGTATTCAAGGAGAGAATAAGCTGGGCCAATTACTTATGGAAGTTCGGGAACTCTTAAAAAATCCTCCCGTTTTCTGTAAACTTCACAATCACAATCGTTATGATGCTAAATGCACTGATATGTCCTGTGAATTCTGTGATCGGTATTATGATGAAAAAAGAAAAATCTGGTGGTATCATCCTGAATCAGAATCAGTGTTGTTAGCCACTTATAAAGATATTGAAGAATCCGATTCAGCGGATATGCTTCTCAATGTCGATGATAAAATAAAAACCAGAGTTGTTAATAAAAATGAAGGTGATGAATATGATATTTATATCGGCAGAGGATCTAAATGGGGAAACCCATATAGAATAACAGCTACCCGTTCAAGAGAGGAATCAATTAAACAGTTTCGTAATTATGCAAAAAACAGTTCTAAAATAATGAAATCAATTTTAGTTCTTCGTGGTAAAAGGCTGGGTTGCCACTGTGTTCCTGAAGATTGCCATGGAGATGTTTTGGCTGAATTAGCAGAAAATGAACATTTGAAAAATGGTGGTAAACTTGGAGTCTACAATGACTGATAAAACATTTTACGATATTAACTACAAACAGTTTACTACGATGGCTGCTCTTTTAATAAGAATAAAAGGAGATCATTTAGACTCTGATAATTTTTCAGGTACTACAGATTGTCCTTTTTGTGGAGAAAAGGTTGGATACGCATTTCTTAATGGTGGGTGCCAATTCAAAAGTATGAAATGCGTAAATAAGAAGTGCGCTTTAAATTACATTTGGTTGCAAATCGAACGTATGGAAAAGGAGGAAGAAACTAATGTCGAAGAAACACACACGGAAACAACCATTGAGATTCCCAAGGGGAGGAGCAAGGCCAATGAAGAACGTAACACCGGGACAGCAGAAACCGAATGCACAAGTGAATGTAGACTTAGATAAGCTACCTGATATCTTCTGCTTGAGTTGCGGTGGTAGAGAGTTTATTCAAATCACCCATCTTAAACGTATGACAAAACTTCTCTCACCGAATGGTCAGGAAGGAATCATCAACGCCAATATGCTGCGTTGTGAAAATCCAGAATGCAAAAAGGTATTCGATGTAAATGAATATCAAAAATGGGAGAGGGAGAAGGAACAGGCTGAACTGGAAAAAGCAGTTAAAGCGCAAGAAGCACTTAAAGTCGATGACAGTGCAGATCCCGATACGACCATGTGCCGTAACTGTGGTACGGTCCATCAAATTAACACTGATTGTCCCGAATGTTCAGGCACCGTTAAAGGGGAATAAAATTGTCTGGTAATGAATTTTACAATCAAACGGATAATCAATTAATTCTGGCTCTGTGTGCGTGGCGATTCGACAAAAATATAGATTCAGAAAAATGGGTTAAGCTTGTCGAAGAAATCGAACGCAGACTTAAAAAAAGGAGAGTTTAATGGCAAAACAAAGACAAATCATTGAAGAAGATCCTATGGATGATATCTGTTACGATGTAACTTTTGCTTTCAGACCGGGACAAAAGGTTATTACCAAGTTCAATGAAACAGGATATATCACCAGTTGTCAGGTTAATGTAAAAGATGTACATATGTATTATATCGAAACCGGCCTTGATAAAGGTGGTTGGTTATATCCAGAAGATTTCAATCCTGTGTTTGAATAATCAGTAAAATACTACAAATCAAAGGATGCTTCAGCAATGGAGCATCCTTTCTCACTTGGGGGTGAGCATGGTATTTTCTTATGCCTTTAAATTAATTGCATCTTCGATTTTATCTTATATTGTCTGTCGTTTTTTCATTAATTTTATGCTTAATTCATATAGTGAATGGTTTGCCGCCTTTTCAATTTTTGTTTGTATCTTCTTTTTTATATTTACAACCATCAAATACTTCATCGATCAATTCAAACGTGAAAAACCTCCCACTGGCTTTGTCGTGCAAGGCATTGAGTATTTCTATGATCCCCGTACCAATGAAACTATTACAATGGACGTTGCCAAGGGCAATCCTGCCTTAATCATGTATGATCTTATGATTCGTCAGGATAAACGAGTCCGACAAGATCCTTATGTAAGGGATATGGTTTGTAAAATGGCTAATTATTGCGATAAAAGGATTGATAATACCCATAAACATATGAAATACATAGGATAGAATTATGTTTTATTTCTGGTTTCTCTGGCAATTTGATATCTCTAATATTAATATTGATCTTCCAATTAAAGAATGGAAATGTACACAACGCACCAAAGATATCTTTATTGATTCATTTGTTTATGATTTAGGCATTAAAGATAAATCAACTATTCAGCAAATACATGAAATTTCTACTTTATCATGGGAAAAAGATAATAAATGTTGTGTTTACATTAAAAAGTAAAGGAAAAAAAATGAAACTTTCAGATCAATTAATAGGAATAAAAATGGATGGATTTCGTTTAATGACTGAAGTACAAGTTGCTGAAGCATTGAATATCTCTGTTTCTAAATTAAGAAAGGAACGATTAGAAAAATCAGGTATGCCTTATTATAAAATAGGTGCCTGTGTTAGATATAGTCCTATAGACATTAAAAAATACCTTAAATCAAAATTGGGGCATTAAATGATTGAAAAAGAAACCAATCCATCCATGATTCGATTTAACAAGATCATGGAGCGCCGGGAAATGGTCAAAGGTTTGACCTGTCATCATAAAAAGGATATCTGTTTGGACGAATTCGGAAGACCATATTGGATGTGTGAAAAGAATAACAAAGAATGTATGATTGAAGGGCAATGCCCCAGCACTAAACCTAAACGTCAGCGGCTAAAGGTAAAAAAATGAAAAATAAAAAGCCCAACAGCATCGAAATCAATATGCTTCCTATTATTTACACTATAGGAATATTGTTATTTCTGGTAGGCGGCAACTGGTTCCTGATTGTTAAAAATACACCTGTTTATACGTACCTTATTATATATGGTATTCTTTTAATCGCAATTGGTTTTATTATTTCATTGAATAAGTCACCAGATCAAAACCTCCAAAGGCGAATTCGGCGTTAGAAAGGAGGATTAAACATGTTGATTAAAGAATTCATTGAAAAATTCCGCTGGTTCAATCCAGATGCATCCATTTGTATCGATGGTGTTCCCATTAAAGATATTAAAATCATGCATAGTACCAAAAAAGGCGTTGAACCGTATAATTGTCAATCAATCAATATCAAAACCATTGATGTATCGCAAATACCCCCTGAAGATGATCATATTATTGATCATGTCGTATGTTCCTATCCAAAACATTGCATGAACCGTGAATATCATCCTGATCAACCTGATTGCCAAGCTTGTTTTGATGAAAATCACCGTATCTTCCTTTTAAATGCAGCATCTTCAATGGAATCCAAAAGTGGTATTGTTAAGTATGATCATGATATACCCTCATTCTTAAATGGTAATAAGGAGGATTGATTTTGCTTAAAAGAACTCAGGAAAAAGATCATATCTGTTATGATATCGGCAATGATTCCGTAAAACTCACAATAGGCGATGAAACATATCATTTAGGACGTGTCGATATTAAAATCAAACGCTATCATCATAAAGTTCAGATCATACTGGATGATATGACGTGCCACGTTGCACCGATGCCGATTTTTTTAAATCAACGGCATAAAAAGGAAACCAAATGAAGAATCATGAGATTCAAATCTATTATCAAGGCACCAATATGGAAATGTTCAAAATCATCTGTTATACAACTAATTCTTATATTGATCTCCTCCGCAAACCTAATTTCTGTCCCATGTGTGGTGAATTAATCAATCTATCTTATAAGGAGGATCAATGAAATTCACTCTTTATTGGAAAAATGGTAAAAAGGATGAAATCTTTGGTAATGATCTACCGGATGCCTTATTGAAACATCAATTAACGTATAGACCAAATCATATTGCCTGTAATCTTGATTTCTATACCATCGGTGATGATGCACAACCTTATAATTGGAATGCCAAATGCAAATGCTGGTTCAAACCCGGTACGCTAATGGATGATATCAATTAACTATTGACAATATTATAACCAATCAATGCATAAATCAATCGCTGGGCATGGTCAAAAGACCTCCCGGCGATTTTTTTGCCTTAATTTGCTTTAATCCCTTCATAATTCCCCATATTCAATCAAAATTCCTCATATTCGATTAAAATCGTTAAAAATTAACCTATTTTCCATTAAATAATGGTCTTATGGCACTCCTGCGGTTAATCTACTGATGGCCTGATATGATCTTTGATGATTGAATAATCGAATTTTTTTAAAATTTAAAAATACAAAACTATATAATCCGATTGATTTACATTGATGATTTTCGATTTTTAATTAATCAAAAATTTAGCTCTTGACCTCTTACGCTGTAATTCGGATCGGGCATTGAATGGTCGATTGAATGGCATGATTCATGCATTGAATCAATTGAATTGCTCATTGCTTATCAATTAATCAATAAATAAGCAATTGCGATTGATTGCTTTTGACTTATTCAATAATTAGTCAATTGATAACTTGAATGAATTGGATTGATTCAACTGGTATTGATTGCCTTGATTAGCTGAAAGCATTTACTTGGATTGATACCCTTGATTAATTCAAATAGGATTGATTGATTCAATTCATATGTTTATTGATTGATTCAATTCATATGTTTATTGATTGCTTTTAATTGGCTTTATATTGGATTGATTCAATAGGCTATAGAATACTATTAAACATTGTTTATATGCTCATATATCGCATATGGTTTGATTCAATGATTTATATTGTTTTGATTCTTTTCCCTTAAAATATAGACTATCAAGGCAATAAAAAAGGGAATGCAATATAACAGCATTCCCTTGTTTTAAACGATATATTTTAAACGTTATTCGTTAATGCCTAATACATAATCAATGTAAATATTGGCAATCCTTTTGCTTAAAGATAATTCAATATCTGTTATATAATCCCCTAATACATGCGAATAATAATGACAGTAATTAATAAAGGAATCATTATAATTCATTCCCATATAATACTGTTTATCCTTTAAATGATTCAATATAGCCTGTATTGTTTCTGCTTTCATAATGCTTTTATCCTTTATAAAGGGAATGACCATTAAAAGCATCATTCCCTTTTAGTTTAATTGATTAATTGATGAATCCTGCTACCCATTGCCAAAAGCTTTTGACTTCATTAAAAGCAGGGAATGCTTCCTTGCAATAGTCGCGAATAGCACTAATAGTATCAGCATCAACCGCCCCATGGTCCTTTATTGTTTCAATGATCAATGCCATAGTGTCAGCATCAATGCCAAGCTTTTCAATATAGTATTTCTTATCCTTTACCGTTTCAGGTGCTACCGTATCAGGTGCTTTCCCTTGCAATTGATTCAAGGCATTGATAAATGCTGCTATTGCCTTTTTTTGCGCTCCTGCTGCCCATATAAATACGCCTTGTGATCTCTTATTCGTCCAGTGTTGCCTAATAGTGGAATTGATTGTTTCAGGTGTTGTTAAGTCAATTGATTGTACCATTTCATCGAATGTATTGATATGGGCAAGCTTTTTTGTACCCATAAATTTTGATTTAAAATTGTCCATAAAAAGCTTATACAATTTGTTAATCAATTCGGATTGATCATTCGGAATAACTTCAATTGATTTCGATACCGTTTCTGCTGGTACGGTATCAGGTGCTTTTTTCTCATTCCTTTTAATGATTGTTTCTTGTTTAATGCTTTGTATTTCATTCAACCGTTTATTCAATTGTACCAGCAAAACATTGTTTTCAGATACCACTTTATTCAATTGTTTAAGATACGATTTTATTTCAACTTGATCTTTCTCGATGGTTGATACCTTAGCATCGTAAATCGCAATTTTTGCATCAATCGCGATTAAGCTTTTTTTCATATCTTCAACCGCTGCAAATTTATTAATAGTCAATTCCGATTGACTTTCAATAATACCTTTTTTTGCCATTCCCAGCATAATAGGATTATCTGCTTTTTTTTCTGCTTTTTTGATTTCGATAGTCTTGACTGCTTTTTTCTGCAATTGATTCAAGATAGGATTAGTCATTGTTATTCCCTCCATTTTTAATTGGTTTAATGATTCCATTAAAATATCATGGGATATCAATTCTTGTTTTTTTCCCTGCTGGTAATGTATCCAATTAAATTTATCTAATCTGTTGAATGATCCTTTTTTGTTATACTTAAAATGGTAATCACCATTAAAAGCACTATCCCGATTGACTGTAATCATTTTATCACCTTATCAAATGCAGATTGATATTGATCATTGATAAGTATCAATTCCGTTTTAATATTGTTATACGATGCAATCCCGAAATAAATAATTGATGCAATGATAGCAAAGTCAATTGCGATAAAAATTGCTTTTCTCATTCGTTTCACCTCCCCTCTATTGTGATTTATGATTGCCATTGATTATCACCTCCCCTCTATAAAAAAAGAATAAATAAAAAAGCATTATCATATAATATATGACCATTGCAAGGCTAAACAATGGGAAAACCACTTTTTTTATAAGCTTTTTTTATTATCAATGCCATTGAATGCTTATTAATTACTTGATTGACTTGAAAGCAATAGAAAAAAAAGTATTTTTAAAATCATAATAAAATCAACTATTTAAGCCTATTGACAGTTAATATTGACTTATGAGAAAATGGGTTTTTTTATAAGTATAAGCAATGATCAATCGCATTGAATGCTTTCAATTGCTTATATTGTTTTGAATCAATCGCATTGATTGATTGACAAAATCAATCGAAATGCCATTGATTGACCATTCAGATTAATATTTTAAAGTATTTTCTGAATGAAATTCATAAAAAAATCAATGACTTGCATTGAATCAATCCTGCAAGTCTCCAGATATAAGATGGAGTGATTGAATGGGTTTTGCAGCAATCATAACAATCATTCATCACTCCAAAATTTTCAAATCTTTCCAATCATTTTTAAGAAAGGAATCAATCATGGGAAAGAAAGCAATCAAACAACACATTAAATCAAATGGCAATCGTTTTTACTGTGGATTGAATGCAAGGAATCGAATCAAAGATGCATTCATTGATCCTGAAGACAATCAATTGTATTCCTATGAAGGGGAATTGATTGATCATTCCAATATGCATTTGATTTGTACCAATTGCTTAAAGCTTGGATTCCCTGAATTGCACAATCGATTGCTTAATGACAAAGCAATCGAATCCTTCCGTAATTCCCTTCCTAAATCGAATCGTGAACGTAAACGATTGAAATCAATCAATCGTAACAAGCGTTGCGATTCCCGTAAATCCAAACCATTCAATGTCATTTACCTTGGATACAATCCAATCATTGAAAAACCAATTATGGACCCATCCAGATTGCTTCCATTGCCTGAATCATTCCAGAAAAAGGAATCAAAAAAGCAATCAAAGAAAAAAGCAATGGCTAAAACCAAAGAACCAATAATTGAATTGACCGAAATAGTGAATGATCAACTTGAGGATTCATTCATTGAATTTGGCAATCAAGTGGCAATTGTTAGAGGTTTTGGCAATTATTGGAAAGTGATTTATAAGAATGATGATTCAACAATTGAAGATTTATCCGATTGGATACCATATGCTGCGGCAATGAATGAAGCACAGCAATTGGTAGCATAAACAATCAATCAAATAAATGAAAGGAGATTGAATCAATGACAATCAAACGAATCACAAAATCTGGCAAAGTCAATCCGAATGAATACCATGAAAAAGGATTAAAGAAAAAGAATCGCAATAAAAAACGCCGCCGTGATTCAATCCGAATGAAGCAATTGGGATTGAATTAAAAGTGAAGTTATGTGGGCAATTGGAACTGATTGCAAAGTCAAGTTATCTATGCAATTAGTTCTGATTGCCTTATTCATTCATTTTTTCAATCAACTGTAAAGGATACTTGTCATGGCATGGGGAAAAATCTTTTCAATCGTAAAGGAATCATCCGAATGTTGTATTTGCAGTAAATTGAGAGCATTCAATCAATGCGCTTCAATCAATACTGATTATGGTGAATTCATTGTATGCAATGAATGCTCTCTTAAAATGCATAGCAATACCAATTATTTGATTGATCCCCATACCTATCAAATCAATGAACGTAATGCCTATATCGCCAAACTTTATATCGAATCAATTTTCAATGAATAATCAATCAGGAAAGGAATCCAAGTTATGCCTAAACACCATTTAATCGGATTGTCATTAAGTCAATGTACTAAAGATTGGTTGAATCAATCAATCAGTCTTGATTCAATTCATTGTATCATTTCTGGAACGGCTATAATTGATTGCCATGATTCAATCATGAATTGGATCACTATTGAGCCGTCCATTCAATCACAATTGATTGAATATGGTACTGAATCAGTAGGTGAATTCATTGAGCATTTATTCAAATACAAAAAACTGATTCAGCCCCGATTGAATCAATCTGGAATGCTTCCTGCCTATTTCGCAACATATCATTGGATTCATCATACCCGATTGACTGATTGGTATCGCCACAGAGCAATCAATCAAATGTGTCCATATTGTGGATCAATCAATGATTATCAATGCATTGCCATGAATGCCACTAAACAAAAAGAGATTGATGAATATCAATTGCTTTGCAATGAATGCAATAAGGATTGGGCAATGCCTTTTGATCCTGTTTGGCATCATTACGAAGCATCCGATTGGCAATCAATTAAACGATAACAATCAATCGAAAGGAGCATTACAATGAAACCAATCAAAATTTATGGTTCCAATGGTGAATTCAACATTGATTCAAAAGGTTATATCATTGACAAAGAATCAATGCCAGATGATTACCAACATTTCAACCGATTCAATATCAATGAATATCTTCATTGGCTTGATTCAATGGGATTGCAACATGATAATGATGAATCACAATTGCCAATTGATATATTGGATATCGGCGTTTGGTATGGTGAATTCAATGCCTATGATCCACCGGATGAATCGCATCGAAATGAATGGGCAATTGAACATTTGAATGAAGCAAAAGAAAAACAAAAATCAATCAATGATTCCAAATTAAAAGAATCAACAATCGTGGCAATCGTTGAATCATTCCATACAGGACAAGGCCGCCAAATGGTTGAATTGATTGATTCATATGGATTATACGATGTATGGCATGACATTGCCAATCATTTGAAAGATACCTACGGTGAATTGATTGACCATGAAGCAAACTATTCATTTCAGCAAATCGTGATTCAATACCATAAAATCAAATACCGTTGATTGAAAATCAATCGAATGCCTAATTGGGATTCATTCCCTTTTAGGCATTTTTGCGTCTAAAGGAGCATTCAATGGATGAAATGGATTATTTAGGACTTTTCATTGTATTATCAAGCTTGCTTATTTGCTTTTTACATTGAAATCACAAGTTATCCCATATGACAGTATAGGTTTTAATTCATAAATCAATTTTTCAATAATGAGAGGATTGACACAATGATTGACCGTATAAATCTTATTGGATTAGTTGTTTTCGCATTATTTTTTATCCTATGTGCAATCAAACCTGAAGTCATTCAATGGGCATTCTTCTAATCATTCAATGAAAGGAGATCAATCATGACTTACACAATTGAAGATCTTAGAAAAGCATTCCCCGAAATAGATGGAATTAAGCTGATTCTTATTAAAAGAATCATTAACAAGGAAATCGAATCAAATGAATTGGAACTATTCGATTCAAATGCGAAGTGGATTATGCAATGCTACAATCGGCCCAATGATACGGAGTTATCCATGAATGCATTAAATGAATTGATTGAAGGATTCGGAACGGAAGCAATCAAAAATGAAAATGCCTATGTCAATAAATATTATTCCGATTGCATTGGCATTTATGTCAATATGGGTGATTCATACGCAATGACAATCATTTATGATACCAATGAAAATGAATTCCTCATTACTTCATGGGGCGATTTCATTGAAGCATATGAGCAATCAATTGAGAATGAATCAAATGAATTAGAGGATTGAAAAATATTTTTTACAGTATTCAAAATATGTTGACAAAATGCTTTTTGTTTAGTATATTCCAGTTTTCATAACAAAGGCAACAATGCCTTTAAATCCATTTAATCGAATAATTGAAAGGAGATTAACAATGGGAAACAATTACATTAATGGAATCAGTATTGATCAAATCATTTCAACTTTAAACAAAGCAATTCCTTTGATCGAATCACAATCAAATCAATTAAACCAACAGCCTGATGATCCAATGAATGCCACTATGAAAGCAGCATTACAATTGCATTCAGATCAAATCCATTCAATTACTACCCTCCTACGTTCAATCAATAAAAATACCATACATCCTATCAATTTTGTTGATGCATTAGCAATGAAAGAAGCATTAGAAGAATATGGTTCACCTATTGAATCAGTTGATATTCTTCCTATGTGGCATAATTCCAATCAATCTCCCGATGATTCCAATCCTGATTACTTTATCATGGTCATTCACTATTCACGATATTCATTGAATCCAATTGGTTATCACAATGGATATGAGAAGGTGATATTTGAATGGAAACTCTATTTCAAAAAAGAATTGGGGTTATCTGGAATCCCATATAATCTATCCCATCTTGTATGCATTCCTCAATGCGATCAATTGGAAATCGTCAATAAATCCCTTCCTGATGAAGAATTCCCTAACAATGATTCCCATGAACCTGATTGCGAAGTATTCAAACGATCTCTATTGCATCCTTGGAATCCTGAAGATGAACCATTCCCCGATGATTGCACTTGCGGATTGAATGAACAATGGGAAGGCTATTCCCATCCAGATGATGAATTTTTCTATCAGGAAATGGAAAATATCATTGGAATCATTATGGCAAATAATTTCATTCCCGATGCTAAATTTGATCCGACTAAAAGTGAATGGACATTAGGGGATCAATCATACGTAGTAGGACAGCCATTGGATGAATGGTGGCTGGGTTAATCAAGTTATCTGGCAATCAAGTTAAATGACAAATCAAGTTATCTATTCAATCAAATAAGTGAAAGGAGATTGAAATGAAAAAACGTATGGTGATTGGCAAAAAAGATGGACGGCAAGTTAGTTTGGAATGGGAATTGAAACTAAAGAATCCTAACGGAAGTCAATACGACATTCATAACAAGCTTATGAATGACAAATGGTTTCAATTGTCCATATCAGCTAATTCTGCTAATTGGGCAGGACAGGCGTATGATGAATTGCTTTCAATGGATGAAACCTACATTGATCAATCCAAATTGAAACAATTAATTGAATACTGGAAAGCATGGCATTTGAATGATATGCGTCCCGGCTGTATTCATCAAAAGGAATGGGATGGAAATAAAAAACTTAAA
>Ga0180437_10000365_pt1 | contig 88535 bp, 84 predicted proteins | sample SS_ome_4_FD_132410 | JGI IMG/M metagenome (GOLD analysis project Ga0180437, IMG submission 132410) | Hypersaline lake sediment archaeal communities from the Salton Sea, California, USA - SS_3_D_1 metaG | ecosystem: Environmental > Aquatic > Non-marine Saline and Alkaline > Hypersaline >...
TATGAACTTCACAACAGGAGGAATAAACCTTGCTACAAGAGCTATGGCTAAACCAATAATAGCAAAGACAATAATGCTCTTTCCCTTGCCAGCTTTTTCAGGATCACCACCTGCTGTCATGTAGACAACACCGCCTATTACAATCAGGATAACAGCTAAAGCCATCATCAGAAAGAATATCCAGTTAGTGACAGTGTAAATTGTATTCAAAAGACAACAAAGACCACACTGATATTCCGTACTATCGATTGGACATAAAACATAATCAGCATCGCTTGGTACAGGAGGGCATTCATCTACGCCAAGGTCATATCTTATTTTACAACTGTCTGGAAGCTCATCTACAGCCAAAGAAACAGCAGGCATAAGCAAAGCTGAAAGCACAGCTCCTGCCAGTAATATTGATAATACTTTCCTCATTTTCTTTAAATCAAATATATTCACCGACCTTTAAATTTTTTCGCCTTTCTTTATTCTACAAGAATAAAAGGATTCCAACAAGTAATATGTGGAAAACTATTATCTTTCAAAAATCTTAAAAAGTTTTTCTTGAGCTATCCAAACAGTATGCTTAATCATAAAAACAACACCAAAAAGACACAAGAGAAGGTCAGCCCCTCTCCAAATCATGCTAAAAACAGTTCCTTTGTCAAAGCCAAAACCAAAGACCTTAAAAACAAAACCCTGGCCTACTTCCAAAGCTCCTAAAACAGCAGGCAAGGGCATTAAACCAGCTAAATTAGTAAAAGCATAACTTGCTAAGGCCTTAAAAAAACCAAAGCTGCCTGTTAAAAAAGCAATTAAAACTAAAGTTCTAAAAAGAAGCACACCATACCTTAAAAAAGAAAGCAAAAGCCCAATAAAGAACTTTTTATTCTTAAAAGAAAAGAATTTAAATATCTCTTTTTCTGCTTTTTTCATTACCTCTTCTCCTTTTCCATTCAAAAACTTATTGAATCTCAAATGCTTGACTGCCCATTCCACCAAGCTTTGCTTTCTCCATTTTTTAATAAAAAAGAACAAAAGCAATAAAAGAAAAACAAGGGGCAAAAGAAGAAAACTTAAAAAGGCAGCGCTTTTTGGCATGTGTCCGAAATAGAGAAAGGTGAAAAGGCCGGCCACAAGAACGAAAAAAAAGACAAGAGAATCAAGAAGCTTGTCTATGCAGACTGAAGATATAGCTCTTTCAATAGAAATCTTGGCAAACTTTTTCTTGGTAAAATATATCCTAAAAACCTCGCCCCCAAAAACAGAAAAAGGAGTAAGAAAACTCATGCTAAAACCTATCAACCACAAAGGGGTTAACTCTTTAAAAGAGAAATCATTTCCATGCCATTTTAAAATGAATTTCCATCTTGAAATGCCAACCAGAACAAAAAGCGCTGTAATAGCAACTATGGTTAATCCTTCAACATTAAAAAACAGTAAAAAGGCCTGAACAATATTCTCCAAACCCACTTTGAGCATTACAATTAAAAAAATCACCAGCCCAATTAAGAGGGAAAGCGCGAATTTAATCACTTTGTTCATAAAGCTCTCATAAGAGCATTATACCCGAAAACAAATTATTTTGCCAAACTATTTTTTAAACTCCTCATCTACTTCTTTCAAAAAATCAGAAAGCAGAGGGTCTGTGCACCATTCTCTAGCTGCTATTATCCATAAATCCCTTTCAATCTGGCCCTGCTCTTTCCAATACTCTAAGGCCTGAATAAGGTTTTCCATTTTGTCTAACTGCTTCACAAACCTGCCTTCTTCTGAAAGCCCTTTGGTCTCTTCCAGCCATAAGCTTTTTAATTCATTTTTAAACTCTTGGGGCAGGGAAGAAATTAGCTTTTCCAAGCCCTTTTCCTCGCTGTCGCGTTTCCTCCTTATTCTTTCCTCTCTTTGCTCTGGGGTATACTGAACTCTTGATCTTCTCTTTCTGATCTCAGCTATCTTTTCCCTATTTAAGTCTTTCGGAAAAAGAGGGTCATAAGAAGTTTCATCTTCCGCAAATACCTCGCATAAATCATGAACCAAAGCCATTTTAATTACTTTCTCAAGATTCAAACCCTTTTTTTTGCCTAAAAGCCAAGCTAAAATGGCTATTCTGAAACTATGGTCAGCTGTGCTTTCTGAATTTTTAATGTCATACAAAATTGTCCACCCTTTTCTCTTTTTCCTCTTTAACTTTCCAACATTGATAAAAAATTTAAGAAAATTCCTCATTTTAGTATTTCACTTTTATTATCTTGTACCGAGCTTTTGTTTCTGAGTTAATGGAAACCTCTTCTCCTTCTTTGCTTCCAATTAAAGCCCGGCCAACCGGCGACTCATTGCTAATTTTACCTAAATTAGGATCTGCTTCTAAAGTGCCTACAATAAAAAACTCATCTTCCTGGCCATTTACAGCTAACTTTACTTTAGCTCCCAACTGAACTTCTTTTTTATCTTTAGGCGGTGAGATAATCTGAACATGCTTTAATATGTGCTCTATTTCCGCAATCCTGGACTCTAAAAACTCCATATCTTCTCTATAAGCCACAAACTCTGTGTCCAATTCTTCTGAATGCAAAGCTTGAGGTGTTTCGTCCTGCGCCTTTGCTTTTTTAAGCTCTAAAAGCTTACTATATTCTTCTTTCAATTTCTTTAAGCCCTGCTTGGTTAAATAGAAAATTTTCTCAGTCATTTTAATTAATTAATAATAAGGGTTTCGGAAGAGATGTCAAGCATTAGAACAAGGTCTTTTGTTTGCTAAAATTCTGCTTTTCTCTGTCAGAAAAAATCTTTATCTCACCATAGACCCCATCATAACCTGGAACCACTTTTACCTTGCCTTGTCTTACCCTTATTATCCCTTCAGCTATTAAAGGAAAACTCTCTTTTAAATCAGAAAAAGGGACAGAAATTAAAACATTAAACTCAGAGCCAAAATGTGCTGTCATGTTCTCATAAATCTTTTTTACACCCTTTGTCCCCACTCCGCACCCTAAAACTTCAGCAATAATTTCACTCAATGGAATCAAGCTTTTAAAAGGAAGAGCTGATTTTGGCTTAGAATTTCCTCTGCCAGCCAAGTCCTCAACCCTGTGAAGAACCCCAAAGGTAAGAGGTTTTGAACAAACCGGGCAAAGTCCGTTATACTTCTTGGTTTCTTTGGGTGATAAACTAACATTACAAGATCTGTGTCCGTCATAATGGTATTTCCCTTCTTCTGGGAAAAACTCAATTGTATAGAGAAAGCCCTTTCTGGTTTTTATAGAATTAATAATCGATTGATAGGACAATTCAGTGTCAAAAACACAGGCCTCTCTGCCTAATTTTTCTGGACTATGAGCATCAGAACAGCTTATCAAGCTAATCCCGTCTAAAACAGGGACTCTCCAGTTCATAGCAGGGTCTGAAGAAAGCCCTGTTTCTGCAGCATAAATATGCTTTGAATAGTCATCAAAGCATTCTCTGAGGGAATCAAATCCTGATTTTGAACCAAAAACACTGAACCAAGGAGTCCAAACATGACAAGGGACAGAGAAACATCCTTGAGCAAGAGCCATTTTCAAAAGCTCTTTAGCGTCAAGCCCTAAAATAGGTCTTCCATCAGCCTTCAAGTTTCCTATCTTAGAAAGAGAAGCGTTTAATTTAGAAGCAGCTTCAAGGCTGGGAGCGAAAACAAGCATATGCACCTTTCTCACCTTTCCTTTTTTAGAGTAAATGCAGCTTATTTCAGAAGTTAAAATAAATCTTGTGTCCCCCATTTTAAAAAGCCCGGCCTCAGCTGGAGAAAGTTTTTTCAATGCCTTAAACCATTCAGGATGAGTAAAATCGCCTGTGCCCAAAACATTAATGCCTTTTTTTTGAGCTGTTGCGCTCAAACACCCCAATTCCATTCTAGGGGAACAAGCTCTGGAATATTTAGAATGAATATGAAAATCAGCTGTTATTTTCATAAACTTTAAAAACTTTGTTTCTTTTCTTGCCTCCTTTCACTAATTTTACTTCTGATTTAAAATATTGTTTTAGGACTTCCAAAACTCTCTGATTAGCTTTGTTCTGAAAAGGTTTTTCTTTCACTCTCACTTCAAAACCGTCCTTTTTCTTTATAATCCCCTCCTTTTTAGAGCAAGGGAATACTTTAACTTTGATTAACAATGTATTCTATGGCTTTTAGCTGTTCTTTTAAAGGATTCTCTAATTCTAAAGCGCAGTATTGAGAAAAGTAATGTTCAGGATAATGCTTTAAATAGTCCATTTCTTTTAAATTATTCATTAAATGACAGCTCACCACTAAATGTCCTTCTTTGTCTTTATAGGGCTTTTCTTGAACAGCGCTGATATGATTGCACCCTATTTTGTATTTCTCTAAAACCTTTTTTCTTTTCTCAAACTTTTTTGGGCGCAAAACCCTGTCATTTTCCAAATGAGAAAAATCAAGGCAAATACCAGCCACAGAGCGTAATTCTTCTTCTTTAAAATCAAAGCAAACATTTTCAATATAGAGCATGTCTTTGTATTTCAGATAATCATACTGGAAAGGATATTCTCTCTGGGTGTGCAAATTAAAAGCAGAACATTTCCATCTTTTAATCAAATAATCCAGTTCCCAAAACTCCATATCACTTCTTAAATGACAAAAAGGAACTCTTTTTAAACAAGTTTTTTCTAACAAAGCATAAAAGTCCTTTCTTTGTTCTAATTCAAGAAAAGTAGGGAACAAAGCTGCTTTTTCCAATCCCAACTCATCAATCTCTTTTATTTTCTCTTTCCATTCTGCTGTTGTTGTTATAGAAACTAAAAATTGTTCTCTTTTTAACATATTTTTACAGCCCCTTTTCTTAAAACAATTATTTCCCCTTTTTCAAGCTTGATTAAAGTAGAAGGTTTTCCTCCCAATTTTCCTTTGTCAAGATAAAAATCAAGTGAAGGAAAATAATTTTTAGCTTGAGATATGGTTTTAGCTGGTTCTTTGCCTTCAGGGTTGCAGGTTGGAGCCACTAAAGGTCCTGTTTTTTTCAACAACTTCCTTAGCCATTTTAATTTAGGCAAACGAAAACCAATAGAGTTTCCTCCTCTGTGAATATATGGAAAAGAAGAACAAGGAAGTATTATGCTTACTTTGCCGGGCCAAAACCTTTTTAATTTCTTAGGAACCTTAGCCCCAAAAATTTTTAAATCCCTTTTTGAGCCAATTAAAACTAAAACAGGTTTTTTAGGGTTTCTTTTTTTAATCTCATAAATCCTTTCTATTGAATCTTTATGAAAAACAGAGCAACAAAGCCCGTATAAAGTGTCAGTCGGTAAAACACCAACCCCGCCTTTCTTTATCTTGTCAATTATTTCTTTCATAGAGCTATATTAACTAAAAAACCAGCCCAAAGCAAACCAGGCTAGTTTTTTAGGTAAAAGCCCTAAAAATCCAAAGTATTTACCTTTTCCCAGTCAATTTCATTTAAAACCACAATTTTGTCTGTTCCAATAATATACAGATAGTCATTAAGGTAAACAGCTCTTTTCGCTGTTATATTGCTCACTGTTCTTTCTAATCTCAAACTATTATCTCCATAAGAGAAAACATACCCTCCTCTGCTTCCCGGCAAAAAGAATATCTCGTGCTTGTCATCAAGCAAAAAAGCATGGTGAGTGTTAAGAATATCTGACCAATATTCTGAAAGAACATATTTATCCTTTTCTTTGGGAGAAGAAGGGTTAGAAACATCAAACAAAGATAATTTCACCTGAGAGCCCTCTTTGCCAATACCCAGAATAATATCTTCAGTAATAGGGTGCAAATAAGAGGAATAGCCAGGAATCTTCAATTCACCTGTCATTTCAGGGTTATTTGGGTCTGACAAATCAAGGATATAGAAAGGATCTGTCTGCCTAAAAGTGACAAGATATCCTCTTTCTCCAACAAACCTGGCTGAATAAATTCTTTCTGTTAAACCCAAGTCCTTTATTTCACCGATAATCTCCATGTCTTTATTCAAAACATAAACATCATTAGCGCTTTCTATTGACCCACCAAAGAGCCATCCCCTTTCTCCAAGGCTCACAGCCACTCTTAAATTATCTTCATATTCATCAATAGAGAATTGGTTTAGTATTTTTCCTGGAACATTGCCTACTGCCTTTACCTTAAAATCATCTAAAGAAACCTTAACAATGCCTGATTTTTCCAGCTCCCTTTTCTTTTCTTTCAAATAATCAGACATTCTATTTGCAATCTCATTTTCAATCCTTAATCTTTCATCTGAAGAAAGGGAATTGTAAAAATCCTGTAAAATAACGTGAAGTTCTGACATTTTTGAGGACTGGCTAATGTCATAAGAAGCTAAATTGTTTAATCTTTCTAAAAACTCATTAGGAACTAAATCAAAACCTTTCTCCTTAAAAAAATTATAATAAACCTTAATAAAATCCCCAAAATAGAAATAACCTAGATAAAGAGCATTCTTTGACATATAGAGCAAGGAAGAATCAGAACTCCCAACAAAAGAAATTCTTTCTTTTACGGAACCAGAACTAACATTAATTTTCAAAGCAGTATAAGTGACATTAACAGGGACAATAGTTGTGGGATGATAAATTTCAGAGCATTTAACATCTAAGGCAGAACCATTCTCATACAATACTCTTATAGGGCAGGGCTTGAAACTATTTAAGTTCTTGCTGGAAACAAAATACAAATCATCTCCATATAATCTGGCTGAAACAATATAGCTGTCTTCAAGCTCAAAAGACCATTTTCTTATAGGAGAATTAGGATCTGAAACATCATAGCCCAAAACACTGTCTCCAGTAAAAATAACCAAAAGGTCATCTTTTAAAAGCAAGTTGCCAGCTTCGTTTATTTTTTCTTTTAATTCAAGATCAGCTGGTGGAAAAGCATTAATTATTTTTGTTTCTCCTTTTACTCTAGGCATAACATCAATCCAGCCGCCATAATAATGAATATCTCCAGACAAAAATATCTCCTTGCCATTTGTCTTTACAATGTCTGGCTCGTCAATTCCCTGGACCTGAACATTGGTTTCTGACACTCTGTCAGCTCCACCACCCTTGCCTGTCGCTTGTGGTAGAGCTTGTTCTGCAAAATCCATTCCTATCCTTGTTATTCCATTCCCAAGAGAAAAATAGCCAGAAGTAAGCTCTGCTTGTTTTAAATAGTCCTTCATTTCTTTTTCTGAAACAAAGGCCTCAAACCCCTCTATTTCAGAGACTTCAGGAGAGATTTCAGGTGGGCTTGGAATGTCAATCGGCCCTCCATAATAAACATCAATGCCTTTGTTCACAATAACAGCGCCAGAAGCTGCAATAATAAAGGCAAGAACAATAAAACTTATTGCTTTTTTAGTAGAAATTGTTTGTTTCATATATTTTTTAAACGAAGCAAAAACAAAAAGGTAACTTATTCAAGAAAAAGACTGTTTAATCCTGTTTCTTCTTCTATCTTCCTTATTACAGTCAAATCAGTTTTCAAAACCACAATTTCAGCCGTGACAGAAACAACACCAGAAAGTAAATGTCCTCCAACCGTTTCTTTTTTCTCGTTTGATAAAACAGCATGCAAATGAAACTCATATTTTCCATGCTGCAAAGAAACATTTCCTGTTAAAGAGCAAAGCTCAAAAGGAGAATCAAACTTTTCTGGAACATAATTTCCTTTTTCTTTAAAAAATCCAAGTTCAAACTCTGCTAACTGGCCCAAGCCAGAAAGAAGAACACCTGTCAAAACATTATGCTTCATTAAAGCCTTGTCCAAAGAATTATAAACATCTTCTTTGGGAAAAAGACGAATGAAAAGCAAACCATCTTTTTCTTTTGTCTGCATATACCATATTCTACCTTTTTATATCAAAAAAGGCCAGATGCCAGCTACGACTAATCCGCCTTTTTCTCGGGATTCAGCAATTCGTCCTTGCAATCAGGACAAATGCCGTGAGTGGGTTTATTTTCCTTCATCCCACTCTTTTTCCCGATCGCTCTAGGAGGATTACACCAGGGGCAGATTACATTGACTGTGTATGTTTTTTCCATGCCACAGCCTCCTTTCTGCCACCGATTAACCCTCTAATATTCTGTTTGTATTCTACACTATTTTCTCCATTTTGTCAAACCCTCCAATTCTTTCTCTATACAAAGAAAAAAGATAAGCTCCTGTTCCTAATTTTTCCCCTATATCTTTAGCTAACTGCCTAATGTATGTACCGCCAGAACAAAAAACCCTTAGACATAAAAAAGGATATTTATACTTTAAAAGCTCTATTTTCCTTATATTCACCTTCTTTGTTTTTCTTATCTGTTTCCCTTTTCTGGCTAACTTGTACAAAGGAACTCCTTTGTGTTTAGAGGCAGAAAACATAGGAATCTCTTGCTCTATCTCTCCTGTGAAAAAAGACAGTGCTTTCTCAATGTTCTTTGGCTTTTTTTGAGAGAGCTCTTGAATCTTTCCTTCAGGGTCTCCTGTATTTGAGACACTTCCTAATTTTATTCCAGCTAAATATACTTTTTCTAATTTCTTGATTTCTTCAAACTTTTTAGTTTCTTTTCCCAAGAGCAAAAGCACCATGCCGCAGGCAAAAGGATCTAAAGTGCCAGCATGCCCTATCTTCCCTTTGTAATTTGTCTTTGTTTTAAAAACCCTGATAAGGTCATAGGTTGAAAAACCAACCGGCTTGAAAACAGGGATAATCTTATCCATAGATTATTTGTAATAAAGCTCCCAAAACAAAGACCCCTATTAAACAATAAAGAAAAATATTATTTGTTTTCCGTTTAACTTTCTTATAAATCAGAATTAAAGCCACACCTTCAGCCAAACCAACAAAGGTTCCCACAATACCAATAACAGAAATAAACTGCCTTAAGCCCAAAAGAAACAAAGCCATAGGCGTGAAACAGCTTACAGCAAAGCTGGTTAAATGAGAAAGCTTATAATCAAACTTTAAAGTGTTTTTTAAATAATTAGCTAAGATTAAAAAAGAAGTGGAAACAGCCAAAAGACCGAACAAAGCTCCAAGCATTATGACTTTCTCACCCAAAAAAGAACTTAAACCAGAAAAGGCCTCTTGGGTTGTTCTTATCCCAGAAACAGCGCTAATTACAAATCCAAAAAGAAAAGTGAAAAGAACAGTGATTAAAGAGCCAAAAACAATTATTTTTTTAATGCTCTTCTTTTCCTTTAAAATACTAATAGCTTCTGGAACAGCGCTTGTTCCAAGCAAACTGAACAAAACAATGCCAAAAGGAAGAAAAAGGTTTTCTGTGTTAAAAAGAACAATGTTTGAGGCCTCAATTTTAGGAACACAAAAAGCAAAAACCAAAAGAAACACCAAGAATAGACCAATGTTCATGTAAAGCTCTGCTTTGGAAATCATTTTAATTCCCAAAAGAACCAAAAAAGAAAGTATGGCCCACAAAAAAAAGCTCCAGCCCAAATCAGAAAACCAGGGCAGGATTAAATGAGCAAACTTGCCCAAAAGAATTATGTAAGCTAAAAGAGAGCCCAGAACCCCCAAAATGGTGGCTATACCCACTATTGTTTTTGCTTTGGGTCCTAAATATTTCTTAGCATAGCCCACCAACCTGTGATTGCCCTTTGTCTTTAAAATTATTTCAGCAAAAAACAAATGAAGAAAAAATACAACAAAGCCCAAGAGAATGAAATAAAAAAGAGACGGTAAAACACCGCTTTTGGAAACAACAAATGGAATCCCAAAAATCCCAGCCCCAATGATTGTTCCAATCAAAGAAGCTAAGGCCAAAAAGAAACTTTTCTTCATTTTATAATTTGTACACTTGGTAGCCGTCCCTTACTTTTTCTTTTACTTTCAGGCCAACTTCATCTCCTTTTTTTGCTTTTTTAATTTCTTGGTGCTCCACCTGCATGGAAGACACTTCTTGAGTAAAGTCAGTTGCCTCTCCACCTGCGATTCTAATCTTATCACCTTGCTTTAAAGCGCCCGAAAGTTTAACAACAGCCACTTTTATCTTATCAAAGTAATGGACTACTTTTCCAATTAATTTACCTTCTTCCATATTAATGTTTTTTAATTCTCGACCTTTTTTCTTGCGCTATTTTTTTAATTAACTTTTCTACTAACTTTTTCGGGTCTGCGTCAAAAACAATCTTTGTTTTAGGGCGGTATCCTCGAGCTAAAATCTGCTCAATTAAGTCAGCCGTGCCACCAGAACCCCTTAAAACACCAACAGGAGTCCTGGTCTCAAAGGCAATAGTAAACTCGTTTAATGTGCCAGTTCTGCCGCAAAGCACAATCACCCCATCTCCTGCTTTAGTTAACATTAAATTGCGACCCACATAATCAAACCCAGTATAGACAATTAAATCATTGTATTCTATTGGCAGCTTATAGGTTTTTAAATGCTCTTTTTGAGAACCAGCTGGTGAAAAACCAATACTCACCCCCCCTTCCTCCTTGCATCCTTTAGCAGCGTAAAAAGGAGCGCCTGTTGTAGCTCCGTTCAGCAAAATAACTCCCTGCCTTGCTATTTCCCTTCCAACCTCTTCTGATAGATCTTTTATATTAGGACAGCATAAATCCAGCTCTGCTGCTCCTGCCACCACTATTTTGTACTTTCCTTTCATTTTATTTCTTTTAATAACTGGCTCGCTTTTTTTGGAAACTGAACTGCCTCTTTGTAAACCTTGTCAGCTAATTTCTCGTTGTAGGTATGGGAAATTAAGTTTCTGGCCTGTAAAAAGTCAAACCAGCTTTCAGGTTCTTTTATAATTTTAATATCAGCTCCCTTTCTAATACAGCTTTTAGGACTCCAGCATGAAAGCCCCTGGTCTTTTACATATTCTTGAATTGTTTTCCATGCTAATTCAAAAGTAAACTCAAACCTCTGCAAAACAGCATCTTTATGAATCCTGGTTGGGCTCAAACGAGCAGCCTCTTTCAACGCCTTATTCGCTTTTTCTAAATCCTCAATTAAACTCTCTAGTTTTTTCATAATGGCCTTGTCTTTGATAGAGCTATTTTCTTAAACTTCTCTGAAACCATGGAAAAATCAACCACATCCACATTAAAAGGCAAATCAGAATTCTCAAGAGCTTCGTTCATTAAACCCAAAGTTCTAAAAGAAAGGGGCTTCTTCCCCATGACTCCAACGTCAAAGTCGCTGTATTTTCTAGCTTTTTTTGTAGCTCTAGAGCCAAAAACAAACATTTTGTATTCTTTTGGATTTAAAAACCTTAACAGCAACCCCTTAATGGTTTTCTCTGCTTTCATTGTTTTATTGTATCATTACAGGCAACTTAAAACAAGATAAATATTTCTATTCTTAGCTTTTCTGTCAACTCCTATTTCTTGAACCCTAAGCCCTGCTTTTTTTGCTAATTTCCTTAATCCTTTCTTTGAAAAACAATGAATATATCTTTTAACCCCACCCCAGGGAATAAAAACATCACCAAAATCCATTTTATTCAAACCCAATATTTTTAAAAAAGAATATTTTAAGATAAACTTTCTTGTTTTCCAAACAGTTAAAACCAAAAGTCCATTTTTCTTTAAAACTCTTTTCGCTTCTTTTAAAAACTTCAATCTTAACTCTTCTGAAGGTATATGGTGCAAAACAGCAACAGAAAAAACCTTATCAAAGCAATTGTCAGAAAAAGGAAGATTCAAACCAGGGCCTAAAATAAAGTCAGCTTGAGGATAATTCTTTTTTGCTATTTCAATAAGTTCTTTTGAAAAATCAAGTCCCACATATTGAACCCCTTCTAAAACCTGGTATAATCTGCCATTGCCACAGCCCAAATCTAAAACCTTGTCTCCTTTTTTGATATACTTGAAAAGAAAGAGGGAATGCTTCCAGGGATATTTTCTCTTCCCAGAAAAATCACCAGCAATTCTGTTATAATCCTCTCTTGTCTTGTTTAATAATTTTTTTGCTAATTCTTTTTTCATGAAAACCTTAGAAAAAATAATTTTGGAAATACATCATAATGTTTCTGACTTAAACTCTTTTAAAAGGAAAATGGCCAAGAAATATAATATCTCTTGTCCAAAAAGTATTGATTTACTTAAAACTTATCATAAATTAGTTAAAGAGAAAAGAATAAAAAGAAACAAAAAAATAGAAGAGTTCTTAAAATTAAGACCTGTTCGATCTTTGTCTGGAATTGTAAATGTTTCTGTTTTGTTAAAACCATATCCTTGCAAAGGAAAATGTATTTTCTGTCCTAAAGAAAAGGGTCTGCCAAAAAGCTACTTGAAAAAAGAGCCAGCTGTCCAGCGCGCTGTTTTAAACAAGTTTCACCCCTTTTTCCAAACAAAAACCAGATTGGAGTCATTAAAATTAACAGGCCACCCAACAGATAAAATAGAATTAAGAATAATTGGCGGAACCTGGTCTCAATATCCAAAGAACTATCAAACATGGTTTGTGAAACAATGCTTCAGAGCTTGCAATAATTCAAAAACAAAATCATTAGAAAAACTGCAAAAAGAAAATGAAAAAGCAAAAAGAAGAATCATTGGAATTACAATTGAGACAAGACCTGACTGCATTGATTTAAAAGAGATTAAAAGAATGAGAACTTTAGGTATTACCAGAGTAGAGCTTGGAGTTCAAACTGTTTATAATGACATTTTGAAAATTAACAAAAGAGGACACACTATAAAAGAAACAATCAAAGCAACTAAATTATTAAAAGACAACGGTTTTAAGGTTTCCTATCAATTAATGCCTAATTTAAAAGGAAGTTCTCCTAAAAAAGATATTGAAATGTTTAGGGTAATTTTCTCTAATCCTGATTTCAGGCCTGATTTAATAAAAATATATCCTTTGGCTTTGGTAAAATCAGCTCCTTTGCACAAAGATTTCAAAAAAGGAAATTACAAACCTTATTCCAAAGAAAAGCTAATCAATCTTTTAGCAGAAATAAAAGAACAAATTCCTTTATGGTGCAGAATAGAAAGAGTAATTAGAGACATTCCCCCACAATACATAGTAAAGGGAGCTAAAACACTCAATTTAAGAGAAATTGTTCAAAAAAGAATGAAACAGAAATGCAAATGCATTAGATGCAGAGAAGTAAAAGGAAGCTATAAGAAAGAAAAACTATATCTTTTTAAAGAAGAATACGAGGCCTCAAAAGGAAAAGAAATATTCTTAAGCTATGAAAACAAAAACAGAACTCGTCTCTATGCTCTCTTAAGATTAAGAATACGAGAATCAGAAAACATTCTTCCTGTTTTAAAAAATGCCGCTCTAATAAGAGAAATACACACTTACGGTCAAATGACAGAAATAGGAAAGAAATCTATTTCAGCTCAACACAAAGGTCTTGGCAAAAAACTAATCAGAGAAGCTGAAAAAATTTCCAAACTATATTATAATAGGATAGCGGTAATAAGTGGGGTTGGCGTCAGGAATTACTGGCGCCAGCTTGGGTATAAAATAATTGGCCATGGATACATGGCTAAAATTCTGTAAGGAGAAGACAATGAATTTTACGGAGATAGAAACACCTCCTCGTGACCCAAAAATAGAACAAATGATAAACACATGGAGGGGTAGCGGTGCTTTTAAATTTTGGCTACCCGGAGGATTGGAATATAAAGAAGAGCGCAAGACAAAAAAGAGAAAAGGGGGGCAGTCTTAAGGCTGCTCCTCAAGCTTTTTATAAGTCATCTTTTTCAAGCCTCTCCACCAATAATTTACAAAATCATTGTTTCGTCTAACAGCTTTTAATATTTCTTTAGCTGATTTTGTTTCTAAAGCTTTTTCCACATTGTCTAAAATATCCTCACATCCTTTGTATCCAGTTTCAGAATAAACTTTAGCTTGAAGAGCGGTTTCCAGCCAATCAGCGTCTTTAGCTATTATTCCTTCTTTGGCATTCCTCTTTCTTATCTCTTCTTGCAAAGAAAGAATTTCCTTTCCTATTTCCCCTAAAGAAGAATAAAGGTCTTTTTCTGTTTTTTCTTCGAGTTCTGGCATATCAATGTATCTTGAAGCTACTTTATGGTGGTCTCCAATTCTTGTTCCTTCATTGTCATGAAACAAAACAATCAAAGCGCATTTTTGAGCATCAGCTTTTTCAAGCTTACCTAAGATGTAAGCAATCTGAGAGGCAATAGCAGCATGGGAAGCTACAGAATGAGGCTTTGAAACTCCTGACAATTTAAAACCCTCGTGGTCCACTCTTTTCAGCGTTTCTATTTCAGATAAAAATTTTAACACTTTTTCTGCAATCATATTAACATTGTAACAAAATAGCCGATTATTGAAAGAAGAGCAATAGGGGGCAGGGCTGGCATGGGAGTTCTTTTCTTTTTAGAAGAAAAAAGAAAAAAGCTGAACAAAAGTCCTAAGAAAGAAAATACTCCAACAACAATGGCCTCTAACAATCCTGTTGAAACAACAGAACAGGTGAGCATTAAAGGAAAAACAATGTCTCCAGCTCCCAAGACCAAAAACTTTCCTCCTGGTTTTATCTCTTTTGGCTCTGCTTTTAGTTCTGAAAGCTTTTTTGGAATAATAAAGCCCATAATGGCTCTGCTCTGGAGCATTTCCTCTGCCATTTTAACCATATGCTTTGTCTTGTAAACAGCAATAAAATCGTAGATGGAAAAAAGGGCTAAAAGAACAACAACAGCCAAAGGATTTAATTGAGTGCCCAAACCAGCCCCTATGCCGCAAATAGCAAAAACTAATCCTGTGTTATGAATAAAAAGAGAGGGCTTTTTTATTAAAAAGACACAAAGAAAAACCAACCACAAAAAAACAACCAAAGGGGGGAGAAAAAGACCCAAAAAATAGAGGTTGCCAAATAACAAGGCAAAAAAGAAAATAACTTTGAAAAAGACCTTTTTGACCTTTTTTTTTCTGAAAAAATAGATAATGAAAAGCAAAATACCTGTAGCTAAAACAAATTGCAGGACAAAATCCAAAGGAGAAGCAACTCCAACTGTAATATCATTTAAAAGATAAAAGGCCTGGAGCTCTAAAGCAGCCAAAATACCCAAAAACAAGCTTAAAATAAAGATAAGGGCTTCGGGCAGAAAGTACTTAAAAGTTATCTTTTCCATGGAAAAAATTCTTTTGGACCCAAAGGTAAAGCTTTTGGGTGTCTGTTTTGCTTGTTTCTAAATGGTCTGAACCAAGAAGAATAAAAACAATATTCCTTTCTCTTTCATTATCGTCTTTAAACTTGAAAATGAAAAGGCCTGTGTATCCTGAGGTTTTAATGAATCCTGTTTTACCGCCAATAAAACTTTCGTCTTCAGAAAAGATATTCTTGTTCCAAAGCTCTTCAATGTCAAACTTTACTCCGCCAAAGCTTAAAACCTTTTCTCCTCTTGTAATTTCTAGCAAAGGAGGGCGATTGTTAAAAATATACCTGGCTAAATAAAAAAGGTCATGACAAGTGGAAACATTGCCTTCATCATAACCAGAAGGACAGCTAAAAGTGGTGTCTGGCATTAGAATGCTTTTAGCTTTCTGGTTCATTAGCTCAATTGTTCTGTCTCTGCCCAAGAACCTGCTTAAAGCTTCAGCAGCGTCATTTGAAGATTCTATGAGCAAAGGATAAAAAAGCTCAACCACTCTAAATCTCTCTCCCTCTTTTAAAGTTTCTGTTTCACCCCAGCCGTCAAGCATGTAATCCCTTACTAAAATGCTCCTGGTCAAATCCATGTTCTCTGCGACAATAACAGCTGTCATCAGCTTGGCTAAAGAAGCTATTTGTCTTTTTTGAGAGGCCTGTTTTTCAGCTAAAATAAAGCCAGAATCTAAATCAGCCACTAAATAGCTCCCAGCTGTTAATTCAGGCGGCTCTTCTACAGCTGGTTTGTAAAAATAACTGTCATTCTCTTTGTCAATAACAACGACCATCATGCCAATCTCTGTTAGGTTATAGAAGTCCTCTGCGTCTTCATCGGCCAATCTTAAACAACCCCCAGAAACGTCAGAAATCAATTTGTTTCCTTGAATATCGGTTGGCTCTCCATGGATATAGTATTTGCCATAAAAGTTCAAAGCCCAGGGCATAAAGGCCTCAGCAGCTACAGAATATACTTTTTTACCACCAGACACAATGTAATACAGGCCTGCTGAGGTGCCTCCCCATCTGCTTGCATCTCCTTTTAAAAGAATGTTCGCCTGCTTTTCTAATTCTCCTTTTTTATACAATCTTACTTGCATCGCTGATAAATTAATTTCTAAAAAATCCAGCCCATCTGCAATAAGCTTGTCTCTCAGAAAACCATAGTCCTTTAATTGTCTTTGCTCTAAGTCCTGTTTAAAATCCACCAAAGCAGAAAGAAAAAAATCAACTCTTTGTTCTGAAATAAAAGGAGGGCTCTCTTTTTGAAGGGCGAGAAAAACTAAAAAGCAAAGGAAAATTAAGGCCAGGCAAAAGCCAAATACTTTTTTCATGTTCGAGGAAATCTAAAAAGACCAGAACAAGGTATAATTTCGATATTCTTCAACTGGTCAAGAAAAATATTAATCCCCAAAGAATCAGAAGACATATGGCCTGCAATAACTACATTAATATTGCTGGACTCAGCTTCTTTCCGGTGTTCTTCTGACTGGTGCATGCCAATAATAGTGCCAATACCACTCATGGCCATTTTCTCATAAAGCTTTGGAGACCCTTCTGTGCCTCCTGTAATTTCAGTTATAGCTATCTTGCCGGTTCTGTTTTCTGGAGAGCCAACAAATACTTTGGGCCCTGCTCCTATTTCAATGGCATTTTCATATTCTGGAATGCCCTTTAAAAAATCCATTAATTCTCCTATTGTTTCTATCTCCTGCTTTTCAATTGCCTGTTTTAGAAACTTAGCTGCTAAATTATCACAAGGAGTGTGAAGGCAAATTAAGTTAAATCCCAAAAGCTTGGCTGCCTGTACTGTTCTTTGGTGATTAGCTGAATTAACGCCTCTGGCCACTTCTGAAATCCTTTCTTTTAAAAGCCCTTCTGCAATATTAATAGGCACTCCATATTGGTGCAAAACATCGCTTTGCAAGCTCATGACATCAGCTAAATGAGCTAGACCTTTTCCCAAAGGATGATGGGAAATAATCAAATCAATGTTACCAAGTTCTTTGGCTAACAAGACTTCAGAAGGAGTTATATCAATGCCAAATAATATCTTGTTTATTTCTTTATCTTCTCCAATATTTAAAATTCGAGAATCCAAATACGGATTTTCCAAGGCCTCTTTGTCAAAAAATTTCTTTTGTTTTTCTTCCATTTTCTCATACTTTTTCTTTTTTCTTTCTAAAAACCTTTCTACTCCTTTTTTGCCCCTGAAATCAGCCTCAATGCCCATTTTAATAGCTAAGTTAAATATTTCTTTTGTTTTCATATAGTTTTTTTATTTCCTGTTTTTGTTTTTCTGGATCCAAAATCTCCCGCCTGATGCGGGCTTTTTCCCTCCTTAGAAACTTCTTTTCGCTTTTTGATCTTTTCATAATTTAAAAAAAGAGACGTGCTCATACCCTTTTTTACCAGAAATTTCCTAAAGAGTCAAATGGACTTTCTAACAACCATTGTTTCTCCGTCCGAATCAAAATCACCCTCTAAAACTCGAAAATGCTCTTTAATCCATTTTAAAACAGCTGATCTCTGCTCAACGCCTGCTTTAGTGTCAAGCCCTGTTCCTTCTGATTTTAAATAATTGAAGATTAGAACTCCGTTAAGTTTCAACCTTTGATAAAGATGCTGAACAACAGCAAGGGGGCTGGGCAAGTGCTCTAAAACAGCCAAAAGGAAAATAATGTCATAATTGTCTTGAAGGGGGCTGCAATCAGAAGGATTAATCTTTGTTGTTTTAACAAAATCACAATTTTTTAGTTTCCAATCAGCATAATGAAGCAAAACATTAGGAATATCAGCGCAATGAATTTTTAAATGCTTGTGGGAAAAATACTTTACCAATCCCTGGCTAATAGGCGCTATACCACATCCGTACTCACAAACAATAGCATTCTTTTTTATATACTTTCTGAACTTGTAAATAGTTAAAGGCTGAAGAGCTGTTTTAAAAACATAAGAAAAAAGACTATAAACATTTCTATCGTCGCACCAGGCCTTTAAAAAATCGTCTGGATCTTTTTCATTACCAATTTCAAGGTCTTGATACTTAGTGCGAAAATGACAAAGCAAAAAGTAAAAATCATGGGGGAAAATCGGCCTTCCTTGTAATTGCTCTGCCCAATAATCTCTAAAACTGTAAAACCATCTCAAAGAAAGGTTTGAGTAAACTAGCTTCTTGTGTATGCCGATTTTCATTAAAAAGCCCCTGAAATAAAGTTTCAAAAAATTCAAAAAAGCATTGCCCTTGCTTGCTGCTTTTGGGTCATAATTTTCTTTATCAGAGAAAGAAAGATTTAAACTAATTTTATCGTATTTATTTTCCATTATTCTCCTTTTATAACTGCTAAGGGAACTAATCGAGCCACTTTCTTTGAAAGCCCAGCATTATGCACAACCTCCACAACCTCGTTAATGTCTTTATAGGCCTGGGGTGCTTCTTCGGCTATGCCTCTTGAAGAATGACACTTTACTATTATTCCTTTTTTTCTTAAATTATCCATTACTTCTTTGCCAGAAACAGTTTTCAAGGCCTTGGTTCTTGACATCACCCTTCCAGCTCCATGAGAAGTAGAATAAAAAGAAGCTCTGCCTGTTTCTGCGCCTACCAAAACATAAGAACAAGTGCCCATACTGCCTGGTATTAAAACGGGCTGACCTGTCTTTTGGTATTTTGGAGAAAGTTCTGGGTGGTTTTTGGGAAAGGCTCTGGTAGCCCCTTTTCTGTGAACAGCCACTTCTATTTCTTTTCCTTCAATATCATATTTCTCCTTTTTAATAATATTGTGAGCCACATCATACAAAAGACCTAAGGGTTCTTTTTTAAAAAAATAATCCCAAGCTTTTTTAATGGAGCACGCAATCATGTGTCTGTTAGCCCAAGCAAAATTAGCAGCGCAAGCCATAGCAGAAAAGTATTTCTTGCCCTCTGGAGAGCTAAAAGGACAGCAGGCAAACTGCTTATCTGGCATGTCAATGCCGTATTCTCTCATCTTTGGAGCCATTATCTTCAAATAATCAGAACAAACCTGATGACCGAGCCCTCGAGACCCAGTATGAATCATAACAACAACCTGACCCAAAAAAAGACCGAAGGCCTTGGCTGTCTCATTATCAAAAATTTCCTCTACTTTCTGAATTTCCGAGAAGTGATTGCCACTTCCCAAAGTGCCCACCTGGTCCCTGCCTCTTTGTTTGGCTCTCGCTGAAACAAAACTGCTGTCTGCCCAATCTAACCTTCCTCCAGCTTCACAATTCTCAATGTCTAATTGTGTCCCATAACCCCTCTTAACTAAATACTGACCTCCTCCTTGTAAAACCTTGTCTATTTCTTCCACAGAGAGTTTTGTTTCTCTTCCTCTGCCCAAACCAGAAGGAACCTCTCTCTGGATAGAATGACTCAACTTTTCTAAATAGGGATTTACTTCTTCTTCTGATAAAGGAGACTTTAACAATCTCATGCCACAATTGATATCAAAACCACAAGATGAAGGAGAAACAACGCCCTCTTTAATGCTAACAGCCCCAACAAAACCAATTGGGACAGAATAACCTTCGTGACAATCAGGCATGCACAAAGCATAATCTTGAATCCCAGGCAAACTAGCTCCATTAACCAATTGAGCCAAAGACCTATCTTCTGAAATCTGCTTTAACATTTGTTCTGAAGTGTAAAGACGGGCTGGAACTCTCATTTTGCCTGTTTTTTCTATCTCCCAAAGATAATTATTTATTCTTTTCATATTCCTAATTTTTCAGCCTCTTGTCTTACAACCTTTCTGTCGTCCCAGGGAATCTTTTTGCCGTTAGCCACACATATCCAAGGCTCACAGCCCTTGCCTGTAATCACTACCGTATCTCCATGTTTAGCTGAAGACAAGGCCTTGCTTATTGCTTCTCTCCTGTCTAATATTTTTTCTGCTTTTTGAGAACCCTCCCCAACCTGCTTTATTATTTCCCAAGGGTCTTCATCATAAGGGTCTTCATTGGTAATAATTACTTTTGAACAATGCCTGTCTGCTATTTGACCCAAAACCTTTCTTTTCCATTTATCTCTTCCACCGCCACAAGCCCCTAAAACACAAACCAAGGACTCTCCCAGGGTTTCATAAACCTGCTTCAAGGCATTGGGGGTAAAAGCATAATCAACCACTACTTTAAAATTAGTCAAAAAAATCTGCTCCATTCTGCCGGGAATCCCTTGCGCTCTTTCTAGGGCCTTTTTGCACTTTTCCAAAGAAATATCAAAAGCCGAACCAACACATATTGCAGCTAAAGCATTGTAAACATTAAATTTTCCCACAAGATTAAGCTCGAAATTAACATGCTGAACCCAAAAAGAAATGCCTTTTTGAAGCGCCTTGATATTAGAGGCTGTAACTGCCTTAGGGTTCTCTTTTGCGCTGTATCCTATTTTCTTCTGGCAAGGGAACTGCAGAAAATAGCCGCTGTTTTCATCATCTAAATTAATAATATGCACACCTTTCACTTTTTTAAAGAACTTACCCTTAGCTTCTCTGTAATTTTCAAACGAACCATGGCGCTCTATGTGTTCTGGAGATAAATTGGTAAAAACAGCAACGTCAAAATCAATAAACCTGTGCCTGTGCTGTAAAACCCCTTCTGAAGTCACCTCTAAAACAGCATATTTGCATTTTTCTTTAACAGCCTTCCTTAAAAACTTTTGCAGGAAAAATCTGCCCGGCATTGTCATTTTCAATTTATTCTCTTTAGCGTTCTCCCCTATTCTAAACTCAATTGAAGAAGCTGAGGCTGTTTTGTCTTTTTGCTCTAAAATCCTGCGAATTAAATCAACTGTGGTTGTTTTACCATTGGTTCCTGTGATGCCAACAACAGTAATTCTTTTTGAAGGAAAGCCATATCTTAAAGCGCCCAAGAAAGAAAGAAAGAAATGGTAAAAACTAATCAAGAATCCGGGTGTTATTCTTTTTAAGGTTCTCTTCATCATTGCAGTATTTTTAGGGCCTGTTTTATCTTTTCTTGTTCTGATATTCCTTGTTCTATTTCAGAAAGAGCCTTTTTCACTTTTTCTTTTGGGAAACCCAAAGCCATTAAAGCGTCAAAGGCCTCTCCCTTTACTTCAGGAGCATGCTTTATCCTGCCAGAAAGCTCTAAGGATATTTTTTGGGCTTTTTTCTTTCCAATGCCCGGTATTTTTAAATTTCCTTTCTCTATCTTGTCTTTTATCTGCTCTAAAGAGCCCAAAGCAGAAATTTCCAGAGCAGCCTTAGGCCCTACCCCTGAAATGCTCCTTACAATCTTAAAGGCCTCAAGCTCTTCAAAAGTTGAAAACCCATAAAGCTTTACTGCTCTTTCAGTTAAATCAAGATGGCAGAACAAATTGAGTTCTGAACCCTTTTCTGGTATTTTAGCAACAGACGATAAAAAAACCTCATAACCAATACCATTAACATCTAAGATAATGAAATTCTCTTTTTTCAAGATTATTTTTCCAGAGAGATAAGCAATCATTGCCTCCATTATGCTTAAATTAACATCAAAATTCAAGCCAACAGGGGATCAGCCAAAAGCAATCAAGGCATTAACAAAAGATGCTAAAAAGCATCAAACGCTTTTGGGTGTAACGGGTTCTGGCAAGACCTTCACTTTAGCTAATGTGATTGAGAAAATAAAAAAGCCAGCTTTGATAATCTCACACAATAAAACGTTAGCCGCCCAATTATATCAAGAATTCAGGGACTTTTTCCCGGAGAATGCTGTTCATTACTTTGTCTCATATTATGATTATTACCAACCAGAGGCCTATATCCCTCAAACAGACACTTACATTGAAAAAGACGCTAAAATCAATGAAGAAATTGACAGGTTAAGGCATGCTGCTGTTCAGGACTTAGAGCAAAGAAAAGATATTATTATTGTAGCTTCCGTGTCTTGCATCTATAACTTGGGCTCACCCGAGAACTATCAAAAGGTTTCTTTGGAAGTAAAAAAAGAACAAAGCATTAAAAGAAAAGAGCTAATTTCTCACTTAGTTTCTCTTCAATACCAAAGAAATGACATTGAGTTTAAGCCGGGTAATTTCAGGGTAAGGGGAGAGGTTGTGGAAATTAATTTAATTACAGGAAAAGGAAGCTTAAAAATAGAGTTTTTCGGAGATAAAATTGAAAACCTTTCTCTTTCTAAAAAGGAAATAAACTCTTTTAGGATATTTCCTGCTAATTTCTGGACTTCAACAGAAGACAAGTTAAAAATTTCAATTGAGAATATAAAGACAGAATTAAAAGAAAGATTAAAAGAATTGGGACCTTTGGAAGCTCAAAGGCTAGAACAGAGAACCAATTATGACCTTGAAATGATTTCTTCCTCTGGCGCTTGCGCTGGAATAGAGAATTATTCCAGGCATTTAGAGTTTAGAGAAAAAGGACAGCCCCCTTTTACTCTTTTGGACTATTTTCCTGAAGATTTTCTCTGCATTATTGACGAATCCCACATGACCTTGCCCCAATTAAGAGCAATGTATAACACAGACAGAGCTAGAAAAAGAGCTTTAATAGAGCATGGTTTTCGCCTTCCTTCTGCTTTAGACAACAGGCCATTAAGCTTTGAAGAAACAGAAAAGAAATTAAAACAAGTGATTTACTCTTCTGCCACCCCTTCCTGGTATGAAAAAGACAAAGGAAACATAACAGAACAATTAATCAGGCCCACAGGTCTTTTAGAGCCTTCGGTTGAAACAAGGAAAACAGAAAATCAAGTAAAGGACTTAATCGAAGAGATAAAAAAAAGAATCAAAAAGCAACAAAGAACTTTAGCTATTACTTTAACAAAGAAAATGGCAGAAGAGCTGTCAGATTATTTAAAAAACCATGATATTAAATCACAATATCTGCATTCAGAGATAAAAACATTAGAAAGGCCCTCAATACTAAAAAGCTTTAGAGAGGGAAAGTTTGATGTTATTGTGGGAATCAATCTCTTGAGAGAAGGACTTGATTTGCCAGAAGTTTCTTTAATTGGCATTTTAGACGCTGACAAAGAGGGGTTTTTAAGAAATGAAACCACTTTAATTCAAACAATGGGAAGAGCAGCCAGGCATCCAGAAGGCCATGTTATTCTCTATGCTGATAAAATCACATCCTCTATAAAAAAAGCAATAAAAGAAGTAGAGAGAAGGAGAAAAATCCAAGAACAATACAACAAAGAGCACAACATCACTCCAAAACCAATAATCAAAGAAATTAAAGAGTGGCTTTTCAAAGAAAAAAAAGAAGTCCTTTCAGAGTTCTCTTTTATTCACGATAAAAAACTACTGGAAAAAGAAATGAAAAAAGCTGCTCAAAACCTTGACTTTGAAAGAGCAGCAGAAATACGGGACTTGCTCAAAAAAATGGAGTGAAAGAAGGGCGGGGGTTCTTCAAAGCAATTCCATTGCTTCGAAACTAAGAGCGCCTTGCTGACAGACAACAGTTAAGAAATCCACAAGGTCTGTCTGTTTGTTTCGTGGAAGAAAAAAACTTATAATCCAGTCGCCCATATCGTCTTTCGTGCACAGAAAGCTGTGTTTTTGACTCGCGAAAGAAAAATTCTCCCAGATACGGCTCAAAATTTGCTCCAGAAACTGGGGTGGAATAGCGAGAGCAACTTCTACAACTTTTCTCTGCCACCACCTCTTTCTAAAGAGCAAACTAACTTCTCTCATGTGCATTCCTCCAATCTAGACCGCCCTTCTTTATCAAGAAACAATCTACCAGAAGTTTTCCTTAAAGTCAATCTTGAAAAAATAATATATATCTGCTACTCTCTTAATATATGCCAATAATCAAATCCGCTAAAAAGGACTTAAAACAGTCCAAGGAAAGACAAAAAAGGAACAATTATAAAAGAAAGAAAATAAAAAAGCTTGTAAAGCAAGCACAGGGTTTAATTGCAGAAAATAAAACAAAAGAAGCTAAAGAACTCCTCCCTCAAATCTATAAGGCTCTGGATAAAGCAGCCAAAACAGGAGTAATCAAGAAGAACACTTCTTCCAGAAAAAAATCAAGAATAGCAAAGAGCTTTCAAAAAAGTTCCTGACTTAGTCCTTTTTCAATAATCTCATCGTGCAGTAAATCAAGCAAAACAGGATCTTTTGTCTTTTTTGCTTGTTCAATAGCAAACTCTGCTCCTTTTTCCTCAGCTAAACTCATCAGTTCTTTTAGTTTCTCTTTTCTGTCTTGGTCTTGCATATTAAAAAGAAAGGATTAAGTGCCTTAAAGCGGCTTCTGGTGTCATTCTGCTGGTTTTAGACATTAAATCAGCCTCAAATATTTTCTGATAAATATTCTTTAATTCTTCAAAAGAAAACCTAGCAGACAAAGCTCTTAGCTTCTTTTGGACAAAGGGATGTATTTTCAATGGTTTTTTTTGTTTCATTAAAAGCAGGTTCCTAATTTGATAACTTATCATAGAAAGAAGGTAAAAAGGACTGTCTCCTTTCTCTAAGTGCTGTTCTATCAAGAATAAAGCTCTTTTCTTATTCCTTTCAGCTAAAGCGTCTATGGTTTTAAATATTTCTGGTGTTGAGCCTGGTTTAATAAAAAGATCAATATCTTGTTTTCTAATTCTTTTTGAAAAAGCAGAAAGCTTTTTTATCTCATTAGAAAGCTGGAACAAGCAAGAAACCCTGTTTAACAAAGCCTCTAAAGCAATGGGCTCAATTTCAGCCCCATATTTTTGAAACTCTTTTTGAGAAAAAGCTCTTAATTTTGCTTTTGTTAAAGCTTCAAATTCCTGCTTTTTACTAATCTTTTTCAACAAAGAGTCAGATTTCTTAATTTCCTTTTCTAAAAGAACAATAACATGTTTAGATTCAGAAAGCTGATTAAAATATTTCAGAAACTCCTTTTTAAAACTTGGATTTGAAAAAACATTTTCTAAAAAGAACAACTTTTTTTTAACAAACATAGAGTTTTGCAAAAAAAGATCAAAAAAAGCAAAAAAAGATATTTTTTCAGCATTTATCTTTTCCAAACTCAAAACATTATTATGCTTTTCTTTGTATTCTTTTTCAATCTCTCTCTGCTTTTCTTTTAAAAGATATTTTTCTTTTCCAAAAAGAAGTAAAATCATAATTTCTGGCATTTAGGGCAAAAATGGGCTGACCTTGAACCAACTTTTATTCTTTTTATTCTATTGGAGCATCTCGGACATTTTTCTCCTTTTTTCCTGTAAACCTTTCTCTGTTCTGCAAAGCTTCCTTTTCCTCCTAAAACTGTTCTGTAATCAGAAATAGAGGTTCCTTTCAAGGCAATTGCTTTTTTTAAAACCCGCTTCATTGCTTTTTCTATTCTTTTTATCTCTGCTGGCTTTAATTTATTAACTGGTTTTAAAGGATGGACCTTAGCAAAAAAAAGTATTTCATCAGAATAAATATTTCCAATTCCAGCTAAAACCTTCTGATTCATTAAAACTGATTTTATTCTGCCTTTCCTTCCCTTAAAAACCTTTTTTAAATCTGCTTTCAAAGCATCCGGACCCAAATCCATTTTTAGCTCTAATTGATGCAATTCCACTTTAGCGAACTTTCTTAAATCAGACAAAGCCATTTGAAATCCATTGTCTAAAAAAAAGATTAAGCGCAAAAACCTATTCATTGGGTCCTCTTTTAAAGGCCCTTTTATTGTTGAAACCCATTTTCCTTGTTTCATTTCCCACTTGCCATAGAGTAAATGGCCTGTCATTTTCTGATGGACTAAAAGAAAATGGCTTTCTGATAATTCAAAGACAATGTTTTTGCCTTTTCTGCTTATCTTTTTTATTCTTTTCCCTTTTATTCTTTCTCTAGAATCAATAAAACTGGTTGGTTTTTTAACCAGTTTGGGAGCGTCAGCCCAAGCATCAATAAAAATTTTATTGAGAACCTTTTTTTTAAGCCCTCTCGCTGTTGTTTCAACTTCAGGCAATTCTGGCATGTCACTTTAAGGCCTGTTTTATCTTTTCAATAATTTCATTAGGTGTGAAATGGGCCTTGACTAAATAATCTACAGCGCCAAGGCCTAGCCCTCTTTCAATATCATCTTTCTGCCCCAAGTTAGAGAGGATAATAACCGGGATAGAAGAAACAGCACTTTCAGCTTTTATTTTCTCTAAGACCTCAAACCCGTCCATGCCGGGGAGAATCAAGTCCAAAAGAATCAAATCAGGTTTCTGAGTTTTTACAGCCTCAAGCCCCACCTCTCCATCCACAGCCTCTAAGGTAGAAAATCCTTCGCTTTGAAGCTTTCTTTTGATAAGTTCTCTTAAGAATTTGTCGTCTTCGATAATGAGTATTGTTGGCATACTTTTTTTATTTTGTTTATTAATTCTATTATGTCAAAATCTGTCTTGGTTATCCAGTGCTTAAAACCCAGGGACTCCACTCTGGAAATCAAGGACGGTTGGTTGGAATTGAAAATGACAATAACAGGAATAGCTTCTTCTTTCATGGTTCTTTCTAGATAAGAGAGATCTTTTTGGGAAACACCCATTAAAACCAAGTGGGGTTTTTTCTGCCTAATGGTTGAGAAAAGCTGGGTCTTGTTTTTTACAATAAAACAATTAATACCAAGCTCTGTTAGCTTTTTTTTAATAAACAGGGAGGTTAAATCCTCTTCTTCTGCAATTAGGACTTTCATTTCTCTATTTTATCTTAGCATGAAGGAATGGTAAAGAAAAAACTGCTTCCTTTGTTTTCTTCTGAATGAAACCAAATCCTGCCCCCATGAGCTTCAACAACATTTTTGGCAATGTAAAGGCCTAAACCAGAGCCCTCGGTGTCAACCTTTATAGCATTTCCAGCCCTGAAGAATCTAGAGAAGACTCTTTTTTGCTGGCTTCTTGGTATGCCTATGCCCGTGTCTTTAACAGAAACAAGAAACTCCTTTTTAGGGGCTGAAAAAGAAACTTCCACTTTTATTGAGCCCTTCTGGGTGTAGGAAATAGCATTCTCTAAGATGTTCTGGATTGCCAGCTTAACTTTTTCCTCATCAATATTGACTTGGGGAGTTTTTATTTTTGGCTTTTTGAAATTAAAATCCAACCCTTTTTTCTCAATATTATTCTTAAAAGAAGCAGCCGCTTGCTTTACCAAACCTACCAAATCAGCTCTCTTTGTCTTGTAAAGAAATCTGCCTTCTTCAATCCTGGTTATGTTTAAAAGGTCATTAATCAGTTTTATCATCCTTTCATTGCTCACATAGGCCTTTTCAATATATTCTTTTTGCTGTTTGGACAAAGAGCCCAAATCCCCTTCTATGAACATTCTCAAAATCCATTTAATAGCTGAAAGAGGAGTTCTTAATTGGTGAGCTGCAATAGAGACAAACTCTGTTTTCAGGCTTTCTATAAATCTCTCTCTGGTAATGTCATGAAAGATAATTAAGGCGCCTATTTCCTCTTCTCTTTGTAAAACAGGTGTGGTGGAAACCTCTAAAACCAGCCCCTCTTCAATAAAAAGATTTTCTCTGCTTAGCTCTTTTTTCTCTTTTAAAAGCTCGACCAGCTTTCCTATCCTCTTGTTTTGTTTAAGCTCTGAAATATCTTTTCCCACAACGTCCTCTTTTCTTAAGTCAAAAAACCCTTCAGCTTTAGAGTTAATCAAAGTTATTTTGTTCTTTTCTGTCATTAAAATCCCATCTGCAAAGTTCTTAAAAACAGCTGTTGTTTTGTCTTTTTCTGTTTCAGCTCTCTTGCTTTCCACAGCAACATCCTCCAAGATATTCATTAAGGCCTTTCTGGTATTTTTTAGCTCTCTTGTTCCTTTTTCAAGCTCTTTTATCCTTCTTTTCTCAACAGTAATGTCTGTAAAAGAAAAAATGTAAGAACTTATTTCTTTTTCCTTCTTTAAGCAAAGCCCAGAGACTGAAACAAAAAACTCTTTATTTCTAATTTGAATCTGAGCTTCAAAAGCAAAAACCCTGCTTTCTCTTTTTAGCTTGGTAGCTAACTTGCTGAACTGGCTTTTGCCTTTGAAAATGCTTTCCAGGCATTTGCCTGCTAATTCTTCTTTAAATAGAGCATTAAAGGCCTGGGAGGTTTCAGAAACAGTAAAAAGAGGGTCTGTAATGCACAGAGCCACAGGCAAAGCTTTCCAAGAAATATTTGTGTGATTGTTTGCCATTATATTGCTTTCATGGTTCCCCAGCTCTTACCCCGCTTTAATTCTACTTCCAAGGGAATATCAACTGCTTTTTCCATAATCTTTTTTATCTTTTCTGCTTTTTCTTTCACTTTTCCTTCTTTTACCTCAAAAAGTAGTTCATCATGAATTTGTAAAAGCATTTTGCAGTTTTTGTCTAAAACAGAAGTCATTTTTGTCATAGCCAATTTAATAATATCCGCTGAATAACCCTGCAAAGGCAGATTAACCGCCATTCTCTCAGCTTGAGCTCTTAATCTCTGGTCTTTGGAATTAATTTCAGGCAAGAATCTTTTTCTTCCCATTTTGGTCTCAGAAAACCCCTGTTTTTTTGCTTTTTGTTTTATTCTTTCTGTATACCGCCTTAGGGTTTGGAACTCTTGAAAATACTTTTCAATGAATTCTTTGGCCTCTTTTTTCCCCAAGCCGGTCCGCTCTGCAAAAGAAACGGGACCCATGCCGTAAAGCACTCCAAAGTTCAATGTTTTAGCCAAATCCCTTTTCTTTTTGTCTCCGAATACTCTCTGAGCTGTCATTTCATGAATATCTTTTCCTTCTCGAAAAGTTTTCATCATTTTCTCGTCTTCTGACACAAAAGCTGCCACCCTTAACTCCATTTGAGAATAATCAGCAGATAAAAAAGAAAATCCTTTTTCTGCCCGAAAACATTTGCGAATCTTAATGCCCATGCCTTTCTTGGGGATGTTCTGTAAATTAGGATCTGAACAGCTCATTCTGCCTGTCTCGGTTCCCAATTGATGAAAATGAGGATGAATTCTGCTGGTTTTCGGATTTATCATCTTAGGCAAAGAATCAACAAATCCTGTTTTTAACTTAAAAAGTTCTCTGTAATCTAAGACCAGTTTAGCAATGGGGCGCTTTATCTTTTTTAATTCTCTGGCGCCAGTAGAAACAGCCCCACCAGGTGTTTTTTTCAAACCCTGTGTTGGTATGTTTAATTTTTCAAAAAGAATTTCTGATAATTGCCGGGGCGAGTTAATATTAAAGTTTTTCTTGGATTTTTGATAAATCTTTTTCTCTATTCTTTTTATCTCCTTGTTCAAATCCTTTGAAATGTTTTCCAAACATTTTAAGCTTAGCTTAATCCCATTTTTTTCCATTTTCTGAACAACAGGAGCCAAGTCCTTTTCCATTCCAGCCACTTTATCGGAAAAAACTCCTTGTTTTTCCAAATCATCTATTTTTTGATAAATTGTTTGCTTCATAAACATTTCTTTTTGAGAAGAGCTCTTTTGGAGAAACTTATCTACTAAAGCATTAAACTCAAAACTTTTTAAAACATTGGCAACTTTAATTTCATCATAACTGAATTCTGCTTTTTTTAAACTAAAGTCAATATCAACATTATCGTTTAATTCAGCCAATTTCTGGGAAATAAAAGCTTGTTCTTTGTATTTTCTTAACTTCTCTGAAACAGAAGGTCTAATCTTTTCCATTTTTTTATAAATATCCTCCAAGGTTTTAAAATCATTTAAAAGATCTATGGCTGTTTTCTGTCCAATGCCAGAAACTCCTGGAATATTGTCCGAAGGGTCTCCTCTTAAAGCCCTGTAATCTGTTAATTGGTAGGGTTCTAACCCTCCATACTTTTCTTTTACCTTTTCTTCATTGAAAAGAACAACATCTTTCAATCCTTTTCTCATGGCATAAACCTTGGTCTGTGGATTAACAAGCTGTAAAGCATCCATGTCTCCTGTTAGAATAATATTCTCTACTTTAGGAACAACTTGTCTTTGAATAGCTCTTTTAGCAATAGTGGCTATTAAATCATCAGCTTCAAACCCTGACCTTTCAAAAACTGGCACATTAAAAGCTTTTAAAACTTCTTTAACTTCTTTTATCTGATTGTATAACTCATCTGGAGCTTTCTGTCTCTTGGCTTTGTATTGTTTAAACTCTTTGTGTCTGAAAGTGGGCTCTGCCATATCAAAGCAAGCGACAACAAAGTCCGGCTCTATATCTTTCAATGCTTTAAAAAAGATCAAACAGAAACCATAAACAGCATTAACTATTTCACCTTTGCTTGTTTTTAAGGGAGGTAAAGCATGATAAGCTCTGTGAATAACAGCATTTGAGTCAATGATGAGCAGTTTTTTTCTTTCCATATTGCTATTTTAGCTTTTTTTTCTAAATTAAAAAAGCAGAATTACAAATCCTGTTTAAGTTTAGGCGGGGATTAGCAGGTTTTCATTTCTCTGCTAACCCCCATAAGCTCTTTTTTGAACCAATCTAGCAGGTAGAGCAACCTGCCTTCTTTTACCGTCTTCCTAGGGTTATGCCTGGCTCTATTGCTTTCGCCTGAAGGAGGCAAAAAGCTTCTGCCGCTGGGATTTCCCCTATCGGTTGCCCCTGGCTCTGGGGCTGGCTCACATCTTTGCTGGACCACCCAGCTAAATGCTTTCCTGCAGAGCGCTGCTGTCTCTGCGGGAGCCACGGCTTACGAGAGAACTTCTCCCGCCCAACCCTTAATTGAAAGCGCAGGAGTTGGGGCTGCGCTTGAAGCTACCGAAGATAAATTGTCCTTCGACGTAGCTTCTTAGCTTTCTTGAGAGCCCTCCGCTGCATTTTCCAAATGCCATAATGCCCGCGGATCTCTTTTTGCTCCCAAGAGAGCATCCTTTTGATTTCCTCTGGCTTATCGCTTTCGAGGGTATGGTAAGACCACCTTCCCTCTTGCTCAAGCCAAGAAAGGAAATCTTTTGCCTTGCGACCCATAATTTGTATCCCACCGAGGAATTTGTTTGCCTCGGTTGAAAAATGCCAGGTCGCAACAATTTTCATCATTTTCCCACCTCCTTTCTTTTGCCCGACAACAGGTGGGAGCTATTGTCAGAAGATGCTTATATTATACCACCATTATTTAATATTGTCAACATTCTTTTCTCCCCTTTATGCTCCATTTCCAAATAAATAATGTCTTTCGGCAGAATCTTCTTTATTCTCTCTGCCCATTCTATAAGAATAATATTGTTTGAATTAGAAACTATTTCTTCAAAACCTAATTCCTTTATCTCTTTTGCATTAACTCTATAACAATCAATATGATAAAAAGACCTTTTTAATATTTCAAATCTTTTCATAATAACAAAAGTAGGGCTTAATATCTTTTCTTCAATATTCAACCCTTGAGCAAAGCCTTGAGCAAAAGTGGTCTTGCCAGCGCCTAATTCTCCTTGCAAAGCAACAACAAAAGCTCCTTTTTTTAAAGGTTGTTTTAAAATCTTTTTTGCTAAGTTATTAGCAAAGTGTTTCATCTGTTCTGGGGAAGAAATTGTAAGTTTTTTTCCAATTGACACAAATGATGATTTAAGATAGATTTAATCAAGAGATATGGAAGAAATAAAGAAAGCAAAAAAGCTAATTGAAAAACATCAAAATATTCATGTTTTAGCTTCCCCAAATTTTGAAAAAGACAGCTTTCCTGCTAGTTTAGCACTTTTCTACGCTTTAAGGCAACTTGGAAAAAACGTAAGTTTTCTTAACAAAAATTTTCCCGAAAAATACAAATTCCTAACTAAAAAAGAAAAATTCCATCCTTCTCAAGCAGATTTTCTAGTTTCAATTAAGGAAGCTGGAGCTAAATTAAGCCAATTGTTTTATGAAAAAACAGAATCAGGGCTTAATCTTTTTTTAAAAACAGATGGTGGAGAATTAAAACAAGAAAACATTACCTTGCAGCCCTTGGGAGGAGAGATTCTTTTAATCACTGTTGGGGTTCAGGAATTAAATCAAGTGAGCGGGTTTCTGACAGGGAAAACCTATACTGTCTTAAACATTGACAATTCTTTTGAAAACGAAAGATATGCTCAAGGCAATGTTGTGAAAGAAAAAATAATAAGTCTTTCTGAAATTGTCTTTGACCTTTTATGCCATATTGATGAAAATATTATCACAGAACATATTGCAACAGCGCTTTGCGCTGGGATAGCGCAAAGATTAAAGGATTTTAACCTGAATGATAATTCTTTAAGCGTTCTAAGGTGTTTGATTGAAAAAGGAGCCCAGATAAAAGCAATCTCTTCAGGCCTTTTTGACAAAGGCTTTTTAAAAATATTCTCAAGAGTGTTAGCTAATATTGAAAAAAAAGAAAACATAATTTCTGCTTCAATAAAACAGTCAGATTTCTTAGAAACAGAAACCTCTCCTTCGGATCTTTCTTTCTCGTTCCAAAAGCTAATGACTCTTGATGCTGGCTTTTTCTGCTTATGGGAACAAAATTCTTCTCCTTTAAAAGTAAAAGGAGTTTTCTATTCCAAGGACAATGAGACAGTAAAAAGAATAATGGGTTCCTTTGAGGGAGAAAGAAAAGGAAATGGTTTTCTTTTTAACACAGAAGAAAAAGATTTAAAAAAAGTAAAGGATAAAATTTTAAGCATTGTATGAGCCAAAACGAAATACCAGTTTCAGAAGAAGAGATAAAAGCGGTGGAAGAAGAGGTAAAAACTTTTGAGAGTTTTAAAAATGCTTTTGAAAGAGACGCTCAAAAAGACATCACCACGCTCTTGAGGAGTTTGTTAGTCAGCAGTGTTGTGCTTGATGCTTCAGATATTCATATAGAGCCAGAGGAAGAAAGAACAAAATTAAGAATAAGAGTTGATGGTATTTTGCATGACATTCTATTTTTTGAAGGAAAACACTATAAAGGGCTTTTAAGCAGAATCAAGCTTGTGTCTGGGTTAAAGCTAAATATAACGCAAAAATCCCAAGACGGAAGGTTTACGCTTCTCTTTGGCAAAGAGGAAATAGAAATGAGGGTTTCAACCCTGCCTTCAGAATACGGAGAATCAATTGCCATTAGAATCCTAAATCCAAAGGGCTTAATGGGTCTGGAAGAACTGGGCTTAAGAAAAGAAATCCTGGATATCTTTAATAAGCAAATAGCCCAGCCAAACGGCATGATTATTGTCACAGGCCCTACTGGCTGTGGTAAAACAACCACGCTTTATGCTGCTTTAAAGAAAATCCAGAAATCAGAGATTAAAATCATTACTATTGAAGATCCTATTGAATATCATTTGGAAGGTATTTCCCAAAGCCAGGTCAATCCCAAAAAAGGTTATGATTTTGCCACAGGCCTGCAAACAATTGTAAGACAAGACCCTGATGTTATCTTGGTGGGTGAGATAAGAGACAAAGAAACAGCCACTATTTCCCTGCAAGCGGCGCTAACAGGACATTTGGTTTTAACTACTTTACATACTAATGACGCTGCTGGAACCATTGTAAGATTAATGGCTTTGGGTGAAAAACCAAGCAATATTGCGCCAGCCCTGAACTTGGCTGTAGCTCAAAGATTAGTCAGGAAAGTATGCAGGCATTGTTCTTCTTTAAAAGCTCCGAGCAAAGGAGAAGAAGCGTATTTGAAACAAAATCTCAAAAGCTTGGCAAAAAGAATGCCAAAAGCATTTAAAATCCCAGAGACCAAGGGCTGTATAAAATGCAATAACACTGGGTACAAAGGAAGAACAGGTATTTATGAATTCTTTTTAATTGATGATGAAATGGAAGCATTTATTGCTAAATCCCCTTCTATTGCCGAATTAAGGAAAAAAGCCGAACAAAGAGGCATGATTACAGTAAAACAAGATGGATTACTAAAAGCCATAGAAGGTATTACCACGCTGGAAGAAGTAAAAAGAGTGGCAGGGGAATAAAAGAACCGCCCGAGGATAAACCTCGGGCGGGGTGTTAGCCCCTCGTCTCTCAAGTTTGCCTTGGGGGCAGAAAGCCTTCCCAGCGCAGTTCAGTAAACCGAACTGGCTATTAAGGAAGACGTTCCTATGACGGGGGGCTAATGTGCCAATCATAATATATTTTTAGTAAAATGTCAACCCTAAAACCTAATCAGGAGGATGTTTTGGATTTAACTTTGCGTCCTAGGACATGGGATGAATACATAGGATAAAAGAAAATCAAGCAAAATGTCCGCATCATTATTAAAGCCGCTCAAAAAAGAAAAGAAGCTCCAGAGCATCTTTTATTCCATGGAAACCCGGGCTTAGGCAAAACAACCATTGCTCTTTTAATAGCCAATGAAATAGGGACTGAAGTAAGAATGGTTTCAGGCCCCAGCATTGAAAAACCAGGGGATTTGGCTGCCATTCTAACTAATTTGGAGCCAGGAACAGTTCTTTTTATTGATGAAATACACCGCTTGCCAAAAACAGTGGAAGAATATCTTTACCCTGCAATGGAGGACTTTAAGCTTCATCTGGTTTTGGGCAAAGGCCCTATGGCTAAAATAATGGAGCTCGAGGTGCCAAAATTCACTTTAATTGGAGCCACAACAAGAATGTCTGCTGTTTCTGGGCCTTTAAGGTCAAGGTTTGGAGCAAACTTTACTCTTAATTTCTATAAAATTGAAGAAATAGAAAAAATACTTGAAAGATCATCCAAAGTATTGCAGGTTGAAATTGAAGAAAAAGCTCTCCCTTTAATTGCCAAATGCTCAAGATTTACTCCCAGAACAGCTAATCACCTCTTAAAAAGGGTGAGGGACTTTGCCCAGGTGGAAGGAAAAGGCATAATAACTCCTGAAATAACTAAAAAAGCCCTGGATTATCTGGAAATTGACAATATGGGGCTCACAGAAACAGACAGGAGAATCTTACAGGCCGTTTGTGTTAAGTTTAATGGAGGGCCTGTAGGACTTCAGGCCTTGGCTGCTTCAACAGCAGAGGAAGAGGGCGCTATTTTAGAGATATATGAGCCCTATTTAATGAGACTGGGCTTTATCACCAGAAGCCCCAGGGGCAGAATGGCAACCAACAGGGCTTTTGAGCACATCAAAGGAAAGAAAACAAGGTTGTTTTAGGGCCTCTCTCCGAAGAAAAAAGCCCCATCCCGATAAACCTTGGACATTCTAACCACCCCCTTTTGCATATGTCCATATTTAGGATAGGTCAATTAGGTTTTCTTTTGCTTCTTCTCCCCTTTTTTACAAAGGCAGTTCTTATCAATGAAATTGCTTGGATGGGAACAGGGGTGGGGGGCGTGGAAAAAGCCAATCGGTGGAGATACGAGTGGATAGAGCTTTTTAATGACAGAGGCAAAGAAATTAACTTACAGGGCTGGGAAATTGAAAATGCTTTATCAAATAATCAAAGCTTGGTTATCAAATCTGCTAAAATATCTCCTGGAGCATACTTTGTTATTTGCAAAACAGAGCTTTCTTTCTGTGATTTAATTGAATCAGACCTTTCTTTTCAGAACAATTATCAAAAAAACGGAGAATTGATTTTGAAAAAAGGTGATGAGATTATCGACCAAACCCCAAAGCCAAAAGAAAGTTGGCCTTTTGGAGACAATGAAACAAAAAGGACAATGGAAAGGAGGCAGGATTTATCCTGGCAAACAAGCAAAGACATTGGGGGAACACCCAAAAAAGAAAATAGCGTAATGATTCAACAAGTTAAAGAACCAGACAGACCCATGGCTGTAGAGGCAGAAAATCATTATTTCTTCTTTATTATTGCTCTGCTTATAGCTTTGATTTCTGCTGGTTTTGTCCTATTTCTGCTTAAAAGAAATTGATTTTTTCTTTTTTCTAACTTAAAATCTAACCAAATATGTCAGGGCATAGCCATTGGAGCACAATTAAACATAAAAAGGGGGCTGAAGATGCTAAAAAAGGGAAAATATTTTCTAAAATATCCCGCATGGTTTCGGTTGCGGCAAAAGAGGGCAAAGATCCAGAAACAAACACAAAATTAAGACAGGCCATTGAAGAAGCAAAGAAAGTAAACATGCCTAAAGAAAATATTGAAAGGGCAATAAAAAAAGGGACTGGCGAATTAGAAGGAGAACAGTTGGAAGAGGTTAGTTTTGAGGCCTTAGGGCCTGAAGGGATTAGCATTATCATGGAAGGAATTACTGATAATAAAAATAGGACTTTGTCAGAAGTAAAGCAAATCTTAAGCAAATACAATGGCAAGCTGGCTGACGAGGGCTCTGTTAAATGGGCTTTTGAACAAAAAGGAATTATCTTGGCTAAGGGTGAAAAACAAGAATTAGAGCTCAAGGCAATTGAAAGTGGGGCTGAAGACATTTTTTGGCATGAAGGAATGTTGGAGATTCAGACCAAGCCGGAAGAATTAGGCAAAGTAAGGGGTGCTTTAGAAAAAAAAGGCGTTGAAATAGAATCAAGCTCTCTTGGCTGGGCAGCAAAAGAAGAAATAGAGGGCTCAAAAAAAGCAAAAGAAGTTTTAGAGAAAATATTTGAAGAGCTTGATGAGAACGACGCTATTCAGAATATTTATTCTAATTTGCAAACATGATTATCATTGGTATTGACCCTGGAACCGCAACAACTGGTTTTGGGGTTTTGAAAAAAACAAAGGAACTAACCTGTTTGGATTATGGGGTTATAGAAACGAGCAAGAAGCTAAAACCAGAGCAAAGGTTAAAAGACCTTTACAATAAGCTCTCAAAACTGCAGAAACAATATTCCCCAGACCTCATGGCTGTTGAAAACCTCTTTTTCTTTAAGAATCTAAAAACCGCTTTGCCTGTTTCAGAAGCAAGAGGGGTGATTCTGCTCTTAGCTGCAAAAAAGAAAATGCAAGTAGTGAATATAACGCCATTGGAAATGAAAATGGGAATATGCGGCTATGGCAGGGCAGACAAGAAGCAAATCCAGAGAATGGTTAAAGAAATGCTTAAGTTAGAAGAAGCGCCAAAGCCGGATGATGCGGCTGATGCTTTAGGAATTGCCATATGCGCTTCAAGAGCTATCCACAAAAGGTCTTGACAGGGTTTTTCACTTAGTTATAATCCCTGTTATAAAGGTCAAAAAACCGCTTTAATAAAAGCGCACTAAAATGGATATTTTAAGAGATCTGCGCATGGAAGATGATGATTGGGATGATGATGAAGACGTGGATGATGAAGATGATGAAGACGTGGATGATGAAGATTAAAACTATTAACTCAAAACCCGCCCTGAAAGGGGCGGGTTTTGATTTCCCTCTTTTTTTCAGTATTATAGAAGCAATGCCAGAAAAAAATAAGAAAAGAAAAATTTACAAAAAGAGAAAAATATTTAAAACCTTTTTAAAATTAGCGGCTCTTTGTTTGTTTCTTTTGGTTTTTATTCCTTCAATATTGTTTTTGTATTTTATCAAGGACCTCCCCCGGCCTGAAAAATTTGCTGAAGGCATTTTCCCCCAATCAACCAAAATTTATGACAGAACAGGCCAAGCCCTGATTTATGAGATATCTGGTGAAGAAAAAAGAACCTTGATCTCGCTTGAAGAGGTACCTGTCTTTGTTATCCAGGCCCTTGTTGCTACGGAAGACAAAAAATTCTATAAACACCAAGGGGTTGATTTTAAGGGTATCGCCAGAGCCATACTCTATGACTTAAAACTGCAGCAGCCTGTCCAAGGAGCTTCCACTATATCACAGCAGCTTATCAGATCCTACTTCCTGAGCCAGCACAAAACCTTGAAAAGGAAAACAAGGGAATTAATTCTTACTTTGGAGCTAGAGAGAAGGTATGACAAAGAACAAATCTTGGAATGGTATTTAAACTTAGTTCCTTTCGGCTCAAATATCTATGGTGTTCAAGCGGCGTCAGAGGCCTTTTTTGAAAAAAAAGCTTCAGAGCTAAGCTTGGCTGAGGCCTGTGTTCTGGTAGCTTTGATAAAAGCCCCTACCCGGCTCTCTCCTTACGGAGAAAACAAAGAAGCGCTTTTGCAAAGAAAGGATTTTGTTTTAGATAATATGCTTGAAATGGACTTTCTGTCTAAGGAAGAAGCCCAACAAGCGAAGCAAGAAGAACTAAGTTTTTCTGAAGGCACAGACACTTTTCCTGCCCCTCATTTTGTTATTTATGTTTTGGACTACTTGGAAACAAAATATGGAAGAGAATATTTAGAAAGAGCGGGCTTAGAAGTCATTACAACCCTTGATTTAACTTTGCAAGAAAGGGCAGAAAGGGTGGTAAAAGAGGGAGTTGAAGCAGCCAGGTATGCTAATGCCCATAATGGAGCTTTGGTTGCTTTAAACCCCAAAACAGGAGAGGTTTTAGCCATGGCAGGATCAAGGGACTACTTTGGGAAATCTTTTCCTGAAGATTGCGTTCCAGGCAAAGATTGTCTTTTTGATCCCCAGGTTAATGTGGCTATTAGTTTAAGACAACCTGGTTCTTCTTTTAAGCCCTTTGTTTATGCCCTCTCTTTTTACAAAGGATTCACTCCTCAAGCCCATATCTGGGATGTTAAAACAGAGTTCAATTATCTCTGTTCTCCAGCAGCTGATCAAGAAAGAGACAAGTATAATTCAAAATGCTATCATCCTCAAAATTATGATGGAACTTTCAAGGGGCAAACTAGTTTTAAGAATGCCTTAGCTCAATCAAGAAATGTTCCTTCTGTAAAAGTGCTCTACTTGGCAGGTCTGACAGACACACTTGACTTTGCTAAAAAATTCGGCATTCAAACATTTAAAGACGCGAGTCATTATGGGCTGGCCTTAGTTCTGGGAGGCGGGGAAGTAAAGCTTTTGGAAATGGCCTTAGGATATAGTGTTTTTGCCAATGATGGTGTGAAAAACAATCTTAATGTTGTTAAAGAGATAAGGGGCCAAAAAGGGAAAATAATTGAGAGAATGAAAACAGAAAGCTTAAAAGTCATTCCTTCTGAAACAGCAAGGCAAATCAATGACATCCTGTCTGACAATGAGGCCAGAGCACCCGTGTTTGGCTGGAACTCAGTCCTTTATCTGAAAGATTATGAAGCTGCTGTAAAAACAGGCACCACCCAGGAATACAAGGACGCTTGGACCATAGGATACACACCCAATCTCGCAGTGGGTGTTTGGGTGGGCAATAATGACAACACTCCAACAACAAGAGCAGGCGTTTACTTAGCAGGACCTATTTGGAACAGATTCATGAGAGAAACCCTAAATGACCTGCCCAAAGAAAATTTTCCAAAGCCCAAAAAAACACAAACAGGAAACCCTATTTTGGATGGAGCCTTTCTGGGAGAGCACTCAATCCTGTTCTACCTGAACAAGGATAATCCAAGGATAGAAGGAAACTCAAGAAACGACCCTCAGGCCCCTAACTGGGATTACGCAGTTCAGGCATGGCTCAATTCACACTAACTTGCCTTAATAGGCATCAAGACATAAAGAAGGGAGGTGTCTCCTACTGGCTTTAGAATGCCAGGACCCTCCTGTTCGCTAAGCTCTAAAACAACTTCAGAGCTCGGTATAATGGCCAGACCCTCTAACAAATATCTGTGATTAAAGGAAACTTCAGCTGCCTTGCCTTCTATTTTACAGTTTAAATAGGCCTCGTTTCTTCCCCTTTCAGCGCTCTGGGAAAATAGTTTTACCTTTCCCTCTTTTGGCGTGAAGGTCAATTTTACTTCCTGCACTTTTCCGCTAAAAAGCCCTGCCTGCTTAACCTGACTTGAGAATTCCTCTTTTTTAAATACTGATTTGGTCTGGCTCTTTTTGGGAATAATCTCTTGGTAATTCGGGTACTCCCCCTCTATCAATCTGCTGGACAGGCAAATTCTTTGCTGATTGTCAGATAATTCAAAAACAACCTGATTCATGCTGGGGAAAATCTCAATCTCCCCCTCTTGTTGAGACAGAATATTCAAAAGCTCTCTTGATGATTCTTGGGGCAGGATGAATTTGCCGTCTTTTGGCTGTGTTTTAAGGTTAATTACTTTTTCAGCTAATCTGAAACTATCCGTGGAAACAAGCTTGAGCTTTCCTTTTTTTAGCTCGAACAAAACCCCTGATATTTCAGGCCTTATTTGACTTACAGAGGGAATATCAACTACTTTTGCTAACCCCTGCTCAAGGGCCTGGGTATCTATTTTCAAAGAAATTTCTTTATCTGCTCGAGGCACTATGGGAAACTCCTCTGGGTCTTGTCCTTGAACTTGTGCTTCCTGGTCTTTTGAAGTAAGAATTAAGTTTTTATTGTCTTCGTGAAACTCTACTTTTTCTGTAGGGATTAAGCTCACCAAATTAGAGAGAAAAGTGGCTGGAACCAAGACCCTGCCCTGCTTTTTAATTTTAGCTAAAACTCCCCACTGAATACTAACCTCAAGGTTAGTGGTTGTAAGTTCCAGAAAATTATCTTTTGCTTCTATCAGCACATTTTGAAGAACGGGCAAAGTGGTGGTCTTCCTGGTTATCCTCTCGCAAACAGATAATACCTTTTTTAAGTTTTCTTTTAACACTTCTACTTTCATAAATTTTAATAATAAATTTTTTTATTATTGTTATAGTTATTAATGTCTGTTAATTAGTGGAAAAAGGGGTTTAGGCGTTGTTTTTAAAAGGTTGTTTCTTTTTTTTCTCTTGGGGATAATTTTTGGATGAGAGAGGATAACTTTTTTTGCTTTAAAATTATCCCCAGTTTATCCTTTTAAAAATCACTATATAACCTCTGTTTAATCAGGTTTATCTCTGTTAATAAATTTTGGTCTTCTTTTAGCTGTTTAGCTATTTTTTCAAAAGCATACATGGCAGTGGTGTGGTCTTTGCCCTGGAACTTTCTTCCAATCGCAGGATAGGATTCTTTTAATTCCTGCCTTAGCAAGTACATGGCTATCTGTCTTGGCTTTACTATTTCTTTTCTGCGGGTGGGCATTACTATTTCATCTAAGCTTAAGTCATAAAAGGAAGCTACAACTTGGATAATCTTTTTAGTATTGGTCGCCTTTTTGGGAGAGATAACCAAGCTTTTTAAGAGCTGTTCTGTTGTTTGGATGTCAGGCATTTTTTGATTTATTTTGTGATACATTAAGAGTCGGTTCAAAGCTCCTTCCAGCTCTCTTATGTTTTTTTGGATGTTCGAGGCAATATATCCTAAAACATCTTCTTCTATGTCAGCATTTCTTTCCTCGCACTTTGCCTTTAAAATGGCTAATCTTGTTTCTATGTCGGGAGAGCCGATATCAGCTATCATGCCTCCCTCAAACCTTGACCTTAACCTCTCTGTTATGGCTGGAATGGCATTAGGGGGTCTGTCAGAAGAAAGCACGATTTGTTTTTGGTTTTGATAGAGTGTGTTGTAAATATGGAAGAATTCTTCTTGGGTTTTTTCTTTACCAGCAAAGAATTGCACATCATCTATGATTAAAATATCAATTTGGCCTAGTTTCTTTTTTAATTTTTCAATCTCCTGATTCCTGATTGCCTCTACAATACCTGAAATAAATCTTTCTGCTGAAGTATAAGAGATTTTTTTGTTTTTAAACGCGCTGTGCAGCTTATTGCCTGCTGCTTGCAAAAGATGGGTTTTGCCAAGCCCCACCCCTCCGTAAATGAAAAGAGGATTATAGGTGCGGCCTGGTTTTTCAGAGACAGCCCAAGCAGCAGCATGCGCTAATTCATTAAAAGACCCCACAACAAAGTTGTCAAAAGAATAATGGGGGTTGAGGTTTGTTTCCTGGTTAACGCTGAATTCTTGGAATTGGAGTTGGGGCTCTGGTTTTTCTTTCTCAATGGGAGCTGGCTTCCTGGCGGCGGGCGTTTGTTGAGATGAAACTATGAAATTAACCTGCCTGACATTCCTATCAGAAGAGCGTAGAATTTTTAAAATTAAAGAATGGTATTTATTGCTTAGCCATTCCTTGGAAAACGAGTTAGGCACAGCCACTGTTATTTCTCCATCCTCGTTATTTAGTATTCTTGTGCTTTTGAACCAGGTGGCAAAGTTAGGCCTTGAAACAGCGAACTGGATTTGCGCTAAAACAGATTGCCAAAGTTGTTCGTTGTTCATATAAATATATTATCTTTGTATTCTTAAGATACTGCAAGTTCCTTGCAAAATCAACCAAAACAAGATTTGTGTTGAAAATATGTGGATAATTTGTGCAAAGTGTGGAAAAGAAAAATTACTTTCTCTTTTTATTATCTTAAAATTCTGCTATACTAAAAAAAATTTTATGAGTCGAACGTATAAGCCCAAAAAGAAAAAAAGAAAAAGGAAACACGGCTTTTTAAAAAGAATGAGAAGTAAGAGCGGGAAAAGGGTGGTTCAGAAAAGAAGAAGAAAAAAGAGAAAAAGGACAACAGTTTAATGTTAAAAAAACATTTTCGGCTTAAAAAGAAAAAGGATTTTGAAAGAGTTCAAAAGCAGGCAAGGGCAGAGAAGGGCAGTTTTCTGATTCTAAAGTTTATCCCAAACAAAGAAGAAAAGAGCAGAATAGGTTTTGTTTGCAGCAAAAAGGTTTCAAGGAAAGCGATTGTCAGAAACAGAACAAAGAGAAGAATGAGAGCAGCTGTGAAAGAGCTGGAGCTGGCTCCGGGTTATGACATAGTAATATTTGCCAAGACAAACATAAAAGAGAAGAGTTTTTGGGAGATAAAGCTGCTAGTTAAGTCCTTGCTCCAAAGAGCTTGTTTACTACAATGAAAATCATTATTTTTCTTATAAGAGTGTATCAAAAAATTGTTTCTCCTTTTTTAAAAAACCATTGTCGATTTCATCCTTGCTGTTCTGAGTATAGCCTCTTGGCCATTCAAAAACACGGTTTTTTAAAAGGAGGTTTTTTGAGTTTTTGGAGAATATTAAAATGCAATCCTTTTTGCAAAGGAGGATTTGATTTACCATGAGCTTTTTAACCCAAACTTTTAATACCATTTTATTCCAGCCGCTTTTAAATGCTTTGGTTTTGATTTATGTTCTCTTGCCCTTTAAGGATTTAGGCCTTGCTGTTATTTGCTTGACCCTGGTTATCAAGATAATTTTGCTTCCTTTGTCATTGAGAGCAGCAAGAAGCCAGAAGCAAATGGCTGAACTACAGCCCAAAATTAAACAACTCCAGGAGGAATATAAAGCTGACAGAGCAGCTCAGAGCAAGGCCCTTATGCATCTTTATAAACAAGAGAAAGTAAGCCCAGCTTCGGGCTGTCTGCCCCTTTTGATTCAGCTTCCGATTATTATTGCTCTTTACAGAGTTTTTTTAAGCGGACTCAACCAAGAAACCCTTCAATTATACAGCTTTGTGCCAAATCCTGGTTCTATCAGCCAAACCTTTTTAGGATTTATTAATTTAGAAAACACGGCTTTTGTTTTGGTGCTGGCTTTATTTACAGCTATTGTTCAGTTCTGGCAGATGAAACTCACTTCTTCCCGCGCAAAAAGCAAAAAAAAGGACTTTGCTTCTATGATGCAAAAGCAGATGCTGTTTCTTTTTCCTATCTTGAGTTTTTTCATTGTTTGGAGAGTAGGGGCTGTTGTGGGGCTTTATTGGACAAGCACTGTTATTTTTTCTTTAATAGAGCAAATTGTGGTTAATAAAAAATATGGAGAAAAAAATAAAGAAGAAAACAGAAAAAATCATTAGAGAATTTTTTAAAAAAACCACTTTTGATGTTGGGGTAAACGTAGAGGAAGAAGCTAATATTTTAAAAGTTAAAATAGCCTCGGAACAGGGGCAGGCCTTAATAGGTCAATCAGGGGGTTTATTAGGTGATTTTCAGAAAATTCTGGGAAGGATTTTAAGAAAACAATTAGACCAGGAAATTTTTCTGCGCCTTGATATTAATCAGCATAAAGAAAGCAAAGAAAAATACTTGTTTCAATTAGCCAAAGAGCTAGCAGACAAGGTTTCTTTAGAAGGCAAGGAGCATGTTCTTTTTCCCATGACTGCTTTTGAAAGAAGGGTTATTCACACAGCTCTTTCTGAAAGAGAAGATGTTTCAACAGAAAGCCGGGGAGAAGGAAAAGAGAGAAGGGTTGTTATCAAACCAGTTTAAATTTGTTAAAATAAAGAAATGCAATACAGGGTCCCAAAGTTTTTGGAAAGAGAAGCAAAAATTGCTTTCGGCATGACTTTTAAAAAGCTGGCTGTTTTGGGGGGCATAGGCCTGATATTGGTTATTCTATGGTACTCTGTTCCGAGAATTGTTTTTGTTTTTTGTTTTTTAATTTTAGGGGGAGCTTTTGTGGTTGGAGCTTTTGTAAAAGTCGGAGGCCAGAGCATTACTGATATTGCCAAATTTGCTTTTAGCTATTTTGCTTCTTCAAGAACATACATGTGGAAAAAGAAAGAAAAAGCAGCCCCGATTAAGTTTGTTAAAAAGAAAAGGCCTGAAAAAGAGGCAAAAGAAGCCCCTTTGAAAATAGCGCCAGAAAGCAAACTTACTTCTTTAAGCTCCAGGATTGAAATGGGCCCTAAATCAAAAGAGGAATAAATTTATGCCAGCGTCATCAAGCCAGGACTTTCTACAATTCAAACAAATAAGAGATGGGATTATTGTTTTAAAGAACAAGGGCCTAAGAGGTATTTTAATGGTATCTTCCATTAATTTTGATTTGAAATCAGAAGACGAACAGAACGCCACTATTTACCAATTTCAGAGCTTTCTTAATTCGTTGGATTTTTCCTGTCAAATTTTAGTTCAATCAAGGAAGTTGAACATTACTGGTTATTTTGAGAAATTAAGACAGCTTGAACAAAGCCAGGAAAATGAGCTTTTGAAAACTCAAATTACAGAATACAGAAAATTTATCCAGGGCATTGTGGAAGAAGGAACTATTATGACCAAGCAGTTTTTTGCTGTTGTGCCTTATTCTTTGGGCGAAGGATTGAGGCAGCAAAAGGGACTTTTAAAGCCCAAGATTCCTGTTTTAAACGAAGACACTTTCAAAATGGCCAGGGAACAGCTTTTGCAGAGAATGGAATTTGTGGCTATTGGCTTGAAAAGGTGTGGTTTGAACGTTGTTCCTTTAACCACTCCAGAAATAATAGAACTTCTCTGGTCTTGGCATCATCCAAAAGAAGCAGAGGTTGGTTATTATCCTGAGATATTGCCAGAGCTTATTAAATAACATGGCCTTATTTAAGAAAAAAGAAGAAACATTTGAAGAACTAGAAAAAGACCCCCAAGAAATTGAAGTGGCTGACATTATAGCTCCTTCTTTGATTGAAATTAAACAAAGTTATTTGAGCTTGGGTGAAAGATTAGCCAAGTCATTCTTTGTTTTTTCTTATCCAAGATATCTTTCTACTGGCTGGTTAAGCCCTGTTATTAATTTGAACTCTCCTTTGGACCTTTCTTTCCATATTCATCCCGTTGATTCTGGTGATATTTTAAAGAAATTAAGAAAGAAAATTACTGATGTTCAAGCTGAAATTGCAGAGAGAGAAGAAAAGGGTTTAATCAGGGATCCTGCTTTAGAAACAGCTTACCAGGATGTTGAAAGATTAAGAGATGAACTTCAGACAGCCAGAGAAAGGGTTTTCAGGTTAGGCCTTTATTTAACCATTTATGCTGATGATCAGAAGGCCTTAAGAGAAACAGAGACAGTTTTAAGGTCTTTGCTTGAAGGACGCCTTATATATATTAAACCTGCCTTAATGAGAGAGAAGCAGGGCTTTATCTCAACTATGCCTTATGGCATGGATGAGATTATGGTTCACACCCCAATGAACACAGCGCCTTTAAGCAGTATTTTCCCTTTTGTTTCTCCTGACTTGTCAGCCAATGAAGGCATTTTGTATGGAGTAAACCTGCACAATAATTCTTTGGTTTTGTTTGACAGATTCAGTTTAGAGAATGCAAACTTGGTCGTTTTTGCTAAATCTGGATCTGGTAAAAGTTATTTTTGTAAGTTAGAAATATTAAGATATTTAATGCAAGGAGTGAGCATTATTATTGTTGATCCAGAAAATGAGTATCAGTTTTTAAATGATGCTGTTGGTGGTTCTTTCTTCAAGATTTCTCTAACCTCACCCACTCATCTTAATCCTTTTGATTTGCCAACTCCAAGGGAAGATGAAGATCCAGAAGATGTTTTAAGAGGCAATGTTATTAACTTGGTCGGTCTTTTAAGGATAATGCTGGGAGGGTTGACCCCAGAGGAAGATGCGATTATTGACCAGGCTTTAACAGAAACCTATGCTTTAAAAGATATAACCCCGAAATCAGACCCCTCAACATGGAAAGAGAATACTCCTTTAATGTCTGATTTTGAAACAGTGCTTTCTGGGATGGAAAGGTCTGAGTCCTTGGTTGAAAGATTAAAGAAGTTTACCAAAGGAAGTTATTCCCAGTTTTTTAACAGTCCTTCTAATGTTGACATGAACAAGGACTTTGTTGTTTTCGGAATTAGAGACATGGAAGATGAGTTAAGGCCCATGGCCATGTTTGTTATCTTAAGATACATTTGGAACCAGGTGAGGTCTTCCATGAAAAAAAGAATCTTATTGGTTGATGAGGCCTGGTGGATTATGCAGGAGGAAGATGGAGCTTCCTTTTTGTTCGGTGTTTGCAAAAGAGCCAGAAAGTATTGGCTGGGGGTTTCAACTATTACCCAGGATGTCTCTGATTTTATGCAATCAGAATATGGAAAACCAATTATTACCAATTCTTCTTTGCAATTTCTTTTAAAGCAGTCTGCAGCCACCATTGATTTAGTTCAAAAGACCTTTAATTTGACAGAGCAAGAAAAGAACACTTTGTTGCAGTGCGAGGTTGGGGAAGGTATTTTTATTGCTGGTCAGAAAAGAGTGGCCCTGAAAGCTGTGGCCTCTTACACTGAAGATCAAATCATTACTTCTTCACCAGAAGAAGTTCAAAAGATTAAAGAAGCAAAAAAACAGTTAAAAGAACAAGAAACATAACATGGCTAATACTGGAGGAAAAAGCGGCATTTTAAGCGTTGAGGGAATAATGATGCTTTTTATAGCAGGCATGCTTGATATTGCTGGGATTGTCTGTGCTATTTTAGTTATCGCTTTTGGGGTTGGGGCTGTGTTGGGCAGGATAGTTTCTGGCTTTGGGTTTGGCATTATTGGTGTTTGGCAGCTTTTCAGGTCAGGCACTGTCCCCAGCAGGGGAAGCCAAGGAGGAATGATGGGTCAAATAGCAAAGAAAACAGCCAAAAAGTTTTTGAAGAAACATTGGTGGAAATTAGGATTAGAAGCCATACCAGTCGTGGGCGATGTTGCGCCTTCATTTTTATTGATGGTTTATTCAGAGCTTAAATAGCTCTTATGAAAAAAATAACAAAAATTATTTTTTGTCTTGTTGTTGCCTTGGGGGTCTGTCTTGGTTCTTTCGCTTTAGCTCAAGTTGAGTTAGAGCAAGAGTACCCTTTAGTTCCTCAAACACCAGAACTTAAAGACGTTCAAACGCAGCCAGAGGAAGACCAGTTTGGATCTTACGCAAAATATTTTCTTCGACTCATTCTTTATATTGTAATTGGTCTTTGCGTTATTTCTTTAATAGCTTCAGGCGTTGCCTATATCATTTCTTTTCAGAGAGTGACTTTGGTTATGAAAGCAAGAGCAATGGCCCAGAGATCACTTTTGGGCTTGGCCATTGTTTTGAGCGCTTATTTAATTTTGTACACCATAAATCCCCAATTGGTTCTTTTTAGAACTGGGATTGATAAGCCCGAGCCCTGGTGGGGCCGTGAGGAAGAAGAAGAGCCCAGGGAGAAGATTGTGCTGAGAGAGCTTAACCCGCTTCAAGTGGCTTTAACAGCTGTTGAAAGCGTGTCAGAAAAACTTTATAGAGGAGAAGATTTTGATAATGATTTCAATTTGCTTGAAGAGCCTATTGCGCTCACCGGAAGCGAACCTCCTCCAGACATGGTTTTTAGAGCGGAAATTCCTTTAAGGCAAACAGAAAAAATCATTAATGATCTTGTAAAAGAAATTGACGGGTATCTTGAAGCAGGTGTGGCTATTCCTGGTTTGTCTGATTTGCTGGAAGAATGCAAATGCGGTCAGTCCTTGTATCACAGAGAGAGAGAAGGTACCTTAAGCCAAAAATGCGCAGCAGGCATGTCAAACGAGGATAAGATGAAGTTCCTGTTTGATGCTCCTTCAGAGAATACTGATCAACAAAATCTTTGTTTAACCCAGTGCATGGACTGTGGAACTCAAAAAACAGATGATTATTTAAATTGTGACCTAAGAGAAGTGAGGACAAAGATTATAGAAAGGGAGGTGACAGTGGGAGGCAAAAGAGAGCAAAGGAAGATTGAAATCTTTGAGGTTTTAATAGAAAGGAGAGAGGATGGCTCAGAAACCTGGAAAGCTTTTGCCTGGCAGGCTTTGGATGGGGAAAGCTTAGGCGCTTGGACGCCTGCTGGAATTAGCGGCATTTCTTTGATTTCTGCTGCTGATAGGGCACAGAAAGAGCGGCTAGTTAATTATAGAAAGATGAAAGTGTTGGATTTGATAGCCAGATTAGAAGCTCAAAAGCCAAAGTTCTTTCCAGAACAGTTAAATCAAACAGCAAAAGTTTTGAATAATAATGCTGTTAAATATCTTATTGGCAATGCTCAAGGAATGTTTGAAAATCAATTTTTAGGATTTGAAGAGCAGTGGGCAGGTAAGTATGACATAGAAGTGAATCCTTTTGAACAGTTTCAACAAGGGCTTGAATCTCAGCTTGCGCCGCCTGTGGTTGAGAGAAACTTTTTTAAACGTTTATTTAATGTTTTCGTTAAACCTGTTTTTGCTGACATTACTGACCCTTATCATAAGGCCTCTTTTTACATTGCCATTGAGGGCCCTTATGACGCTGTTCCTTTGGATATAGCTGGTTATAATAAATTTGTCATCAGGGAGGCAGGCAGAGCAAGTTTATTCTCTGTTCTTACAGACCTTTCTTTAGAGCAAATCCAGGAGCTTTTTCAGCAGTGCCTAAGTCCTGCTTTAGGCAATGCAGAATACAGGGTTTCAGCTTCCGATATTTCAAAAATTATTGAAATGGCTATTGACTCTGGGGCTGCGGATCGCTTGATTAGTGTTTTGACAGAGAATGTTCCCTTGTTAGCTGAAATGATGGGCAAGAAAGTGGGAGAAAAATATGCGGGTCGGGTAAGCGATAGAATAATAAGAGGTTGCATGCAAGAGACAGGCTCTGCTTGCGGGTCTCAATGCCAGCAGGGAGGAGTATTAGTGCCATCTTGTCTGGCAGAATGCTTGGATGAAGAAACCAAGAACTGCATTAAAAACAATCTTGACCCTAATTTTACCTCCAGAACCATAACTAAGGTTTTAAAAGCTGATTTAGAAACTTGGCTGGGAGAGGAACTTGAGCAAGCCATAAACGATGATTTGCGGGATTTTTTAATGAGCGAGCAGTTAAACGAGTATTTGGATTCTGAAATGAAAGAGCTTTACAACAAGATTTGGGAGGGTGTCACCAAAGAAAGCTTGGAAGACTCTATCCCCCATCTTAAGGATGCTTTAAATAAAAAACTGGCAGAGCTTCCTTTCCTTGATGTGGTAATGGGGTTTATTAGAGAAACGGACTTTTTCTTGGTTTGTGCGATTGTGGGTTGTTGCAGAGAAGACAGCCCAGAGACCCCCATTCAAACAGAACAAGATTGCAGAGACGATGAGGAGTTTAAGCAAGAGGGTACTGTGAAGAAGTGTTGCAAGCCAGGCATGCGACAAACCATAGGCAAGTATGCCAAGAAATTAGAGCAGGACCTGAAAGCTAAATACAAGGATGGGATGGGCATGATTGAGGATTTAAAACAAAGCCATCCTTATTATTTCCCAGAAACAGCTAGGCTAGCTGAATGCTATGCTTTGCTTGAAGAGGGCTATATTTTTGAAGTGAATCAGGAGTTTATAGCACAATATAATAACCCTGACGCTGACATTACAGTTAAAGAAGGCGAGTGCGTTAAAATGAGCACGGCTGAGATAAATAGCTTGGATAGGATTCCAGAAAAATTTGTTTTTGAGCCTGGACCACCCAGAACTGTTTCTGTTTTGTATTATGAAGGAGGGGTTGGAGACCCTCTGAAAAAACAGGTGTGTCAGAATGCTGGTTATTGCTGGAGAGATGGAAGCTGTGAGGAATGCCAGTGGATTCACGAGGAAATTACAGAAGGGGATGCGGGACAGAATTTAAGAAGCGCTAAAAGAGAGTTTGTGGGAGGATTAGTCAACTTTGGCGAAAAATTCATTATGGCTTTGGTGGAAACCACGATTTATGCTGCCACCCAATACGCCAAAGTGTTTATTGAAGACCAAGTTTTAAGGCCCCTGAGTCCCTTTTTAAGAGAGCTGAAAGCTTTTCAGGAAGGGCTTGAAGGATTTTTAAACGCTTCTGTAAAAGACATTCTGCCTGACAAGGTGCAAACCACTTTGGAAAGCTCCCTTGATGAAGTAATAGCTGATTTGTGCAGGCAATATGAAGAATATAAAAGACAGGAAGCCCAAGGAATTACTTTTGATTTTTATGAGTTTAAGTTTTTGCAGTGGGACACTAATCCTGACCCTGACATAGAGGAACATGATTCAGTTAGGATAACAAAAACCTATGGGGATAAAGACAAAATAGATTATTTCGGTACCAGGGTTTGCCGCCTTAATAAGCATTTCAACACTGCTTTGATGCAGGAAATTGCCTCTAGCAATGAGTTTCTGGAAAAGGTAACAGAGATAATCAATGAGCCCATCAAGAACAGATTGAATGAAAATATAAGGAAATATCTTGAAATGAGTTTAGCGGAAATAGTTTTTGAACAAACCCCTCTTAAAAACATTGTAGAGCTTGTGAATGGCACTCCAAAGCAGGTTATTTGTGGGGAACTTTCTGTGAAATGGGTGCCAGAAGGGTCAGGCAGCGCAGAGCTTTTAACTCCAGCAGCCACTTGCGGACAAATTTTAAAAACTTCTAATTTGGTTACAGCAAATAGCCCCTTGGCTGTAGGTCTAAATAAGCTAATTACAAGTGTTCCTTTGCCCCACATAGATGAGGATAGATTAACCGCCCTGGTTCCTCCTGAAAAGCAGGGCTTTTACAGAAGTTACTGTCATTTCATTTGGGGAGCTTGCAATAGCCCAGCTGATATTTTTTCCCGTCAGGGCTTGAGTTTAGGCGCTGCCTTGAAAGCAATTTTGCAGGCTGGATGCGATTGGCTTGCATTCAAGAGGGTTAGCAGAGAAGAGCGCTGTGAGGGAACATGCCAAGGCCCTTCTGACAATACTTCAGTATTTAATCTTTACAAAGACCAGGACTGCCCTGATAATTTTAAAATGGGCTGTCGAGCTTGCAATACCTTTTTTCAGGACTCCATGGCTTTCACTTCTGTTTATTGGTTTATGAGATTGAATTACGGACCCGAAGAATTAAGTCCTGAAGAAAGGATTCTATGGCTAAGAACATATAATAATAGTGTGGTTAGTTTTGTAGAGAACTTTACTGTTTTAGATGATTTTTTAGGAGAAGAGAAAAAGGCCTACCAATGGTTTTTGTTTGTTTTTCCACGCCTTCAATCTGAAATTACCAGAGTGGCTCGAGTAAGAGGCTTTGCCGGGCCTTTAGTTCCTTCAACTCATTCAGATTTAGATAAACCTTCCTTGCTTTTATACTTGACTAGGTATTTAGCTGGAAAGAGAATAAGAGATGTTATGATAGACATACCCCTTGGAGTTATAAAACCAGCCAAAAGAGGAGAGGCCACTTTGCTAAAAGAAGCTGGCAAAGGCGCAAACCAGAATTTTCTTTCCAGGACTCCTTATGCTTTTTTAAAGCAGGATGTCTGCAGTAAAGTCATTTCCGATTTTGAAAATGATTTTCCCGAGTGGAAGCTGGAGAGCGTGATAGCAAGAAGCCAGAGCCAGATTGACCCAGGCCTTCCTTATTCTTTGCAGTCCCTTGAAAAGACCACCTTGTCTGAAAATCTTGAAATAATTTTACGCTCAAGCAGCCTTGACACAGAAAGAAAAGCGCCTTATCTTTTTTGCAAATCATTGGGCTTGACCCCTGCTCAAATTTTAGGGCTCGATCAAAAACTGATGAGCTATATTAGACCCAAAGAGCTTCAAATAATGTTTCAATTAATTGAAAGAGAGCTTTATCCTGATGAAAAACCTCAAGCTTTGAATGAACTGATAAATTATTTAAACACAAGAACTCCAGTCAATCTTTTAGCTAGCATTGGTAATGCTAGTGGTGAAGAAAGCATAATGCGTCTGAGCAAGTTTTTAAGCACAACCATAGGCCAGTTAATCCAAAGCGGCTTGCCCCAGGAGCGACTGATTGATTTAATTTGTCAGGAAGAGGCCTGGTGCGACAGGGAGATACCATTAAAAAAGAATGCTTTGGATGCTTTTCAGGATTTCTTGAAGAAAAAACCAGCAGATTTGTTAGAACTTTATTTGAAACAAAATATTTTCAAACCAGATAATCTACCTGAAGATGAAGCCAGTTTAATGGAGCTCTTAGCTGAAAAGATTCCTGTTTTAGGGCAGAAATATGTGGATACTTTAGGCAGGCACACAGGATTTGACAAGGCCTTATTTGAGGCTGGGGGAGCTGTTGGAGCAGCTCAAGATTGGACAGGGAGCGCTTTGGAAGCCACTAAAGATTTTTCCCAAGACCTTTTTGACGATGTTTTCATAGAAATGCCTACTCAAGCTGTCAATTATGTGATGGATGCTGTAAGCAACGCGCTTAGTGGGGGAGTGGCCTCAGAAGCCATTGATCAGGTGGCTGGTGTTTGTGTTCAAAGCAGCAATGAGCGTATAATAAATGATGAAAACGACTGTCAGGAAGGGGAAATATTTAGAATCGCTAACGGCAAAAATGAATGTTGCAGCTTAGGAGCTGACATTGTTTGCGAGCCAAGGTGTTCTAAAAAGCCAACCGATAAAGATTGTCAGGCAGGCAAGGGCCAGGCCACAAGAAGAGTACAGGGAGAGCTTTATTGCTGTTATGATGTTAGCTTAAATGGCAATGAAGGATGCGCAAAGTGCAGACCAAAACCTGCTTTAGCAGGAGAATGCAGAGAGAATGAAGAAGAGAGAGAGATAGATGATTTAGTGGTTTGTTGTAGGCCAAGGAACGCGAAAGAGGTCATGACCAATGAAGGCCCTCAGCAAATGTGTTGCTATACAGCCATTGACTGCGTTAGCGAAAGGTTTGAGGATTATTTAGAAAGCTTGGCAGATATGTTTGCTATTGGTGTGCCTTTAAATAGCCTAACAAGAGAAAAGAAGAAATGATATTTTTTAAGAAAAAATTCATCAAAGCGCCGATTGCAATTTTAGTTTGCCTTTCCCTTTTGTTACAGTTTTCCCCTTCTTTGAAAGAGGCAAGGGCTTTGAGTGCTGATGATATTCTCAAAAAGATTTATAGTTTTATAAAAGTGCCGAATGAATTAGAATTCACAGAAGAAGGAGGGCTTCGCTTTGGCACGAACCCTAACTATTTGTCCAGCATTGACTGTCTTTTTAAGAAGGTAACTTCGCGCGTTTGGGATGACGAGCAAGGCAGATATGAAGACAGAATTGACCTTGAATTTTGTAATTGCAAGCTGGACGGCTTTTCTCTCAAGTGTGGCTGGAGGAACAGAGGAGACTGCAGGGCTGAATGCAGCCCTGCACCGAATTGCGGGGGACCTTCTAATCCATGTTGCTTGGCTCCAGGAGAGGAGTGCGTTAACCCTTTTTCCACTTTTAGGTTTGGACACCACATGAGTCAAGCTACAATAACAACAGAATCAGGGCTGCCTTTAATGCCAGAGATAAGAATACCCCAAGAATGCGAACTTAAAATTCCTCTTCCTGAAGATGATGCGGCAATGGGCCCAGAGGAAAAGTTAGCCCATAGGAATGCTTGTAATTATTTTATTAGATTGCAAAGAGCAGTAGCCCAGCAGGTCCATTTAGCCAAAAAGATTTTCAATAACACAGATCCTTTAAGCACCTGTTTCTTTTTAAGAAATTGCAGAACTTCTTGTTCTTTCAGGTTTGGAGAAGTGAAATACACAATTACCTTAATAGATATTGCCAAGCTCTTTCTCCCAGCAGGATTTCTTACCTATGTTGAGAAGATAGTTAAGCTTATTATGATTTTTCAGCACTTAGGGCAAATGGCAGGCACAATTAAAGAGATTTTTACTCTGGGAGTCAAGACAATAAACGACCTTTTTTCCATAGCGAATAACATATCGACTCTTTATTATGCTTTTGAGAACTTAGGATTCAGCTTGCTTGACGCTGCTTTGCTAAACCCTATTTCTATTTTAATGGGCAGGACTCAAGAAAGAGTGGAACAAGGGTATAATGGTTTTGTCAAGCTCATAGATAATTTTTCTAATAATTTGCTTGAGTATTCAGAAGCCAAAGGGGAGGCCTTAAGAGTGGCAGACCAAGCAAAAGATGAAATTGCCGCTATAGCTGAAGGCCAGAACTCTCTTTGTGTTGCTGCTACCGGATCATTTTGCCCGGAGACCTTTATCCCCTACTTTGACGAAAATGACAATCTGATTTGCTGCAAGAACATAATTGGGTTTAAGAATGAACCAGAAATTGGCTTTTTGTTTGTAAAAGGAAAAGGGGCTGGATTCCCCAGCGGCTTGAATTATGCAAGAAAGCTTGAGTTAGATAGAATCATTGCTGATTTTCAGGATATCTTTTTTAGCATTAGAGGGCTTATTGAAAGAATGTCTTTGGTGGGAGAGGTTTTTGTTGGAGAGTCAGTGGCTGACAGAATTCCCAGAAAGGTTTGCGAAGCAGAATGCAGCCTCCTTGGCACTGGCAACAGCGCATGCTCAGAGGTCTGCTATAATTGCAAAATAGAAAAAGGCGTGTCAGAGGGCTTTATCAAAGAAGGGTATGAAGGGTCTTGCGTTGGCACAATCCACGACCAAGAGCCGATGGGCTATTGGACTCAAGACCAAAAGCAAGCGCTCCAGGAAGAAGCGCTTTATCCTTTGGATACTTATTGCTTGGGAATTTCAAACCGTTTATGCGTTCTGTTTGAAAATAGGGTTATTCCTCGCAGCGCTATTTTCAGCTATGAAAAAGGAGAAGAGCTTTTAACAGTAGAACATATCAGGGGCATGATTGACAGAGCTTTAGCTGAAGATGAGGGCGATAGAAACAGGCTAGATTATCCAAAAGGAGCTTGGAGAGTATATTGGGAACAGCTTGGTTGGATTGTGGACCCAAGCGAAATGGAGCATATATTTTCAGCTTATGACAGAATGGAAACAAGGCATAAAGCAGTCTTGTCTCTTTGCATTGCTAAGGCTCCTTTTCTAACAATTATTGCTGATCTTGACGAGACAAAATATGGGGAGACATATTTAAGAGGCTCTGACATTGAAGCTGCTTTAAATGATTATCATCAGGGCAGCTTAGGTGAAGCTGAAGGAGGAGAGTTTTGGTTTAACAGAATGAAGTTGATTTTTGAGGATGTTTCTAAGTTTCAACAATGGTTTGCTTTAATAAGTCCAGAATACATAGAGGAAGTAATAGCTTCTGCTTTGGAACGTTATCCCAATACTGATCTTGGAAAAGATGTTTATTCCATGGACATGCTGGATTACAGTAAAGGACCTTGGCGGGAATATTGGGAGGATGTGGGCAGAGCAGTTTTAGCTCCAGGTTGGGTAGAGGCCATTATTAAAGATCATAAAGATCCCTACACTAATGAAGAGTACAAATATATGATAGACAGGCATGGAATTATTATTCAAAAATGCATTGAAAAGCTACCCGCCTTGAGAGAAGTAGCCCTATTTGATCATCACATTAGAGAACTCTATGGTCTTTACCCCTATGCCTACAAAACAAGCATGCCGCCTGATAAAGTGCACGAGAAACTGGAAGAATACAGGCAGGTTTTAGAAAGCGAAGAAATTAATATTGCCAGGTCTGATGTTATAGCCAAAGCAGAGACAATAAAGCAGAATATTGATGTTCTTTCTCAAGAGAAAGAATACATGAATACACTCTATATTAATCAGCCCAATCAGTATTGGCAGGTTGCTGCTTGGTGTGCCCAAAATCCTGGAATCGGGTGCGAGGTCAAAGACAAACAAGCATTCTTTAATTTAAGCTATAGAAACGACCTGATTGACATAGATGATTGGGATGAAAGAATAGATATTCTAGCTAATTCCAAAGATGATCTTGATATTATTAAAAACGCCCTTTACTTCAAGCTTTCTCCAGAAACTCCTGTTATTGTTTATGTTATGGAAAAAGCGAAGCGGGATTTAGAAGAGCTTGATGCAGCCCCTATCGTCAATGAGGTTATTGATGATATTATTGCTAATTTAGATTGTGGCTTAGGAGGCCCTGTTGAGTTTGACCCTGCTGATTGCAATGGTGGGGATTTTGATGCTTGTAGGGATTTATGTTATGACAGGGACGAGCCTTGTGGGGAGCAAGAAGAAGACTGCGATGATGAGTGCTCTTCTGATTTAGATGATGTTGATGATTGCTTTGATGCTTGTGAAGAGCTGGACGACCAGTGTGCTGAAAGAATGTGCAAGGCCTATTGCGCCAGGCTGTGTGATGACAGTTTCTGCTTGGAGACCAGCTGCAAAACAGCCTGTGGTTTAGGCAGTAACGTTTGTGAAGAATTATGCGATATAGACTGCCAGCATGACTGCGGTTTTGCTGATATTGACGATTGTTTAGGTGGAAGCCTGGAAGCTTGTGAGGATTCGTGCGATGATAATGATGAAGATTGTGATTGGGACTACGAGGCCTGTAAAGACGAATGTTCAGCGCCTGAAGATATTTACGACTGTCATTATGCTTGCGATACTTTTAGAACAGGCACTTGTGCTCGAGCAGAATGCGAATATGAATGTGCTCAGAATTGTGATAGAGACTCGTGCTCTAGAAGTGGCTGTGAGGATGCTTGCAGAAAAGGAAGAGACGAATGTCTTTTGGGGTGCGAAGAGATGTGTTCAATAAATTGTCGAGGGAGTTCTGACTGTGAAGATTGGATAAATCAGTTGGAGCAGTTAAAAGCAAAGTTGGTTGATATCCTTTCAGAAACAAGTGCTTTTGCCCAAGACTTGGAAGATTCGTTTAATGCATTAAAAGACATTTTTAAAGAATTAAAGCGGCTTTGGGAAAACAGAGAAGAAAATGTAGGCTCTACCTCCCAGTTAGCAGAACAGCTGGTGGCAAAGATTATAAAGACAATTGAATTAGCTCAAGAAATTGTAGCAGAGAATGGCCCTTTGTCAGAAGTTGAGGATGTGTTTACTGAGCTAGAGGGTATTGTTGAGGATTTGGAAGAGGCTGTTGATGATACTTCTTTGCCAGAAGAAGTAAAGCAGGAGCTAAAAGACAGAATAGTTGAAAGCATAAAGTTGATGTTAGCTCCGATAAAAGAGGAGTTAATCAAGAAAATAAGGAATGAAGTTGGTTACTATGAGCCGGTTTGTTTGGAAGAGGGGGAGACTTGTGCTGGAGGCGAGGAAGCTTGTCCTGAAAAAGACGGCTTTTTGAATCAAATTGCTTGCCTTGAAGATGAAATTGAAAGAACTTTTAAGCAGATTAATGATTATTTCCTTCCTGTAGCTCGATTGCTTGATGAAGCAGAACACAAGGTAAAAGAAATAAAAGAGGCGGTTGTGGAATTAAAGCCCCAAATTAGAATGGAAGTTTTACAGATGAATCCTGAATATATTGAAGACGCTTTTGACAAAGGATTTTTAGGGAAATTTAAGTTTTGGGAAACTAAGCAAGAAGGCGGAAAAGAAAAACTATTTTTAGGAGGCGCTGCCATTGAAAACATAGCTGATTTTAGAGATGCTGTTTCTCAAAACCCAATTCTCTTTTTAAGGGGAGCTTTTGAAGCAGCAGCCACTAAATTGTATGAGCTAGGATTTGAAGGCAGAGACAAATTCGCTCAAGAGGAAGATAGTGTTAAAGATGAGGTCATTGGGCAGCGCAACATTTTAAGTCAAGCTCACAACAAGATAGGCAGTCTAAATGTTTATGCTGCTGATAATAAATTAAACAATAGACAAAGACACGATGCTTACAGAGGTGCTCTCGGTAACTTACAGCAAACATCTGTCAGAGATTTAAAGACCTTTATCTTTGGCGAAGGCACGATAGAACAGGGCTGTCAGGCATTGCATTTAATCTTGGAGGGAGATCCTGTGGCCATGAAACAAAGCTGCGCAGAAAGAGATACCTCTTTGTTAAATGACAGCGCCTTGAGCCAGAAATGCAATGATTTAGCCCAAGTGGATTTAGGCGCCTTGGAAGAAGCCAGACAGAATCAAGATAAAGCTCAAGAAATAGCTGCTCTTCAAGCTCAAAGAGAGTGCATTTCCACAGTATCATGCGATGATGGGAGGACTTTTTGCATCGAATGTCCTGAATGGATATGCGAAGGAGTTAATGACCCCTATTGCCTTTCTCATGCAGACAGGAAAAAAGGGATTGCCGTTTGGGCTCCAGGCACACCAGAATCAGAGAAAGCCTGGCCTCCCAGAGACCCTTGCTTGCAAGGACAAGATGGGTATGAGGAGTCTTTTGCTTCAGGATATTTTGGCATGACAACAAAATGCAAACAAACCCAAGCTCAATTGCAGATTTTAACAGGAGCTCAAGGAAGCGGTTTTGACTGGATTACAGAAGAGTTAATAGATTTGTGCAACCAGCAGGAGATTCAAAGGAGCATTGATCGGGAATGTGAACAATTTGATATGCTTGACAGGGCCCTTGGCAATGATTGCTGGTGGCTTCCTAATTGCACTGAAGCTCAGACAGATTCATACAAAAGCGGGGGCAGGCCAGAGCCATGTGAACAATATTGTAAATATGTGAGAGAAAATATAAAGAAGAGTTTTTGCAGCGGCAATCCTCTTAGCTGTCCTCTGAGCATAGTGCCTAATTTAACTGATATTGAGGGGTCTGAAAACAAGCAAGAAGACCTTGATACTATCAGAGAAATGTGCCGAGCGCAGAAGACCAGCATTAAAGCTCCACTTGATGAAGTAATGCAGGTTTACTCCATTTTAATAGGCATAAGAGCAGGCACCAAGCTTTATCAGGGTATCCAGTCTTTCAGACAAGGCAGTGACCAGCTTATTAAAAAAGTGAGTGATTTTATCAGAGACATTAGAGGTGATGGAACTGATGCTCACCCTGGTATCTTGAAAGAGATGGATGATATTTGGAACAAGGAATTAGAAGAATTTCAGGGTAAGAGCGGCTTGCCAGTGACTCCTTTAAGCTGTGAGTCGCATCCTGGAGTTAGTTATCCTCTTGGTTCTCAAGGCCCTAAGAGCACAGGACCCCAAGGAGGCGTGGTTTGTCCTGGGGTGCAAGAGCTTTTTGCTCAATTAGAAGCAGAATTTAATTTAGTAAGAAATAATTTATTTATGATTGATTTGGCCAGAAGAAATGTGGCTAAAAAAGGCATTTCCATAGGTCCTCTGAAGTTGGATGTGGAAATTTATCCTGTTAAGTACGAGTCCATTGATGACCTTTATAACCTAGCTTGGCACTTAAAACAGAAAGCCCAGTTCCTTTGGGCTTTAGCAGTGGCAGTTGATTTTGCCAGTCAGCAGTGCACATGTGGCCAGAGTTATTGTAAAATGCCTTTGTGTATTTCTGGCTTGCCTTTAGTTTTTGACCCTATTAGCAACCCGTATTGCTATGTCACTTATATTTTTCGCTATCCCATGGAGCAGATGGCCAAGAGCCTGTGGGAGGATTTAGAGCATTATTTTAAAGATTAAAACCATGTTAAAAAAAATAATTATAGGTTTATTGATTGTGGGTTTTGTTTTTCTTTCTGTATATGGCTATTTGAACAAGGAAGAAAAAGAAATTTCAGCTGAAGAAGTGGGAAGCTGGACCTGCAGTTTTATTGTCCCTGTAGCCAGTCCCATAGAAGAATCGTCAGAACTGATGAATTTTGTTTTTAAAGAATACCAAAATAATGCTAGTAGATATTTAGACTCAGTTGTTGAGCATGCCTTGGGCATTGTAGATGCTTTGAGCCAGGGTCAAGATGGCATACCTTGTGATTTTTCAAAATGTCAAGCAGAAGTAGCTGAAGCAGAACCGGGCAGAGTTAGCAATGTTGCTCCTGACTTCACTATTGAGTTTGACGCTTATGTTTGGAAAGGAAGCTTGAGCGCAAGGCCTGCTTTCTGTTCTCCAGGGGAGTGTGTAGGAGACCCGTGTAGCTTGTCAAACATTAGGGCCCAGAAAGAAGAGCTTGCAAAATTAAAAGCAGCTTTTGTTGAATCCTACACTAGAATTAATGATCTTTTTTCAACACCTATTGTGCCAGTTGACTATTTCACCAGACAAGAAGGTGAGAATGCTGATTCTGAAGAAGGTCCAGTTACCTTAATTACAAGACAGGAAGCTGTAAAAAGGATAGCTTTGTGGGCTTATAGAGAATTAGAGTTTTGCTCTCTTTCAACCAGAGAAAGGGAGCTTGTTAAAGCAGGCAAGCTTGGGGACAGGAAGGTATTGAGGTGTAAGGACGCTTTAGAACAAGGGATTTACAAGAGACCAAAACCCTGGTCAGAGAAGTGTGAAGAGGAATGCAAAGCAGGGCTTACTGAAGAGTGTGCTGCATGCCTGAAAGAATGCAAGGGCAGTTCATTTTTAGCAAATCTAAACTGTAAGATGTATCGGGAAGAAGACCATTCCAAGTGTGGAGAGAGCCAAAAATGCTGTGGTCAATTTTGCAAACAGGGATTTTCTCCAGAGTGCAGAGAATGCATGTGTGAAGGACTTACTGATATTGCTTGTACTGATTTGGTTTGCGCTGGGAGCGGGGATAACTATATGTGTTGCCATCAAGGCACTTTAGAAAGATGATGAGAAGAAGTAATATTTTTATCTTTGCTTTGCTTTTCCTTTTTTTGTTCCCCTGTTTTGCTTTTAGTGCTTTAGATCTTGAAGAAGAATATCCTGACATTCCAGGAGCTCCTACCATTGAAAGTGTTGTTAAAGAAACATCTCTCCCAAAGCTGGTGAAATATTATGCTTCTTGGGCTATTATCATAGCCATTGTAGTAGTGGCTGTTTCTATGATTCTTGGTGGGCTGCAGTATTTAATTGCTGCTGGCAGACCAGCTGTAGCTGCAGGAGCTAAGCAGCGCATTACCAATGCTTTTTTAGGTTTGGCTATTTTATTGAGTTCTTACTTGATTTTAAGGATTGTAAACCCTCAAATAGAAATATTTAGAGTTGAGAAAGCACCTGTTAGCTCTGGAATTATTTTATTAACCAAAAATGCATTAGAAGGTCAGTTCGCAATAGAAGGAGAAACAAAAAAAGGGTGCTTAAATCAAATCCCTAATCTTGCTCTTGTGTCTATAGAAGAATTGATTGAACTGAAAGAAGCAGCTTACCTTTATGGAGGAATGGCTGATTTAAAGGATCTGGATGCTTTAGGCATGTTTAAAGCGGTTGAGTGGGATGCTGGAAACGAAGTGCTAAAAGTTAATTTTGAAAAATTTAAAGCTTATGCTGTTGGTTTTTGGGGCCCTGAAATGAATAATGCTGAAGTTATCTTTTATGCTGATGAAAATTATCAGGGAGAACAGATTATTTATACTTTCAAAGGTAAAATGAATGACCAAGGAGAAATAGAAAGAGGACTTCTGACTCAATGCGGTACAGATCCTATGCTTTCCGTTATTGCTTTAGAGCCTGATTTTGTGGCAACTAGAGTGCGCTTGCTTGACCCGGGTCCTCCTGGCAGCAATCAACAGATGACAGGTTATGTTAAAGAAGTTTTGCACCCACCTATTTCTTTTCAGGTTCGAGGCATGAGTTGGGGTGTTTATTTGTATGCAGAAGATCTTGGCCAGAAATATTTTTTAACCAGCCACTCTAATTTGAAGCTTGTTGGTTTTGATGACAAGGCTGAAAAAATAGAAATTATTAATGAAAATCCAGAGACAGGAGAACAAGAAGATTTTCTTGCCATTCTCCATGAAGATGTAAATTACAGGGGAAAAATGAGAATCTTTTTTCAAAAAAGGGAAGTGTCTTTTATCCCAAAAATTTACTTTGAAGAAGAGTTTGCTGAAGGCGAATTCGGAGCTTTAAGGGTATTCCTAAATCTTATGGAAGGTGGGCCTTTAAATATCTTCAGCCCAGGGCCGAGCCAAGCACAAGATTTTCAATATGAATCCCTGGCTCCAGCTGAAGTAGGCAATGTGCCAAGATATGATCCTGACAATCCTGGTCAGAACAAGGCTGAAGTAAGCGAGACAGACAGGTATGGCAAATCTGAAGAACCATCTTCAATTGAGATCTATAGATTAAATAGTCCTATTGGAGGATGCAGAGAGGTTGAGCTTTGTACAGAAACTCATCGCAAAGGCTATTGCATCTCTTACACAAATAGAGCAGAAAGAAGAGGCGTGATTTATAACAGGATATATCTTCCTACTCCTTGGTATGTGCCCGTTAACATTCCGAAGGAGATGAAGGGAACTGTATTGACAGAGGAAGGAGAAGACGAAATTACTGTTGAGTTTGCTAAAAATATAAGGTCTATATATATTGACGGTCAGTGCTTAGTTGTGCTTTTTTCTCTGCCCTTAAAATACAAAGATAGTGGGTCTTTGTTTTCTCGGCTTCAGGAATGGGACAAGGGTTCTCCAGGGGATTATTCAGAGGTATTTACAGGAACTGGGGACTTAGATTTAACAGATAGCAATCCAATAGGAAGATGCACTGGCTACAGGCCTGGTAGCTTGGAGCTTGGAGATGTTTCTCCTTGCGCTTCTGCAATTGTGGTCTTTCCTTTAAAATAAATGGAAAAAGCAATACTAATTACAATATCAATCTTTGTTCTTGTTTCTGCTGTTTTTACCTTTGCTGTTGAATTGGAGCAAGAATACCCTGAGGTTGAAGATGCTATGGTTCAGAAAGTTAGCGAAAAGACCTCTCTACAAGAGATTATACGTTATTATTCCTCTTGGGCTATTATCATAGCCATTTTGGTTACAGTCGGTTCAGTAATCATGGGAGGAGTTCAGTATCTGATTGCTGCTGGCAGACCCAGCTATTTGATGAATGCCAAGTCAAGGATATACAATTCCCTTTTAGGATTAGCTATTTTAGTTGCCGCTTATTTAATTTTAACCACTATTAATCCTCAATTTGCTATTCAATCTGTAAAATTAGTTCCTGTTAGGGTGGGGATAGTACTTTTTACAGAAGATGGGTATAATGGGTTTTTGAATGAAGACAAAACAGTTAAAGAGTTAGTGGATTACAAAGAAGCTAAGTTTTTGAATTTTGACATTGAGGATTTGGAAGAATTTTTGAGCCCTCTTGCAGTAGAAAAATGGGGAGGAACAAGTGGGCTTGAGCCACCAGCTCCCGATCCTTCAGGTAGTGTTTCAGTAGAAAAGGTTAATTTTGCTGAGTTTCCCTTATTTGCTATTGGTTTTTGGGGAGGAGTGGACGCGGAAACAAAGGTGATTTTTTATCCTTCCAAAAGCATGGAGCCTGTTTATACTCCTGATGGGCAAATAGACCCGAATGTAAGGCCTGCTGTTGCTTATACTGTTCAGGGTAGGATTGACGACCAGGGCAACCCAGAGAATCCGGCTGAAGTAAGCGAGCATGAAGGCATGAAGGTGGTCCGTATTGAGCAAGCAGAAAACCAGGGGTTCTTTAAATCAAGGGTAGAGTTTCTTAAAAAACACATTGAACTTTATCAGGATTTGGCAAAGGAGGAGAAAAAGAATGTATCCAGAGATGAGGATTTAGTTTTGCACCCTCCTCTTTCAGTGGAAATTAGGCATAATGGTCCTGGGGTCTATCTTTATTCTCAAAACAGAGAAGAACGGTTCCTAAGTTTCAGCCAGAGCGATTTTCAAAGCGGGGAGTTTGATTTTGACAAAAGAGCTAAAACTTTGAAGATTAGAAACGTAAGCAAAACTGGGAAAGTTCATGACTTTTTAGCTGTTTTGTTTGAGCAGATTGAGTTTGGTGGTCCTGCTAGAGCTTTCTTTGTTTCAAGAGAGCAAAAAGAAGAAGTGCCTAGTTTTTCAACGGATGGGAATATTATGTTCTGTGACGGTACCTGTAGGGGTTTGGGTGCGTATTTATATGATGTTAGCGGTAGTAAAGGGAAAATTGCTTTAGATGATTACAAGGCCTTAATGGATAAAATAGGATATTTTGATTCTTTGATTGTTGGTAATGTTCCTTCAGACGAGACAGAGGTTCAGATTAGTTTTTCTGAAGAAGAGTTCGAGGCAGCTGATCCTCATACATTCCGCTATGGTAGTTTAATGTCTGTTTCTTCTGCTGGTGTCTATGGTATTGCTAGTGATAATTCTGTCTGCAAAGAAGTGAGGATTTGCGACAAGGAAGCTTTTGAAGGAAAATGCATTTCCTATAATTTTAAAGGATCCAGCAAATTAAAAGACCCTGAAATTGGAGTGGCAAAATACCCAATGCCTCTTTTCAACCCAATCAATATTTCTCCTTCAGCTTTTGTAGTGACAGAAATCCTAGAAGAGAACAATGAAGAAGTGTTGGTTATCGAAAGTGAGAATTTTGATAATCAGATTAGATCTTTGAAAGTTGAAGGGGATTGTTTGGTCGGCTTGTTTGAGCTTCCTTTAGTTTTTGAATCTTCGGGCGGCTCGTTTGTGTTCAAGGGATGGAACAGCTGGTGGGACCTTGGGCCTGGCACCCACACCCAGCTCTTTAGAGAGTCAGTGCTTGATTTAAGCAACGAGGAAATCGGGAGATGTGGTTCTGAACAAGGATTCACTTGGTCTCACAGGCCTTGCGCTTCTGCTATTGTGGTTTATCCTATCAATCTGCCAGGGTCTATTGTTGAAACTCCTCCTTCTGGAATAGGAAGCGGAGGTTGGCAAGAAGCGCTATGTGCTTCAGATAGGATATCCAATTGTAATGAGATTTCAAACCCAGGAGTGCAAATTAGTCATGCTGCTCCTGCCTTAGCTAGTTTTCTGAATTGTTTAGTTTCACAATACCCACCCAAGAGAGTGGCAAACGCTACTCAAAGAGACGATTTCAACTGGGTAATTACTTCCATATCTGATTCTGCTTTTGGTAATTCTACAGACATGACACTATGCACTACCAATTATGCAAGCCCTCCTTGTAGTCATGGGCAAGGCTCTTGGCATTATGGAGGAGATAATTGTGCTGGCCAATCCTATGCTGTTGATTTAGTGCCTAGAAGCTGGGCCGGCTCAGAGTATACTCAATTAAAAAATGCAATCACAGCCTGTGGGCCTGATTATTTTCAAGAAGAAACCAGTCCTCACCATTTCCATGCTGACGAGAGAAACGCCTGTCAGCCCTAAGATTAACTTGCTGTTTCTCTATAAGGATCGCTGCTTTCTTTTTTGGGGACGTTTTCTTGAGTTGTTTTTTCTTCTTTTATCATATCGCTCGGCTTGTAAAGAGGCGAAAGCAGGTCTTTGGCAGGCTGAAATATAGCTTGATCTAGCCCTGCTGCTATTTCTTCGCCTTTTTCAATGCCTTTCTCTGCAATGCTTTTTGCTAATTTGTCTGGAGGCAAAAAGCCCATTAACACATAGCCCGTTAGACTACCTATTTCTGATAAATGTTCTGTCTTCACTTGGTTTTGCGTGCACACTTTTGCTATTTCATTTGCTGTTTCTTCAGATAAGATTAGCCCTCTTAATTCTTTTGGCAGAGAGTCGAATTTCTCTCTGGCTCTTTTTTTATCAATTTGCATATGTTTTTCTTTTATTATACAAAAGAAAAAAGCAGAATGAAAGGTTGACATTTTAGATAATCTGGTTTATAATGTATAGAATCAATGTTGTTCTTTCAACCTATTAATCACAGGAGGTAATACAATGAGATCCCAAGATCCCGAGGATCCGAAGAGAATAAAAAAAGTAGAGAGAAGGTTTCTCGCTTCTCTTGCTGAGAGCGGTTTGCAAGAGAGATCGAAAAAGCAGAGACGGCGCTATGGCTTCCTCTATTTTCTTCTGGTATTCGTTGTTATTTTGGCCTGTAGTTTTCTGCTTCGCTGGCCCGTTTCTTATCTGAACAAGACGGCAGGCAATGTTATTTTTTGGCTTGTGCTCTGTGGCCTATTCTTGCTATGGACTGCTGTAGCTATTCCAAAAAGTCAACTTAATGTTCCGACCAATGCTGTGATTGTTATAAAGGTTATGGGCAATGCCTTTCGGCTTGCTCTCCCGGGTAAGAATTGGCTTCTTTGGCCAGTTGAGAGCCTGGAGTCGCTCCTTGTCCATATGAAACAGGTAGAGCTTGCTGTTGAGGAGAAGGTGGAGATCAGAGGCTCAGAGCCAAAGGCAGAAGGTCAACAGAGAACTGAAGTAATGGGTGGGCGTTCCTCAGCTTATGACAGGGTACATCCTTCCACATGGATTACCGTATCGCTGAAAGCCACTTTTATAGTAGAGGATTTGTGGAGGTTCCTCTACAAAATGCCCCACGAGGACTTAGGGCAGAAGAAAGAAACGCTCGGCACCTTGATCAAGGACTACCTCCAGTCCCTGATTAATGCCGCTGGCATGAATCTAGATGACGTCCTCACTTTGGCTGGATCAGAGATTCTGTCGGAAATCAGAGACAGGACTTTCGATGGCCAGCGCTTCGATGATCAGACCGAAGCTTGGGGAGTTAGCATGGTTTCTACGCTGGTTGATGAGACCAGTTTGTCAGAGGTTGGCGAAGAAGCCATGAAGCTAGATTTTCAAGGCTATATGAAGGGCCGTAGCTTCATTCAAGAAGTAAGATGGGTGGCTCAAGGCCTTTTTAACAAGCCCGTTGAAGAGCTCACGGCCGAAGAGTTAATTCGACTGTCCAGCCACATTTTCACAAAGGGCAGCATTGAGGCTGTCCAGGCTTCCGATAAGTTTATCTTCGGGAGCCCTGAAGAGATTAAAAAGGCTATCCAGCGAGAGCTGGTAGCCGAAAAGGTATCTAAGTGATGTCTAGAAGCAAGCTTCGCGTGCGGCTGAAGCTTGCTTTTAAATTACTTCCATTCTTCAATGCCTTTTTTCTTTTTTTCTGTTTTCTTTCCTTGTTTTGCCTCTTCCGCCCTTTCCTCTTCTCTTTCTCTTCGTCTTTTCAAGCGTTTGGCTTTTTTCTTCAGAGTCCTTCTTTTTAGTACTCTTTCTATAAAGCCAGTTGCTTCCCTTAAGCCCAGCTGAATGTGTTTGCTGGCATCTTCTTCCTTCTTTGCCAGCTTTTCTTCCGCTTCTGTTATATGCTTCTCATATCCTTTTATCTCTTCTGCCCTTCTCTCATGTTTTCTCACTTCTTTTTGTTGTTTCCAGGCCTTTTCACCTTCATGCGGCTGGATATAATCTTCCTTTGTCCCCCTGCCCTTCTCAGCTTCTTTAGTGCCAAAACCAAATCCTAGAGCGTGAGCAGCATTGCTGTCAAGATATTTGGCAAGAGCAGGATTATATTTTTGCATTGCTTGTCTTTGGCTTTCTGCGTCTGTTTTCCCATCTGCTATTTTAGCCAATCTTTGTTCTACAGCATCAATAAAGTCAGAACCAAACTCAGCTGCTGCTTTTGAGAGATGGGCTCCTTTCCAGAAACGCATGGCAGCTCCGTCTGTCACAGCCCCAATAGCAGCTTTTTTGCTCATAAAGGGTACTTTTGACTCTTTCATTTTGTAAAGGAGTTTTTCGGCTAGGTCTTCAAACATGTCCCTATCTTTGTCCTCAAATCCAAGCCCAGCCTGGTTAAGCATTTTCTTTGGTAGCTTTAATTCTTCTGTTATTTGTTGAGTCATTTTTGGGTCAATGAATCTCAAAGTTTTTGCTACGCTGGAAGGGCTTACCTTCAGCGCTTTCTTCAAGGTTTTCTTTAGATCTTCTTTGGTAATGCCCGCATCATCAAAATTTCCATCTTCAGCAATAGCAGCGAGAGCTCCAATTTCAGCCTCTGGCTGGAGAGTATTCTTAACAGCGCTTCTGTAGTTTTTAACTTGAGTAGCAAGTGTTTTGCCTTTGGTTTGGGACTGGGCCTTACTAATGTCTTTGCTTACCTCTTCTTCAAGACGAGATCCAATCTGCCTTTGGGCTGTTTCTTTAGCTTTCCTGGCCCAAAGAGGAGCTCCTAGTGTTGCAACGCCAAGCGCGCCCCTGGTTGCATATTTCAGACCTTTGCGAAGTTTGCTCTGGGTTGCTTTTTCTTCTTTTGTTTCTCCTCCAAAGAGAAACTTACCCACCTTAGTTGTGCCAAGTTTAAGCGTAGCACGAGCCGCATGCTCTTCTTTGTATTTTTCCCATGCCTCTCCCTCTTCAGGGGATGGTCCTCTTCTCCTCAACACATTCCTTGCCCCTTTCAGCCCTTTTTTGCTGGCCCATGATGTTCCTGAGAGCGTGGCTTTCCTGGCAAAGCCGATTACTGTTCCAGCTCCAGCAGCATTTATTTTCATGGTCATAAAAAGCCCAATTACCATAAAGAACAGAGCAATAAAGTACGGAGCAATGCTAGCGAACAGTCCTGCTGAAGGATCATTTGCTAAAGTGTTTTCTAAAAGATTTTGCGCTTGGGACATTGTGTGCATTGAAAGGTAGAGGAAGAAAGAAGCTGGCACTGCTATCATCGCCCATTGCATGAAAAGAGACCACCATTGACGGAAATATTTTTTAGATTGATCAAAGATCCAAGCAAAGAAAGCCAAAGGCGAAAGTATCACCATTAGCCAGATTATGGGTACTCTTACTATGAAAAGAAAAGCGTATATGATAAAAACAAAAATAGCTATTGCTAAAAATACCATCAGTATGGCAGTTTGCAAAAGCAGGGTAGCAGCTTCGTTTCGGAGTTGGGTAGGGCTCAGCAGCGCTGATATTATGCTTCCCTGTTGATTCTTAGCTACTTCAACGAAATCCCCGAAACTTATGCTATTTAAAAAGAAGTTAGCGATTATGTTAGTAGCATCTACAATAACACCGCAGATAACAGGAGTGAAATTAATCAGCAGAGCTATCAAAAGAAGATTAAAGAAAGTTTTTTTTGTGTTAAAACCGCCCAGGTTTAAAGCAGTAGCCAGACCAATATAGGCAAGACCAAGGATGAAAACCATATTGGTTAGGTCTCTCAACAGCGTCCAACCCACGTTGATTATGGGATTGGTTGCCGGGTTTGTCAAAGATATGCCAAAAGGGTTTCCAATGCCCCAGTCGAGTAAGGCATTAGCTAAGTATAATAAACCTGTAAGCACCCACATGACCACAGAAAGAATAAAGCCTATCATTGCAGAAGGAAGCCAAAGAAGCAGGCCTTGGACGAAGTCACCCAGCTGGGCTTTTACTGTAGAAGGCAACATTAACCCGACTGCCAGCGAGCACAAAAATATAATAAGAAGAATAGATTTAGAACGGTTGATAAAACCAAAAATCTTTCTAAGGAATTTCTTCATTTCCCTATTATACCAAAACAAGATTTAGCCAACAAATGAAGTTTTGGTTAAATCTATCCAGTTATCCACAAGCAAGCTTTCTGCTCTTTGATTAGGATTGATATTGTTTTTCTCTAACCAACATCTTACTTTCTCTTTCTCTCCAGAAAGATTATTTAAAAGAGTTTTCCTTTTATGAGAAAAACCAAGATTAACTATTTTAGAAAAAAGCTTTAAATCAACATCAGGTTTTCTTATCTTTGATATTCTCAATAAAGCAGAATCTACTTTTGGTTTTGGAGAAAAAGCCTCTTTAGAAATGTATTTTATTATCTTTGGTTCTGAAAAAAGCTTACAGAATACTCCCAGCTTACTCATGTGAGGTGGTTTAGAACAAATACTTTGACCTACCTCTTTCTGGACCATTAAAATCATTTCTTTTGGCTGGTTTTCTGTTTCTAAGAATTTTTTAAGAACTTGCTTTGAGATATGATAAGGGAGATTAGAAACTATTTTATAATTTTTTAAAGAAAGCTTGACTTTTAAAATATCTCCTTCAATTATTTCAACATCCTTTAACTCTTTTTTGAGAAGCTCAACCAATCTTTTGTCTTTCTCAACAGCAATAACTTTAGCTTTTTTTGAGAGCTCTCTTGTTAAAGCTCCCTTGCCTGGACCTATTTCCAAAACAAGGTCTCCTTTTTTTAAATCAGCTTCATCAACAATCCTTTTTATCACTGCTTTTGACTTTAAGAAGTTCTGGCCTAATCCTTTAATTGGCTTGTGGATAACCATATTGCTTTTTACCCTGTTTTCGGGTATATTTTAATATATAGATTGTAATTTTAAGACCTATTTCTAAACACTTACAATTGATTAAATCTCCGTTTTTGTATCTTGGAATCCTTGTTTTGATAGGAGCTTCTTTTTTTGCTTTTTCCATACAGAAAGCAGAGGAAAGCTCTTGCTCTGAAAGGAATGTTTTTGATGACAGCCATTATCTTTTTCCAGCAGGACAAAGAAAGCTATCTTTTGATTTAAATGTTTTAGAGGGTTCTGTTTTAGAGCCAACAGCTCCTCCTTTTTTGGTTTCTGGAAAGACCTTGGGAGCTTTAACTGATTTTGGACAGAGAAGAGAGATAGAAAGGTATAATGTGCAGCAAGGTGATACTTTAACCAGTATTGCAGAAAAGTTTGATATTTCTTTAGAAACCTTGCTTTGGGCTAATAATCTGTCTTCAAAATCAGTTTTGAAAGTCGGTCAGGAATTGACCATATTGCCTATTACAGGCCTTATTCATGTTGTTAGAGAAGGGGACACTTTAAGTGAGATAGTTTTGATTTATGAAGCAGAATTAAAAGATATTGTTGAGTTTAATCTTTTGGGAGATGAAGAAAAGATATATGCTGGTGACTTTTTAATGGTTCCTTACGGTAAAAAGCCAAAAGCTGTTCTGAAATATACCCAAGTTCCTTTATCCCAAAGCTATTTTATATGCCCTGTTCCCTCGCCCTGCAGAATCACCCAAGGGTTGCATTGGTATAATGCGGTTGACTTTGGCAGTGGTAAGTGCGGAGAACCAGTTTATGCTGCAGCTGGTGGAGTGGTCCAAAGAACAGGCTATACAGATTTAGGAGGATCTTATGTGAGGATTCAACATCCTAATGGAGTCGTCACCTATTATGGCCATCTTTCCAAAGCTATTGTTTCTTCTCAGCAGACTGTTTATCAGGGTCAGATTATAGGGTATGTGGGCTATTCTGGGGTGACATCTCCCAAAGGACCTGCAGGCTGTCATTTACACTTTGATGTCAGGTTTGCTGAAAATCCTTTTGGCAAATACTCTTCTGGAACTCAATTAGGCAATTAACCCTCTTCTTCTACCTGGCTAGCGCTTCGGACGTCAATTTTCCAGCCAGTCAGTTTGGCAGCTAGTCTTACGTTCTGACCGTCTTTCCCAATAGCTAAAGAAAGCTGGTCATCAGGAATAATGGCCTGAGCTTTATTCTTTGGCATTATTTTCACTTCCAGCACTTTAGCAGGAGATAAAGAATTAGCTATGTATTTTTGAGTATCTTCATCCCATTCAACAACATCAATTTTTTCTCCGCCAAGCTCGTTAGTGACAGCTAATATCCTTGTCCCTCTTTGACCCACCAGAGAGCCAATAGGATCAATGCCTTCTTCTAAAGCAGCTACCGCCACTTTTGACCTGGAACCTGGTTCTCTGGCAATGGATTTTATCTCTACCTGACCTGCCCCTATTTCAGGCACCTCAAGTTCAAAAAGCTTTGAAATAAGCTTGGGGTAAGCTCTGGACAAGACAATTTGAGCTCCTTTAGGAGTTTGTTCTGTTGAGAGAACATAAAGCTTTAATCTTTGGCCTGGTTTGTAAAACTCTCCATGAACCTGCTCTTTTTTAGGTAAAATGCCTGAAGTTCTGCCAATATCAAGAAAAACAACGGTTGGTTCTACTCTTTGCACTATTCCAGAGACAATTTCTCCTTCTTTATCCTTAAACTCTTTATATGTTTCTTCTTTTTCTAGCTCTTTGATTTTCTGTAAAATCACTTGTTTGGCAGTTTGAGCTGCTATTCTGCCAAAATCCTCTTTTGTTTCCAAGACTATTTCCATTTCTTCTCCCAGCTTCACGTCTTTTTTAATCTTTTTCGCTTCTTCTATCATAATATGTCTTTCTGGGTTAAATCTTACTTTTCCTTCTTCTTTTTTCACTTCTTCACCTTTTTCCCTTTGCTCTTTCATTTCCTCTATTTCTTTTTCTGAATAAATCATTTTTTCATCCACCACTTTTTTCAATTGCCAGAACTTTAAAACACCTGATTTTGAGTCAAGTTCTGATTTGATTTTCTGCTTTTTCTTTCCATACTCTTTTTTATATGCTGAAGCAATAGCTTCAGAGATTACTTCCAGAACCTTTTTTTCTGGAATGCCTCTTTCTTCTGCTATTTCCAAAACAGCAGAGGTTAATGTTTTTAAATCCATATATTTTTTAATAAAATTGCCTGTTTCGTTCCAGGACGCACAGGCCAATCTTTAGATATATTAGCAGGAATTAGGGCGATTTGTCAATGCTAGTCCCATTTTTTATAAACCTCATGTGTGCCTACAGAGTGAAACCAAACCTCTTTTTCGCTGACAAGCTCAAAGATAATTCTGTATTGGTTATCTATAGAAAAAGACCAAAAACCTTTTAAGCTTCCTTTTAGCTTGTGGCTTTTAAGCCGTTTATCGAAAATGTTTTGTCTGAAAATTTGCTCTTTCTTTTCAGCTGATTTTTTCACAGACAGAGGTAGTTTGCGGTATTCCCGAGCAAAATGAGAAGAATAACGAATCTCCATAAGCAAGCGCTATCTCAAGTCCTTTAAAGACCTCAGGGCTTTGCCTTTGCCAGAAGCAAGTTCTCTTCGGCTTTCAGCCAATTCTTTTAGAATTCTTCCCTCCATCCACATTCTTAATAGTTCGCGGATGAATTCACTTCTAGTGGCGTAGTTTTCCTTTCTGACAATTTCGTCGACTGATTTTGCCATTGCTTTGGGGAGAGAGAGATTTATAACTTGACGCATATATTTGTAATACTTTGTATTACTTAACTTTAAAGCAAAGATGATTTTTGTCAAGCCCGAAAGTATCGCAGACTCAGAGGCTATTCCAAAAGCAGCATGGCAGCTTCAAATTTAGGTCGGATTATTCTTTTTGAGTTTTCAAAATGGAGCTGAGCCCATTTTCGCTTCAACTTCTCCCTCACACAAGCCCTTGCCTCCCCCTGGTCTTTGTTTTCATAGACAAGGGCTGCTTTAAATAATCCTGCAATATTGTCAAAATTGCACATTACATCTGCTTCAGCAATGATTTTTTCTTCAATGGTTTTTCTATTATTGGCTTGAGAGCCTCTATGGTTAAGAATACATTTTTTAACAAGCTCAATCTTTTTTTTATCATAGCCAAGCTCTTTTAGTTTCTTTCCAGCGATTTCTGCTCCAGTTTTATGATGGTTTTCTCTTCCATGTATTATTGAACCAATGTCATGCAAAAGAGCAGCTAATATCATCACTTCTTTATCACCCCCTAATTCTTTTGATAACTCTTCAACATGTTTAACCATTGGAACAAAATGGAAAGGAAAAGGTTCATACCCGTACTTGCTGGTTGGTTCTTTGCATTCGCTTTCAACAAATTCTTTTATCTCTTGAATAATATCCATTTATTTTATTAGTGATAAATCCCCGTTAATAATAATTGGTTTTACTGCTTTAATTTCAGATTCATAATAAGGAATTTCCGGAATTGGATTAAGCAGGAAGATTTTTTGATTTAATACGTGAGCAAAGCCAATCTCCATTAAAGTATTGCCGCCAATATAGTTTTTAATTCCATTTTTATCATAGTTTAAAACGAGCACAGCATCAGCTTCCTGCATAGCTCTCCAAAACTCTCTTATCACATCCTTTTCGTATTTATGATAGAGTTTAATTCTTTCTATTTCTTCGGTAGTTTTACCAATCAATGGCTTATGAAAGTCTGCTATAAAAGCATTATGCCCGTGCTTAATGAGTTCGTCACGGACCTCAACCATTTTTTCGGTAAATTGCATGCTTCCGATGATTCCTATTTTCATAGATGGTGTAAGGTTAGTATGGGTCAGGAAGATTATGGTGCCGATTCCTTATTTCCCTTTGGCTCAGCCGTTATAGCCTTATCAAGAAAATTTATTAGGACGGAAAGGAGAGTATTGAGAAAAATGGCTAAAAGAGAGAAGGTAAGAAATGGAGTCAGGGCAATAATGGTGTTCCATATCCTCATTTCAGCTTTGACTACCAGAAAAATAAGTACTAGGCAATAGCCCATGAAAACAAATAGTCCAAGCCATATCGCCTTCTTCTGTGTGTTGATCCTGCGATGCTGCTTGAATAGTAATCCAGCAAAAGTAAGTATCAGCGAAAATCCAAAGGCAAGCTTTCCGTAAAAGAAAAGGATATCAGCTGTTGTATAGCTGCCTTCTGGGAGGAAACGAAATAATGGATTTGTAAAATTGCCTTGAAAAAACATGGGCATAACAGCTATGAACAAAGCAAATGACAAAACTATAGGTATGCGCAGAGCGGCCTTTAAAATTTGAAGGATATATATGAAAACTTTTAGGAAAAGGTCTTTTGCGTCCATGGCGTGGTGGACCCGGTGGGACTCGAACCCACATCAGAGCAATGCGAATGCCCCATTTTAGCCAAATTAAACTACAGGCCCTGTTTTATCCTTTCAATGTATTCTTTCACAAAAAAGAGATTATGCAAGGTCAATAATCTCATTCCAGTTATTTCATTCACCCTTAAGAGGTGGGAAATGTAGCTTTTTTTGTAATGAGAACAAACAGAGCAAGAGCATTTTTCATCTAAAGGAGAATTATCTTTTAAAAACGAGGCCTTAAAAAGATTTAGATTGCCTTGAGAAGTTAAAGCAACACCGTGTCTTGCCATTCTGGTTGGGTATACGCAATCAAACAAATCAATACCTTTTTTAATTGCTTGTTCCAGGTCCTCTAAATAGCCAATGCCTAATAAATGTCTTGGTTTTTCTTCTGGCAAGAGGGGAATGGTCCAATCAAGAATCTCAAACATTTTCTTTTTTGTTTTGCCCAAAGAACCACCGATTCCGAAACCATCAAAATCCATCTTCCCAATTATTTGAGCGCTTTTTGTCCTTAATGGTTTGTATTCTCCCCCTTGTACAATGCCGAAAAGAGCGCCTTTTCTTTTTAAACATCTTTTTGCCCATCTGTGAGTCCTCTCCATTGCTTTTTTAGTATATTCGAAACCATCTAAAGGAGAAGTGCATTCATCTAAAGCGAACATAATGTCAGAACCAAGCTCTTCTTGGATTTGAATTGATTTTTCAGGACTTAAAAAACACATTTTACCATCAAGATGTGACTTAAAATATACTCCTTTTTCCCTTATTTTCACCAAAGAAGGCCTTTTTTCCTTTACCTTTTTTTCACCAGGAAAGATTTTAGCAATTTTGCCAATCCCATGCTCCAAGCCCTTGCCCAAGCTGAAAACCTGAAATCCCCCACTGTCTGTAGCTATCACTCCTTGAAAATTCATGAACTTATGTAAACCACCTGCTTGAGAAATAATTTTGCTTCCAGGCCTTAACATCAGGTGGTAAGTGTTGCAAAGCACCCCTTCAAGTCCTGCTATGTCTTCAGAATCAAGAGTTTTAACGGCAGCTTTGGTGGCTACTGGGAAAAAAGCAGGGGTATGAAGAACCCCATGTTTTGTCTCTATCAGCCCCAATCTGGCTCTTGATTTTTTGCTTTTTTTCAGAATCCTGAATTTCATGTGGAAAAAGTATTGAAAAACTGTGTCGGAGCGGTGGGAATTGAACCCACATATTCATCATCCCGAATGATGCGCCTTAGCCTTTAGGCCACGCTCCGCTAAGAAACCCAGTACTTAGCTTTTGTCATTTTATCTTCTTTTTGGATAACCTGGTCCACTTCTTTTTTAGCTCTGCTTGCCAATTTTTCCAATTCTTTTTCTGAAAGTTCGCCCAACTCTTTTACTTTTTCTTTTAAAAGCTCTTTTTTATTCCTTTTTGGGTCGGACAAAACATAGGACAGGAGATAGGACAATACTTGTCCTACTTTTGGCCCTGGCTTTACATTCAATAATTTCATAATATCATCACCTGAAATCTTTAACATTTTAGCTGAAACAGGGTCTTTTGATACTTTTTCAAACAAGTATTTCAAATGTCTTAATTTGTATGGTTCTGCTTTTGGCACTCCAGAGCCAATCCTGTCTGCATATCTTAATTGTAATAATTCTTCAATATCTTCTCTGCCTACTTTTCTTAGCAATCTTCTTACAGATGACTCCCCAACTTCATCAACATTATAGTAAAACAAGTGATATCTTACTAGTTTCACTATTTTGTCCACTTGTTTTTTAGGGAAACATAATCTTCTTAATATTTTTTCAGCCATTTTAGCTCCTACCATTTCATGATTATAGAAAGTGGCGTTTAAGCCCTGGCCCCTTTTTGTTTTTGGTTTTCCAACATCATGCAAAAGAGCTGCCATTCTTACTGTGAAAGGGAATTCTTTTTGACAAGCATAATTCAAGCTTAAAATATTATGCTGATAAACCTGGTAAACATGGTGTTTGTTTTGCTTTACACCAAAACCCTGTTCTAATTCTGGAATAACATATTTCAAAAGATTCAATCTTCTTAAAAGCTCTATGCCTTTAGCTCCATTTCTTGACATTATGATTTTAACTAATTCGTCCCTTTTTCTTTCCTCTGAAATTAATTCTAATAAACCAGAATTACTTTTTATCGCTTTTTTTGTTTTTTCTTCAATTTCCCAAAGACCATTGTTTAAACTAACAGCAAACCTAACTGCTCTCATCATTCTTAAAGCATCTTCAGAAAATCTTTTTTCAGGATTTCCAACAGCCCTGATAATCTTTTTTTCTAAGTCTTTTCTGCCAGAAAAAGGATCAATTATCTCTTTTCCTTTTATAGCAATAGCATTGACAGTAAAGTCCCTTCTAGCTAAGTCCTGCTCAATAGTTTTTGCCCATTTTATAACATCGGGATGTCTTTTGTCAGAATATTTTTCGTCAATCCTGTAAGGTGTGATTTCAATTGCTTTTAATGACTCTTTTTTAGAGCCAGTTAAAACAGTTACAGTTCCGAACTTGTTTTCATAAAATGTTTTAGCAAAGGCCTTTTCAATTTCTTCTGGTTTGGCATTTGTTGCTATATCCCAATCATGAGGCGCAACTTTTCTTAGAATATCTCTTACACATCCCCCAACAATAAAAGCTTCAAATCCTTTTTTCTCAAGGGTTTTCAAGATTTCTTCCACTTGTTTTGGTATTTTCATAACTTCAGTATGCTACAAACATTGATTTTTTTCAATTTTTCTGTTATTTTTGTAAAGAAACCCCCGTAGCTTAATTGGATTAAAGTGACGGGTTTCGGCCCCGTTGATGCGCGTTCGAGTCGTGCCGGGGGTGTTGAAAACAGATTAGTCCTTTTTTTATTTTATGCTACAATACCATTAATGAATAAAAGCATTGTCTTAGTTTTAATTACTATTGGATTGTTTTTGCCTTTAACCAGTTTTGCTGAAAGCTGCTATATTGCTACGGGAACAGATAAGGATCGAGAGCCGACCGACAATTGTTTTAAAGTTTGTTATGAGGGTTTCGTGCCTTGCGGTAAGGCAGTGATGATAATGGGTTCTGGTCATTGCGATTCAGATATCCTCTCAGCGACTGATCCAAAAGGCATGACCAAAGAGATACTCCATTGCCAGCTTTGCCATGTTTTTATCATGATAAGCGAAATGATTAATTACCTCTTTGTGAAAGTAATTCCCCCTATCACTGTTTTAATGCTTGTTATTGGCGGTGTTATGTTCTATTTCGGTGGTGGCAGGCCAGAGCTTTTGACCAGGGCAAAGAGCTTGTTAAAGACAGTAGGGATTGGATTGGTTTTAGTTTATGGGGCCTTCATGTTTGTTGGATTGTTTTTAACAATCCTGGGGGCAACTGACATGGAGCCGGTAAAGAATGTGTGGAGCAATGACAGGATTTTTACCATTAAATGTCCAGTTAAGATTCCAGAGAGTATAGTGCCAGAGAGTATAGTGCCTTAGAGCCCTATAGCTCAATTTGGCAGAGCAGTTGCCTCTTAAGCAATTTGTTTCAGGTTCGAGTCCTGATGGGGGCATTAAAAAATATGTTGCAAAAAAAAGAAAAAGAAAAGTTAATAGAGGAACACAAAACTCATAAGTCAGACACAGGCTCTGCTGATGTTCAGATAGGTTTGCTTTCCAAAGAGATTGATAAACTCTTAAAGCATTTAAAAACCCATCCAAAAGACGAACATTCAAGAAGAGGACTTTTGAAAATGGTTATTAAAAGGAAAAAGCTCTTAAAATATTTAGAAAGAGAAAACAAGAGAAGGTATAATGCCGTTGTTAAAAAGTTAGGTTTGAAAAAATAACGAGTAAATGAAAACATGGACATAGAGAAAGAAATAAAGAGAATAACCGACCGAATTGTGAAAAAGTACAAACCAGAGAAAATTATTCTTTATGGGAGCTTTGCTTACGGGAATCCATGCAAAGATAGCGATGTTGATTTGCTCGTGGTAAAAAGCACAAAAGAACCAAGAACTAAACGACATTTAAAGCTTGACAGAATGCTTTTAGACAGGACTATGCCTTTAGATATTTTGGTGTATACGCCTGCTGAAATAGAAAAGAGAATGGTTTTGGGCGATTTTTTCATTAGAGATGTTATCAAACAAGGAAAAATTCTTTATGCAGGAAAATGAGAAAAGTAGTATAGGATTACCTGAGGAATGGATTTTGAGAGCGCAGAGTGATTTGAAGTCAGCAGAGATTCTCCACAAAGAAAATGGCCCTACTGATTCTTTGTGTTTTCATTGCCACCAGACAGTCGAGAAAATGTTGAAAGGATTTTTGATCCTTGAAAGACAAAAGACCCCGAAGATTCACGACCCAATTCGTCTTTTGAATCTCTGTAAAGAAATAGACAAAAGCTTCGAGCGCCTGATAGACCAAGCATCATTTTTGAACAGGTATTATATTGAAACAAGATATCCATCTGAAGTCGCAGTTTATTCTAAAAAACAATGCAAGGAGGCTTTGCGAAACGCTAATGAGTCTTTTCAGTTTATTATCAATAAAATGGGAGTTTCAAAAAAAAGAAAATAATGTTTGTTAAGCCAAAAGAACAAAGAGTAGAAGTTTTAATTGATGTTCAGAATCTTTACCACTCAGCCAAGAATATTTTTAATGCCAGAGTTGACTTTAAGGAGGTATTGAAAAAAGGAGTTGATGGCAGAAAGCTTATTAGGGCTTTTGGGTATGTTGTTTCCACTAAAACAGGGGAAGAAAAACCCTTTTTTGAAGCCCTGACCAGTTTGGGAATTGAAACCAGGGTAAGGGATTTGCAAGAGTTTTACGGAGGACAAAAAAAAGCTGACTGGGATGTTGGGATTGTAATAGACGCTGTCAGAACCTCTCCTAATGTTGACGTTGTTGTGCTTTGTTCTGGGGATGGGGACTTTATCCCATTGGTGGAATATTTAAAAGCCAAAGGCAAAAGGGTGGAAGTTTTAGCCTTTGACAAAACTACTTCTTCCAAACTAAAAGAAGCTGTAGATGAGTTTTTTGATCTTGGAGCTGACACTAAAAGGTTTCTTTTGAAAAAGATTTAATGTTTTTAGATAATGACAATCCGTTTTGGGGCATTTGGGTTTTTTTATACGGTATGCCAAAGGAGATAATTCTGGATATTTTTAAGAAAAGGACTAGCTATTAAAGCATGAACTTCGCTTATAGTTTCTGACGTGCATTTGGAAATTATAAGCGGAGTTGGTACTCTGCATTAAAAAAGAGGAAATTTGAAAGGAAGTGCAGTTATGCCGAACAGGAATTTCAAACCATCGCCGGTAGAAAAAGATAAGCCGGATAAATCAAGCGGTTTTGGGAGCGTAAGAAGCGCCCCACCAGCTCCCTCTGATGACAAGAAAGATAGGTCAGGGAGTTCTGGGCGCGGGAAACATTCCCCGAGAGACCACCCGTCATCCCCGTCCGATACCAAGCGTAAGTAGGGCTTCAATTTTAACAACATGAGCCAGTTTTAACCTCTTTCTGGCTTTGCAAAGCTATGCCATTATTTGAACCAGACGATTTCAGCCATTGGATTTCATTATTACTTCTTCCTTTAGATGTTTTGAGCGGTGGCAGATACAGCGAGGGGTTTGGAAGAAAAGGCAAGGAGAAAAAACAAAAAAAGCAGATAATAAAACTTTGTGGCAATAACAGAAAGTTTAACAGCTTGTCTAGGGAGGAGCGTAAATATTTTTGGGGGCAGCTGTCTTTTGAAGAGCAAAGAGCATTAATGCTTAAAAAACTAAAGAGATGAACGAAAAGTTATGCAAAAAGAATGGTCTGTATCTAGCAAAAAAGCAATAAAGTATTTAAAAAAGAAAGCCAGAAAGCAATCCAGCTGGTTTTAAAAAAATGAGAGAAACTTACAAATTAGAAATAAAAGACAAGCATTTAGAAGTTCAGCTTAATAATTTAGCAGATCAGGCATCTGGTTGTTGTTTAATTAAGCAGGGCGACACTTCTATTTTAAGCACTGTTCAGTTTGGCGAAGAAAAGCCGGAAATGGGTTTTTTCCCTTTAACTTGTGAATACGAAGAAAGGTTTTACGCTGCTGGCAAGATTTTGGGCTCAAGGTTTATCAGAAGAGAGGGAAGACCCTCGACTAATGCTGTTTTGGCAGCCAGAATGATTGACAGGGCTGTAAGACCGCTTTTTCCAGAAGAGTTAAAAAAAGAAGTGCAGGTTATTGCCACTTGCTTGAGCTGGGACCATCAAAATGACCCTGCTGTTTTAGGGCTGAATGGCGCTTCTTTATCCTTGGGCTTGTCTGCTATTCCTTTTGCAGGGCCTGTTGCTGCTGTAAGAGTGGGCAAGGAAGAAGGAAGCTTTGTTTTAAACCCTGATTATGAACAAAGGCAAAAAGGGGGCTTTGATATTGTTTTTGCCGGGATTGAAACAAAGCAGGGTATTTTAATCAACATGATAGAGGCCTGTTTTGAAGAGGCAAAAGAAGAAGAGGTTTTAAAAGCTCTTGAGTTTGCCAAGGAACCTTTGAAAAAGATAATTGATTTTCAAAAAGACATTATTTCAAAAAGGGGAAAAGAGAAATTAACCATTGAAAAGAGAGAGTTAGACAAGAAAAAAGAAAAGCAAATAAAAGGTTTTGTTAGTCCACGTTTGGAAAAAGCCCTTTTTCAAAAAGACAGAAAAAAATCTAAACAAGACATGAAAGAATTAGAGCAAGAACTCCTTGATTCTTTAGAAGGTTTTGAAGAAGAAGAATTAACCATTGCCAAAGATATTTTTTACAGAGAAAAAGAAAGGATTTTGGAAGAAAATGTTCTTGAGAAAGAGAAAAGGCCTGACAATAGGAGCTTGGATGAAATAAGAGAAATTAATTGTGAAGTTGGGGTTTTGCCAAGAACTCATGGCTCTGCTATTTTCACCAGAGGAGAAACCAGGATTCTCTCTATTCTCACTTTGGGTCCTCCAGGAGACCAGCAGCTTTTGGAAGAAATGGAGTTTTCAGGCAAAAAAAGATTCCTGCACCATTACAATTTTCCTCCTTATTCTGTTGGAGAAGTAAGAAGATTGGGCTCACCAGGCAGAAGAGAAATAGGCCATGGAATGCTGGCTGAAAAAGCTTTATTGCCATTAATCCCCTCTTTAGACGACTTTCCCTATACCATTAGAATAGTGTCTGAGGCCTTAAGCTCTAATGGCTCTACTAGCATGGCTTCAGTGTCAGCTGGCTGTTTGGCTTTGATGGATGCTGGAGTGCCTATTAAAAAACCAGTAGCTGGTATTGCTATTGGCTTAATAAAAAAGAGCGAGAAAGAGTATAAGTTGTTAACAGATATTCAAGGGCCTGAAGATTCTGCAGGAGACATGGATTTTAAAGTGGCTGGCACAGAAACCGGGATTACAGCTGTTCAGCTTGATGTTAAGGTTGATGGTATAAGCAAAGAAGTAATGGAGCAGGTTTTATCAAGAGCTAAAAACGCAAGAATGCAAATAATAGCTGAAATGAAAAAGGTGATTTTAGAGCCCAGGAAAAAGCTTTCCCCATATGCTCCTCGCATTTACACTCTTGCGGTCAATCCAGATAAGATTGGTTTGATAATTGGAACAGGCGGAAAAACCATAAATGAAATTATTGAAGAGTGCGGTGTTGAGATTGATATTGAAGATAGCGGCAAGATTTTTGTTTCTTCTTTAGATGAAGCTTCAGCTCAAAAAGCAATTGCAAAGATAAAAAGCATAGCCAAGGAGTATAAGATAGGGGAAGTGTATAACGGGAAAGTAGTGAGAATAACTGATTTCGGAGCTTTTGTAGAGCTTTCCTCAAATCAGGACGGTTTGGTCCATGTTTCAGAACTTGCTCCTTTTAGAGTTAGCAAAGTAGAGGATGTTGTACAGGTGGGGGATAAGATTCCAGTTCAAATAATTAATATTGATGAACAGGGCAGAATAAATCTTTCTGCCAAAAGAGCGGGCTTTAAGCCACAAGAACCCAAAAAGCACCATTTTTATGGCCGAAAAGGAAAATAAAAAATCACCTTCTCAGCCAAGGCCCTCAACGCCTCTTTTAAAAACAAAGAAAAAATCTAAAAAGAGGTGGTTTAAAGGCAAAGAAAAAAGCAAGCTTAGCCAAGAACAAATCTACTCGATTTTAGCTAAAGGAGCTATTTTAACCATGGAAGAGGACTTGCAGGAAGCGCAAAAGATGCAGAAAGCAAGACCAAAGCTTATCCCTGGGGTTTTAAAAAAACAGCCACCCTCTCCCGCTTTAGAGTTTCCCTTAAAAGCAAAACCCAGGCAACCAGTTGAAGAGGCGGGCGTAAAGCATATTGAGCCTGTTAAAAAAGAACCTTTAGCGCCAAAAAAAGAAGTCCCAAAAGAAAAGCCAAAACGCCCCAAGCAAGAAGAAAAGCCCCCAGAGTCGAAAAAAGAGCCAGAAATAGTGTCAAAGAAAATAGAAGTTAAGAAACAAGACATTCCAAAGATAAAAGAGAAGATCCAGCAAGAGAGATTGAAATTGGTCAAAGAGCTAAAATCGTTTCCTTTGAAGAAAAAGCCCTTGCATCAAAAAAGAGAGGGGCTTGGAGCTGATATTGGAAAAATAGGTTTGGAGCTTGATGCTGTTTTAAATAAAGAAGCAGAGATAGAAGAGAAGTTGCAACAAGCAGAGCAAAAAGAGAGCCAGGCAGGCTCTTATGAACAAAAGCATGAAATTGAGAGCAAGAGATGGTCTTTAGAACAACAAAGGCGAGCTGTTGAAGAGGAAAGGTGGAAAACAGAAGAAGAATTTGAAAAGCTGCAGTTAGCTTCAGGCAAGATAGAAAAGGACTTGAAAGAAATAGAGAAAAAGCAGGCCTTTTTGGAAGAGAAAAAAGAGGAATATGATAAAATCCTTGAATGGGTGAGTTTGCGCGAAGAAAAGGAAAGGATAAAAAAGCAAGAAAAAGAAACCAAAGACGGGAAAACCATTACAGAAAAAAGAAATGAATTTTTAGAAAAGCGCGAAGAGTTAGAGCAAAGAATTGATTCGGTTAAGAAACAAGAAAGCCAGATAGAGAAAGAAGAAAAAGATCTCCAAGAAAAGGAAAAAGCGGTTCAGGACCCAAAAGAGAGAAGAAAACTCAACCAAGAGAGATGGCAGGTGGAAGAGAAAAGAAAGATAAAAGAGAAGGAAAGATGGAGCCTTGAGACAGAGCTTGACGCAATTAAAAAGGAACTGCCTGTTTTGGAAGCGCAATATCAGAAAAAAACAAGGCGCTTGGAAGCCATAGAAAAAAAGCTTAAATCCCTGGAAGATGTTTTGAAAAATATTCCAAAGATTGAACAAGAAGAAAAGCCCCCAGGGCCCAAAAAAGAGCTAGAAATAGAGCCAAAAAGAGAAGAAATTGCAGAAGAGCTCAGGAAAATAGAAAAAATGGACTGGATGGAAAAAGAAGTAGAAAAAACACCTCAAGACACAAGACAAGAGCAGGACATTAAGTTAAAAGCAAGAGCCAGAGAAAAAGAATTTGTTTCTCAACGAGTCAAGCAAAAGGCAGAAGGCACCAGAGAAGAAATAGAAGAGCAGCAAAGAAGGGAAAAACAAGAGAAAGAAAGGCAGGAGAGACTGAAAGAGTTGCAAAAGAAAGCTGAACTGGAAAAGATGAGAGAGGAGAAGAAAAAGTTAAAGGGTCCAGTGGCAAAAGAGGAAATCTTGAAGAAATTAACAAGGTTGTCTCCTAAAGAAGAGGCTGAAAGAAGAGAGTTTATGGAAAGGGTTTCTGGCAAGAAAAAGCCGGTTCGAACTTTAGCTAAAGAATCTCAAGGGGTAGCTTTCCACCCCATGATTCGAAGGGCCTCAAGATTTGAAAAAATCGCTATCAGAGCGGTAGCCACCCTTTTAGTTCTGGGGTTTATTGCATTGGGACTTTTGTTCTTCAATGGATATTTTGAAGAAGAACAGGCCCCTTTACCAGAAGAACCCCAGGCGCCACCCCCAGAGCCAACAGTTCCCCCGACATCTCCTCCAACCCCAACAATTCCCCCCACACCTCCTCCCCCAGAACCGCCAGCAGCCCTGTTCCGAACAAAAGAAACTATTTTGTTGAGTTTTTCAAATGCAACAGAGGTTTCTTCTTTGTTGGAGCATTCCTTGGAAGAACCATTGGAAAGAAGCGCTTTCAAAAGGATTTTATTAAAAAGAGAAAACAATGGTTTTCTAAATTTAAAAGAATCTTTGGAATTGACTGGAGTTCTAATGCCTGACTCTGCTTTTTTCAGTGAAGCCACCTCAACCTTTTTCATCTATTCTTCTTTAAAAGGGAATAGATTGGGCTTTGCTATTACCGCGACCTCGACCGAAAAATTAATTCAGGACTTGCAAGTTTGGGAAGAAAAAGCTAAAGATAATACAGAAGAGCTTTTCTTTTTATTGGATTTTTCAGGTAGTCCTTTGTCCCCTTCTTTTAAAAGCGCTGTCAAGGAAACGCCTGCTTTCCGATTTCAGACTTTTTCCAAGGATGATTTAGGAATTTGCTATTTAGTCACAGACAAGTATTTTGTTTTTACTACTTCTTGGGAAACAATGAAGTCAACAATAGAAAAATTAGGAGAATAAAAAAATATGGACAAAAAGCTTTTAAGCAAGCAGGAAGAAAAACTGCTAAAAATTAAAGAAAGGTTGGAAAGCCAGTTAGGTTCTTTTGCTAAAGAATCAGAGGAATCAGAAGACGACTGGGAAGCAAAAATGCCTTCTTTTGATCAGGGTAAGAGCCTGGAAGAAGAAGCAGACGAAGTGGAGGAATTTGACACCAGGCTGGCTTTAGAGCGAACCTTAGAAAAAGAGTTAAAAAAGGTCAACCATGCTTTGGATAAAATCAAAAAAGGCCGTTATGGGGTTTGTGAAAAATGCGGAAAATCAATTTCCTCTGGCCGTTTAGATGCTTATCCTCAAGCAGGACATTGTAAAAATTGTTCTTAAATATGAGTTTCATAAAACAAATTTCAGCAGGGGAGAATCCTCCAGAAGAAATAAATGTCATTGTTGAGATTCCTAAAGATTCCAAGAATAAATATGAAATTGATGAAGAGCAGGGCTTTATAGCTTTAGACAGGGCTTTGTATTCTTCTGTTTATTTTCCTTTTGAGTATGGCACCATGCCTCAAACTCTTTCTGAAGACGGGGATCCTTTAGATGTGGTGCTTTTAAGTTCTTTTCCTACTTTTCCGGGCTGTGTGGTTAAGTCCCGTCCCATTGGAGTTTTTTTAATGGAAGATGAGGCAGGAGTGGATAACAAAATTGTAGCTGTCCCCAAAACAAAGCTTGATCCAAGATTCAAGGAAATTAAAACAATTGAGGATTTAGGAGAACATCAAAAAAAGGAAATCCAAGAATTCTTTGAGACTTACAAAAGGCTGGAGCCAAATAAGTTTGTTAAAGTAAAGGGCTGGGAAGCTAAAGAAAAAGCTTTGGAGATTATAGAAAAAGCAGTGCGAAACTATAAGAAGGACTAAAATGCAAAAACAAATAAAACGTTTGAGTGGTTCTCAGATAGAGATAAAAGGCGAATTAGACTGGGGTGAGTTCCAAAGATATTTTGAAAAAGCAGTAAAGGATTTAAGCAAGGATGTTCAAATAAAGGGTTTCAGGCAAGGGAAAGCGCCAAGAGAAATGGTTGAAAAGGCAATTAACAAAGAGAAGGTCCTGTCTCATGCCTCAAAGCTCGCTCTCAGGGATACTTTTCAGGAGATAGTCAGAGCAGAGGGCTTTGAGCCCATTGGCTATCCTTCAGCTGAAGTTATAAAATTAGCTGAAAAAAACCCTTTTCAGTTTATAATCAGGGTTGATATTTTACCAGAGATTAAGCTTCCTGACTTGAAAGAAACAGCTAAGGGAATAAAGAAAACAGAGCTAAGGGTGGAAGAAAAAGAAGTGCAGGATTCTTTAGAATGGCTCTCTAAGTCAAGAGCTAGTTTTAAGGATTTAGAAAAGGAAGCCTCTAAAGGTGATTTCGTGAGGATAGAGTATCAGAGTCCTCAAATTGAATCTAACAAGCTTTTTCAAGACAATTTTATTCTTGGTGAAGGTCATTTTGTCATGGGTTTTGAGGAGAATCTTTTAGGCATGAAAGAAAATGAGAAAAAAGAATTTAAAGCAAAGCTCCCAGATGACTTTCCGAATGAGAAATTAAAAGGAAAAGAAATTGATTTTAAAGTAAAGATGAAAAAGGTTCAGCTAATGCAAGCGCCGGAACTGAATGATGAATTTGCGAGAAGCTTGGGACAGTTCAAAACCCTTAAGGCATTAGAAAAAAGCGTTAGGCAGGGCATTCAAAAGGAAAAGGACCTGCAATCAAAAGCAGAATACAGGGAAAGGTTCTTAGAGAAAATTTTAGAAAAAGTAAGCATAATACCCCCAGAAAGCCTGCTTTCCCTTGAAAAAGAGCAGGTTTTAAAGGAAATGAAGCTTAACAAGGGCTCTTTAAGCCAGGACCAGCAAAAAGAACTTGAGCAGATAGCTGAAAAAAGAGTGAAAAACCTTTTATTATTGAGAGAAATAGGCAAGCAAGCTAAAATTAGAGTAAGTGAACAGGAAATTGAACAGGCAATTAATAGTTTTCTTACAAATTATCCACAGGATATCACACCTCAAGTTGATAAACAAAAGCTGGAAGAGTATTATAGAGGAATAGTATACAATCAAAAAGTGTTCAAAGTAATTGATTCTTATGCCAGTAATTCCAACCATAATTGAAAAATCTCACAGAGGAGAAAGAGCTTATGATATATTCTCTAAATTGCTTGAAGAAAGAATCATCTTTTTAGCAGGTCCAATAGATGATTATCTGACAAACTTAGTAATTGCAGAAATACTGCTTTTAGCTTCCAAAGATGCTCAAAGAGATATAAAGCTGTATATTAATTCTCCAGGTGGTTCTGTTACCTCTGGATTGGCTATTTATGACACAATGCAGTATGTTTCTTGTGATGTTTCAACAATTTGTGTTGGAATGGCAGCTAGCATGGCAGCTGTTTTATTGGCCGCAGGTTCAAAAGGAAAAAGGTTTGCTTTACCTAATTCAGAGGTAATGCTTCACCAAGTGGCAGGTAATATTGGAGGTCAGGCCTCTGAAATTGAAATAGGAGCTAGACAGATTTTAAAAATTAAACAAAAACTTAATCATATTCTTTCTAAACATACTGGAAAGCCCTTGAAAACAGTGGAAAAAGATAGTGACAGGGACTTTTATCTTTCTTCTGATGAAGCTAAAAAATACGGGATAATAGATGAAGTAATTAAAAAAAAATAACATAAAAACATGCCAAAAAAGTTCATTCTTTTGGGCGCTGTTTTGGTTCTGGGTGTGTTGGGGGCAGGTTTTGTATTAGCTTGGACAGAACCTTCCCAGGCGCCACCAGAAGGAAACATCCCAAAGCCAATTAATGAAGGCCCTGCTACCCAGACCAAAGAGGGTGGTTTTAATACCATAGGCAACATGGGAGTGAATATAACGAGTCCTGCCCATGGCATGACAGTTAACAAAAAGGCAATTGGGGTTGGGAATTGGGATGGAGCAGGAGACACAGTTTCAGGATTGCAGTTTGGAAATTCAGGCACAGAACATGCTGGCATTAGGTTTGATGGTACAGCCAACTTGTTTTTAGAAATGGCCAGCGCTTCAGCTGACCCAGACACCTGGTATGACGCTGCTACTGCTTTGAACCTTATTATAAGGAATGGAAGATTAGGTATTGGCATTACTAACCCTGATAATAAATTAACCCTTTATGGTCTAGCAAGCAATATTGCAGGACCTCATATTAAAGCCATAACATCAGCAGATGGTTATCCTGTTTTCCAGCAGCTTAACTGGACTCATGATAGTGTGGGTTCAGCTTTTGACGCCTATTTTGACGGAAGCAACTGGAGAAGCTCTGATGCTGGTTCTAACTTTTCTATTTATAAATATTCTGACCTTCTTAGATTTAGATATGCTGGTGGTGTAGCTCAAGGGGCTGCTCTTACTTGGAGCGA
>Ga0180437_10000372_pt1 | contig 88040 bp, 77 predicted proteins | sample SS_ome_4_FD_132410 | JGI IMG/M metagenome (GOLD analysis project Ga0180437, IMG submission 132410) | Hypersaline lake sediment archaeal communities from the Salton Sea, California, USA - SS_3_D_1 metaG | ecosystem: Environmental > Aquatic > Non-marine Saline and Alkaline > Hypersaline >...
CTTGTTTGCGAGCCTGCTCCACGCAGGATTCCAGAAACTCATGAACCTTGGGAAACTGCTGGAAATAGCGGTCGATGAATCCTTGGGCTTCCTTGGTTGAGGTCCTCAATTCCCTCGCCAGGGAAAAGGCTGATGATCCGTAGATCATGCTGAAGTTGATGATCTTGGCCCGTCGGCGGGGCTCGTCGTTGAAGAGCATATCGGATTCGCCGAAGACCTGGTTGGCGGTTTCCTGATGGATGTCTCGATCGTGGACAAAGGTATCGATCAGGGCCGCATCGCCTGACATATGGGCCAGAACCCTCAGTTCGATCTGGGAGTAATCGGCGGAAAGGAAGAGGTGGCCGGGCTCGGGAACAAAAGCCTGCCGGAAGCGCGGCCCCCATCGGCCTCGAACCGGGATATTTTGCAGGTTGGGATCGCTGGAGGAGAGCCGTCCGGTCGCCGCCACCGTCTGATTGTAAGATGTGTGGATGCGGCCGGTGTCGGGGTGGGTCAGGCGGGGGAGAGCGTCGGCGTAGGTGGATTTGAGTTTCGCCAGCTGGCGGTATTCAAGGGTATATTCCGCGATGGGATAATCCTTGGCCAGCTGCTGGAGCACTTCCATGCTGGTGGAAAGTCCCCGGGTCTTTTTCGTCTTCAGGGAAGAAGGGAGTTTAAGTTTTTCGAACAGGATGCGGGCCAGCTGCTGCGGCGAATTGATGTTGAAGGTTTCCCCGCTGTGAGCATAGATCTTTTCCTTCAGGACAGCCATCTCTTCCTTAAGCTCATCGGAAAGGCTGGCCAAAACCTCGGGATCGATCTTTATCCCCCACATCTCCATGTGAGCCAATACTTCGATAAGGGGCTGCTCGATCTCCTGATAGAGCTGCGTTTGCCCGGTCTCCCGGACTTTTGGCCAGAGGGCCCTCGAGAGCTGCAGCGCCAGGTCCGCATCCTGGCACGCATAGGGCGTCACTTTAGGGATCTCAGCGGCGTTCATGGTGATTTCGTTTTTGCCCTTGCCCACTATCTCATGGTAATCCATAGCCTTGGTCTGAAGATAGGCTAAGGCCAGCCGAGCCAGATTGTGCTTCCCCCAGTTGGGCTCGAGAAGGTAGGAGAGGACCATAGTGTCGCGGTGAGCCCCGCTCACCTTGATCCCCTCACGGTGCAGCACGATATAGTCGTACTTGATGTTTTGCCCGATCTTGGTAATGCCGGGATCGGTAAGGACGGCGGACAGAAGCTTCAATGCCCGGTCTTTTGGGATCTGAGGGGGAGCGCCGGCATAATCGTGTCCCAAGGGTAAATAGGTCGCTTGGCCTGGAACTAAGGCGAAAGATATCCCTACCAGGCGCGCTCGTGTCGGGAATGGGCTGTCGGTCTCGGTATCGAGCGCGACCTCGCCGGCGCGCCGGATGGCGGCGACCAGGTTCTCTAGGGCCGGTTCATCGAAGATGGCCGTGTAGGCGTTCGTCTCCCGGCGAGATCGGCCTATGTAATCTGAGAGCAACGAGGTGAATTCCAGATCCTTGAGAAGGGGGATGAGCAGGTCATAGTCCGGTTCGGACGGTTCAAAATTTTTCAGGTTGAAGTCAAGCGGAATGTCTCTATGGATGGTGGCCAACTTCCGGCTCAGTTCCAGGGCGTCCCGGTTGTCTTGAATCTTGGTTCGCAGTCGCGGATTGTGTAGGGAATCCAGTTGGTCCAGGAGGTTGTCCAGTGAACCATAACGGGTGATCAAATCCTTGGCGGTCTTTTCCCCCACCCCGGGTACCCCGGGGATGTTGTCGGATGTGTCACCCCATAAAGCCAGGACGTCCACCACCTGATCGGGACGGACCCCGAAGTTTTCTTCCACTCCCGCGATATCCAAATAGCGAGAATGGATGGGATGGTAGATCGTGGTGGACTCGTCGACCAGCTGGAAGAGGTCCTTGTCGTGGGAGACGATGACCGTGTGCACATGTTGTCGGGCGGCGCGGCAGGCCAGGCTGCCCAAAAGGTCATCCCCCTCGAATCCCGACTCTTCATAGAATGGGATTCTCAGAGCCTGCAGCAGTTCCTTGATCTTGGGGACTTGAGGGACCAGGTCTTCGGGCATCGGCTTGCGGGTTGCCTTATACTCTCGGTACATCTCGTGCCGGAAGGTGGGCCCTTTGGAATCGAACACCACACCCATCAAGTCGGGGGTTTCCTGGTCCATGAGCTTGCGCATAGTGGTAAAGAATCCAAAGACGGCGTTGGTAGCGAAGCCCTTGGAATTTGAAAGCCGGCGGATAGCATAATAAGCGCGATAAACCAGGGAGTTTCCGTCGATCAGAAAAAGCCTAGGCTTTGACATTAGCCACTACCCTTTTTTACCGGCCCACCTCTCGCATCATTGTAAAGGAAAGCACGATGAAAAGACAGGGTGAGTCCCGGAATTGCGGGGACTCGGAGGGCGAGCGGGGGGCGGGTTTCAGAGATGGGCGAATTTTCCCTGTTCAATATCCCGGCTTACGGCGGCGTGCTCGTCCTGGATCATTTTTTCTATCCGCTGCGGCAGATCGCCGCTGTTGAGAAACGACGTGTAATAAGCTCTTCGAGAAGAGAGGACGCGTCCGGATTTATACACTGTGGTTTCCACGTAGTTCGCCCCTGGCCCGACGTCCTGTGTCTGCACATGATACGTTTCGTTGTTGTGCACCAGTTCCGTGTTCTTACCCGGCATGGCACTTCCTTTGCGTGAATTTATTATACTCCACCCGCGCCCAATTGCAAGCCCTTACCCCCCCCCATTATTCCCCCCCCCCCTAAGTGCAAACGTGACGCGCCTGCTTTCGACCTCCCGCATACGCCTCCCTCTTCGCCGTCCGATTTCACGACGGCCCTACGCGGCTTTTGTCCCTCCTGGACTCCTCTGCCCATATATTCAGAACAGCTCCTGTACTGCTAGTCGTTCGCCTCGATTTTCCCTGGGAAGTGGCCAGCATCCGCGGTGTTGTGAAGCCGGATTTCGCATGGGATTAGCCGGGGGGAGAATTATTGACAAAGGAAGGCAAGATGGTATAATAGGTTAACTTTTTCTACGGAAGACCTGAGATGATCATAGATATAGATAAATTGCCAAACGACGGACTTGAGATCAGCAAGAATTTTGAGTTCTTCAGCTCTGATCTGGTGGAGGAGAACACGGTTTTTCTGGATCCCCTGCACGCGGAGCTGAAAGTCCGGCGGTTCGGCGAGGAGATTTTTATCATAGGCCGCATCACCACGCGGCTCAGCTTCATTTGCTGCCGGTGCCTTTCACCGTTTGAGTTCGAGGTGAATTCGAGCTTCGATTTGGTTTATCTACCCGAAGAACTCGAGATTGCCAAAGACCAACTGGATGACGACGACATCAACCGGCTGTTCTTTTACAGCCGCAAGATTGATATAAAGGAAGTCATATTAGAGCAGCTGAACCTGACCTTTCCGATGCGGCCGCTGTGCACAAGAGACTGCCAAGGGATCTGTCAGGTCTGCGGAAAGATCATAAAAGAAGGCAATTGTTCCTGTGCCTCCAATGAGGGAGATCCGCGGCTGGAAAAATTCAAAGAATTTTTAAGAGATAAACAATAAATGGCCAATCCAAAGCGAAGACATTCACATTCTCGAAAACGAAAAAGACGAGCGCATGACGCCATCGATGTGCCCTCTCTATCCATATGTGCCAATTGTGGGAATCCGAAACTTCCGCATCGCGCCTGTCCGGAGTGCGGGTATTATAAAGGACGGCAGGTCATCGAAGGCTCGGAAGACTAGCGAGGGGCAGGCATGAAGGTCGCTGTCGATGCCATGGGGGGCGATTTCGGCCCGAGCGTCACGGTAGCCGGGGCCGTGAGCGCCTCCCGTGAATTTCAGGTCGAGGTGCTGTTAGTCGGAGTCGAATCCCTGATCCAACAAGAATTCGAGCGACTGGACCGTTCTAGAGCGGAAGTCTCGATCGTCAACGCCACCGAAAACATCGGCATGGGGGAGGGAATTCTGTCTTTTCGCCGAAAGAAGAGGTCGTCCATTTTGGTGGGGACTCAATTGGTCCGCGATCAGTTGGCGGATGCCTTTGTTTCTGCGGGCAATACCGCCGCCGTGGTCTACTTGTCCCAAAGAGTCTTGGGTGCCCTGGAGGGCGTGGAGCGACCCGCCCTTTCTCTGCTCGTTCCCACCCTTAGCGGGCTGACCCTTCTGACCGATGTGGGCGCCAACGTCAACTGCACATCCGAACACCTGGAGCAGTTTGCACACATGGGTCGCATCTTCATGCAGAGTGTATTAGGAATCGCAGAACCGCGCATCGCCCTTATGAGCATCGGAGAAGAGCGCATTAAAGGAAACGACTTGACCCGAGAAGTCCACGAGCGCCTGTCCGCGTCCCGCTTGAACTTCATCGGAAACATCGAAGGCCGCGATATTTATTCGGGCAAGGCTGATGTCATCGTGAGCGACGGCTTCACCGGGAATGTGGCCTTGAAGACCAGTGAAGGGCTTATCGATACCCTGGAGAAAATGGCCAAGACCGAGATCATGAGAAATATCTTTGCCAAAGTCGGGTACATGATGTTGCGGCGGCATCTGAAAAAGATCTATCGCAGGGTGGATTATTCCGAATACGGAGGGGCCCATTTATTGGGCATAAACGGCGTGTGCATCATCGGACACGGGAGATCCAACCCGGTGGCCATAAAAAATGCCATTCGTTTGGCCCGTGATTATGTTGTGGGCAAGGTTCAGGAAAAGATTAAGACTGAAATGGCGGGATTCCAACAGGCTTTGAATGGAGTGAAGGCCTGATGACACTGGAGGGAAGAGTCACCCTGATCACCGGGGCCTCTCAAGGCATCGGAGAAACCTTGGCCTATGCGATCGCGAACGCGGGCGCCGAGATCGCCTTGCTGGATATTCAGCAGGATAAGCTGGAGCAGGTGGCGGAAAAGATCCGTGGGCAGGGAGGCCGGGCCGTTGCTTATGTGGCGGATGTCTCCCGGCTGGACCAGGCCGTCGAGGTGGTGGAGACGGTAATCAAAAACCAGCACAAGATCGATCACCTGGTCAACAACGCCGGCATCACCCGCGACAATCTGCTTATGCGCATGAAAGAGGAAGAGTGGGACGCTGTGCTGTCGGTCAATCTCAAGGGAACCTTCAATCTTTCAAAGGCGGTAATCCGGCATATGCTGGGAAACCGATTCGGCCGGATCGTGAATATTTCATCGGTGGTCGGGATCATGGGCAATGCCGGGCAGACCAACTATTCCGCATCTAAGGCGGGGGTCATCGGCTTCACCAAGTCTCTAGCCAGAGAGGTGGCCTCCCGAGCCATTACGGTCAATGCCGTGGCCCCGGGTTACATCGCCACCGCCATGACCGAAGCTCTCCCGGAATCGGTAAAGAACAGCTTTATGGAACTGATTCCGATGAAAAAATTCGGAAGCCCCCTGGATGTGGCCGCTGCGGTCAAGTTCCTGCTCTCGGAAGAGGCCGCCTACATCACCGGGCAGGTTATCAACGTGAACGGTGGATTGCTTATGTAGCCTCTGTTCGCATATTTCAAATTCCTATGAGGAGGGAAGAGTGGAAAGAGACGAACTGCTGAACAAAATAAAGAACATCGTGGCAGACAAGCTAAGTATCAGTGAAGACCAGATCACGGAACAAGCCTCGTTCATCGATGATCTGGGCGCCGATTCTTTGGACACGGTTGAACTCGTTATGGCACTGGAAGACGAATTCGACCTGGATATTCCCGATGAGGAAGCCGAGAAGCTGACCACGGTAGGCAAGGCCATCGATTACGTGCTTGCCAACGCCAAGTAATTTACTTCCCGGGATTGCCAGGTTCCATGGCTGGACCTACGGAAAGGAAAGAGTGTCCCCCGGCGCGCCGGGTTGCGATCACGGGGATTGGGCTGGTCTCCCCACTTGGCATCGGAAAGGCGGAGAATTGGGCCTCCATTGAAGCCGGGAGGGGAGGGATCGGGCTCATCACCCGTTTTGACGCCACGGGCTACGACAGCCGCATCGGCGGGGAGGTCAAGGAGTTTGATCCCATCCAATTCCTGGATCGCAAAGAATCCCGTAAAATGGATCGGTTCATCCAGTATGCCGTGGTCGCCGCCCAATTGGCTGTAGAGGATGCCGACATCGACACCGCAAGGCTGCAGGGAGACCGGACCGGTGTATACGTGGGCTCCGGAATCGGGGGGATCGGCAGTATTGAAGAAACCCACAAGGTTCTGCTCGAGAAGGGTCCCGGTCGGGTATCGCCCTTCTTCCTTATTTCTTCCATCATAAACGAAGCCGCCGGTCAGATCTCGATCCGCTATCGCGCGGCGGGCCCGAATTCAGCTACGGCCACGGCCTGCTCCACGGGAACCCATGCGATCGGAGATTCCTTCCGCATCATCGCTCGAGGCGAAGCCGATATCATGCTTGCAGGAGGAGCGGAAGCGCCGATTACGCCGTTGGGAGTGGCGGGATTCTGTGCCATGCGAGCGCTGTCCACGCGCAACGACCAACCCCAGCGTGCCTCCCGCCCGTTCGACAAAGAACGGGACGGCTTCGTGGTTGGAGAGGGAGCCGGGATCCTGATCCTGGAGGAGATGACGGCGGCCGAAAAACGGGGGGCCTGCATATACGCAGAGATCATCGGATATGGCATGAGCGGCGACGCGTTTCATGTTTCCGCTCCGCAGACCGACGGAGACGGGGCTTATAGGTCCATGCTCCGAGCGATCAACGATGCCGGAATCGCACTCTCCGAGGTGGATTACATCAATGCCCATGGGACATCGACGCCCTATAACGATAAGATCGAAACCCTGGCTATCAAGCGCATGTTCGGGGATCATGCCTATTCCCTGGCGGTGAGTTCCACCAAATCCCTTTCCGGTCATCTGCTTGGTGCCGCGGGCGGATTGGAGACCGGGTTAGCCGCGCTGAGCTTGCATCACCAGATTATACCCCCTACCATCAATTACCAGCATCCGGATCCCGAGTGTGATTTGGACTATGTTCCCAACCAAGCTCGGCCGTCTCGAGTGCGGTTTGCCCTGAGCAATTCCTTCGGCTTCGGCGGGACCAACGGATCCCTCATCCTCAAGCAGTATACATAATGGGGACGCTCCCCAAGGGGACACCCCGATAATGGAATGTTCCCCAAGGGGATATCCTAGGTAGGCGCTAGGGTGTCCCCTTGGGGAACGTCCCCCAGAGAGGAGGTCGAGTTGAAAGTTTTTGTCTTCATTAAGCGAGTTCCCGATACGGAATCGAAAATCCGCATCGATCATGAACACAACCGCATCATAGAGGAAGGCTTGAACTTCGTCATGAGCCCCTATGACGAATATGCGGTTGAGGAAGCCCTAAGGATCCGGGAAGCCAAAGGAGGGATGGTCACGGTGTTCTCCGTGGGGCCGGATGAGGCTCAGATCATTCTCAAGAAGGCGCTAGCCATGGGTGCGGACGAGGCGATTCTCATCAAGGACGAGACCGCGGAGACGTATGACGGTCTGCGTACGGCCCGTATCATTGCGGAAACGATCCGGAAGAAATACCCGGATTATGACCTGCTCCTGTTCGGGAAACAGGCGGTCGGCACCGACAACGCCCAGGTCCCGACGATGGTTGCAGAGATGCTGGGATTGCCCCAAGTCAATGTGGTCACTAAGCTGGAGCTGGATGGCAACCGCGGTACCGCCCTGCGGGAAATCGAAGGAGCATCGGAAAAAGTTTCCTTTCCTCTACCGGCCGTGATAAGCGCCCAGAAAGGTTTGAATGAGCCCCGTTATGAAACCCTTAAGGGCATTATGACGGCCAAGCGCAAACCGATCCCGGTGATCGCGCTCGGCGATCTGGGGATGACGGAGGAGCAGCTGAAGCCCCAGCTGGAGATGGTGCGCCTGGACAGCCCGCCTCCACGAGAAGCGGGGAAGATCATCCAAGCCGACCCGGCGGATGCGGCCCGGCAGCTGGTCGAATTCTTACACGATCAGGCAAAGGTGCTATAGGAGGACCTCATGGTATTGGTCTACATGGAAGTCAGAGACGGGAAAATCAAGAAGTCCTCCCTGGAAGCCCTCTCCGAAGGGAAACGGAGGGCGGCACAGCTGCAGACGGAAGCCGCTGCAGTTCTGGTGGGACACGGCCTGTCAGGATTGGGCCCGCATTTGGCGGCCTATGGAGCCGACAAGATCTACATATTGGAGAATTCCCTCCTCAGTCGTTATTCCCCCAGCGGCTTTGCCCATGGATTGGCGACGCTGGCTCGGCAGGCCTCTCCCACGATCATCTTTTTTGCGGCGACCTCCCAGGGAAGGGATCTGGCGCCCCGGCTGGCAGCTCGGCTGGGAGTAAGCTTGGCCTCCGATTGCACCGCAACGGCGGTAAGGGATGGTCGGCTGGAGGTGGTGCGTCCCGTGTTCGCCGGTAAAGCCCTCGCCACCTTGCGGATTGCGACGACCCCCCAGGTTGTGACCCTCCGTCCCAATGTCTTTCCATTGCTGGAGGGGGAGGCAGGCGAGGCTAAGATCTCCGTTGAAGAGGTGGTGGTTCCGGAAGATCAAACGCGAGACCGGGTGGAGGAAGAGGTGAGGGAAGAAGGCGCCGAGCTGGATGTGACCGAGGCGGAGATCATCGTTTCCGGCGGGAGAGGACTCAAGGGTCCGGAGAATTTTGACCTGCTGCGGGACTTAGCCCGCATCCTTCCGCATTCTGCCTTGGGAGCCTCACGGTCGGCGGTAGATTCCGGATGGATCGACCACCAACACCAGGTCGGACAGACCGGGAAGACGGTGTCTCCCACCTTGTATATGGCCTTCGGCCTATCGGGCGCCATCCAGCATCTGGCCGGGATGTCCTCCTCGAAGTTCATCGTGGCCGTCAATAAGGATCCGGACGCCCCGATATTCAAGGTGGCGGATTTCGGTGTTGTGGGAGATCTTTTCGAGGTCATCCCCCGAATGAAGGAAGAGTTGAAGAAAGTCCTGGCTGAATAGAAACGCCTTCCTCTGAAGGAGGCGCTCTCCTTGGAGGGAAGCACTGCGAGGTGGTATCTTCTCCCTACGGACCGGGGGAATATCGGACGTGGGAAAAGGCCACTGATAAAGATGCGCAAGCTCTTCGACCACACATTCCAGGTATTCTCCTTGATTCTATGCACGCTGGTAGCGGTTCTGGCATTGATTCTCGTTTTCCTGCGGTTCGGGATCGGGGTGGTTGACTCCTTGAAATTTCTGGCCGCGCTGGGTGTTATGGTCTATATCCCCGGCCAGGCACTGTGCTGGGCGGGCCGACTTCAGGCCGGCCGCCTGAACGGCGTCACCCTGGCCGTAGTGTTGGGGATCACGACCACAACACTGATGTACAAGCTCTCCCGTTGGCTGGAGGCGGATTCTTTATTCTGGGGGTGGTTGATTCTGGCGTTGGCCTTCTTTGTCTGGCGGCTGTCGCGTAGGCCGCCAAAAAAAGAGGACTTCAGCTGGCGGATTTCCTGGACGGGAATCGGCTTGGCAGGCATTCTCCTGCTGGTTGTGTGGTCCCTATGGGTGGATAATTATGCCAACGGCATCCTTCAACCGGACGGATCCGTGGTTATCAACCTCCACTATTACGATGGATTCATCCGAACTGCGGTGGTCCGGGAGGTGTCTCACACCGTGCCTCCCCAGATGCCCTTTGCCGCCGGCCTGCCTATCAGCTACCACTACGGAATGGATTGCTTTATTGCCTCATTTCACCGCTACTGGGGGCTGGATGTCCTGGATCTGATCCATCGTTTTACTCTGACCCTCTTTATGGGACTGCTGGCGGTGTCCGCTTTTGTGTTCACACGGGAGCTGACGGAGTCCGCCGGAGCCGGCCTTCTGGCCGCTTTTCTCGCCGTATTCGGGAGCGGCGGCTTCGCCTTCGCTGCCACCTATCTATTGGGAATCTACCAGTGGGGCAATATATTCTATTCCTTCACGTTTTTCAACTTTGCCGGGATTAACTCACTTTTGCCGGCCCTGTCGGTGCTGATCATGGGATTCTTCTGCCTAGGTCGATATTTCAAATCCGGGCAGGGGTCCTGGCTGGCGTGCTCGGCCCTGTTGATGGCGCTAAGCGCGGAATTCAAGATGTTCCTGTTGGCTCCGGTGGTGGGGGCGCTCTTCCTGGCCGGGCTGCTGGCCATCCTCTTTCAGAAGGACGCAGGGCTCTGGAAAGCCTTCGGCCTCACGGTAGCCTTTTCCGCGCCCATGATCGGCGCGGCCTTCCTCTCCAACTCCGGCGGTCCTCAATATGTGTTTAAGATCAGGTTTGTGGACTGGATCCGGTGGAGCCTCCGGGAACTGAAACTGACCGCGCTGCAGCGCGCTTGGGCGGATGTCGTTCATCGATCCCAAGTGAGCCTCACCAGGCTGCTGGCGCTTCTCCCGGCCGCGGCGACCTTTTTTTTCGGCAGCCTGGGAGCGAGCATCGCGGCCGTTCCCGGGATGCTGCAAGAGTCTATGGCTCCAAGACGGATCTCCCCCCTGCGGTTATTCCTCATAGTATTATTCGGGGGATCCGTGCTCTACATCTTTGTGATCGACATGTCGTTCGACGGCCGCTCGCGAAACCTGGTCTATGTTTACAAATTAGGCCTGGTGGTCCTGGGCTTCTTCTGGGCCGAAGCGGTGGTCCGCTTCTGCAGGAAGATCCGGCCGGCGTTGCGGCCCCTGGTGATCCTGCTGGTATTGGGAGTCAGCGTGCCCAACACGGTCCGGTTTCTGTGGATTAAACATCAGACGCCCTTTCCCAAGGTCTACCCTGCAGAGTTCATCGAAGCGGCGGAATGGGCCAGTCGACATACCGAGGCGAACGCGGTGTTTCTTCATCCTGTGTCGCTTGAGAGCCTTTGCTACTTCATGGATCGACGGGTGGTCATGGATGCGACGGCGTTTTCTTTTCTTCCCTGGCACCTCACCGAAGCACAGTTGACCACCAGAGCCCAGGATGTCCGGCGGTTTTTTGATGATCCCGGCCTCCATGGAGATGTGCTTGACACCTATGCGGTGACATACGTTCTGGTCCCGCGGCCGTTGGAAGCCGCTTTCTCCCCGAGCGGGCATCGCGGCCGGAGCGACTGCTACGTCGATTTAGGGACCAAACGCATACGCAAATTCCGGAAAAGCCATGAACTGGAGCGGATCTTCGACAATGATGGTTATATCATTCTTCGCGTCCACGTTCTGCCCGACGACCAGCGTCTGATTTATATCATGCAGGAGGGCAACGGTCGCCGGGTATTCATTCCGTTTGCGGATGAGGGAGAAGAGGTCGCTCCGGACTCCCGGGTATCCGGACTCCCGGGGAATCAGCAAGAGTCGAGGGATATGGAATAGCGAGATGGGGGGAAAACAGGCAGCTTTACGCGAAGCGGCGCCGATCCTGATATCTTCGTTGTGGGCGGCATGGGTGGCGGGGGCGGCCATGGCGGCCCTCAACGGCATCGCCGAGGAGTTACAGGGCGGTTCGGTTTGGGGGTGGGGCGGGCTCTATCGATTGCAGATCTGGCATGTGCTGGCCTGGACGCTCTTCGGGCTGGTATGGGGGGCCCTGAACATTCTGCGACGCATCCGGCATAGAACTAAGGCGGCGTTCGGAGCTTGGCTCGGGTTTCCCATCTATTTGGCAATCTGGTTGTTTGTCATCGGCTACGCCAACCTGTATTGGCTGCCGGTTATAAGATCCTTAGAGTCTCTGGCGGCGAGTGCGCTGTTGGTTCTGGCAGCGGCGTTCCTGTACCGAATGGGCGACAAAGCCCTCGGGATCAGGGTCAAGCGACCGCATTTGGCGTGGCTGACAGTGGCCTTGGCATTGGTCGGGGTTGCTTCATTTATTGGAGAAACAGGACTCCGGCACTCCCTGCTTTCCATGCATCCCTTGCCGGTTATCACCCTGACTTCGCGGCCGCCCAATGTCCTGCTGGTGGTTTTGGATGCGGTGCGACCCGATCATCTGGGGTGTTATGGGTATGCGCGGCCCACCAGCCCCCGGCTCGATCGCTTCGCCGCCGGGAGCATCATTTTCGAAGACGCGTTTGCGCCCTCGGCCTACACCCAGGAGTCCGCGCCTGCGCTTTTCACCTCCGCCTATCCATCGACCCATGGCATGTTCAATTTTACCGACCGCCTCCCGACGGATTTCCCGCTGCTGCCTGAAACCCTCCATCGACACGGGTATCGCACAGGAATCTTTTCGACGATCAGAAATGTTTCCGCAGTGTTTGGGTATGACCGGGGCATGGATGATATATTCGGAGTGGCGGTCGATCCTATGGAAGGATCTCTGCTGTCGCAGTACCTTCTGCGTCTTTCGGAGAGACGCCTGCCGCTGATATCCGGAATCTGCCGGGGCCTTTTGAGGCTGAGCCGGAAGCTTTTTGCCTGTCGAGATCGGGTAGGCACGGAGGATCCGCGCATCATAACCGAGCAGGTCGTGGAATGGATAGGGGAAGATACGGACCGGCCTTTTTTCGCTTACATCCACTATCGGGGGGGCCATCACGATTACATCCCGCCGGCGCCTTATGACCGGCTGTTCGATCCGTCCTATCCGGGAAAACCGGTGATTTCCTATCCTCAAGGGCAGCCCAGCTTCCCTCCCTTCGTCTACAGCCGTCCTCTTTCAGGGCCAGCACGGACCAATATGATCGCGCAGTACGACGGGGAAATCCGACTGCATGATGAGGCCATGGGCAGGCTTTTTGAAGCGCTGGAGCAGATGGAAATTGCGGAGCGCACCATTATTGTCATTACGGCCGTACATGGAGAGGAGTTCTTCGAACACGGCGGCTGGGGGCATGGGCAGTCACTGCATGATGAATTGATCCATGTCCCTTTGATCGTGAGGATCCCGGAGTCTCCCCTGCTGGGGAAGCGTGTGAAAACATTGGTCAGCTTGATTGATATCTATCCAACCCTGTGTTCGCTGTGCGGGGTATCTTTCGGAGACGGCGACCGAACGGCTGCCGGGCAGGATCTTTCTCCTTTGCTTTGGGGAATGGAGATTAAGACCCTGCGCGATCATGTGTACGCCGAGCTGCATCAGGGCGGCCATTCGGCGCGCACGCTGCGCACCCAAACCCATAAGGCGATCTGGGCACGTCACGGCCGTAAAATCGCGCGGTTGTTGTACGATATCCGGAAGGATCCCCGAGAAACAAATGCTTTGGCACCCGAGGATGATCCTCATGGAGGCGCCCTCTTTCGCAAAATGGAGGATCTAGCCCGGGCCGCCCGCCTCAGCCGATAGCGGGGCTAGAGCTTGCGATGCATACGGCGTTGCCAGAGCTCCTCACACCAGGGAACGGTTACCAAGGCCGTCAAGGATTAGAGGAGCATGGGATAGCGAGCCACCGCGACCAGCCCCCCATCCATGCCAAAAAAAACTGCCTGCAGGATCAGATCGAGCAGTAGGCGGCGGGGAGCCGCTGCAGGCTTTATCGGGATCGAGGGAGAAAATCAGAATACCGAATAGACCAAGATTGGGATCACTAAGCTGAGTGCCAGGCTCACCAGCACTTCGGCCAGGGTGTGTCCTACGTTTTCTTCCAATCGCTCGGTTTCCCCGCTTTCGGCCAGCAGGCGGTTGAGGATGCGCGCCTGACTTCCTATTAAGGTCCGGACACGGAGGGCGTCGTAGATCACGATAAAAGCCAGGACCAGTGATGTTAAAAAATAGGGAGAAAGGCCGGTCTCCAGGAAAAGCGCTACGGCAGAGGAGGCGACCAGGGATGTATGCCCTGAGGGCATGCCCCCGTTGGTGAAGATGGTTTCCCGGTTGATCCGCTTATCTCGGATGAGGGTTATGACGGGCTTCAACATGTTGGCAAAACCCCAGGTCAAGAAAACGCTTAGAAACAGCTTTGTCATTGAATAATCCGCGCACTTCCGTATCAAGCCATCCGACGGGAGGCTATTATAACCGATCCGGATTCGGAATGCTATCTTCCACCCAGTGATGCGAACACACGGGACTTCCGATTCCCTGGAGTTCTTAAATTTCAGGCCGGGGAGCTTTGTGCCGAGACTGGGACCTGAGGACAATGATTTCACGATGGCAAATTCACTGGAGGGAGAAAAAACCGGTCGTCATCATCACAGGATGGTCGGTTAATGGTTGGATACATCGGCCTCAGATGACAGCACATCGAGGGAACGGTAGGAGCAAAGCGAATGACGTTCCCGCTGGTGTTGGGTTGGGAAGTATGAGGGGGCGGCTGGACAAGAAGCGAGTCACGTTCAGGCGCAAGGAAGGGTGGGAAGTATGAGGGGGCGGCTGGGATGGCTAGTAGATGTCCTCACCGGGCTGGATGATGTCGAGCAGGACCTGGTTGCGTTCCGAGCGGCTTTCCCCTACGCTGGTGACGTAGATGGCGGGCTGATCCACAACCGGGCATTTATTTTCGCAGATGCCGCATCCGGTGCAGGTTTCAAGGTCGATGACAGGCGCCAGGGGCGTTTTGACGGTTCCATCCTTCAACGTGACCTCGATCGTGGTCAGCTGAATGGACTTAGGGGAAACCGGACAATGCTCCTCGCACACGATACAAGGATTGCCGAACTTCCAGGGGATGCAGCGGTTGCGATCGAGCCAAGCTGAGCCCATTTTGATTTGGTTTTTGGCTTCGATGTCCAATTCCCGTATGGCGCCGGTGGGACAGACCTGGGTACACAGGGAACAGTAGTACTCACAGTAGCCGATCTCGGGGACGATCATGGGAGTCCATATTCCTTCCGGCCCGGCCTCGGACATCGCCGGCTGGAGGGCGTTGGTTGGGCAGACCTTCATGCACTCCCCGCACTTGACGCATTTTTGGAGGAACTGCTCTTCGGGCAGTGCGCCCGGCGGCCGGATAAGCTTTTCCGATGCGCGTGTCCTGGTGGGAGACAATCGGAAAAAAGGAGCGGCCACTGCGCCGAGCACAGAGGTGAGAATAAGCTTACGGCGCTCCAAATCCACGATGGGGAGGCTTTTGCTCCCCGATTTGGGCCCGAATCCAATCGCACCCGTGGGACAAATCGCGCTGCAGGTGAAACAATAATCGCACTCTGATTTTTTCCAGTCAGGATTGGGATAGGGATCAGCCTGGGTCTGACACTGCCGGGAGCACAATCCGCATTCGATGCAGGCCGCCTCCTCGATCCTGAGTTTCAACAGATTCCACCGGGCGAAAAGTCCCAGCAAGGCACCCAGGGGGCATAGATATCGGCACCAGAAACGCTCCCGTGTCATATTTAGCAGCAGTAGGGCGACGAAGAGCGTCCCGATGAAAAATCCCTGCACAAAGACACTATTGAGGTCCATGATTTCGTAGGACTGGACCAGGCCGTCACCCAAGGATGATAGGTTGAAACGGTAGATTAATTCGATGAGATTGGAGGCGATATGGTCGAGCGCAGGCAAAAATCCCACGACGAATGAGCGATAGAGCAGGGAAAAGGGATCCAGGATCCCTACCAGGTTGAGCGAAAAAACCGTCCCCGCCAGGATGGCTAGCAACAGATAATATTTCCATGCCGTATGGAGATCCTCGTACACCTTAGGCTTCAGGAGCTTTGCCTTTTTGAACAGCCAGGAGAAGAACTGGTGGATCGAGCCCAGGGGGCAAATCCAGCCACAAAAGACCCGGCCCAACACGATGGTTAAAATCAGGGTGACGCCGGCCAGGAGGAAGGCCTTGAAGAAAATGCGCGATGCGATGAGAGTGGTGAGCGCCAGCAGGGGATCGAAGTGGAAAAAGACCTCGACCTGCCCGATGTAGTCGCTCTCCGGGAATCGGGTGTGCAACAGCAGGTAGAAGAAGAGCCCGAAGAAAAGGATCTGGATCAGGATGCGGAGGGTTTGGATCCGGCGGTATTTCTTAGAGCGTTCTTTTTTCAATGTTCAGCTTCTCCAGTCGAGATTCGCCCAGTCCTCGCTCTTGAGCGATTTGCAGGAAGCGGAGCTGTTGAGGATCGGCATCCAGGAAGGTTGCCCCCATGGCATCTACGGCCACATAATCGACGCCCGCCACCACGGTTTTGTTGTCTTTGACGTCGGACAATCGGCCGCCCTGGGGGCCGTTTCGGAAAAGCACCCGATAGGCATCCAAAACGGTCAACACGGGTTTGAAGAAGGCGGCCAGGTCGACCATTGCGAAATCCAGGCCCTGGTGCAGTTGATTGCGGTTCCCTCCCAGTGCGCCCAGCCAGTTTTTCATGCCTAATGTCACCTGGGAAAGGCTGTGATGCTTGGTGGCGGGGACATTGATGATTTTGTCCACCGAAACGAATTCGCTGTACACTTCCCATTCTTTGAGGTGTTCACCATTGAGAGGGACCTTTTTAAGCCTGTAATCATTGGGGTAGGGCACCTTGGCCCCGGCGTCTTTAGCAGCCTGGGAGATCCCGGAGCGGATGTAGGTGCGGCGCGCCGGGTTGCAGGGATTGTCCAAGACCATGACCTCTTTGGCGCCGGCCTCGAAGCACAATTCCACTAGGGACCGGACCACATCCGGGTTGGTGCAGGCCGCTAGATTGGGAGTCCGGTCCCAGCCGATATTGGGTTTGACCAGCACGACATCTCCCCTGGATACGAACTTTGACATGCCCCCCATTACGGACACGGCCTCCTTCGTGATGCGGGCAGGGTCTTCTCCGGTGACGGCCGCCAGGTGAGGCGCGGCGTTCCCCTGCGCCAGGACAGCCGGATCGATGTGGAGCGCGAGGCCTCCTACGGCGAGATCTCTGATAAAGTCTCGTCTTTTCATGTGTGTTATCCTTTCCCTAAAGAGTCGAGGTAGTCGAGAATCCCGGCATAGATCCCTTGGGCGATGTTCTGACGGTAGGCTTCGGTCTTGAGACGACTTTCTTCCTGATTGTTGCTCAGATGTGAGATCTCAACTAGAACGGACGGCATGTTTCCACCGATGAGCACCCAGAAAGGCCCGCTTTTGACGCCCAGATCCTTGACGCTTCGGTAGTTTTTGTTCAGAAATTGCACGAGCTGGGTCTGCACCCTTTGGGCCAGATCGGTGGACTCTTTGATTTTGTCTTCACGGATGATGCGCCGAATGATATCTCCCATTTCGGAAATGTTCTTGGTCGAGGTGGCGTTTTCCCGGGCTACGATCTCCATAACCGAGGGATCACTGGGTAAGTTCAGATAGAAGGTCATCACCCCCGACTGTTTTTGCCTTGGATTGGAGTTGGCATGGATGGAAATGAAAAGATCGGCTTGCTTTTGGTTGGCGATCACCGGGCGGTTCTCAACCGGCACGAAGATATCCGTCTCTCGGGTCAGGACGACTTCGAGGCCGGTTTTATCCTCCAAAAGCCTTTTGAGTTTCAGAGAGACGTCCAGCACGATATCCTTTTCCCGGGTTCCCTTGCGGCCTAGACAGCCCGGATCCTTGCCGCCGTGACCAGGATCGATGACGATGCGCTTGACTCCTAATCCCAGTTGACGCGCCAAGCTGTATCCCTTCCGGGTGGGATCGGCCGGCTTGGGCGGCACCTCAGGGTTTCCCGGTATTGGAGCTACATCGGGGTGAATGTCGATGACGATGCGGAAGGGATCGAAGAGATGAAAGACGTTGTAGCGCCCGATCTCCTCGAAGTCCAGGTCCACCACCACGCGGACGGTGGTGGTGTTCTTCTGTCCGATGCGGATGCGGTTCACATATCCGTTGTTTACCGGGATGGATTTATTCTGGAGGATGGGATTGAGCTTGGCCTGATAGATATCCACATAGATCCGATCCGGCCCGAACAGCGTGTCCGCATGGTACTCGCGAAGCTCCCCGACGTCAACGGCGATCCGCGTGAAAGTGGGATGCGTGAACGGCCTCAGGTCATATATTTCCACCCTGGGATCGGTCTGTGAGAGCAGCCCGGGAAGAGCGGCGCCTCCGGCCAAGAACAGGATCAAGAAGAAGGTCTTTTTCCGCATGTTCAACTTTATCAATGCTATACAAATGGTCGGTTCCTGTCAATCCGCCGCCTCGGCCTCAGGCTCCGTATTTCTTGAGTTTCCCGGCGTGAGCCAGCATCAGTGCCAGGGCGTGGACGGCAGGGAAGCGCCCCAGATATCCCTGACTGCAGGCCCGCTCCGTGAAAACCCGAACCGAATCCGGTTGGGCGGATCGGGCGTGGATCAGGAAAGGATTGGGATGCCAGGAGTGGGATTTAAGCGTGCAGGGTGTTGAGTGATCGGCCGTGACCACCAAGACGTCCGGATTCAAAGCCTGAAGAGTCGGGATGAAAGTGTCGACCTGTGCGATGGCCGCGGTTTTGGCGTCGAAGTCTCCGTCCTCTCCGGCGGCATCGGTTCCTTTGAAATGGACAAAGAAGAAGTCGAAATCGACATAACGGTGCTCGAGGGTGCTGAACAGATCCGCCGTCTCCGGACCGACCTCTAGCACCTCCATCCCTACCAGTTTGGCCAGACCGCGATACATGGGATAATTGGCGATGGCGGCGGGCCTGAGTCCGAAACGATCTCGAAGCGTGGGGATGGCCGGAAATTGGGCGAATCCCCTCAAAAGTACGGTATTGGCTTGGGGTTGGGAGGCGAGGATCTCGGTGGCCCGGTCCAGGAAGCCGTTGACCAACCTCGCCGTGGATTCCGCCTCCGGAGAAAGGGGTCGTACGCCCGCGCGCGGCTTGTTCTCTTTCTGCGGATCGGCGTCGGTGAGAGCTTGGGAGAGACCGGGCCGACTGAACTTCACCACGAAGCGATGCTCTTTTCCCGGGAAGACCCTGATTTCTGCCCCTTCGATGGGAGTTAGGGCCGCATTCAGCGCCCGGCACAGCTCCCGATTCTCCTCGGTTGCAATGCGGCCGGCCCTGCGGTCGACGATCAGCCCGGCCTCGAGCGTGGCGAAATTGCCTCGAGCGACCAGATCGTTGGGCCCGACGTCGACATCCACACCCAGGGCTTCCAGGATACCGCGGCCGAGCTGGAAAGCGGTTGGATCGTATCCGAAAAGTGCGAGGTGCGAGGGCCCGCTGCCCGGAGTGATCCCCCGGGAGACCGGATCTGTCAGCCCGCAGGATCCCTCTGCAGCCAACCGATCCAGGTGAGGAGTCGCGGCCGCTTCCAAGGGAGTCCGACCCTCGACCGGCAGGTCGCCGAGGCCGTCCAATACCAGCAGCACGATCTTGGAATCCGTCTGCAGGCTCAATTCCGTTAATATGCTGTCTATGTCCATGATAGGCCCAATATAAGGGATTCACAGACTTGAAGTCAATCGCAGGAGGCCGGGCGTTTACTTTGAAGGGACCCTCTGATAAAATCTCTGCATGGATAAGGTTTACATCCTCGATTTCGGCTCTCAACTCACCCAGCTGATCGCCCGAAAGGTCAGGGAACTGGGTGTTTACTCCGAGATTTTCTCGTTTTGCATTCCGGTCTCCCGCATTGTCCGTGACCGTCCCTCGGCGCTAATCCTCTCGGGGGGGCCGCAAAGTGTATATGATGCGGGAGCCCCACTTGCGCCTCAGGAGATATTTTCCCTGGGAATTCCGGTCCTGGGAATCTGTTATGGGCTTCAGCTCATGGCCTTTCGTTTGGGGGGGAAAGTCGTCTCTTCCCCAAAGCGTGAATACGGATTCGCCGCCTTGGATGTGAGGGACCGGTCCGGACTACTGTCCGGTTTGCAGGATCACAGCCAGGTTTGGATGAGCCATGGGGACAAAGTGGAGCAAATCCCTCCCGGATTTTCCGTCGCCGGAGTGACGGCCAATTGTGATACCGCCGTTATCGAGAATCGGGAGAAGAGGCTGTTCGGGGTGCAGTTCCACCCGGAGGTCATCCATACCTCTGAAGGGACTAGAGTCTTGGCGAACTTTCTTTTCTCCCAATCCGGGCTCAAGGCCGACTGGAGCATGGATTCGTTCATCGACCGCAAGGTGGATGAGATCCGCCGGCAGGTGGGTGACGGACGGGTGATCTGCGGGCTGAGCGGAGGAGTCGACTCGCTGGTTGCCTCAATGATCATCAACCGGGCGGTCGGAAGCCGGCTTTTTTGCATCTTCGTGGACAACGGGCTCTTGCGGGAGGGACAATATCAGTCGCTGATGGAAAAGTTCAAGTCCAAATTCGCGCTCAACGTGGTAGGCGTGGATGCCTCCGATCTTTTTCTCGAGAAACTGCGGCGGGTGACCTCACCGGAACGAAAACGCAAGATCATCGGGAGGGAGTTCATCCGCATCTTTGAAAAGGAAGCCGTAAAGATCGGGGGGGCAGAGTTCCTCGCACAGGGGACCATATATCCCGACGTTATCGAAAGCAATCCGGTCAAGGGTCCCTCCTCCAGCATCAAGTCCCACCATAACGTCGGCGGATTGCCCAAAGGGCTGAAGTTTTCGCTGGTGGAGCCCTTGCGTGAGCTGTTCAAGGACGAGGTGCGGGCCTTGGGATTGGAATTAGGTGTGGAGCGGGATTTCATCGAGCAGCACCCATTTCCCGGGCCTGGCCTGGCTGTGCGTATCGTCGGGGAGGTGACGCGGGAGAGGCTAAGGATCATTCGCGGGGCCGATGACATCATACTCCAAGAAGTCCGTGCAGCCGGGCTTTATGACCGACTGTGGCAGGCGTTTGCAGTGCTGCTTCCGGTTCGATCGGTGGGAGTCATGGGCGATCGGAGGACGTATCAGAGAGTCGTGGTGGTACGGCTGGTCCAGAGTGTGGACGGGATGACCGCCGACTGGTTTCCTGCGGACACCCAGCTCCTTTCGAGAATCTCCAACCGCATCGTCAACGAGGTTCATGGGGTGAACCGGGTGGTCTACGACATCACGTCCAAGCCGCCCGGTACCATCGAGTGGGAGTGAACGGGATGCCGTTAAGCCTGAGGACTCGATGATTAAGGAACCGAATTTTGTCCACCTGCATACACACTCCGATTTCAGCCTGCTGGACGGCGCGATCAAACCTTCGGACCTGGTGGAAGCGGCGGCCCGCTTCAACATGCCGGCTGTGGCGCTGACCGATCACGGGAACATATTCGGCGCCATCCCTTTTTTTCAAGCCGCCCGGGATAAAAAAGTCAGGCCGATCTTGGGCTGCGAGCTCTATGTGGCGCCCTTGGGGAGAAAGCATAAGCGTCCGTTCACGGAGGGCCCCGGCCATTATCACTTGGTGCTGTTGGTCAAGAATGAAACCGGTTATCGAAACCTCTGCCAGCTCATCACGGCAAGCTATTTGGAGGGATTCTACTACCGTCCGCGGGTGGACAAGCAGCTGCTTTCGCAACATGGGGAAGGCCTGGTTGCGCTTTCCGCCTGCTTGAAAGGCGAGATCAGCGACTATCTGAGCCGAGGGCTCGAGGACAAAGCCGAGGAGGCGGCCTTGGCTTATAGGTCTTTCTTCGCTGACGGGGACTTTTATATCGAGCTTCAGGATCATGGCCTGGAGCCGCAGAAACAGGTCAATCCGCAACTGATCAAGCTGGGCCGCCGGCTCGGCATCCCCCTGGTAGCCACCAACGACGTGCATTATTTAAACCAAGAGGATGCCGAAAGCCACGATATCCTGCTCTGTATTCAGACCAACAAACGGGTATCCGATCAGGACCGCATCTGTTTCGGAAGCCAGGAATTCTATTTCAAATCCGCCGATCAGATGCAGGCCCGTTTCGCGGACGTCCCCGAGGCGATCGCCAACACCCGCCGAGTGGCGGAGAAGTGCGATTTTGAGCTCTCTGCTTCCGGGTATCACCTCCCTCGATTCGAGGCGCCGGAGGGAAAGCCGATCGGTGAATTTTTCGAAGAGGTGGTCCGGAAGGGCTTCCGGGAGCGGATGCAGACGCTGGGGTCCCGCATCGAGAAAGGCGACCTGCCGCCTAGGGATGTTTACACGGAGCGCCTGGATAAGGAAATCCGGCTGGTCCGTGAAATGGGCTTCGAAGGCTATTTCCTGATCGTTTGGGACATGATCCGCTTCGCCCGGTCGAGGAACATTCCGGTGGGCCCCGGCCGGGGATCGGCCGCAGGGAGTCTGCTTGCCTACAGCTTGAGAATCACAGAGATCGATCCCTTGGAATACGACCTCTTGTTTGAGCGGTTTCTCAATCCCGAACGTATCAGCCTGCCGGATATCGATATTGATTTCTGCGGCCGCCGGCGGGAGGAGGTCATCGACTATGTGACCCAAAGGTATGGGAGGGAAAACGTCAGCCAGATCATCACCTTCGGGACCATGGCGGCTCGCCAGGCCGTCCGGGATGTGGGCCGAGCCCTGGAGGTGCCCTTGCCGGAGGTGGACAAGATTGCGAAGATGATCCCTTCCTTGGGAGATGAGGCCACGATAGCCGTAGCATCCGAAAAGATCCCGCAGCTGAAGGCCCTCAAAGATAAGGATCCCAGGGTGGAGAATCTCTTGAAGGTGGCGCAAAAACTCGAGGGTCAGGTGCGTCACCCTTCCATCCATGCGGCCGGGATCGTCATCACCCCCCGGCCGCTGGTGGAATTCCTTCCTCTGTATCAATCGACCAGGGAAGAAATCACGACCCAATTCCCCATGCAGGATGTGGAGGCAATGGGGCTTCTGAAGATGGACATCCTGGGTTTGCGCAACCTGACGGTGATCCAAGATACCATCGACTTGGTCGCGAATGCCACCGGTGATCGCCTCAATTTAGAGAACATGCCCTTGGATGATGAAGAGACCTTCCGCGTCTTCCAGGAAGGGAACACCGACGGCGTGTTCCAGTTCGAAAGTACCGGAATGAAAGACCTGTTGCGGCGGTTCAAGCCGGAGACCTTCCGGGATCTGATCGCTATGAATGCGCTGTATCGACCGGGACCCCTGCAGAGCGGGATGACCGAGGATTTCATACGCTGCAAGAACGATCCCGGGCGGATCAACTATGATCCGCCGGAACTGGAACCGATCCTCAAGGAAACCAAGGGATTGATCGTCTACCAGGAGCAGGTCATGCGCATCGCCACCGACATCGCGGGATTCACCATGGCGGAGGCCGACCTCCTGCGCAAGGCCATGGGCAAGAAGAAAACCGCGGTCATGAAAGCCCAGAAAAAGCGTTTTGTGGACGGGGCCAAGGAGAAAGGGGTCAGTGCTGCCAAAGCTAACAAGATCTTTGAGCAGATCAAGTACTTTGCCGGCTACGGCTTCAATAAATCCCACAGTGCGGCCTATGCCTTTTTAGCGTTCCAAACCGCCTATCTCAAGGCTCATTACCCGGTCTTTTTCATGGCGGCCTTGTTGACCTCTGAGGCGGAGAGGGGTGCGACCTCCCAAGTCGTCAAATACATCAATGGGTGTCGCGATATGGGCATCAAGGTGCTTCCTCCGGACATCAATCAGAGCGAGCTTCATTTCGTAGCGGGAGGAGAAAACATCCGCTTCGGGCTGGCGGCGGTCAAGAATGTGGGGGAAGGTGCGGTGCGGGCCGTGATCGAGGCGCGGAAAAAGATCGGGAACTTCGACTCTCCCTTCGATCTCTGCCGGGAGGTGGATCCCAAGGCCATCAACCGTAAAGTGATCGAAAACCTGATCAAGTCCGGGGCCATGGACGGATTCGGATACAAACGGAGCCAACTCTTCGCCCTGATCGATGTCCTGATCGAATACGGGCATGATTATCAGCATGCGCAGGCTTCTCATCAGGCGTTTCTTTTTGGAGGCGGGCAGCTCGAACCCCCGCCGGTCTCGCGCAGCATCCAAGAGATGCCGGAATGGAATAAGCCGATCCTGCTGGCGCATGAAAAAGATGCCCTCGGATTTTACCTCAGCGGGCATCCTTTGGCCCAATACGGAAGAAAATTGAAAAGCTTGATCACACACAGTATCAGCCACTTGGAGGACATGGCGGCCGTTGAAACAGAGGTGAGCTTGGCGGGCATCATCTCGTCGATTCGGCTGCTGAAGACCCGGAAAGACGAGCGGATGGCGACCTTTGTGTTGGAGGACATGAGCGGCCGGATAGAGGCGGTGGCCTTCCCCGAGTGCTACAGGAACTGTTACGATACGATTCGGGAAGATCTTTTGGTCTGGGTCAAGGGGAGGCTTCAGGGAAACGACGATCGCAACAAGATCCAAGCGCTGCGGATTATGCCTTTGGAGGCGGCGTTTGAACAGAGGGCCAAACGAGTCGTCCTCAAGGTAAGTCTCCCCGGCATGGAAGAGTCCGCGTTCGAGAACCTCAAGACGTTGTTGGCCGCGCATCCCGGGGAATGCCCGGTATTCTTCGAGTTGGAGACCGATGACGGCTGCCGTCTGGTGGTCCAATCGGTTGACATTCAGGGGATTACGCCGTCCGAACGGCTCACAAAGGCGTTGGAAGATCTGCTGGGTGAAAACTCGGTTTTTATCCAATTCTGAACGATAGGAGGGGCTGAGAGCGTGAACAAATATGTCTTCTGGAGTGTCCTGCACCAGCATGTGAATGTCGCCCTGAGCGAGGATCTGTCAAGTTACGCCCGCGGTGAGACATTCTGGCAAGCCGTCCAGAATTTGTGTGAAATCCTTCCACAGTGCGCGCCGTCGGCAGGGCGGGACGAAAGCGATATCAATGCCCGCTTACGGATGTATTGCGCGACCGGGATCAACCGGGTGGAGATCTTCGTGGAACCCGATGGAGCCCGCTTTGGAGTGCGGTGTGCCAACTCCCGGTCTTTGATCGCGGCCGACTCAGAGCAGGCGGCGTTGAAAAAATATATCTCGGCCAAGGCCAAGACATCGGTCGTCAATACCGGGGAGGTGATCAAAGCCTGATGTTGAGCTGCCAAGGGCGGACCGGGTCTCCAAGGGTTTCATGTTCTCTTTACCTCTTATTACGCGATCCTACTCCCTTCCTTTATGATCCTCAACTGGAGGAGGCCGGCGACCCACGACTTGAGGATGCGGGGCTATCTGGATCGAGTCATCAGCGATATTGTCCCGCTCCCGCAGCTTAGGAATTGACAGCCGTAAGAAAAACGTGATAACTACGTTTAACTAGGAGGATTAACGAGTCGAGTTTAACATTGAGGCTGGGTGCTGTTGTGAGTTAAACGCACAGTGAAAAAGATATTGTCAAAGTGAGGAATTGGAGAAATAATTTAACCGCCGGAAATTAATTTTGTTGAATAAAAAATCGACATTCTTTATGGAATAGTACAGGCTGAATGGCGGGCTGAAGGAAACCAAAACCATGACCTACCGTGTGTTCATTGCGGACAACAGCTCCTCGGCCCTCAAGGCCCTGCATCTGGCATTCCAGGATTCCCATTACGATCTCTATACCTCTCAAGACGGAGGGGAGGCGATGGATCTCATCCGGCAGATCAAGCCGGATGCCGTCGTTCTCGGGTTATCCCTCCCTCAAATCGATGGCTACGAGATAGCCCGTCGTTTGAATGCGAGGGAAGATTTCAGGCAGATCCCGATCGTATTGCTGCGGGCGGCTCAGGAGGATTTGGATGAAGAGCGGCTCGCCGAATTGGAGGTTGACGAGATCGTGTCCAAACCTTTTGATTCGGAGGAGCTGGCCCATAAAATTCGCACACTGATCTCCGGCACCCGTGACCCGGAGTCCCTGCCGGAGGAACCCGAACCGGTTTGCGAAGGGCGTCCGATGGAAGAGAAACCGTCTGACCCGACGGTATCCTTATCGGAACCTCCGGATGCTATCCGGCACCGGATCAAACAGGAAGTTCTGGAGATGGAGCGCGAGCTGGAAAGGCGAGTCGCGGCGCGCGTTAGGGCAGAGATCAAGGCCTGGCTGCAGTTCGACCTCCCGGAGGATTCAATCAAGGATTGACACGTGCGCCGAGGCGGCCGCAGCATCGGCTGTGGAGGCCGTATCGTCCTACGCAAGGGGATCGAGGAGACCGACATGCTTTTGGCTGTGGATATCGGGAACACCAACATCGCCGTGGGAATCTTCAGGGGCAAGACTCTGGCCCACCACTGGAAGATCAGGTCCGAAGCGGAGAAGACATGTGATGAGTATATGGTCGTATTGTGGGGCCTCATCCAGTCCGCACACCTGGACGATGAGCCGATCCGCGAGGCCATCGTCTCGAGCGTGGTACCTCCGCTGACACCGGTTTTTCAGAAGCTGTGTCGTGACATGTTTCAGGTTAAATCGCTCACCGTGGGCCCGGGATTGAAGACCGGGATGCCTATAAAATATGAAAATCCCATGGAAGTGGGAGCTGATCGGGTGGTTTCTGCCGTAGCGGCGCTGGAAAAGTACGGTGGTCCCTGCATTGTGGTGGATTTCGGCACCGCCACAACCTTCGATGCCATCTCGGCGGGGGGGGAATACCTGGGCGGAGCCATTGCGCCGGGGGTTCAGATCTCCGCTGAGGCTTTATATCTGCGGACCTCCAAGCTGCCCCGCATCGAGATCCGCAGACCGGAGCGGGCCATAGGGCGGACTACCGAGACCAGCATGCAATCCGGGCTGTATTTCGGGTATATCGGGCTGGTGTCCTGTCTCATCGAGAAGCTGAGCGCCGAGTTGAAAGGAACAACGACCGTGGTGGCAACCGGAGGGTTCGCGTCCCTGATCCGCCGTGAGATCAGCGCCATCGATCACTATGAGCCCCATCTGGTTTTGCACGGCCTCCGCATCCTCAGCGAGCGCAACCGGAAGGAGGGCCTGGGGGAGCCGAGGTGAGCGAAAGCTGACCGGTCTCCCGGGTCGAGGACATCTCATTCGACAGTCATGACCAACAGAATACGCGAGCACTATTTTCATGAAGTGGCCAGGCGGCTGTTCACGTTACGCGGCGCTCCCTTTTTTCTGTCCGGCCGCGAGATGGAAGTTCTTGAGGAATGGGAGGCGAAAGGAATTCCTCTGGCGGTTGTGCTGGAGGGAATCGGTGTGGGTTATGAGGCGTTTCGACGCCGCAAAGGGAGACGACGCCGATTACTCCTGACGTTTTGTCACCCGTATGTGCGGGCGGCCTTTGCCCAGTATCGGGACCGGCGCGTGGGACGAAAATCGACACCCAAGGAATCGATCGACAAGATCCCTGAAATTCGCCGTCAGGTTGAGGCGTTTTTGGCGGCGCTGCCTGCCCCGGTCTCCGATCTAAAAGAGATCTATCTGAGGGTACTTGAGGAGCTCAACCGGGAGTCCTTGGATGATCTGTGTCTGGAAGACTTAGACGCCGAGATCGAATCCACATTGTACAAAAAGGCGACCACGGAAGATCGGCGTCGCTTGGTCGATCTCATCGCCCAGGAATATGCCGTCTCCGATGCTTGGGAGACGGAGCGGTTGGCCCGGGTCAAATGGGTCAAATCCATGCGGCATAAGTATAAAATTCCGCATGTGTCTCCCTTTTATTATTGAAACAGACATGGTGAGCAAGGTCCTCCGTATCTTAAAGGAAAACCCGGCGGGCCTTGCATTTCAGGCGCTGTGCCGGAGCCTGAAACTTACCCAGAGGGAAAAGCCGCTCTTTAGAAAGAAACTTTTGGAGCTTGAGGAGCAAGGCCTGATTCTCCGGGCCCACCGCCGGTATTTCCTGTTTCCAGAGACCCGAATCGATCGGGGCCAGGTTGTCAAGACCAATCCCAGGTTTTGTTTTGTCCGATCCGACAAAGATGCCGGGCCGGATATTTTTATCCCGGCCCGGCACTGCCGGGGAGCCATGTTGGGGGATACGGTGGAGGTGGCCCGGGACACGTCGGATTCGGAGGAGAAGCCGGCGGGAAAGATTCTTCGCATCGTGCGGCGGTCCCGGACCACCCTCTTGGGGTCCTACCGCCTTTATTGGGGTCGTCCCTATCTGCTTCCCTACGATGCGGGCGGTGGGGAGGAGATCCCGCTGACCGTTGCCGAACCGCTTGCCGCCGATCCTGGAACGGTCTTGGAAGTCGATCGGCAAACCCGGCGGGTGGTCCGCATCCTTGGTCGGCCAGGAGATGTCGGAGTGGATCTCGAGGTCGTGATACGTAAGTACGAACTTCCGGTCGAATTCTCGGATCAGGCTCGATCCGAAGCGGATGCTTGTCGTGAACCCGAGCCAGAAACTCTGACCGATCGGGAAGACTTCCGGGAATGGATCACCATGACCATCGACGGCGAGGATGCGCGGGATTTTGACGATGCGATCAGCATCCGCGAGCTGGAGGGGGGAAGGATGCTGCTGGGGGTTCATATCGCGGATGTGTCTCACTATGTTGCGATCGGCTCGCACATCGACCGAGAGGCTTTTCTCCGCGGTACCAGCGTCTACTTTCCGGAAAAATCGTTGCCCATGCTGCCGGCTAGGCTTACCTATGAGGTGTGCAGCCTGAAACCCGGGCGAGACCGACTGACGTTCTCGATACTGATGGTCGTGGAACCGGATGGTTCGATGGGGGCGGTGCGTTTTTGTCCTTCTGTTATCCGATCGGCGGCCCGCTTGACCTATGAGGCGGTGAGGCGTATCTTGGCATCGCAAGAGAGAGAAAAACAGGCTTACGCCTCCCTGGTCGATCATCTATTCTTGATGCGGGGGACAGCTTCAGGACTGCGCCGTCGGCGGCTGGCATCGGGCGGGCTGGATCTTTCGCATCCCGAGCCGCGCTTGCGTCGCGATGCGGACGGTTCGCTCGCCGAGGTCGAAGCTTTTGTGCCGCATGAGGCTCACCACCTTATCGAAGAGTTCATGCTGGCCGCCAATGAGGCGGTGGCCGCGCATCTCGCCGGACAAGGGATTCCGTTCCTGTACCGCGTCCATCCCCCACCCGCACGGAAAGACCTGTCCGAGCTCAAGGATCTGCTGCAACATTTTGGATTTTCCCTCCCCCGGCCGGATAGGATCAGCGCCCGGGACTTGCAGGCCGTCCTAGAAAAGGCGAGGAGCCGACCGGAATCTCCCCTCATATCCCTTCAGATCCTCAGAAGCCTTAGGCTGGCGACCTACGCCGCCCAAAATTTGGGACACTACGGCCTCGGTAAAGCTGCCTACACCCATTTCACTTCTCCCATTCGCCGTTATCCCGACCTGATGGTGCATCGCGTCCTGAAGCAGCATTGCCAAGGCCGTGATTCGGAAAGCCGTTCCCTGGATGCAGCGGCACAACGGTGTTCGGAACGAGAGCGACGCGCCGAGGAAGCGGAAAAAGAACTTATCGAATGGCGCCTCTATCGTCATCTGCATACCCGATTGGGAGATGTCGTCGCCGGAATGGTGGTGGAAATATCTCAAGCCGGCTTGCTGGTGGAGTTGGAGAATCTCTTCGTTTCCGGGATCGTTTTCTATCAGGATCTGGGCGAGGATTACTATATACGCGATTCCCTGGCAAGTGTGCGCGGCCGGCATACGGGACGGGTGATTGCCTTGGGCCATCGGCTATGGGTCAGGATCGCAGCCGTCGAACCCGAACTGAGGAGGCTGATTTTGGTTCCTGTCGATCCCGTTGAAGAGATACAGGGATGAGGCCCACTGACGACGCCGCGGGCTGGTTTTGAAAACTCTCCAGTTGCTCGGATTTAGATATGCGAGATCAGAGGCCACATCCCTGGTTGTGATCAGCGCAGGAAATACTATAATGAAAGGACGCGGCCAAATGCGGCCGAGAAAGCAATGAAGACTCAGCGATTCGACGCCGTGCTCCCCTCCAACCTCCGGGAGAAAGTGGGGCCCCATGCCCTGCTCACCCATGCCGCCCGACGCTGTCGTGCCGATGTCCGCTTCTACCTCTCTCCCGCCCTCAATGGATGTTCGATCGAATTTCTGCAGCTTCTTCCCAACCGGCCGGTGGATACGCGATGGGGGGAGGAATGGGATCTGTGGGATCCCGACGGAACGACCTTATGGGGGCGGCTCCGTGTGGTCGATCCGGATGCCCCGAAACTGAGCCGCCGCCCGAGCCGCCGCAGACTCGAAATTCTCGCCGCGTTAAGCCGCGGCGAAAAAGAGATGATGTTAGCTTTGACGGAAAGCAAAGGAGTCCATGGCCTAACGGAAAATGAGATCGAACGGTTTGCGTCCCTTCCCCCCAAGAGCGGCCTCCGCTGGGCTCAAGAATTGGAGGCGGAGGGTCGTATAAAGATACTTTCCTTTTCTCCCCTTTTTCTGCTGGCCGAATCCAGCTACATTCACCTTTGTGACCGGATTCTCACTCATATCGAAACCCAACACCGAGCCAAACCTGATCTGATCGGGATCTCCGTCCCGATGCTCCGCGCGCGTTTCCGCGTTCCTGAACGGATCTTATGGCTGGCCCTGAAGAGGCTGGAACGGGAGGATCGGATCCAGCGAAGAGGAGACCGAATCCTTCCCCCCGACCTGCGCATCGCCGTTTCTCCCGAGGAAGAAAGGCTGTTGACGGAACTGGAGGAGCTGTCCCTCAAAGGCGAACTCAAACGGCTTTCATTGGAAGAAATCCGGAAACGATTCCGCTTGTCTGGCGCGAAGTGGGATCGCCTGCTGGTTTTACTGATAGAAAGAAAAAAAGTGGTCCAGGGACTTGACGGGTTTCTCATCCATTCACAATGGCTGGATGCAATTATATCCCGTCTTCGTAGCTTAGGCCGACGCGAGATCACCATCGCCGAGTTTAAAAGTCTCACCAATCTCAGTCGAAAATATGCGATCCCGCTGTTGGAATTGCTGGATCAGTTGGGGATCACCAGGCGCAGCGGTTCCAAGCGGGAGATCCTCTGAATGCGCGAAGCCGCAACGAGTCGCCGGCTCCCATAACTCCTGTTTATCGGCCGGTGCCGAGCAGGGCCAGGCCGAGCAGGCTCCCTGTCACACAGAATCCGATGATAGGAAGGGTGGCCATGCCGACCCAAACCATGCCTATAGTGAACCAGGAACTGATGATTCCCCCTAGGCCCAGTAGCTTATAATTGTTGGATAAGAGAGTTCGTATTTTCATAAGTTGTACCCCGCTTCATGGTTGATCTAACCTTACGATGAAGAAGTTAGCAAAATATATGCCAGAATTTATCTTATTTATAATGAATGATTTAAAAGCCACGGGGTTGAAGAAACGGATCAGAAATCGACAATTATTGTTATCTGTTTTGCAAATATTGTCATTCCGGGCTTCCAGCGCTCTAGGAGGCGAACATCCCACCGCAACCGAATCGGCCTAGGCTGAGTGTCCATCGCTATCAGCTCTGCTACCTAAAGATGAATCCATGGGCAAGGGGATCTTCTGGATCCAGAAAAAACTCGCTCCGGCCGGTGATGAAGCCTCGGCCGGAAATTTCTGGAACCACCGCCGGATAGGGTCCGAAACGGCACACCTCGATGATCCTTCCCGTAAACGAGGTTCCCAGGATGCTTTCCACCACGAATGATTCTTGAAGGCCTATCTCGCCGCGGCTGTAATGCAGGGCGGCCCGGGCGCTCACACCGGTGCCGGTTGGGCTGCGGTCTACCTCGCCCTCCGCGAAGACGCAGACATTGCGGCTGAAGTGGTCGGCGTCCTCCGGGGGGCCGTAGAAGATGGTGCCGTAAAGGAAGCCAAGATCCGGCTCTACCGGATGGCGGATCGTTAAGGCGTCTTGGACAGCGCGTTTGATGCGCATCCCCAGGTCTATCAGACGGCCGAATTCTTCCGGACGCAGTTTCAGATCCATCTCCTCAGCCCGGCAGAACGCGTAAAAGGCTCCACCGTAAGCCACATCATACCGAACAGGTCCTAGACCAGGGATCGTCACCGTCTGGTCCAGGGCGTATACAAAGGACGGAACATTCCGGAAGGCCGCGTTCACGACTCTCCCGCTTATCCGTTGTGCGGATGCGGTCACGCGTCCGGCCGGAGTGTCGAAACGGATTTCTGGACTGTCCTCGGATAGTTCGATGATTTCTGCCTCCGGCAGGACACAAGTGAGGGCAATGATGGCGTGCCCGCACATGGTGCTGAATCCCTCATTGTGCATAAAAAGTACACCCAAGGTTCCGTCCTCTGTCACCGGCTCGGTAAGAAGGCAGCCATACATGTCGGCATGCCCGCGGGGCTCCCACATCAAAGCCTTCCTGAGATGATCCCAATGCTCACGGGCGTAGCGGCGCTTCTCCAAAATGGTTTTTCCCGGCAAAGAGGGAAAGCCTTCGGTGATGATTCGGAGGGGTTCCCCGGCTGCATGGGCATCGAGGGAGGTGATCCGCAGCCACTGATCGGGTGGGGTCCAGGTTTTCATTGCGATCCTTCCTTTCACTCGGTACTCGGTTAGACTGTCCTTTGCTCTCCCGGTCCGTGGGCCCGATCGAATCGGTCGTAGGCAAAGGGCTCGATATCGATATCCGTACGTCCCTTTAGAATGATATCGCTCAGGATTCGACCTGCGGCCGGTCCATGCTGAAATCCGTGTCCGGAAAAACCCAGCGCACCATAGGAACCTTCGATGCTGCCCAAATGTCCGATGATGGGATTCTCGTCCGGGGTGACGGCGTAGAGTCCGCCCCAGCCGCGGAGGATCTCAGCCTCTGCCAAAATCGGAGCCCGGTGCGTGGCCGTCTCGATGAGTTTTTCCAAAAACCAACGGTCCACATGAGTGTGGAAGCTGGAGGGCTCTTCCGGATCTGTCATGCCCATCAAAATCCCCTCGCCTTCTTCTCGGAAGTAAAACAAGGCATCTTGATCGATGATCAGCGGGATGGGACGATCGATTCCGGTGAAACGACGGGTCACATATACCTGGCGACGGTATGGCTTGATGGGAAGCTGCAGGCCGACTGTGGCCGCCACCTCAGCTCCCCAAGCCCCGGCTGCATTGATCACCACCGGGGCGTCCACGCGGCCGACCGCGGTTTGAAGGCCTGCGATGCGGCCTCTCCTGCAGAGGATTTTTTCGACCGGGGTATTTTCCATAATGCGGACACCCTGTTGCCGGGCCGCACGGGCAAACGCCATGGTCACGCTGTAAGGATCGGCATAACCGTCCAATCCACAAAAGGTCCCGCCACAGAGCCCTTTGATCTGAAGAAACGGCCATCGGGATTGGATCTCTCCGGGAGACAGCAGTTCCACGGGAACATCGAGTTGCCGCTGCACCCGGACATTATCTTGAAACGCCTGCCAAGTGGCCGGCTTCTCGGTAAGAAAAAGATATCCGACTTGGTGAAAATCTGTCGGCGCGTCGAACTCGGCCGATAGGTCTGCCAGAAGCTTCAGGGTCAGCTGGGACATGCGGATGTTGGAGGGATGCGAGAATTGTTGACGGATACCGCCTGCGCTGAGTCCGGTGGAAGCCTGGGCCAAGAGATCCTTTTCCATTAGGACGATCTTGAGCGGGGCCTGCAACGCAAGATAATAGGCGGTGCATACGCCAAGAATACCGCCTCCGATTATGGCGCAGTCTGCGGTCTCGAATGCTTCCCTCATGGCGGATCATAATCAGGGATTCTGCTCACGCGTTCTTATAATCGACCAGGGCTGGGCACTGGCCGATGCTATATTTGCCGGGAGGGGGCTCTCGGCCGTTTTGTCCGAGCTATTCTTTCGTCTCTTGCGTGCTTTTTTTGGATTTTTTGGCCTTGGTCTTCTTGGACACTCCGGCCTTGATCACGGTTTGATCCTGCTGTTTCTGACTCAGGGCGGATTTCAAGATATCTCCGAATATCCCGGCCATGGGCTTCTCGGCCGGCTTGGGCTTGTATTCCTCTTCGGATTCTTCGGGCTGCTCCCCGAACTGGAGCGCTTCGTCGTCGACCTCACCCTCGGCTTTGACGGCGAAAAGAGCTTCCAGTTCGGATTCTTCCTGCTCAATCCGCTCTTCGATGATGCGACGTTCTCCCTTGCGGCGTCGAGGGGCCTTTTCCGTCTCGAGCTTTGCTTTGTCTTTGCGTTTTTTCTTTTTCGGTTTCTCTTCCTTGGGAGGTTCCACCGGCTTGGCTGCCGGTGCGTCACTTGGTCTAGGCCTGGGCTTGGCGGCTTCGGCCGCCCGTTTCGGGCGGGGTCGTTTGGGCGGCGCCTTCTCTGCCGCCGGTTCGGGGCGACGCGGCGTCGGGGCGACCTGAACCTTCTCCTGCAGGATGACCTTGGGGGTTTCAATCTCTCCTACAGTTCCGATCGCGGGCAGCCCGTCTTCTTCTCGCGACCCTAAAGCCGCCGCCGGCGCCTCTCGGGCCGCGGCCTTGCGGTCCTCTTCGACATCGGGGACGATCTCGATTTCGATGGGCTCTTTGTAGTAGTAAAGACCTTTCTTCTTCTCGGAACGGATGAATTCATGTGTGCTGAGCAGGGTCTTTTCCACGTCGTCCAGGGTGGTGTGGCGAAGGATATCCACCAGATGGAATGCCCGCTGAAAATGCAGCGACAGGGCTTCGCCCTCCAGTCCGAAGTTCTTGAAAACCAGGATCAGCAGCTGCTGGAGATCGAGATTGGGGCGCTCCGTGTAAAGCGTCTCCAGCTTTTCCAGAGTATCGCTTTCGAGAAAAATGATCTTGTTGGGAAGCGAGGTGGTCTGGAATTCTTTTTCTGCTATCGAGAAGCGGTCCTTCTTGGCGTCGTATGCCAAGAAAGGGACCGAGAGGCCCTTTTTGGATCTCTTCAGTCCGAAGGTGATGGTGTGATCCTCGCCTTTTTCCAGCGTCAAGCTGGCGCCTTGGGTTACAGCGTTCTTTTGGTAGAATTCACCCAAGCCGAGAAATATCCCTCGATTGGGGTAGAAATAGGTCGTGTATTCCTCACCGCTTTCCCCATCCACGAAGCGGTATTCGCGGGCGGAGGACAGTTCCCGCACGGCACCTTTAGGCGCGGTCAAGCCTCCGGAAAGAACCTCTCTCCATGTCAGGTAGATTTTCAAGGGGAACTTGGTGGATTTGGCCGGTGCCGGGGAGGATCCGACGGCGGCGGGGGGCAGCTTTGCCAGGGGCTTTGCCAGAGGGAGATCTTTGAGAAATGATTCAAAAATATCCTTGAGGAACCATTTCCCACCTCCCTCCGGTGAGACAAGGAGGAACTTCTTTTTGTGTTTCTTATCCAGGATGTAGTTCAAGCTGATGCAGTTCAGGACGAAGTCTTCCTGCGTGCTGTCGGCACCCAACCATTCTGTGACCATGTCGCCCACGGTCAAGGATTTGCGGGTCTTGCGGATTCGTTCTTCTATCTTTTGGAATACGCTGTCTTTGATGGAGACCTGTTTGTTCGCGAGCTGATAGGAATCTTGCCAGTGGAAGAAATCTTGGGAACGGGAGAGGGACGCGCCAAGATTCTTTTCCAACTTCCGCAGATCTCGCTCAGTCATAGGTAGTTCTTTCAGCCTCGGGTCCTGATCCTTCTTGAGGACTGCGGGAGCCTCACAGCTTCCTTCCGAGGCGCTGGGCAGCAGGACCTGAGTTTTGTTCTTTTTCATGAAATCGATGTGCTTGCGGAATGTGCCGGCTCCGGTGTAGTCCACCTCCAGCATTTCGCAGTTGAAACTGTCATAGGCGATCTTGTTGACAACCTTGAGCACCACTCCGCCTTTGAAATGATCCATGCCTTTGCTGCTGACTTGGAGCGGCTCATCGTATTCTTTGTAGATCAGATCTCCGACCTGATATTGACAGTTGGGATCATAGACTTTTACCTCCTCGTCCAGTTGACTGGCATTCTTTCGGTATGCCAACTTGGTGGCGAGGTCATGGAGGCTTACGGCGGCAAGTTGTTTGCGCAGCTCTTCCTGCAGGAACTCCAAGTCTTCGGCAGTTACGATTGTGTTTTCGTTGTCTTTATCCATCGTCATACTTATCCACCATCCATAATACCATAATCGCTTTTTGAATATGAAGCATGTTTTCAGCTTGAAGGAACACGGTCGAGCCAAAGGCCTCCAACACCGCCTCCTCGACTTCTTCTCCGCGGCGAAGCGGCTGGCTGTGCATGAACAGGGCGTCGGGGGCGGCCGTCCGCAAAAGCTCTTCCGTGATCTGGTAAGGCCGGAAAAGCTCCCTGAGCTGCGCGGATGAGGATTCCCTTGCCTGCGGAGGCCAGCAAGAGGTATACACCACATCGGCCCCGCGAACCGCTTCGGCGGGATCTAGGGTCAGTTGCAGATCGAAGCCGGTCTCCCGGCCGTCGTCCTCTACTTGCCGGAGGACGGCTTGGGAAGGCGCATGGCCGACCGGAGTCGCAACACGCATTTCCATTCCGGCCTTGGCCGCCGCCGCCAGGAGGCTGTGGCAGATGCCGTTGCCAGCTCCCACATAAGCCAAGCGGAGGCTTCCTAAGTCACGTCGGGTTTCACGGATCGTGAAAATATCCGCCATGGCCGCAACCGGCTGCAGGAGTTCGCTGCCGGCATTTATGATCGGGATGAGGGCTTGACGGGCAAGGCGGGCGACGAAATCCTGGGCGAAGCCCCGGAGGGCGATCGCGTCCACCCAGCGTTCCAGGTTTCTCATCATGTCCGAGGTCTGACCGAGAGTATCTCGACCGTGATCGGCGAGGCAGAGGGAGACGAAGCTTCCTCCCAGTTGACGCAGGCCCAGCTGCAGAGGAATGCGTATCCGGTCGTCTGCATGCGGAAGCACCAAGGCCAGCGTGCGATCCCTCAAATGTCGGCGGTATCGCCCGGGGGTATCTTTTATGTGTCGTGCCGTATCCAGCAGGGCGTGGAATTGGTAAGGAGTCAGACCGTGAAGGGAGAGGAAATCAGGCGGCATCCCTTTTCCTCATCGCCCTGCGACGATCCTGGTCCCGGACCGGTTGATCAAGGCGGCTTTGAGATGGTTGGCGGAGGTGATGATGGCCTCGCGACCGCCGGCGCGGATATATTCGATGGCCGCCAGGATCTTGGGTCCCATGGAACCCGGAGGGAAATGTCCTTCATCGAAGTATCTCTGGGCTTCGTCCGCGGTCATCTGGGCGATGGGAGTCTCTTCTTCGTTACCGTAATGCAGGCTGACTTGGGGTACGTTGGTGAGGTTGACAAACATGTCCGCTTTGACTTCGCGAGCGATCAAGCTGGAAGCGAAATCTTTGTCGATGACCGCTTCGACTCCCTCGAAAAGGCCGCGCCCGTTGATGATCACGGGAATGCCGCCCCCGCCGGCGGCGATCACGATGCGTCCGGCATGCACCAGATCATGCAGCACCTGCTTGGGGACGACATCGATGGGACGGGGGGAAGGGACGACCTGACGGAATCCACGTCCGGCATCTTCGACCATGTTCCATTTCTTTTCGCGCATGAGCATATGAGCGCGGTAGCGGGAATAAAAAGGTCCGATGGGCTTGCTGGGTTGGTCGAATGCGGGATCCTCTCGGTCCACTACCACCTGAGTGACAAGTGTTATAACCTCTTTATCCAAAGAATTCTTACGAAGCTCATTGATGATGGCCTTTTCCAGCATAAATCCCATGCTGCCCTCAGTCATGGCGTCGCATACCTCTAGGCTGAAGGGTGGGATTTTGTTGCTGGCCTCTTCCATCTGGATAAGCAGGTTTCCCACCTGCGGCCCGTTGCCGTGGACAATGATGATGTCGTATCCTTTTTTTACGACATGGATCATGAGGCGGGCAGCTCGAGTTGCGTTGTGACACTGTTCCGACTGCAAGCCGCGCTGGTTGTCGGGCAGAATGGCGTTGCCGCCGAAGGCGATTAGAGCGATTTTCGGTGTCATCAGAAATTCCTGAGGATTTCCTCCAGATCCGGAGAGCCGATTTCTTCCAGAAGGTAGCTCACCCTTAGGATCCGATGATTGGTTTTGATCATTCGGCCCAGGTCGATGGGCGTGCCGCTGACAACCAGGTCGCACTCGATGTGGTTGATGGTCTCCGCCAGTTCGACCATCTGGTCTCCGCCGTAGCCCATAGCCGGCAGGACCCGTTCCAGGTGTGTGTATTGTTCAAAAGTGGCCTTGATGCTGCCCACGGCATAGGGGCGCGGATCAACAATCCGCCCGGCGCCGAATTTCTCGGCCGCCACGATTCCGGCCCCGAATTTCATCCCCCCATGGGTGAGGGTAGGGCCGTCTTCCACAACTAGGACGGTCTTTCCCCTGATCAGGTCACCGTTTTCAACCGAGATGGTCGAATTGGCCTCGATCACGGCGGCCTGCGGATTGAATCGGGCAATGTTGGCCTTGACCTGCGCAACGTTTTCCGGGGAAGCCGTGTCCATCTTGTTTATGATCAATACATCGGCTCGCCGGAAGTTCGTCTCTCCCGGATAATACAGCAATTCATGCCCGGGCCGGTGTGGATCCACCACCACGATCTCGAGGTCGGACACAAAGAAAGGTATGTCATTATTGCCTCCATCCCAGAGAATGATGTCGGCTTCCTGTTCGGCTTGATTGAGGATGGCACCGTAATCCACCCCTGCGTACACGACGATGCCGTTTCTTATATGCGGTTCGTATTCTTCCCTCTCTTCGATGGTGCATTCGTATTTGATCATGTCGTCATAGGTGGCGAGGCGCTGCACGGCCTGCTTGGTTAGATCGCCGTAGGGCATCGGATGCCGGACAACAACCACCTTGCGGCCTTTGGCCTTCAGTATCAGCGCGATTTTGCGGGTGGTCTGGCTCTTTCCGCATCCGGTGCGGACCGCGCATACCGAGATCACGGGACGCCGGCTTTGAATCATTGTCTCGTTGGGGCCGAGGAGGGTGAAGCTGGCCCCTGCTGCCTGCACCTCGGATGCCTTATGCATGACATATTCATGGGGAGTATCGCTGTAGGAGAAGAAGACCTGATCCACATCCTCATCCTGGATCAGCTGGGCCAGGTCATCTTCGGCAAAGATGGGGATACCGTCGGGGTAGGATTCTCCGGCCAGTATTTGAGGATACTTACGGTCATCGATGTCGGGAATTTGGGCGGCGGTAAATGCCTTCACGTCATAATCTCGGTTATTACGGAAAAACACATTGAAATTATGAAAATCACGGCCGGCGGCGCCCATGATGATGACGTTCTTCACCGAGACTTCTCCTTTGCGGCTCTTCATGGCTAAAAAAAATTAAAAGTATAATATACGCGCCTCCAATATGCAAGGCCGTCCGGCCCTCTCCCCCTGGTTCCCACGCCACCTTTTCCCCTCTGCCATCGGGCATGCCGCCACGGGCCAATTCGCTCCGTTTTGCTTCCCACTCCCCCCTCATGAGGTCAGTGCATCCGACTTTTGGTACACCCGGGTAAGAGTCAGGAACCTCGCGCGGAAGATCTTTGGGCCGGGTTCCTTTCTTCACCGCCGGATTTTTCGACCCCCGGCTAGGAATCCGATTCCATTGACACATCCGCTCCCGCGGTATGCCCTGGGGGGTCGGAATCGGAGGAGTGTGATGGGATGGCTTGAGGAGGGAGCAGGGATGGTATACAATGGCCCCGCAATGGGAGCAAAGTGGATGACATGATCGGCATCATGTCCGATTCTCATGATAACCGGGAAGCCATTCGGGAGGCGATCCGGCTGTTCAAGTCGCATGACTGTCAAATGGTCATCCATGCGGGCGATTTTGTCGCCCCATTCGCCGCCGGCGAGCTCGCGGCCCTTCGAGTCTACGTGCGGGCCGTTTTCGGCAATTGCGACGGTGAGAAGGTCGGTTTGGCTAAAACCGTCAATTCTTTCGGCACGATCAAGGAATCCCCTTACTGTTTTAGATATGAAGAGCGCGAATTTTTGCTCACACACACCCAGTTTTCGCTCGACACCCACATCCGCTCGGGCAAATACGATGTCGTCGTATACGGGCATACCCATCGACCGGAGATCCGGCGCACCGGACGCACTCTAATCGTTAACCCCGGAGAAACGGGGGGTTGGGTCACAGGACGGAGATCGATCGCGGTCTTGGACCCGTGCTCCATGAAGGCCGATATCATAGATTGGGATTGACTCTGATCCGCGGCCGGAGGAATTCGATCATGATGGGTGTGGGCCTGGCAGCGCCCTCCCCAGCGTCGCTCGCCTCAAAGACGCAAAAACCCAGCAGGGCCCGCGCACTCCCAAAGCCGCTGGTCCCAACCTTGCAGCGACCGGTCACCACCCGAGGGAGCCTCTATCCGAGTGCTCGGTCGGTCCTTGATTTCAGAGCATCCCGACTTGACTCAAGGTGCATACGCGGGGGTCTCAATTCGCCTGCGGACCATGGTGGGGAGGGGAGGGGCTGGACGAGAACCGAGGGATAACGCCGCAATCACGAGTCCGCCTCTATCACGCCCATCACGGAGATAGGCGTGATTACGGACAGGGATTTCTTGTTGACAGATATGGGTTAAATCATTAATATATATAGGCTTGAAATAATAGGCGCGTAGCTCAGTGGAAGAGTGCTTCCTTGACGCGGAAGAGGTCGAGGGTTCGATCCCCTCCGCGCCTACCAGGTTTGATCGCAGGCATAATGAAAGTGTGCAGGGAGCAGTAAGGCTGAGCCTCTCCTTTTAAACCACATAAATCATGTCGTCTTTCTTTGGAAAAGAGGGGTGGAACCGCCGTTTGCCCAGCACGCAGCAGGCCGAGTCTTGTCTCTGAAAAGACGAAGAACCGGCGATTAAATGTTAGACGAAGACCAATGAATGAACATGTCGACGCCCAGGAAAAGACGGATCAAGATCTGCATATGTTGCGGCACAGCGCGGCACATCTTTTGGCGCATGCGGTAACCGATCTCTATCCCGGAGTGCAGGTGGGTATCGGGCCTGCGGTCGAGAACGGTTTCTACTATGATTTCTTGCGTGACCAGCCCTTCACACCCGAGGACCTGGAAGATATCGAAAAGAGAATGCGTGAGCTTGCCCAGGACGATATTCCCATCGAACGGGTCATGCTTGCAAAGGCCGAAGCCGTTAAATTGTACCGGGAGATGGGCCAGTCGCTCAAGCAGGAACTGGTCGAGGAAAAAGGCGGGGCACAGGTTTCCAATTATCGGCAGGGGGATTTCATCGATTTCTGTTTGGGGCCGCACGTATCCTCCACCGGCCGGATCCGACATTTCAAGGTTCTCTCCGCATCCGGGGCCTATTGGAAAGGAGACGAGTCGAGCTATCGACTCCAGCGTATCTATGGGACCGCCTTCCTCACCGCAAGGGACCTGGATGACTACTTGGCACTGCTGGAGGAGGCCAAGAAGCGGGATCACCGGAAGTTGGGGACCGAACTTGATCTTTTCAGCTTCAACGAAAGCCTGGGAGGAGGATTGATACTCTGGCACCCCAAGGGCGCGGCCGTCCGTAGTGTGATCGAAGATTTCTGGCGGGAGGAGCATTTCAAGGCCGATTATGAGTTGCTTTTCACTCCGCACGTCGCCAAGCTGGATGTGTGGCACACCAGCGGCCATACCGAGTTCTACGATGCGCTCTATCCGACCTTCAAACGGGAGAATCTGGAATACCAGCTCAAGCCCATGAACTGCCCCTTCCACATCATGGTATACAAGACCCGCCAGCGCAGCTACCGCGAGCTGCCGTTGCGCTGGGCGGAACTGGGCACGGTTTACCGTTATGAGCGCAGTGGGGTGCTGCACGGACTCATGCGGGTGCGGGGGTTCACTCAGGATGACGCCCATATCTTCTGCCGGGACGATCAGCTTGAGGAAGAGATCCGGCACACCATAGCCATGGCCGTCCACGTCCTGAGCGCGTACGGATTCACAGAGTACGACGTGTTCTTGTCCACCCGCCCGGATCACTATGCCGGATCCGTGGAGAACTGGGAAAAAGCCACCGAGGCTCTGGATAGAGCCCTCAAGGCCGAGGGCTTGGATTTCCGCATCGATGCGGGTGAAGGCGTTTTTTACGGCCCCAAGATCGATATCAAGATAAAAGATGCGCTGCAGAGGTCGTGGCAGTGCACCACCATCCAGCTGGATTTCAACTTGGCCGAGCGTTTTGATCTGAACTACGTGGGAGAAGACGGCCTGCTTCACCGTCCCTATATGATCCACCGGGCCCTGCTGGGTTCTTTGGAAAGGTTCTTCGGGATCCTGGTTGAGCACTACAACGGGAACTTTCCGCTTTGGCTGGCCCCCGTGCAGGTCGTGCTCATTCCTATCGCCGATAGGCATAATCCCTATGCCGAAGAACTGAGGCATCGCTGTAAAGAACGAGGCCTGAGGACCCAACTGGACATCCGCCGTGAGAAGGTGGGATACAAGATCCGCGACGCCGAAACCCAGAAGATACCCCTCATCTTGATTGTGGGAGATAAAGAAGTGCAGCGGCAGACCTTATCTGTGAGGGTACATACCCAGGGGGATAAAGGGGAGATGGAGGTCAATGAATTCCTTGATAAAGTCACTCGATTGATACACAATAAATCGTTGGCAGTTAATCTTTAAAGGAGGCGAATCATCAGAAGACGAACTTTCTATCCCGGGAAAAGAAGGGAAAAGCCGCACAGGATTAACGAAATGATCAGAGCCCGAGAAGTCAGGATTATCGACGAAGATAAAAAACAGGTGGGGATCCTATCCGTCAACGAGGCGCTTGCCCTGGCTCAAGAAAGAGACTTGGATCTGGTGGAAGTGGCTCCCCAGGCAAATCCCCCCGTTTGTCGGATCATGGACTACGGGAAATTTCTATACGAACAGCACAAGAAGGCGCAGGAGGCGAAAAAGCATCAAAAGAATGTTCAGGTCAAGGAGATCAAATTCCGCCCCAAGATCAGCATCCATGACTATACGTTCAAGATCCGCCACGTGCAGCGCTTCTTAAACGAGGGAAACAAGGTCAAAATTACGGTAATGCTCCGAGGAAGGGAAAAGGCCAAGCCGGAGTTGGCCCACATCATCCTGGATCGGGTTTTTGCCGATGTCGAAGACCTGGGACAACGGGATGGAAACATACGCACTCAGCCCTGGGCTGTTTCAGCTCTATTGATTCCTCTGAAATCAGGAGATAAAGATGCCAAAACTAAAGACGCACAAAGGAGCCCAAAAGAGGTTCAAGCTAACCGGAAAGAAAAAGATAATCTATAGTAAAGCGTTTAAGAATCACATTCTCACGAAAAAATCAGCCAAGCGGAAGAGAAATCTGTCGAAGCCCGGAGAGATCAGTCCTGCCGACCGGAACCGAATCAAGTCCATGCTCCCGTATGGATTTTAGCCTTAGGTCCCGCGGTGGGGAGTATTCGTCCCGCAGCCCCGGGAAGATTTCTCGAACAGCAACACACCACAAGAGGAGACGACAATGCCTAGAGTCAAGCGAGGCAGTAAAAAAAGAAAGCGCAGAGCCAAAATCCTCAAGCTCGCCAAAGGGTATTGGGGTGCGCGCAGCCATAATTACCGGACAGCCAGGGAGGCGGTGGAAAAGGCCCTGCTGTATTCCTATCGCGATCGTAAAACCCGGAAAAGGGATTTCCGCCGATTGTGGATCATCCGCATAAAAGCAGGGGCCGAGAACAACGGCCTTTCTTATAGCCGGTTCATGAGCGGTCTCAAGCGGATGAACGTGGAACTGAACCGCAAAATCCTGGCCGACTTGGCGGTAAATGCGCCGGGCACATTCGGCCAACTGGTGCAGAAGGTCAAACAGGCCGAGAGTTGAGTCCGGAGGGTGCAAGGGGATGGATAGCCTGAGGCAGGCAATACAGGCGTACCGGGGCCAGTTTCTGCAGGCTTCCGGCGAGGTGCGGGATCCCGCATCTTTACAGGAGCTGCGCCACCTTTTTTTAGGTCGGAAAAAGGGCTGTATCACCCGGCTTTTTGAGCTCATGAAGACGCTCGATGCCGCCCAGAAGCCCGAGGCCGGGAAAGAGATCAACGCCTTCAAACAGTTTGTGCAGGGGGAGCTGGACACACTCGAGCGACGGATGAAGCCCACCGCGCGAAAGCGCGTCGAAATCGACCTGACGCTGCCGGGACGAACCCGGTACTGGGGAGCTCCCCATCCCGTGCTCCTCTTTAAAGAAAGAATCGAGCAGATCTTTTCTCGGATGGGCTTCAACATTGAGGACGGTCCCGAACTGGAGACCGATTACTACAACTTCGAGGCTCTCAATTTCCCCCCTCATCATCCGGCCCGTGATGATTGGGATACGCTCTATATCGACGATACACATCTGCTGCGCACCCACACGTCACCGGTTCAGATCCGGGTGATGGAGAAGAAGAAACCCCCTATCCGGATGATCAATCCCGGAAAGGTCTTTCGCAAAGAGACCCCCGATCCGACCCACTTGCCCATGTTCTACCAAGTCGAGGGGCTGGTTGTGGATCACGGCATCACCTTCGCCCATCTCAAGGGCACCCTGGAATATTTTCTTAAGGCGTTGTTCCACGAGAAGCTCAAGATCAGATTCCGGCCGAGCTTCTTTCCCTTTACCGAGCCTTCGGCCGAGGTGGATATCGGCTGCACCGTCTGTTCGGGCGGGGACGTCGAGTGCCGGGTGTGCCGAGGCTCGGGTTGGATGGAAATCTTAGGGGCCGGGATGGTGGATCCCCAGGTCTTCAAAAATGTGAACATCGACCCGGAAAGGTATTCCGGTTTTGCCTTCGGCATGGGGATCGAAAGAACCGCCCTTTTCTCTTATCAAATCCCGGACATGCGGTATTTCTATGAAAACGACTTGAGATTCATCAGACAATTCTCGAAAAAATGAAGATCAGCATCAACTGGCTCAAGGATTACATCGCGCTCGATCTGCCGAATTCCGATGTGATCGAGGCACTAAACTCCATCGGCATATTGGTCGACGACTGGGAAGAGACCGGCGGCGACACCATTCTTGAGCTCGAAACCTATGCCAATCGTCCCGATACGCTGGGGCACGTGGGCGTGGCCCGGGAATTGGGTGCTGCCCTGGGCCTTGAGCAGAAGAAAATCGAGGCTGCGGTCCTTGAGAGCGAGGAGAATATCAGCGATCATTTCAGTGTTCAGATCTGGGATGAGGACCTCTGCCTGCGATACTGCGGAAAAATCGTTGTCGGGATCGAGGTGGGCCCGTCCCCGGAATGGATGCAGGAGCGGATTAAGGCCATGGGCTTGAATCCCGTCAACAATGTGGTGGATGTGACCAACTATGTCCTCTTCGCCACCTCCCAACCGATCCATGCCTTCGATTTGGCTAAGCTTCGGGGCGGCGAGATCATCGTCCGGCGTGCCAAACGGGGGGAAACACTGAGAACGCTGGAGGGGATTGATGTTGCCCTGTCCAATGAGATGCTCGTGATCGCCGACCACAAGCGCCCGGTAGCATTGGCCGGGATTATCGGAGGGGAAGAGTCCGCTGTTACGGAGGACACAGAGGCGGTGTTTATCGAGAGTGCCACCTTCGATCCGGTTTCCGTGCGCCGGACCTGGAAGGAGGTTGGGATCCAGACCGATGCTTCGTATCGATTCGAACGGGGGGCGGACATCGGATTTCCGCTTCAGGCGGCCGAGATGGCGGCTTCACTCCTCACCCAGATGGGAGGCCGGGCCTATCGAGGAATTTTGGATGTCTATCCCAAGGCCCACCGTGCCAAGTCCGTGATCCTGCGGCATCATCGCATCACCGAACTCTTAGGGGTTGAGGTGGAACGAGATTTTGTGGTGCGCACTCTAGCCAAGCTTAAATTCGGAGTCACCTCCCTGCAACCGGGGACCTGGCGCATCAGCGTGCCTTCCTTCCGAGTTGACATCGAGCGCGAAGCAGACCTGATCGAAGAGATCGCCCGTTTCTTCGGCTATGAAAATATCCCCTCCCGGCTGCCGTCCATGGAAACCATTGATCTGAAGTTGGATCACGATCGCATGCAGGAGACCGAGCTGAGGGAGCTGCTGTTTCACCACGGCTTCGACGAGGTCGTAAATTTCAGCTTTTCCGATCCCGCCAAACAGGTGCTGTTCCCGATCAAAAATCAGGCCGTAGCCATTCGCAATCCCATCTCCTCGCGTGCCGCGCACCTGCGCACTACCCTGCTGGATGGGCTGTTGCAAACCATAGCCTGGAACCGCAACCGTGGTTCCCAAGGCGTGCATATCTTTGAGATCGGGAATATCTTCAGCCGCAACGACAGCGATATCCAGGAACAGCACCGCTTGGGGATGGCGACATGGGGGGAACTGGAACCTCTACACTGGCAACGCGATGCCGGCCCCACGGATTTTTTCCAACTCAAGGGCTCATGTGAACGATTGATGCAGCACTTGGGTTATGGACCTGTTGTGTTCCGTAAACAGGATCATCCCGTTTTCGAGGAGGGATATGCCCTCATGCTGCTCTGCAAGGGAGCGGAAGCGGGGGTTCTGGGCAGTGTCAAAAGTTCGATTTTAGAGGATTATGGCATTGAGGAACCGGTTTGGGCACTTGAGATCGATTTGGATACCCTCTTCGACCTGCAAATCCAGGGATTCAAGTTTACTCCGGTGGCGAGATATCCCAGTGTCGCTCGCGATGTTTCGTTCCTGGTGGGCCAAGAGGTCAGCTATCAGGAGATTCAGCAGACAATCAAAACACTCAATCTCCCGCATCTCGAGCGATTCGACCTGTACGACCGGTATACCGGACCATCTGTGCCCCAAGGAAAGGTAAGCCTTTCCATCCGGCTTACTTTCCGCCATTCTCAAAGGACCCTCTTGGCGGAAGAGGTGGATGCCCTCCAGCAAAAGATCATGAAGGCGTTGCAGACGGGCTTTGATTTACATCTAAGACAAGGAGGGAAAAATTGACAAGCGAATTGGAAAGAATTAAAATCCTGGAAGGGAAAATCTCACAAGTTGTTGAGTATATTAGCCGGATCAACACGGAAAATGAAGAGTTGAAGAAGCAGGTCCGAGAACTGAAGGCCGAAAAAAAAGAACTGTCTGATCAGGCCCGCCGGGCCGGAAAGCTCGACGAAAGCCTGAAAACTTTCGAAAAAGAAAGGGAGGTCATAAAAGGCAAGATAGAAACCATAATCACTCAGATTGATCAACTTGAGCTATGATTGATAAGATTATTGAGATCGAAATTTTCGATCAGAAATATAGGATAAGAGTCAAAGGAGAGGAAGACGAACAATACATAAACCATCTGACTTCGTACGTCGATCAGAAGATGAGAGAGGTTGCGGTCAGATCAAAATCCGCGGATGCCGTCAAAGTCGCGGTTTTGGCCGCGCTCAATATTGCCGATGAATTTTTTCTCAATCAAAAGAAATTGGATAAGCTCAACGAAGTCATCGGACACATGGAAAGTGAAATAGAGAGTTTGGAGGCTTACATTATCAAAGATGAGGATACATTTAAGGCGATGGGCAAGGCCGCCGAATGATCACTCCGGCGCTCTTGGCCCGGAACCTATGCGGAGACAGCGGATTGAAACCATAACTTTGCCCCCTTCTGCCGGGGCGCCTCTTCTTTCTCCTCACTTTCATCTCCTTTGACACTCCGTATGGAGGTGGTCAAAGTGAATCTAGTGCTAATTATCACAGGTGCAGTTGCGGCCGTGACATCGATCGGATTGGTGGTGGTGCTGTGGAAACACCGTACCGGCTCACGATTGATCTTGCGGACCAAACAGCAAGCCCAGGAACTGCTCGACAAAGCCAGCGATGAGGCTGATAAGATCAAACGGGAAGCTTCCTTGGAAGCCAAGGAGAAATTCCTGAATCTCAAGGCGGATTTTGAACGCCAGACCCGTGACCGCCGACGCAAATTCAATGACATGGAACGTCGGATGGTGCAGAAGGAAGAGAACCTGGAGCGCAAGTTCCAGAACCTGGACCGCAAAGAGCGCGATCTGGCGCAAAAAGAGCGGCGGATATCGAATCGGGAGCAGGAGCTGTCTGACAAGGCAAAGAGTCTCGATCAGATGAATCTCAAGGCCGTGGAGGAATTGGAACGCATCGCCAACCTTTCACAGGAAGATGCCAAGCGGGAGCTGCAAAAGAAGATCGAAGATGACGCTAAGCTGGAGGCGGTTCAGGTGATCCGGAGGATCGAAGATGAAACCCGGGAGAAAAGCCAGGCCCTGGCTCGGGATATCATCAGCCAGGCCATACAGCGGTCGGCCGCCGAACATGTGGTGGAAACGACGGTATCCGTCGTCGACCTCCCCTCCGATGATATGAAGGGCCGTATCATCGGCCGTGAGGGCCGCAACATCCGGGCTTTGGAGTTGGCCACCGGCGTGGATATCATTGTGGACGATACACCGGAAGCGGTGATTCTTTCCAGCTTTGATCCCATCCGCCGCGAGATGGCCAGGCTGGCGATCGAAAAGTTGGTGACTGATGGACGCATCCATCCCGCCCGCATCGAAGAGGTGGTGGAGACGGTCAAGGAGGAATTGGAGCGGAAAATCAAACAGGAAGGAGAGTCCGCGGTCCTGGAGCTGCGCCTCCAAGACATGCATCCTGAGCTGATCAAGCTTCTGGGGAAATTGAAGTACCGGACCAGCTACGGCCAGAACGTGCTCCAGCATTCCAAGGAAGTGGCCTTTCTCTCCGCCTTGATGGCGCGGGAATTGGATTTAGATGTCAACGTAGCCCTCCGTGCCGGTCTCCTTCACGACATCGGTAAGGCCGTCGACAGGGAAGTGGAAGGGACGCACACCGAGCTGAGCGTCTCGCTGGCTAAGAAATACGGGGAATCCGAGGCGGTTACCCAGGCCATCGCCTCCCATCACCGAGACATCGATTTTCCGTCCATCGAAGCGGTGCTGGTCCAAGCCGCCGACACGCTCTCCGCCGCCCGCCCCGGTGCCAGGAGGGAACTGCTGGAGACCTATATCAAACGGCTGGAAAAGCTGGAGGAAGTGGCCAACTCCTACGAAGGCGTGGCCAAAGCTTTTGCCCTGCAGGCGGGCCGTGAGATCCGCATCATCGTAGAGAGCCAAAAGATCTCCGATGATCAGGCGATCTTGGCCTCCAAAGAGATCGCCCAGAAGATCAAGGATGAACTGGATTATCCCGGACAGATCAAGGTGACGGTGATTCGAGAGATGAGGGCGGTCGAGTATGCCCGCTAAGCTGGGGATTCTGTTCTTGGGGGACGTTATCGGCCGCCCTGGAAGGCGGACCCTGGATCTTCATCTCCCGGATTTGATCGATGAATTCAGCCCCGCGCTCATCATCGCCAACGCCGAGAATGCCGCCGGGGGTATCGGGCTCACCGAGAAGATCGGCCGCGAGCTCCTCTCTCGGGTTGATGTTCTGACCTCAGGCAACCATATCTGGGATAAAAAAGAGGCGCTCGAGTATCTGGAAGAGGAGCCTCGGGTTCTTCGACCGGCGAACTATCCGGAGCCCAATCCCGGTAAAGGGTCCTATATCTGGGAAGGCGGGGAGGGTGAAAAAGTGGCGATCCTGAATCTGCAGGGGCGTGTGTTCATGGAACCCATCGAGTGCCCTTTTCGAGTGGCGGATAAGGAGATCGCTCGACTGCGGTCGGAGACCCCCGCCATCATTGTCGATTTCCATGCCGAGGCCACTTCGGAAAAACAGGCCCTCGGGTGGTATTTGGATGGGAGGGTTTCGGCTGTCATAGGCACCCATACCCATGTGCCCACCGCCGATGAAAGGGTGTTGCCGGCGGGAACCGCCTATATTACGGATGCCGGCATGGTCGGCGGCTATGACTCGGTCATCGGCATCAATCGGGAGCAGGCCTTGCAGAGGTTTTTGACCTCACGGCCGCAAAGATTCGAGCCGTCCAAGTCGGGCCGGGTCCTGCATGCCCTTTTTATTGAGATCGACGTTCAAAGCGGACGCGCCCATTCCATCCGACGGCGGTTCATTTCAGGAGAGGATATTGAGGAGTAGGGCCCAGCCGATCACGGACCGGATCCATACCGTGTCCGAGCTCACCCGATTGATCAAGGCCGAACTGGAGACGGCCTTTCCGCAGCCGCTTTGGGTGGAGGGCGAGGTCTCGAATTTCAGCCGCGCGCATTCCGGACATCTCTATTTCGACCTCAAGGATGATGCCTGCCAGCTGCGTGCCGTGATGTGGCGGTCCTATGCCCAGCGCGTGCCCTTCGAGCCGGAAAACGGACAGCAGGTGATGTGCAAGGGCCTGATCAATCTCTACGAGCGCCGCGGGCAGTACCAGTTCCAGGTGGAGGTGATGGAACCCAAGGGAAAAGGCGCGCTTCAGCTGGCTTTCGAGCAGCTCAAGGAAAAGCTCCAGAAAGAGGGACTCTTCGCGCCGGAGCACAAAAAGGGGCTTCCGGCATTGCCGCAACGGCTGGGCATCGTGACGTCTCCCCGTGGCGCTGCCATCATCGACATCCTGCACACCCTGGAGCGGCGGTTCGCCCGGGTGCACGTGCAGATCTATCCGGTCAAGGTCCAGGGAGAGGGCGCGGCCGAGGAGATCGTGGAGGGCATCAACCATTTTGCCGCCTGCGGGGGCGTCGATGTGATCATCGTGGGACGCGGCGGAGGATCCATGGAAGATCTCTGGGCCTTCAACCAAGAGATCGTGGCGCGCGCCGTCTTTCGCTGTCCCATACCCGTGATCTCCGCGGTGGGGCACGAGGTGGATTTTACCATCACGGATTTCGTCGCCGACTTTCGTGCGTCCACTCCCACCGCGGCCGCCGAGCTGGTGATCGAAAAAGAGGAGGCGCTGCAGGAAAGGATCGCCAATTTCGAACGCCGGCTGATCCAAGGGCTGCGCCTGACTGCGCAGGAGCGCCGGGCGCGGGTCATGGCCCTCACTCGTCATCGGGTGTTTGCGGATCTGTATTCGCGCGTTCTCAACCTGACCCGGTATGTCGATGAACTGGAGCGGAAGGCGGCTGACGCGATCCGCATAGAGAGCCAGCGGCTGTCCCAGGCACGGTCGCGCGCTCGATTGTTGGACGAAAGGATTCGCTCTCTGATGAAGGCGCGGCTCCAGGCCTTGCGAGGTCGATGGGAGAAACTGTCGGCGGAACTGAATACGTTGAGCCCGCTCAATGTCCTCCGAAAAGGATACACCTTATGCTGGGCATCGGATGGGGAAACCTTGCTCCGCAGCGCCGATGACATCTCAGTGGGCGACGGGCTGACGGTCTCTTTCTACCGCGGGGAATTTGCCTGCCGAGTCCATGGGATCGATCGAGACCGGTCCGTAGAACACCGGATCGCCCGCAGCAAATCCCCGATAAAGAGGGGGCAAATCCCTGCGGATAGAGAAGAGGATGAGGAGGGGCCATGAAGGACATGAGTTTTGAGAAGGCTCTGGCGAAACTGGAAACCATCGTGGGAAAGTTGGAATCCGGCGAATTGGCGCTGGACGAGACCCTGACGCTATTTGAGCAGGGGATTCATTTGGCCAAGTATCTGCACGGCGAATTGGGGAAGGCGGAAAAAAGAATCGAGATTCTGCTGAAAGATAAAGACGGAGAGCTTAAAGCCGAACCCTTCCAACTGGCTGAGGAGGAACCGAAAAAAGATGAACCGAGCGACGGAGAATCGGGGGAGAACGAGAGCCTCCCCTTCTGATCTCTGGAGGAGCTGCTACCAAACCACTAACCTGAGAGGAGACGGCGATGTCCAATCTGCTCGACACCATCAACACCCCCCAAGGCCTCAAAGACCTCTCCGTGAGAGATATGACACGGCTGTCGAAAGAGATCCGACGTCTGATTATCAATACGGTATCCCATACCGGAGGGCATCTATCCGCCAACCTGGGGGTGGTGGAGATGACACTGGCTCTGCACTATGTGTTTGATTCCCCCCGGGACAAGATCATCTGGGATGTAGGACACCAGTGCTATACCCACAAGATTTTGACGGGGCGCCGGCAGGATTTCTCCGGCTTGCGCCAGATGGATGGAATCTGCGGATTCCCGGTCCAGGAGGAGAGTGAGCATGATGTCTACAATACCGGCCATGCATCCACCGCACTCTCCGCCGCTTTGGGTATGGTCATCGCCCGGCGCAGAAAACGTCAGGACCATCATATCGTCGCGGTAGTGGGGGACGGAGGTTTGACCGGAGGGATAGCCTGGGAGGCCCTGAATCAGATCGGACATCTCCGCGAGCGGATGATCATCATCTTGAATTACAACGAAATGTCCATCTCTCCCAACGTCGGGGCTTTGTCTCGATATCTAACGTATCTGGTATCCGGCCAGCACTATCTGCGCTTGAAAGACCATGCCAAGACCTTTCTCAAGGCCATTCCCGTGGTAGGATGGCCCCTGATCAAAGCCGGGCGTGGAATCGAGGAGGCCATCAAGAAAACGTTCTTCCCCGGCTTGCTGTTTGAAGAACTGGGCCTCCGTTATATCGGACCGGTACAGGGACACAGCCTCAGGTCCCTGATCGAAGTGTTCGAGGAGGCCAAGAGCTATGACGGCCCGGTCCTCATCCTGTGTGTGACCCAAAAGGGAAGAGGCTATGCGCCTGCACAAGAGAATCCCGCAAAATTCCACAGCGCCTCACCCTTCGAGGTTAAGTCGGGAAACTCGATCGCGCGCGATAAACGAACCACCTTTTCGGCTGTGTTCGGCAAGACCGCCACTGAGCTGGCAGCAGAAGATGAGCGGATCGTGGCCATCACCGCCGCCATGCCCGAAGGTACCGGATTGGGGGCTTTCGCCCGCCGTTATCCGGAGCGGTTCTTTGATGTCGGAATTGCTGAACAGCATGCCGTGGTTTTTTCCACCGGCCTGGCGTTGGGCGGATTCAAGCCGGTGGTGGCGATCTACTCCACCTTCCTGCAGCGGGCGTACGACCAGCTCTATCATGATGTTTGCTTGATGGACATCCCCATCTTGTTCGCGTTGGATCGCTCCGGGATCGTGCCAGATGACGGCCCCACGCACCAGGGCATCAACGACATCGTCTATCTGCGTCATCTCCCCAACATGATCGTGATGGCGCCCAAAGACGAAAACGAGCTGCGCCAAATGCTGAGATCGGGACTCGGCTACGGACACCCGGCCGCCGTACGCTTCCCCAAGGGCAAGGTCTATGGCGTGCCGATGGACTCGACTTGGCAAGAGATCCCGCTGGGCAAAGCCGAGCGCCTGAAACAGGGCAGAGACCTGCTCCTAGCCTACGGCAACATGGTGCACCCGGCTCTGGAGGCGGCGGAACGGCTGGAAAAAGAGGGCATCAGCCTGGCGGTGCTTAACGCCCGCTTCGCCAAACCCCTGGACGAGCAACTCATTCTGCAGTATGCTCGTTCCGGCGGCACCATCATCACCGTCGAGGAAGGGGTCATTGACGGCGGCTTCGGGAGTGCGGTCCGAGAATTTCTGGACCACCGGCAGATTTTCGATGTGCGCTTTTTACGTATCGGGCTGCCGGTGGAGATCTGCCCGCTCGGGAAAGTAGAGCAGATCAAAGCCCTGTACCGGCTCGATGTGCCGGGTTTGGTGGCCCGAATTCAAGAATTTTATGGAGATTCCCGGAAATCCCCGTCGCCTTGAGCGTGCACCGGCGATGCCGCCCGACGGACGAAATGGACGTGGATTAGGCCGTAGTTTTGAGTCCCAGGATCGCCGCGTTTCTACGGCGTCCGTTGCAAAGGGTTAAGGGCCCATGAAGGAGCGAGCCGACAAACTCATGGTTGAGCAAGGCTTGGCAGAGAGCCGCCGTCGCGCCCAAGCCCTCATCATGGCCGGGATGGTGGTAGTCGACGGTCGGCGGATCGAGAAACCGGGGCAACTGCTTCCGACCGAGACCCTGCTGGGCTTGAAGGAAAAAATCCCCTTCGTGTCGAGAGGAGGGACAAAGCTGGCGGCCGCCCTGAAACATTTCGCGGTCGACGTGAGAGATGCCATCGCGGCAGATCTTGGGGCATCCACCGGAGGATTTACGGACTGCCTTTTGCAGATGGGGGCTCGCAAGGTCTATGCGGTGGATGTGGATCCGCGACAGCTGGATTGGCGGCTTCAAAAAGATCCACGGGTCGTGCTTATCAAAAAGAACGCCCGGTATCTGTCCCCCGACGACATCACCGAGCCTGTCGATCTGGTCACCATGGACCTGTCCTTTATCTCGGTCCTTAAGGTCCTACCCGCCCTGAGCCGGGTGGGCGGCCGGGGATGGATTGTCGCCCTCATCAAACCTCAATTCGAGGTTGGACGAGGCCGGGTGGGCAAGAAGGGTATTGTCAGAGATCCGGCTCAGCACCGCAAGGTTATGAAGCAGGTGATCGAGGAAGCCAAGGTCTTGGGATTCGGGGTGGCAGGCGTCACCCGATCTCCGATCTTGGGACAAAAAGGGAATCGGGAATTTTTTATCCTCTGGATTCGGGGCCCGTCGCCCCTGAGTCCGGATGATATTGAGGCCCGGATAAGGGAGGCCGTGGACGATGAGAGCCATTGAACGCGTCGGATTCGTGATAAAACCGCATGCGCCGGATGTGGATTCGGTTTTGCAGCAGCTGGCCGCTTATTTCGGGGATCGCGGCACCGAGTGCCGCTTCGAAACCGCGGCCGCGGAAAAGCTTGGCCTTCAGCCGGGATATCCCCGCGAGTCTATCCCCGCCGATGTAGACCTGGTGGTCGTCCTGGGGGGGGATGGAACTCTGCTCAGCATCGCTCATCTAGCGGCCGAAAATCGGGTTCCGGTGCTAGGGGTCAATATGGGGAGCCTGGGGTTCTTGACCGAGGTTCCTTTAACCGAGATGTTCCTGACCCTGGATGCCTATCTGGGTGGAAGCGACGACATCGTCAGCCCCCGCCAGATGTTGGAAGTGCGGCTCCATGGACAGGTCTTTCATTGCCTCAATGACATCGTGATCCATAAGGGTGCCCTGACCCGCATGATCCAATGCGCCATTTGGATCGATCGCAAACCGGTCTCCATCCCTCGATCCGATGGGCTCATAATATCCACTCCCACGGGATCGACCGCCTATTCTCTGTCTGCAGGAGGTCCCATTATCCAACCCTATATTCCGGCCATCATCATCGCTCCCATCTGTCCGCACACGCTCTCCTTCCGTCCCATGGTGATTTCTTCCGACGCCATGATCAGGGTTCAGGTTTTATCGGAGGGCGAAAAAACCTACCTGACTCTGGACGGCCAGCGGGGCAATCTCATGCAGAAAGACGAGACGGTGGAGATAAGGACCAGCGATCTTAAGCTGAGATTGATCTCATCGCCTCAGCGCAACTATTTCGATCTTCTGCAGGAGAAGCTGGGCTGGGGGAAGAAGTAATCGCCGTGAGGGGCTCGGTCTGCCGCGGTTTGACTTTCTTAAGACCGCGGGATTAAGATAATTTAGAGATGTCATCCCCTTTGCAAGTCATCTACGCCACGCCTGAAGCCGAGCCCTGGGCCAAATCAGGAGAGCTGGCCGATGTGGCCGGTTCGCTTCCCAAAGCGCTGGCTGATCAGGGGGCGAAGGTGTCTGTTTTCCTGCCCTGCTACCGCCGACCTGAGATCGAGTCGTTACCCAAGAAACGGCTGGATATCGAGCTTTCCATCCCGGTGGCGGACAAAAGACTCCGTTGCCGCGTCTATAAAGCCGAGCCCGGGAAATTCGATCTTTATCTGATCGATAATCCGCCCTATTTTTGGCGTGAACACATCTATGGAACCGGACGCGAAGATTACCTGGACAACGATGAGCGGTTTGTGTTTTTCGCACGGGCCGTACTGGAATTTCTAATCCGGGCACAGCGGCCGGTGGATATCGTCCACTGTAACAATTGGCCCACCGCCCTAATACCCGCATTCATGCGCACACATTACAAACGCCTGAAACGATTCCAGCAGGCGGGGAGCCTGCTTTCCCTGCACAATGTCCGATATCAGGGTGATTTTCCGCTCGATTCTCTCACTCTTACCGGCCTGAGTTGGAAGCACTTTGATGCCGACGGCCCCGCATTCAAGGGGAGGTTTAATTTTCTCAAGGCTGGAGTGGCATTCGCCGATGCCCTTCACACGGTAAGCTCCAGCTATCGGAAAGATATCTTGTCTGTGAGATACGGTTTCGGGATGAATGCGGACCTGGCGAGTCGGCGTAAGGATTTATTTACCATCCGAAACGGCATCGACTACGAAACCTGGAATCCGGCTAGTGATGACTACCTGGCCGCCAACTATCGGCCCCCGGATTTTCAGGGCAAAGCCATTTGCCGGCAGGATCTGATCAGGAAATTCGGCCTTCTGGTCGGAGAGAGGACTTGTGTCGCGGGCGTGATATCCTATTTTGCCCGGCACAAGGGGCTTGGAATCCTGGCGGAGGCCCTGGAAGAGTTGTTATCCCTCGACATCGTACTGATCGTGCTGGGTCAAGGAGAAGCCGAATTCGAACGGAGTTTCCGTCAGGCCCAGCGGCGGTGGCCCGGGAGAATGGTCTTACGGATGGGATTCAGTCCGGGAGAGATACATAAACTGCTGGCAGGGGCCGATGTGATTCTGATCCCGTCGTTCCATGAGCCCTGTGGATTGAATCAAATGTACGGATTTCGCTACGGCACCGTTCCGGTGATCAGAGCCGCCGGCGGTTTAAAGGAAACGGTCAAGCCCTATGGCCCCGGACGGCGCGAAGGCGACGGCTTTGTATTCCGCGATTTTTCGGCCGCCGCCTTGATATCCGCCATGCGGCAAGCCGTGCGGGTCTTCAAGCAGCCGCGTTCCTGGAGCCGGATAATGATAGCCGGAACCCGGAGAAATTTCTCATGGGAGAAATCGGCGAAGAAATACATGCGTCTTTATCATGATATACTCGAATACAAAAGAGGAGGGCACGTTGTCTGAAGCCATCTTAAATGTGACCGATGCCGAATTTGATGCCGAGGTTATCCGCTCCGAGCTTCCCGTGCTGGTGGATTTTTGGGCGGTTTGGTGTGGACCCTGCCGCATGGTGGCTCCCTCGGTTGAAAAGATCGCGTCGGAGTATCAGGACAAGCTCAAAGTGGTGAAGTTGAACGTGGATGAAAACCAATCCACCCCGGCCAAATACGGTATCATGAGCATCCCGACGCTGCTTCTTTTCAAAAGCGGCGAGCTTAAAGAGACGTTAATCGGGGCCTTGCCCAAGGACAAGATCGTCGCGGCGATATCCCAACACCTATGAGCGATCTGTGGGATGTTATCATAGTGGGAGCCGGCCCCGCCGGGCTGGCGGCCTCGATTTATACCGGCCGCGCCCGCCTGGAGACCTTGATCTTAGAGAAAGCCCTGCCGGGCGGACAGATCCTGCTCACCGATTGGATCGAGAATTATCCCGGTTTTGCCGAAGGGGTGGGGACTTTCCCCTTGATGGATGCGTTCCGGGCTCAAGCGGAACGGTTCGGGGCCCGAATCGTTGTGGATGAAGTCACGTCCTTGAAGCGCGACCGGGATCTCTGGTTACTCGAGGGGCGGGAAAAGACCTACCGGGCCCGGGCGGTGATCGTCGCCACCGGAGCGACTCACCGGCATCTCGAGGTTCCGGGCGAGGCTGAGCTTACGGGGCGTGGAGTATCCTTCTGTGCCACCTGCGACGGGGCCTTTTTTCGAGACAAGGTGGTGGCGGTGGTGGGTGGTGGGAGTTGGGCCTTGACCGAAGCTTTGTTCTTGACGAAGTTCGGCCGGGTGGTCAAGCTTATCCACCGCCGCCGGGGATTTCGCGCTGAAAAGATACTTCAGGAGCGGGTCCGGGCGCATGAAAAGATAGAATTGGTGCTGGATACGGTGGTGGACCGGGTCAACGGCCGGGACAAGCTGGAGAGCCTGACGCTCCGCAATGTCAAAACCGGAGAAATACACGAAGAACCCCTGGATGGATTGTTCGTTTCGATCGGCATGATCCCCAACACCGGCTTCCTCGGTTCCCTCTTGGAGCTGAATAAGTGGGGCGAGATCGTCGTCGGCAAGAAGATGATCACCTCACAGCCTGGAGTCTATGCCGCGGGGGATGTGACCGATGCCTGCTCCAACCAGGTCGCAATCGCCACCGGCGCCGGGGTGGAAGCAGCCTTGGCCGTGGACGATTATCTCTCCGGCCTCGACTGAAGTCAGGATCAGGCGCAGCCTTGTCAGGGGATGTTTCCCCTCCGTGACTCTCTAGGCAGAATTTTTAGGAGTATCGGAACCTGATCCCGTCAGTCGGTCGACTCTCTTCTTGAGCTGTTTAACCTCCCGCAGCAGATCATAGAGCTGGGGGATCGCCGCCCATGCTTTGCGCCAGATCCGAATATCCAAGTGAGGGGAACCTGAAACCATGCGTCCGGCGGGGATACTCTTGGTGACTCCGGTCTTGGCCGCCACGACCACATTGTCGCCGATCTCCACATGATCCGGAATGCCGGCTTGCCCGGCCAGGATGACGTTTTTTCCCACCTTCGAGCTTCCCGCAATCCCCACTTGGGCCACCACCACGCTGTTTTCTCCGATCTCGACGTTGTGCGCGATTTGAACCAAATTGTCGATCTTGACTCCTTTACGGATGACGGTCGCGCCGAGGGTTCCTCGGTCGACGGTGCTGTTGGCTCCGATTTCGACGTCGTCCTCGAGGATCACCGAACCTTGCTGGGGAATCTTCTTGCGCTCTCCCGTTTCGATCTGTAGATATCCGAACCCATCGGAGCCGATCACGACCCCATTATGTAGGATCACTCGGCGTCCCAGAACAACATCTTCGCGGAGTGAGACATGGGCATGGATCATGCAATCGGATCCGATCTTTACGCGGGGCTGGATGACGACCAGAGGAAAAATCACGGTCCTGTCTCCGATCTCAACCTCGTCACCCACCCAGGAGTAAGCTCCGATGGATACGTCTCGGCCGATGCGTGCGGATGCCGATATCTGGGCGGTCGCGTGGATACCGGGCTTTGGTCGATAAGGGGTGAAAAAATATTCCTGAGCTTGAACAAAGCTGAGCCGCGGCTCGGGTGAACGGAGGACCGGAATGCGGTCGAATTCCTCTCCCGGGAGCAGAATAACGGCCGATGCACCGGTGGTCGCGAGCAGAGGGCGGAATTTTTTTTGTGCCATATAGACCAGATCCCCTGTGCCGGCGGTGCTGAGGTCCGCCACTCCTTTCAGGACCGTCTCTCCGTCGCCTTCGAAGCTACAGCCCAACCTGCGTGCCAGCTCCGCAACGCTGGCTTTCGGTTTCCCCGGCTCAGGCGGAATGTTCATGATAGCGCTCATTCAGGACCGCCGCCAGCTCCGCTCCCCAGAATAGGATGGCGAGCGAGAACGACAGCCACAACAGAAAAAAAATGATAGAGGTCAGGGTGCCTTGGACCAATCGGGAGAGAACCACCCCGATGGCAGAAAAATGGGCGACGTAAAAAGCGAATAGGCGTTTGAAGATCTCCCACAAGAGGGTGCTGGCGACGGCCGCGATCACGGCGGCCTTGGTGAACACTTTGATTTCCGGGATAAATTTGTAGAGGATGAAGAACACCAGGAACGTCAGTGTGAAAGGGATGAGATATTGGAGGAAGAAATTGTTGACCAGGGACATCACCTTGGGATTGATATAGGTGGCGAACAGAGAGCTTTCGTTGATGGCTCGGTGGAGTCCGGTCCAGATAACGGTGATCGAAAGGGAAATCAGCAGCACGACCCCGATCACGAACATGATGAGGTATTCCATCAAGCGGTTGTAGAAAAAGGATTTCTGGTAGTTGGCCTTAAAAATGAAGTTGATGGCATAGATGAGGTTGGAGAACAGAAAACTGGCCGCGATAAAGGAACCGCCCAATCCGAGCCATCCAAGATTGGAGATATCCCTGGAGACCACCTGGACGCGCTGGAAGAACATCGGATCCATCTTGGCGAAGAATTCGTCCGAGAGGATGTTGAGGCTGCGGATGGCGATTTCCGCGCTCCCCAGGATGTTGGTGGTGATGAAGATGAAAAGTCCCACTAGTGGAATGGCGCAGAGCAGAGCAAAATAGGAGACCGTGATGGAAAAATTGAAGCATCTGTCTTCACCGAACCTCTTGAACGTTGTTCTGAGGATGTCGAAGACAGAGTGGAGCATCTAAATATGATTAAATATTGCCCCAGTTCACCATCAGGATGATGATCGAGATCAGCAGGGTGTAGATGACGAGCGTTTCGATCAGAACCAGCCCGAAGATGAGCAGGAAGCGGATATGCGGGGCCGAGGCCGGATTCCGGGAGATGCCTTCACAGGCGCTGCTGATGGACTTCGCTTGGCAAAACGCGCCGGCGGCAGCGGCGAAGGCGATGATGGCGCCACCGATGATCAGGGACCATTTCATGACAGCGGTTCGGTTGTCTGAGATTTCATTCTCCTGTGCGAGCAGCGGGGCGCTCATCACGGCGACGAAAAAGAGAAGCAAAAAGACCGCTTTAAGATGTTTTGACATTGTGTTTCTCCTTACATGGGACATTGTTGTTAGTGTTCTTCCTCATGCGCAACGGCACCCGCGATATAGATGCAGGCTAAAAGTACGAATACGAATGCTTGGATGAGTGAGGTGAAAATGGCGACGGCCATGAACGGCAGCGGCAGGAAAAAGGGGATTATGGAGGCCATGACGACAATCAGCAGCTCCTCTGCGAAGATGTTACCAAAGAGCCGGATGGAGAGGGAGACCACCCGAGAGAAGTGGCTGATAATTTCGATGGGAAGCAAAAGGGGGGCCAGGGCGGGTATGGGGCCGAAAAAATGCTTTAGATAGGAGACCGGGCCCTGCGCCTTGATCCCCTGCCAGTGGTAGTAGAAAAAGACCACCAGGGCGCAGGCGGCGGTCACGGTGAGCTTGCTGGTCGGGGACATGAATCCGGGCACGAGGCCGATCAAATTGCAGAAGAAGATGAACAGGCCGATGGTGGCGATCAACGGAAGGTACTGCCTCCCCTTGTCTCCGATGATCTCCACCAGCTGGCCTTCGAAGGCCTGAATGATGACTTCCAACAGGCTCTGGCGCTTATTGGGCACCGGCCGGACATTTCGCGCGGCCAATCCCAATACCACCATGAGAAGCAGGGCGACGATCAGGCTCATGACCACGTAATCGGGCACGAGATGATCCGGATCTTTCACCTGGATACCCAACGTCCCCAAAAAAGAGGCCAGCGGCCGGCTGAACACACGGTTGAAGAGTTCGACGATGGCTAGGCTGTGCTCTAACTCTTCCATTGCTTCAGTCTCGATAAAGCGGCCGCGGCTTCAACCAAAAACACCGGAATGACCGTTGAGAATCCTATAATAAATGCGTAAATATGAGCTGAAAAAAAGAGAATTATAATAGAAAAGAGGGCGAGAATCAATACAAGCCGTAGGCCGTAGAGCATGACTGTAGTCCTTACGGCTCGGCGCTGGTCGGACTTCAAGAGCTTGGTCACCGAATTCCGGAGCCAAGCGAAACCCAGCGCGGCCGCCATCCCTCCCAGGAGCACGAAGAGGCCTGAGAGGACCTTGAAGAGGATTACGGCCCCCAGGCACAGAACACCGGATATCCCCAGGATCTCCCAGGGAATCCGCCGCAGGATCTTTTCGTCGCTTTCCCAGCCTTCCATTCCCTCCCCCTATGAATCCCACCCACCCATCCGCGTCAACGCGTTTCGTAACTCCATTCCCTCCCCCTATGAATCCCACCCAGCCGTCAGCATGGGGGCTTTTCGGGTGCGGTGCATATCAACATCTTCTCGCTCACCCCGCTCGAGTCTTCGCCCGTTTCCCCCGCAGGGGGCCGGGATATCCCGGAATTCATCCCTTTCCTTGAACCAGGCGGGATATGGGGCCGCAGTGGGGCCGTCTATGAATTCTTTTCATACTTGCGTATGCCTCGGATGAGGTTCAAGAAACCGGATGCGATTCCCAGCAGCAGGAAGATGAGCAGCATCCAGGGCCGGGTGTGCAGGAGTTTGTCCAACATATATCCGAAAAACAATCCGACCGCGATCGATGAGGGCAGCATGAGCCCCAGCGAGCTCATCTCTGCGATCCTGCGCCATTTGGGTGGGGGAGGGAATTCTTCCATATGCCGCCATCATTTTATCATATGGACAGCTCCGGGTCGAATTGATTCTCCAGGGGGGTTGTGCTACAGTTTGCCTGATGTCGAAGATCAGGTGCCTAGGGCTTTGGTTGAGCATCGCGGTGCTTGCCTCGAACTGGCTCTCCGCCCAGCAGGCCCCAGCGGCCGCCGCCTCCGAGATCAACCTGGTCGCCGAACATGAGGAGAGGGTCGGAAACGTTTTTCGAGCCTGGGGGAAGGTTCGAATTCAGTATCGCGAGCTGACCCTGTTCGCCGACTGGATCGAGATCAACACCGAGACCAAGGACGTGGTGGCACGGGGCAGCGTGTCGCTTCACCTCCCTGATGAGGCGATTTATATGGAGGAACTGCAGGGCAACTTGGATTCCACCGAAGGGATCCTCGAAAATGTCTACGGCCAGCTCAAGCCCACCGTAAGCTATGGGGCGGAAAGTGTGGAACGCGACAACCAGGAGCTGTATCACCTGGATAAGGCCTGGCTGACCACCTGCAGCCAGACCACTCCGCGGTGGCGGTTTTCCTGTTCCCGAGCCAACTTCAAAAAGGACCGCTATGTGGAGATGTGGAACGCGGTCTTCCGCATCAAAAATATCCCGGTGTTTTATCTTCCATATTTCCGCTACCCGCTGCATCAGCAGCGGGCCACCGGCTTCTTGATGCCCCAAGCCGGATACAATGGACAGAAAGGATTCACCTTTTCCCAGAGCTTCTTTTGGGCCATGCGCCGTAACATGGACGCCACCTTCAATCTGGATTATTATTCCGCACGCGGGGCGGGGGCGGCGGCCGAGTACCGCTACATCTTTCCCGGCGGTGTGGGAGGGCAGGCCCAGCTGTATTATTTCCGCTTCAACAATCAATCGCTGCAGGATGAGAAAAACGCCTATATCCTGCGGCTCAACCACAGTCAGCCCCTGCCCCTCGATTTTCGCTTGGTGGCCGATATTGATTACCAGAGTTCCTTTGATTTTCTGAGGGAATTCGACAACAACTTCCGCCGGGCGGTGGTGTCCAATCGCAGTTCCCAGATCTACCTCTCGCGGTCCTGGTCCTACTTCAACTGGAATGTGCGGGCCTCCCGGTTCGAGACCTATTACAAATCCCGGGATCGGTCCATCATCCGGCTCAATCTTCCGGAGGCTGGATTCACCGCCTCCAAGATCCGCTTGATTTCACCGCTGTATTTTTCCTTTTCATCGGCATTCAACCGCTGGGAGTATGGTTGGGATGATCAATTTGAAGCAGGAACCCAGCGCAGATCTCAGAGCTTTGCGTTCCGGCCCACGCTGACCCTGCCGTTTACCTCCATTCCCTGGATGACGATGAACACTGCGTTCACCTCCAATCTGAATTACTATTTCCAGAGCTACGCTCCCGGAACCAGTCAGGTCGTGAGCGAGCCCCTCTTCACCCAGAATCACTCGTTAAATGTCGAGTTTATCGGCCCGGTATTCGTGAAGATATTCTATGACGGCGAGGGCCAACCGAAGCTCAAACACATCCTGGAGCCGACCGTGCGTTTCGCCTACGACTCCCTGATCTCCACCTCCGACCGCATCATCACACAGCGCTTTTTCTACCGGAACAATTATCTCTTCTACGGCATGACCAACCACTTCATGGTCAAACAGGAGCGGGGAAGCCGGGATCTGGTGACGCTGATCCTCGGCCAGAGGTATTACTTCGATCCGGAGACCAGCCCCCTGCAGAATTACCAGGTGGAAGGCAAGATCCCCGAATACTCCGATGTGGAGGCGAGTCTGCGCATCTATCCGTCTAACCGCTATTATCTGGATTTTTCCGCCGGCTACAATCCCTACGAGAGCGAATTTTCTCGCCTCCGCCTGGGCCTCAATCTGGGTTCCCCGGCCGAAGACCGGTTCCTGCGCATCAACTGGTATAAGAGCACCGATCCTTTTCGTGAGGTAGTTGCCTTTTCCCGGCATCAAATCAATCTGTACGGAGGATTCAAGATTCCCGGGCTGCCTCTGGAGACCACGGCCGAGCTGGATTACAACATCCTGGAGAAGGAACTCCTCTATTCCGCGCTCGCGATGGTGTATCATTACCAGTGTATTGATTTTAAGGCCGACCTTAGGATATTCTATTTCCGGGATAAACCAGAAGCCCAATTCAGTTTCTCGCTGGAATTGGGAAACATCGGCCGCACCAACGATTTTTTGGGGGGACTTGGATTTTAGCCCTCCGGCGGTGACCGGTGACTGAACAAATACAGATAAGGAGCGAACACACGCTATGAAGGGATTGATCTTGAGCGGCGGCAAAGGGACTCGGCTGAGACCCCTGACTTTTACCCAAGCCAAACAGCTGGTTCCGGTGGCCAATAAACCGGTGCTGTTCTACGGAATCGAGGCCCTGCGTGAAGCCGGCATCGAGGAGATCGGCATCGTGGTGGGCGAGACCAGGGAGGAGATCAAGGCGGCCGTAGGGGACGGGTCCCGCTGGAACGCGCGCATCACCTATATCGAACAGGAGGCGCCTTTAGGCCTGGCCCATGCCGTGAAGATCTCGCGGGATTTTCTGCAGGATGATAACTTTGTCATGTATCTGGGAGACAATATCCTCAAACGCGGGATCAAGTCGCTCACGCAGGAATTCGAAGCGGAAAGGCCCAATTCGCTTATCCTGTTGACGGAGGTCCCCAATCCGCACATGTTCGGCGTGGCGGAGCTCAGAGACGGCCGGGTGGTCAACCTGGTTGAGAAGCCCAAAAATCCACCCAGCAACCTGGCGCTGGTAGGAGTATACATGTTCGATGCCCACATCTTTAAAGCCGTCGATGCCATAAAACCCTCCTGGCGCAACGAGCTGGAGATCACCGATGCCATTCAATATCTGGTTAAGAACGGCTTCGAAGTGCGTTCGCATCTTGTGACCGGCTGGTGGAAAGACACCGGCAAGCTGGAAGACATCCTGGAAGCCAATCGACTCATCCTGGAGGGCCTGGAGGGCCGGATCGAGGGCCAAGTGGACGCGGACTCCCGGACGCACGGACCAGTCGTTTTGGAGGGTGGGACCCGATTGACCAACAGCGTCATACGAGGCCCCGCCATCATCGGCGCCGACACCGAGATCATCGATTCTTATGTCGGGCCCTTCACTTCCATCCAGAGGAACTGCCGAATCCTGCAGACCGAGATCGAACACAGCATCGTGCTCGAAGGAAGCGAGATCAGGGAGGTCGGATCCAGGATCGATGAGAGCTTGATCGGGCGCGAGGTCCGGATCTTCCGGAGCGCACAACGCCCGTCGGTCTATCGGTTTATGGTGGGGGATAAGAGCGAGATCGGAATCAAATAAAGCGAAATCGGGAAAGGAAGGCCGGCATGATCCAAGGAATCAAGACCAAAAAATTGAAAGTCATCCCCGACGAGCGGGGTCGGCTGATGGAGATCTTGCGCCGTGACGACGATCTGTTCGAAAAATTCGGCCAGGTCTACGTCACCACCACCTACCCCGGCGTAGTCAAGGCTTGGCACCTGCACACCGGACAGACCGACAACATCGCCTGTGTGCAGGGGATGATCAAATTGGCGGTGTATGATCCCCGGGAAGACTCGCCCACCCAGGGCGAGGTCCAGCAGTTCTATTTAGGGGTGCACAATCCCATTCTGGTGCAGATCCCGCCTAGTCTCTATCACGGCTGGATGTGCATCAGTCCCGAGGAAGCGCTTATCGTCAACTGCCCCTCTGAGGTGTACAATTATGACCGACCCGACGAAGAGCGTCTCGATCCCCATACCGACGCCATCCCCTATGATTGGAGGCGAAGGGATGGCTGATCGGACGCTGGCGGGAAAGACGGTCCTGGTAACCGGAGGGGCGGGCTTCATCGGGAGCAACCTGATCCATTATCTCTTGAGGTCCTATCCCGACTGCCGTATCATCAACCTCGATAAGCTGACCTATGCCGGTAATCCCGACAATCTGAAATCCGTGGAGCAGGATCCCCGCTATCGCTTCGTGCTGGGTGATATCCGAGATACGGAGACAGTCACACCGCTCTTTGAGCAGGCGGACATGGTGGTCCACCTGGCGGCTGAAACGCATGTGGATCGATCCATCGTTGATGCAGGGGAGTTCGTGCTGACGGATGTCTACGGCACCTTCATCCTGCTGGAGGCCCTGCGCCGGGCGGACATCGAGGTGTTGCTGCATGTGTCGACCGACGAGGTATACGGAAGCCGGGACCAGGGCTTCTTCCGTGAAGGGGATCCCCTTAATCCCTCCTCCCCATATGCCGCCAGCAAGGCCGGAGCCGACCGCCTGGCCTATTCCTATGTCGTGACCTATGGCCTGCCCGTCATAATCATCCGGCCCAGCAACAACTACGGCCCCTTTCAATATCCGGAGAAGTTTATCCCCCTGTTCACCACCAATGCCTTGGAAAACAAAAGACTCCCCCTATATGGAGAGGGCACCAATGTGCGGGATTGGTTGCACGTGGAGGACCACTGCCGGGCTATCGATCTCATCCTCCAGCACGGATCGATCGGCGAGGTCTATAACGTGGGTGCCAATTCCGAAGTCAGGAATATCGAAGTGGCGCAGGGCATCCTGGATATTCTGGGGAAGCCGCAGGAGCTGATTGAGTTCGTCCCGGACCGGCTCGGCCATGACCGGCGCTATGCCCTGGACTGTGCCAAGCTTCACCGCTTGGGTTGGCGGCCGGAGTGGGAGTTCTCGGACGGTCTGCGCTCGACCGTCGCCTGGTATCGAGACAGTGTAGAGTGGTGGCGGAAGATCAAATATCAGAGCGAAGAATTCAAGAGATTTCATGAGGCATACTACAAAGACCGGAAATAATCGGCCGCAGCCCCGTAACTTGGCCTCCCCTGAAGCCGGCAAGGGTGCTGTATCCCGATGGAAGGAGAGCCCATGCGAGTGTTGATTACGGGAATCACCGGCTTCGCCGGAAGTCACCTGGCTGACTACATCTTGGAAACCCATCCCGGGATCGAGGTCCACGGCCTGGTTCGGTGGCGAAGCCGGATGGAGAACATCCGGCACATACGCGGCCGGATCCATTTGCATGAAGCCGATCTGAAGGACATGGTTTCCCTGAAAAAAGCCCTGGATGAGGTCAAGCCGGACCGCATCTTTCATCTGGCCGCCCAGAGTTTCGTTCCCACCTCCTGGAGGTGTCCGGCGGAGACCTTCGCCATCAACAGCATCGGGCAGATCAACCTGTTCGAGGCGATCCTCGCGCTGGACATCCATCCCCGTATTCAGATCGCCGGGTCCAGTGAGGAGTACGGGCTGGTGCATCCGGATGAAGTGCCCATGAAAGAGACCAATCCGTTGCGGCCGCTCAGTCCCTATGCAGTAAGCAAGGTCGCGCAGGATCTCCTGGGATACCAGTATTTCCGCAGCTATGGACTGGATGTGGTGCGGACCCGGGGATTCAACCACACCGGACCCCGGCGCGGGGAGGTCTTCATCTGCTCCGATTTCGCCCGCCAGATCGCCGATATCGAGCAGAAGAGGCGCGCGCCGCTGATCTCGGTCGGGAACTTGGAGGCCAAGCGGGACTTCACCGACGTGCGGGACACCGTGCATGCCTATTGGTTGAGTTTGGAAAAGGGCGAAGCGGGCGAGGTGTATAACATCGGGACCGGCACCGCCTATTCTGGCCGAGAGATCCTGGATATGCTGCTGGCCTTGAGCGAGGCAAAGGTCAGGATCGAGGTGGACCCGCAGCGCCTTCGTCCTTCCGACGTCATGATACTCTTAGCCGACAGCAGCAAATTCCGACGGATCTCCGGCTGGGAGCCTCGGATTCCTCTTCAGCAATCGCTCAAGGACCTGTTGGATTACTGGAGGACACGCCATTGACAAGGAGGCTCTTGGTTACCGGCGCTACCGGATTTGTCGGCCTCCATCTCCTGAAAGCCCTGGACCAGCCCGGCCATCGCATCTTGGGGACGTCATTTCCGCACGACCCGGATGGCCCCGAGTTGCGCTGTGAATGCCGGCTCTGCCGCCTGGACATCCGAAGCCGCGATGCCGTGATGGACCTGGTCGCCGACATTCGACCGGACTGGGTGTTCCACCTGGCGGCGGTGTCCAGTGTCAAGTATTCCTGGAAAAAACGCAGCGAGACCCTGGAAACCAATCTCTTGGGAACGCTGAACGTGTTGGAGGCGATCCGGTCCTTCGCTCCCGATGCCCGGATGCTGTTTGTCAGTTCATCCAATGTTTACCGTGAAGTATCGACGCCGGGGCAGGGGATGAGCGAAACGGATGCCGTCCGGCCAGTCAGTCCCTATGCATTCAGCAAGATCAGCGGCGAGATGCTTTGCGGCCTTTATGCGGATGTGGAAGCCCTGGATGTCGTCATCTCGCGTGCCTTTCCCCATACCGGCCCCGGCCAAAGCCCGGATTTTGTGTGTTCCGATTGGGCCCGCCAGATTGCGCGCATCGAACAGGGGAAACAACCGCCTGTGATGCAGGTCGGAAACCTCGAGGCATTTCGGGATTTCTGCGATGTCCGCGATGTTGTCCGGGCCTACGTGCGGTTGTTGGAGCTGGGTGATTCCAATCAAATCTATAACGTAGCCTCAGGGGCAGCCGTCCAGCTGCGGGAGATATTGGATCGGCTCCTGTCCCTCACCCCGCTGGAAGTTGATGTCCAAATCGATCCCAACAAGCTGCGATCCAGCGATATTGCCCGTCTCTGCGGCGACTTCAGCAAGCTCAACGTGGCCACCGGATGGAAGCCGGCCATCCCGCTGGAACAAACCCTGGCCGACCTTTTGGAGTATTGGAGGGAAAAGCCTTAGGCTGCCGGTGGGCCCTCAGATGTTAAGCTCCAACTGCTTTTTCTGAAGGGATCTTCTTTCGTCCTCGATCGCATCGAGTATGCCCGATGTGATATCTCCGGTGGGATATTTTCCGTCGAAGCAGGCCCCACAGAAAGCGTTAAGCTCACTATTCCCCATATGAACGGCTTTTTTCAAGGATTCCAGGGATTGATAGATGACCTTGTCGGCTCCGATTTTTTTGGCCACTTCTTCTGTGGTGGCATTGGCGGCGATAAATTCCTGGTTGGTTTGCATGTCGATTCCGTACACGCACGGGAAGCGCAGCGGCGGAGAGTAAGACCCGAAGAAGACCCTTTTGGCCCCGCATTCACGCACCATCGCGATGATGGCCCGGGATGTGTTGCCCCGGACGATGCTGTCATCCACCAGCAGGATATTCTTACCCTTGAATTCCGATGCAATGGGATTGAGTTTGTGCCGGACCGAGTCCCGGCGGGACTTCTCGGAAGGCATGATAAAAGTCCGGCCGATGTACCGGTTTTTGACCAGGGCCTCCCGGTACTTGAGGTTTAGAATGCGGGCGATCTCAATGGCCGCATCCCGGGCCGAATCCGGGACCGGGACCACGACATCGATTTTCAGGTCGTGCTTGCGGATCTCTTCGGCCAGCAGCCGTCCCAGCCGGATGCGGCAGTTGTACACATTGACGTTGTCGATGAAGGAGTCGGGGCGGGCGAAATAGACCCATTCGAACAGACAAGGGGAGTGAGGACGCTGGACCAGGCGCCGCGTGTGGAGCCGTCGGTTCTTGTCGATGAACAACACCTGTCCGGGCTTGATGTCTTTGATGTCGGTGAAGTTCATGATATTCAGGCTTACGCTTTCCGATGCTACGGCATATGAGGGGACCAATCCATCCCGCCTCCGTCCATACACCAAGGGCTTGATGCCGAAGGGATCCCGGAAGGCCACCATGCCCTGCTCCGCGATGTAAGCCACCACAGAATAGCTGCCCTTGACTTTACCGAACACGCCCCTGACCGCGGAATAGATGTGTTCGGGTTGGAGGGTAAGGGTGTCCAGTTCGGCCAGTTCTTGGGCGAACACGTTCAGGATTGCCTCGACGTCGTTGTCCGAGTTCAGGATGCGGCGGTACTGCTGGAACAGAGTTTCTTTGAGTTCCCGGTAATTCACCACATTGCCGTTATGGGCCATGATGATTCCGAAGGGGGAATTGACGAAAAAAGGCTGGGCATCATCCCCGCGGCCGCCGCCGATGGTGGGGTATCGGGTGTGGCCGATTCCGATGGGACCGGTGAGCCGCTGAGCATTCCGCTCGTCGAAGATGTCATGGACCAGCCCGTTTCCTTTCTTGGTGTGAAACCTCCCGTCGTAGGTAATGATGCCCGCCGCATCCTGGCCCCGATGTTGGATGGCCAGGATACCCTGGTAAAGATCTTTGAATGCGTCTTTATGAGCTGAGATTCCGATGACTCCGCACATATTCCGTGTCCCTAGAGAAGACCAAACACTACTATTATACTCGATTATAGACCCGGCGGGAACATAAATATCTCTTACGCTGCCGAATGCAAAGCAACTATCCCTCAGGATTTCGGCCGACGGCGGCCTCCATTCCGGAAACGAGGATGCCTTTCGGGACGAAACCTGATCAGCCGGTGAGATGAGGAAGGGCCGAGAGCAATTCCTCCCGGCTTAGGGTGGCGGTTCCGATCTTCCCCACCACAATCCCGGCGGCCGCATTGGCCAGCCAGGCCGCCTCCCGGATGGTGGCGCCGGCGAGGAGCGCCAGGCCCGCAGCCGCTATGACCGTATCCCCCGCCCCGGTGACATCATACACCTCTTTGGCGACGGTAGGGATGTGGAAAACACGGCCTTTTCCGAAGACGGTCATCCCCTTCTCTCCTCGTTTGAGAATCAGATAGCGGGCGTCGATCTGGGCCAGGATCCTAGCCCCGGCCCGTTCCACTTGGGAATCGGTTTCGCAGGCGTGATGCACGATCTGCTCCGCCTCGTGATGGTTGGGCGTAATGAGAGTGACGGGGGAGAACAGGCGGAAATTTTTAACCTTTGGATCGACGAACACCGGAATATTCCTTTCCTGGACCGTGGCCAGGATCTTTTTCATGAGCGCGGGGCTGATCGGCCCCTTGTTGTAATCGGAGACGAGGAGACCATCATAAGTTTTATTGCGCACCAGGGACAGGATATCGCTGCGGATTCCATCGGAGATCGGTTCGATCCTTTCCTGATCCACCCTGACCACCTGCTGGTGATGGGCGATGATGCGGGTCTTGATGGAGGTGGGTCGGTGCGGGTCCGTCAGGATGCCTGGACCGGACGGCGCGTTATGTTTGATCCAGGATCCGGCTTCATCGTCTCCCACCACCCCGACCAGTAGAACTGTGGCCCCCAAGCTCTGCAGGTTGCGGCTCACGTTTCCCGCCCCACCCAAACAAGAGGTCTCTTTTTTGACTGCGACCACAGGGACGGGAGCCTCCGGTGAGATCCGGTCGACATTGCCCCATAGGTAACGGTCCAGCATCACGTCTCCCAGGACCAGGACTGATTTTTCGGTAAAAGCCTGGATGATATCGATCAGATGCGCGTTGTCGATCGGCTTCATGGAAGTTCCTCCTTCAGGAAGATGGGGTTGGAGATGATCCAGGGACTTGCCGCGGGCAGGTAGGTCCTTTCCCTCAGAAAGACCTCGACTCGGTAAGTCCCGGCTCCGGCCGGTGTATAGCTCGCGGATTCACTTTGTGATTCGAGCACCGGCTCGCCGTCGCGGAGCAGGCGCCATTGGCTGGAGAAGGCGTTCGGCATTTGGATATGCAGTTGTGTGGAGGGCGCGTACGTTTCAGATGCTCCCATCGGGATCCGGCCCTGCGGATTGGTAGCCCAGAATCGAAAGCCGTATCCCGGCGCCGCGGCATCCACACAATTGTAGAAACGACCCTTGCGGAGGGCGGTCCAAATCATTTGCCGGGCTGTGTCGAAGTCTTCGGGAAGCTGCCGCGGAAGGAGAACATAGAGACGCAGGAAAGACAGCATCGCCTGGTAATATAAGTGGGCGTCGCAGCTGAAATAGCCGTAAATGCTGTGTTGGCGGCAGAGTTCGTCCCAACGGCGGAGGCCCTGGGTGGGAGGACTCAACAATTTGAGGAGCGGCATCCGGGGCTCGAGCAGCAAAAACGGGAGATGGAGCAGCAGGCTGGGCCAATTTTTGCGCAATTTGGCGTCGGCGGAGATGATCTCGATGCCGCTGTATCCCGCAAAATCGCCCCAGGACCAGCGGACTTTTGAATAGGGATGAGCGATGACCGTGAAGCCGCCGTCCTCTCGAATCTGATGAGCGGCCTCTTCGGCGATCGAGGAATACGCTTGCTGCGGAAAATCGAATCCCAGTGCGACCATGTGTCCGCGGTTGACCGAAAGTTCGGATCCGGCCAACACCAGAACTCCGTCCTGCCATCGGCCTTCGGTGGCGGCTGAGGGATGGGGATTTCCATGGTCGGTGAGGACGATGAAGTCCAGGCCTTGGCGTGCCGCCGTGCGGGCTATGGCCTCCGAGCTCCGGGTTCCATCGGAATGGCGGGAGTGGACATGATAAACACCTACCACCTCAATGCCGCCGGCGGGCTTTACGGCCGATTTAGGACGAAAGCGTGCCCACTGGAATCCCAGCCAAAGCCCGTAGACACCGAGAAGAATACACAGCAGGCGAATGATCTTGCGTCGGCGGGAAAGCGGCATGTTATTCTTCGGCGCGGGCCTGCAAGCTCCGTTCAAGGCCGAAAGGCAGCGTGATCAGTCCCAGGAAAAGGGTCACGACCTCCGAGTCTCCCCAGTTGTATTCAAAGAAGCCGGCGGCGAAGAGGCCGGCGAGTGCGGACAGGGCGGCCGCTGCGTACACAAAAAGCAGCGGATCCTGCTTCTCTCTCGCCATGCGAAGCAGTGCAAGGAAAACCCAGGTCATGAATCCCAACCAAACCAGGAGCGTGGGGATCCCTCTTTCGGCCGCGATTTGGAGGATATTGTTGTGGAGGTGGACATTGTTGCGCGCCACCTCGGAAAGGCCGTATCGGGGCTGTTGGAAGATCACATGCACCGTGTTGGGACCGGTTCCCAACAGCGGATAGTCCTTGATGATCTTGAAACCGGCTTGGAGATACTCAATCCGCTGGGCGTTGGAGTAGCTTTGCGGGTCGAAAATACTGAGGGCCCGCCGCTTGACGGGCTGCGGGCTGGCCAAAAAAAACAGCGCGGCCGCTACGGGAATCAGCACCAGAGCTTTGGGCTTGAAGAGCCCCAGCAGCACTGCAATCACCACGAAGACGCCTACCCAGGCGTTGCGGGTGAGAGTCATGACCAGGGCCACCGATGCCAGCAAAAATCCTCCTCCCCAGATCCAGCGACTCTTTTCCCGGGTGAAAAGTGATTGGCTGAGTGCAACGGCGCTGAACAAGAGCAGGAGCCCGGCTTGGGTCATGTAATGATCCATGAAGCCTGAGATCCGTTCTCCCGGTGCGGCTTTCCATAAGAAATAGGCCAGGGAAAATAGGATGCTCAGCAGGGCCGAAGCCAGAAAGGCCCAGCCTATCCGCTTCAGATCTTCCGCCCGTGTGATCCCGACATAAACTATGGGTATGACCAAGAAAATCAGCAGTTCCCGACTGTCTTTGAAGCTGACAGCGGGATTATCGGAAAAGGCCGATGCCAGTAAGCTGAGGGCGGCGTAGCCTATAAGGGCCCAAAAAAATGGGGGAAACGCCGGGATCTTCCGGTGCCGGATATGATGGACCGCCCAAATCACAAGCGCGGCTCCGAGCACAATCTGGCTGGCGCTGATGGATGGAAAGGAGGCGAGAAAATATAATGCGATAAAAAAAGGAAGCGTCTTTTCCATGCGCATGGGGGTCTCCAGCCGTTTTAATCGAGGGGATGATATACCAGCTTTGAAAAAACTGCAAATGCTCCCATTCTGACTTTATATGGCAGATCCGGGGCGATTGTCAGGGAAGGGTGTGAATGCCGAGAGATGCTTGGGATAGACTAAGGTGGAAGGAGCGGGTCGGCCTACAGCTTGGCGGGACGCTCATGACCGGGTGGGCGTATTGAAGGAGGCGGGCAGGCGGGCGGTGTGGAGGACGGCCTTAAAGACCTCCTCTGGAGATATGGTCAGCAGGCAGCGGAAGTCCTTGAACGTGCACTTCCGCTGACGGCAGGGACGGCACGCAAAGGGTTTTTCCAGCCGCATTGCCTCGGCGCGCCAAGGGGCGAAGTGGGCGGGCAGGGTGGGACCGAAATAGGCGACGATGGGGGTATCGGTCGTGGCGGCGATGTGCATGGGGCCGCTGTCGGGACCCAGGAACACCGCGGCCCGGGAGATAATCTCTCTGACCTCCCGCAGGTTGAGTCTTCCCACGCAAGAGAAAACAGACGTTTCGGGGGCCGGCAGCAGGGCTTGGGCTCTGACGCTATCCTCCGGCCCGCCGATCAGGATCGTAACTGTTTCCGGGACATTTCGCAGCTTGGAGATGAGGCAGCGCAGGTTATCCAAGCCCCAATCTCGGAACCGATTTCCCGCCCCGATGTGCAGGACGATAATCCGTCGTTCGCCCCAATCGTTCTGCCTGAAAAGGGACTCGATTCGAGCGCCTTCCTCCGGACTCGCCGGCGGCATCCAGACTGCCGGGATTTCCCCCATCTCCACGCCGGCGGCTCGGGCCAAGCTGAAATGGTTTTCCACCGAATGCACAGGACCGGTATCGAGTGTTCTGGGGAGGGTGATATGGTAGAAGACGTGTTTGTATTTCAACCGGTGTCCGATTTTGATCCGCGCGCGGGAGAAGATCGAAACCCACAATGCGCGGGGACCGCCATGGAAGTCGATGAGAAGATCGTATCGCTTGTCCCGGATGGGCTTCAGCCGCCGGCGGAACTCCGCCACCGGCAGGCGGCGGGGGAAGACGATCACCTCATCCAGGTCCGGATTTTGCTCCACCAACTCCCGGTACGGCTCTTCCACCAAATAGGCGATCTCGGCATCAGGGAAGCGCTCCCTCAAGGCCCGGACAGAGGGAGTCGTCATAACCACGTCGCCGATACGACGCAGCCTGATCAGAAGGATCTTTTCGATCGAGGCAGGGTCAATCCTGGACCGCGCGTTGAGGATCAATGGTCGCCTCATCAGGAATCATCACGGGAATGTCATCCTTGATGGGATAGACCCGGTGGCAATGCCCACATTTCAAACCGTTCCCATCGGCGGTCAATTTGATCTCGGTCTTGCAGACGGGGCATGCCATAATCTCCAACAGCTCTTTGTCGATCATCCTTGTTTCTTCCTCTTTTAGCATATCTTAACCTACGGCGGAGAGGCCGTCAATCCAGCGGGCTCCGGGTTTGACACTCCCCCGGGGTGATGCTATCGTAGCTGACATGATGCGGAATAGAGGCTCCTCCCGCCGGGATCCACAAGAATGGGGAGAGGAGCTCTCGCCGCCTGGATATCAGGGCCGCATCCATCCCCGCTACAACCATGCCGACCTGCGTGCTTCGCTGGCCTATGGGATCCAACTCCTGGAACGGTCGGAGGTGCGTTTCCTGGAGAGCTCGCGCAACAGAATCGGCGTTTTATCCTTACCCGGTCCGGGAGGGCGTCCGGTCGAGTGTGTCGTGAAAGAGTTTCGGCCCCGGGGAATCGATAGACTCAAAAGCGCTGTCGTGCCTTCCAAGGCCTTAAAGGCTTGGCGGGGAAGCTTGATTCTGCAGCAGGCGGGAGTGACGACTCCCCTTCCCGTTGCCTTCCTGGAAAGCCGGCCCGGACCCTTCCTGGACCATGCCCTATTTGTGGCACTGGCCGTCAGCGGAGCGCGAGAAATCAGGGAGCCCCTGCGATCCCTGGAGGGAAAGGCCCTGGAAGACTTGGTCAATTCTTTGGCTGAATTTGTCAGGAAATGCCATCGGAGAGGCGTGTGGCATCGGGATTTATCCGACGGAAACATATTGATCGGGGGAGGATCCTCATCTTCGTCCGACATGATTCTCTTGGATACCAACCGGATCAGGCGCAAAAACCGGATCGGCCCCTTGCGAGCGGTCAAGAACCTAATCCGCCTCGGCGTTCCTCCCCGTTATCAGAAGAGGTTTTTAGAGGCCTATCTGGCGCCTGGTCTTTGGTCCCCGCGGCTATGGTTCTGGTATAGGTTCCATAAGGCGGTGTTTTCCCATTACACCGAGTTAAAGGCCAGACTTCATATTCGGGACCTGGTCCACAAATTGAAGATTCAGTGATGCGGTGACATGAAAGAGACCTTCAGCTGGAATCCCTATGCCGATCAGCCCCATAACGTCGGGTCACGCGGTCGGCGTTTTCTGCGCCACCTGGCCCATGCCCCCAGCTATCTGGGGATTTCCTGGTCCAACCTTAAGAAGGTCGTCCCGGTGATCATGCAGTACCGGTTTCATCGCGCCATGACGGGACGCTTTCCCGCCCGGATCGAAAATCCCTTCGCAGTCGCGGTTTCTCCGGTACCAGGCCGGGAGCCGGAGATCTTGGCCCTGCTCCAGGAGTTGGACATCTCACGAAGCCTATTGCGGATACCTTCCTGGGAGAGTGACCGCCTGGAAATGTATGAGCGCTTTTTTTCTGGCCTGAAAAAGCGCGGCATCGAAGTGCTGATCTCGCTCCTACAGTGCCGGGAGGATGTTCTCGATCCCGCCCGTTGGATCCGGTTCGTGCGCGAAGTCTTTTCCCGATTTCATGGCGAAGACACGTTTTTTGAGGTGGGGCATGCTTGGAACCGGACTAAATGGGGAGTTTGGGACCACCGCGAATATGTGCGGCTGGCCCGGCAGGCGGCGGCCGCGGCCGAGGAATACGGAGCCTTGATCGTCGGCCCCGCGGTGATCGATTTCGAGTTTCACCTCTATCCCCCGGTCCTGGAGAGGATTTCATTCGATGTCGTCAGTTCGCTGCTGTACGTGGATCGGTCGGGACCACCGGAGGGGAAGCAGTTCGGCTGGGACATGCTGAGGAAGCTGGCCCTGCTGCGGGCCGTGGTGGACAAATGCTCCCGCAAGGGACAGGAACTGTGGATTACGGAATTCAACTGGCCGCTCAAGGATACCGGCAAGTATTCCCCGGCTGCCGGACGGCCGAATGTCAGCGAGGAGGAGCAGGCCGACTATCTGGTCCGCTACCATCTTCTGGCTTTGAGCTGCGGCTGGGTGGATCGAATCTACTGGTGGCAGCTGGTAGCTCCGGGATATGGTTTGGTCGACAGCCGCTCCGTGGGGTGGCGAAGACGCCCTGCTTTTCGAGCCCTGCAGACACTGAAACGGTTCTGCGGGAACAGCGTCTATCAAGGAAGGTATTTGGTGCACCCCACCGCCCATATCCTCTCCTTTTGTCGCGGGCGTGAGGTGTTCGCGGCGGGATGGACCGAGGGCGAGCCGATCCGTTATCGCTTCCCCCTGCCGGTGAAGCGTGTAGTCGGGCGCGATGGCGAGGACCTGACGATAAAAGGGGCGGATGTGACGCTGGACGGCCACCCGAAGTATGTATTTTTGGAGGGGGCGGAGGCCCAGCCGTGAATCCATCGATCTTGCATGGACACATAGTGTTGAGGAGGCTTCCGGCATGAATGACGCCTTTGATCCCGGCGGCGTGGAGAGCTATGCACGAACCAGATACCGAAAGGCTGATCAAAGATTCGTGCACCGTCGGGAGCGACGCATCCTGCAACGCATCCTGTGTCGAATGGAGGGCCGGGGCTTAGTCCTGGATGTCCCATGCGGTTATGGCCGATTCTCCGGGCTTCTGCTGGAGCAGGGATTCCGGGTGGTGGGATGCGACCTCTCCCACTCCATGGTGACGAAAACCCTGACCCTCAATCCTCCCGGAGAAGTTAGGCTTCGGGGGGTGGTGGGGGATGCGGTCAGAGGACTTCCCTTTCAGGGTGCTTCTTTTTTGGGAGTCATATGTGTCCGGCTGTTTCATCATCTGCATGACACAGGGGATTGGGAGGCGGCCTTACGGGAACTGGCTCGGCTGTCTCGGGACTTTGTCATCGTCTCCTACTATCGTCGCAATGCGTTGCATGCCGCCCAGCGCCGTATCCGGCGGTGGCTGAAACCGTCCCAGGCGTTCATCCGGATGGTATCCCGAGCTAAATTTTTAGAAAGCGTGGATAATGCCGGTATGGAGGTGGTGTGCGAAACTCCCCTGCTTATGGGGCTTCACGCCCAGCGTTTTGTCCTGTTACGAGGAGTCAGAACCGGAAGATGAAACCCACTCGGAGGACAAGCCCTGAAAAATCCAGCGTAGCGGGGAGCGGATCGGACACGCCCGCTTCCGATGGTTTCCTTTCCCGGATAAAGACGAGTGGATAGGAATTGGTCTCCGTGACGTGTCCTTGATAGATATACAGCGTTCCGTCCTCCTGTGATGCCGACCCCTCGGAATCCCGATAATAGTTGGTTCCGGCAAAATCTTCGAGTTTTGCCAGATGACCTGTGGCTTCGGCGAAGAATGCGAATCGAGAGTCGATCTCCATTTCAAAGCCCCCGCCGGCCGTAAATCCCAGTCCTTGGGAATTTGCCTCGCCCTGCCATTCTTCCCAGAATTCATTCTGTTCGAACCGGTAAAAATAACTGCAGCGGGCAAAATAGTACTCCACGCCGCCCTTAAGGTAGATTTGGGGAATGACGAAATAGGAGATGCCGAGACGGATAGGAAAAGCACGGATCCCGGGCCTGGTGGTGTAGGTACTGGATTCTTCATCTTCCGCAAAAAATACCCCGCTGTCGCGGCTGCCCTTGAAGTAGTCCATTCCGAGGCTCACCAGAATCCGAGGCCACAACTCAGCCCGGATCTCTCCCCCAAAGATGTAAGTCAGGTGCAGGGATTTGATATTCGTATCCGCCTGGCTCTCCAGCTCATCCTGGTAAAAATCGGCCAGTCCCTGAGCCCCGCTGTTAAGGTCTCCCACCGCCCGGTGTGAGAGGCCGGCCGTCAAAGCGAATCGGAAAGGCGGTCTTCTCTCCGGCGGTGGGGCGGGCGATTCGGAGGCCTCCGGCTCGGTCTTGGGCTTTGTCTTGGGAATGGGGGGAGGCGGGGCTTTTTTCACCGGAGGGGGCTTGGCCGGCTGCGCGGCCTCCCCTTCTTTCTGGGCGGGCTCAGGCTGCGCCTTTGCCGGCGGTGTGCTCGGTTTGGGTTGCGTGACCAGGATAACCAGGCTCTCGTGGACAAATCCGACAACTTCCTGACCACGATCGGTCATAATCTTCACGCGGTACCAGTCCCCCTCTTTTCGGTCGGCATCCAGGAAGCTTCCCTGGGGGGCCAGGTGGAGGATGGTGCTGCCGATGTCGGGGGCTTGGCGGATATTGGCCTGTTCGGTAACGACTTTGAGCCGGATCGGCGATTCCTGGGCTGCGGAGGTCAAGGGGCTTGCCACAACCAACAACACCATGAGCAGGATCTTTCCCTTCATTTTGAATCCAAGCAGTGAATCTCAAAGAATACGTGTGCAGATCAGCCTTTCCCATCATATCAAATGATCCCTGGGATCACAAGACATCGGCACAAATCTGGGCCCTCAGGATTTGGCAAAACTGCGCTCTTATTCACCCGGCATATCCGGTCTTTGGTTCTCTTCGCGCGACTAAAGTGAGCGAGAATGATTGTTTCCTGCGTCTTATGCAAGCGTAAAGGTACGGATCCGTCTCTCAAGACGGCTTTGCCGATTTGATTAAAAAGTGCTAGAATAATTAAACACCTATATACAATCGAGTGTTATTGAGGAGCTAGCCATGATGCGAGATAGATGTCGGTTGTGGTCCGCGGTCCCGGTGCTGATTCTTGGGGCGGCGGCGATGATCGCGAGTGCCAGCCCCTTGCTGGCGCAGCAGAAACCCGTGATGAAGTTCAAGGAAGACGCTTGGAACTTCGGTAATACCAAGCAGGGCAAGGTCCTGACCCATGTTTTTCGTTTTGAGAATGCCGGAGATGTGCCTTTGGTCATCCATAATGTACGGACGTCATGCGGGTGTGCGGCGGCATTGATCTCCCAGCGCGAGGTCCAGCCGGGAAAGGCGGGAGAGATCAAGGTGACCTTCAATACCCGGGGATATGAAGGGAGCCAGACCAAATACATCTATGTGGACAGCAACGACCCCTCCGAACCTAAAAAACAGTTGACCGTGAAAGCGTCGATTGATGTGCCGCCCCGTCCTCGAATCGAGCTCGATCGGTATACCATCGACCTGGGACTGCTGCTGGAATCGGAGGAGATCGAAACCCAGGCCAAGGTCGGCAATCCCGGAGAGCAGGAACTGACCGTGGAATTTTCGCATAAAGATGCGGTGTTCACCCTTGGTAACAGGCAGATGCCCTCCCCGCTGCGCATCCCGGCGGGTCAGGACGTGACGGTGACCATGAAGATCACCCCCCGTCGCAACCTGGGCCTGATCCGCGAGTATGTTCTACTGAGAACCAATGATCCCATGCGGCCCAATTTGTCGCTCTATGTCAGCGGCTATATCGTCACCACGGAACAGCTGCAGGATCTTTTCGATCGTTACAGGGACAAACTCAAGGACACCCCTCTGAAATAGGAGACCGGAGAATACTCTCACGCGAAGGATGATCACAGCGTATCCGAACGTCCGATGATATTATTCGCCAATTTCCTGGGGGCCGTGGCAAAAGTGCTGCATTTCGTCCTGATGCTCTATATCTGGATCCTGCTCTTTCGAGTGATCCTCAGTTGGGTTCACATCCCGACGCTCTATCAAATCAGGATCATTCTCTATCATCTGACCGAACCGGTCCTGAGTCCGATCCGCCGCTTTGTTCCTCCTTATCGCTTCGGCGGCCTGGACATAAGTCCCATCATCGCGTTCCTGATCATCATATTTGTGGATTCTTTTCTGGTGTCTTCTCTGGCTCAATATGCCCAAAAGCTGTTGAGTCCTGCTACTCGATTTTTCTGACGACACCAGCCATGGGGCCTCTCAGAAACGAACAGGAGCCGGAGGTCATTCAAGTCAAAGTCCAGACCCGGGCACGAAAGCCGGGAGTGGAGCAGCTCGGCCCTGCAGCCTTCCGCGTGAAGGTCACGGTGCCGCCCGTCAAAGGAGAGGCCAACCGTGAGGCCTGCAGGCTTTTGGCCGTCCATTTCGGAGTCCCATGCTCATCCATCCGCATCGTGAAAGGTTGGACTTCGTCGCATAAGCTGATCGCCGTCACTCATCCTCGATCCTGAAACCCAAAGTGATCCGATCCGAAGGCTCGACCCGGAGGTGGATTTTTAATCAATCCGACGGATCGGGTGCAGAAGGGGGATGGCCTCCCACCATTTGCATCGAGCCGATAGGGAGGGTGGGATAAGACCGGGACGGATGACCTGAGGCGGAATGGTAGGGTGGGGCATTAAGTTAAGGCGTGGGACGGGAAGGCTTTGATTTTGGTGAGGGGCTGGGATATAGTATGCAACGAGGGAGGCGCTCACAGCCATGGAAGTGTACAACCTGGTGAGCCTGTTGGGGATCTTCGTCTTGGCCGGATTCGCATGGCTGTGTTCGTCGAATCGGCGAATCGTAAACTGGCGGGTGGTTTTCTGGGGAGTCGCCATCCAGTTGTGTTTTGCCCTCTTCATATTCATGATTCCGGCCGGCACCAAATTTTTTCTGCTGGTCAACGAATTGGTGGTCAAGGTGCTGGACAGCGCCACCGCGGGCACCAATTTCATTTTCGGCCGATTGGCGCTGCCTCCGGGAACCGTCAACCAGAGCGGGGAGACCTCCCTGGGATATTTCTTGGCCTTTCAGGGACTGCCGACCATCATATTTTTCGCGGCCCTCGTGGGGGGGCTGTATTATTTACGGATCATGCCCCTGCTTATCCGGGGATTCGCCTTCGTGTTCAGCAGGCTCATGCGAATCAGCGGGGCTGAATCGCTGAGCGCATCCAGCAACATTTTCGTGGGGATCGAATCCGCGTTGGTGGTGCGGCCTCATCTCAAGGACATGACTCGCTCTGAGCTCACCACCATATTGGCCGCCGGGATGGGAACCATCGCCTCGACGGTGTTGGCGCTGTATGTGCTCTATCTGCAGAATCTCTTGCCCACCATCGCCGGCCATTTAGTATCCGCATCCTTTCTCTCTGCTCCCGCCGCGGTGGTGATGTCCAAGCTGCTGGTTCCGGAGACGGAAATCCCCAAGACACTGGGCATCAGCGTTAAGCCTCATTACCAACGCGAGGACAATATCATCATGGCGGTCATCAACGGGGCCCACAGCGGCCTCCGTTTGCTGGGAGGCATTGTGGCCCTGCTGATCGCCTTCCTGGGAATCATGGCGTTGATCGACTTGGTATTGGGCGGCGTGGGCGGAATCCTCAACCAGTGGTTCGGACTGAGCGTCGAGTGGTCGCTGGCCTCTCTCCTGGGCTATATCTTCTACCCGTTTGCGTTGGTGCTGGGCATTCCACCCGCGGATGCCTGGGAGGTCGCACGGCTGTTGGCGCAGCGTCCTATTCGCACGGAGCTGACGGCCTATCAGGAGCTGGCCGCCCTTTTGGACGCCGGAAAATTGATACATCCGCGCTCCGCCATCATAGCCTCTTATGCGCTGTGCGGCTTTGCCCATATCGCCTCGCTGGCTATTTTTGTGGGCGGGATTGGGGTTTTGGCCCCCAGCCGTGTCAAGGATCTCTCGCGATTGGGCTTTAGAGCCCTGGTGGCCGCTACCCTCGCCTGCTTGATGACGGGAGCTGTGGCCGGTGTTTTTTATTCTTCCGGATCGATTCTGCTCGGTCGTTGAAAAACCATTGCCTTTTCCGTTTATCCTGATACAATAACCATACCTTCAGCCCAAGGACTTAAACATGAGGAGAATGATATGGCGGATTTCTTGAAGAAGATCCTCTGGCCTACGGATTTTTCCGATGAGGCTCAGGATGCTCTTTCCCACGCCGAGTTTTTGGCGGACAGGTTCAAGGCCGAGCTGTTGGCTCTGCATGTGGTGCCGGATTTTCCGGCCTCTCTATACAACACGGCCGTTTCGGTCCAGGGCGAGCTCGTACGCCGGATCGACGTTATCAAGCAGGACGCCCAACAGCGGTTGGAACGCCTGAAGGCCGCGCGCGAATCGTCGTTTTCGCCCATCGTCCGGGAAGGAAATCCGGCCAAGGAAATCGTCCGGGCGGCGGAGGAGGAAAACGCCGATCTCATCGTCATGGGGAAGAAGGGTCTGTCGGCCTTGGAAAAGCTTTTTATCGGGAGTGTGGCCAATCAGGTGTTGCGCAGTGCCAAAGTGCCCCTGATGCTGACAAAAAAGAAAAGCCGGAAAATCAAATTCGGCAAGATTCTGGTACCCACGGATTTTTCCGAGTTCGAAGAGGTCGAGCGCGATTACGCCTGGAGGCTGGCCCAAGGTTTTAACGCAGAGCTGGTTCTGCTTCATGCTCTTGAGTTGCACGACCATGAATTTTCGCCGCGTGTGCTGGATGAGATGATGGACGCTGTAACCCAGAAGCTTGCCGCGCGGACAAAACGGAAGATGGAGGACATACAGGTCACCGAAGACGTCACCCGCGCACTTAACGCCGCCTTGGGGATCGTGGATTATGCCGAGATGAACAAGTGTGACCTGATCGTCATCTCGACCTGCGGACCCGGAGCGGTGGAGCGCTTTTTCCTGGGAAGCACAACGGAAAAGGTGATCTCTTACAGCTCCGTTCCGGTATTCGCCCTTCCTTCCCATTACTGCAAGTTGTGATGGCGAGGGGTAGCCTGCAGTACTGGGTCGCACTCAATTTGGTCTTCCACGAGCGGCTGGGGTCACTGGAGAAGATCGTCCGTTCTTTTGATTCGATCCAGGATGCCTTCAACGTCACTGTGCGCGATCTGGAGGCGCTCGGAGTGGGGCCGGAGCCGGCTCGGGAATTGTCATCGCCTCGGACACTGGATCGCGCAGACAAGGAACTTGACCGCCTGACAGCCCGAGGCTTCCATGTCATAACCCGGGACAACGACGACTATCCGGAACGGTTGCGGGAGATATACGACCCGCCCGTCGTCCTCTATTGTATCGGAAAGACGCGGCTTCTTCATGATCCGGCGTTGGCGGTGGTTGGTGCGCGGCGGCCGACTCCCTATGGTAGAGCCGTGGCCGAAAAAATGGCGGAGGATCTGGCGGCTCGTGGATTGCTGGTGATCAGCGGATTGGCTGCCGGCATCGATTCGGCGGCCCACTGGGGGGCATTGAAGAGCGGGACCACGGCTGCGGTCCTGGGTTGCGGCCTGGATCGAATCTACCCCAAAGAGAACCGGCGTTTGTATGAAAAGATCGCTGAATCGGGCCTCGTGCTCACGGAGTATCCGTTGGGATCGCGGCCGTTGAGTCATCATTTTCCGCTCCGCAACCGGATTATCAGCGGTCTGGCCTTGGCCGTCGTGGTGGTGGAGGCGGCACTCCGCAGCGGTTCTCTGATTACGGCTCGTCTGGCGTTGGATCAGAATCGGGAGGTGATGGCGGTTCCCGGTAATATTACCTCCGAGCTGAGCCGGGGCACCAATTGGCTGATTAAGAGCGGCGCGCGGCCGGTGGAGAGCTGGGAGGATGTGGTCGATGAACTGCCGGCTCCCTGGAATCAGGAATTCAGGAAAGGCACGGCCTCCCGCGACCGGTCACCGGTGGGATTGACCGATCAGGAAGATAGCATCATTTCCCTGCTGAACCCGGACGAGCTGCGGCACGTGGACGAGCTGGTGTCCAAGACCGGGCTTTCTGTTTCGGAAATCCTGACCGTTCTCCTCAGTCTTGAGATAAAGGGATGCGTGACTCAGCGGCCGGGACATTACTATCAAAGGAAACTGTGATGGGAAAGCATTTGGTGATTGTGGAGTCTCCGGCCAAGGCCAAGACGGTCGGCCGCTACTTGGGTCCGGAATATACGGTGAAGGCCTCGCTGGGCCATATCCGCGATCTTCCCAAAACCCGCTTAGGAGTCGATATCCGCAGGGATTTTGGGCCGGAATACAAGATCATCCCGGCCCGCAAGAAAATCGTTGAGGATCTTCGGTCAGCAGCCGCCCGCAGCGACAGTGTGTTGTTGGCTGCCGATCCGGATAGGGAGGGTGAAGCGATCTGTTGGCATCTTTCCGAGGTGCTCAAGGATTTCAATCCCAACATTTTTCGGATGTTGCTGCATGAGATAACGCGGTCCGCCGTGAGCGAGGGACGGCAAAATCCCCAAGCCCTTGACCAGGATAAGATCGAGGCTCAGCAGACCCGCCGCATTCTGGACCGATTGGTGGGCTACGGAATCAGCCCCTTGCTCTGGAGGAAGATCGGCAGCGGTTTAAGCGCCGGACGGGTGCAATCCATCGCGCTGCGTTTGATCTGCGAGCGGGAAAAAGAGGTCAAAGCGTTTGTCGAGGAGGAGTACTGGACCATCTCCGCGCATCTTGAGGCCGGAAACCCGCCCTCTTTCAGAGCCAATCTGGTCAAGATCGACGAAAGTAAGGCCAAGCTTGCCAATCAAAGCGAGGCCCAGGTGGTGGTAGACGAGCTGCAGCGGCTCGCCTTTAGGCTCCATGATATCCAAATCAAAAACAAACTCCGCCATCCCAGTCCACCCTACATCACCAGCACGCTCCAACAAGACAGCTATCGCCTGTTAAGGTTTCCGGTGAAAAAAACTATGATGGTCTCGCAACGCTTGTACGAAGGGCTCGAGATCGGAGATCGGGGACTGGTGGGTTTGATCACCTATATGCGTACGGATTCGGTACGGATTTCGGAAGAAGCCCGGCGTAAGGGCCGGGAGCATATCGCCCAGCACTATACCGCCGAATACCTGCCGGCTCGGCCCCGCGCCTATAAGAATCCGAAAAAAGCCCAGGATGCGCACGAGGCCATCCGGCCCACATCCTTCGATCTGCCGCCGGAAAGGTTGCAGGATTTTCTGGATAAGGATGCCCTGAAGCTGTACACACTGATCTGGAATCGCTTTTTGGCCTCTCAAATGAGTTCCGCCCGGGTGGAGGAGACGGAATTCGATATCCGGGCCGGCAGGTATCAGCTGCGGGCCAAAGGCGAAGTGATCAAATTCGATGGCTTCTTAACTCTGTATCCCCAGCTGCAGAAGGAAGACAGGATCCTGCCTAAGACCGATCCCGGCGAAGACCTGAAACTGCTGGAGATCGAGCCCAAGCAGAATTTCACCCAGCCTCCCCCACGCTATACCGAGGGCAGCCTGGTCAAGGAGTTGGAAGCGCGCGGAATCGGACGGCCCAGCACCTACGCCCCCATCATCGCAACACTTCTCAGCCGGGATTATGTCATCCGGGAAAAGGGCCGCTTTATACCGAGGGAAATCGGCATGTTCGTCACCGATTATTTAATATCGAAGTTCCCTGATTTGATGCAGTTTGAATTTACCGCCCAACTGGAAGAGAAACTGGACCAGATCAGTGAAGGCAAAGAAGACAGGCTCCGCTATTTGAAGGATTATTATCAGCTGTTGGAAAAGGATTTGAAGCAGGCGGAGAAAGATGAGGGCTATAAGGGAAAGGGAATTCCATCGGAAGAAATATGTCCGAAGTGCGGCCGTCAGCTGGTAATCAAGCAGGGCCGCTACGGTCGGTTCATGGCCTGCTCCGGCTATCCGGACTGCACGTTCCGCCAGAGTTTGGAGAAGAAAGAGACACAGGTCCTGGAGGAGAAATGTCCGGAGTGTGGCTCTGCGCTGGTGGTGAGGAAGGGCCGGTACGGTGCTTTTACGGCTTGCTCTAATTATCCCAAATGCACTTACATCAAGAGTGAAAAACTTGATACCGGAATCCGCTGTCCGGAGTGCGAAGGGACCATCCTCCGACGGAAGACACGAAAAGGCAAGCTCTTCTACGGTTGCAGTACCTATCCGAAGTGCCGGTTTGCATCCTGGGACGAGCCGGTGAGCCGGCCGTGCCCTGAGTGCGGCCGTCATTTTTTGCTGCGTAAGGCTCCCAAAAAAGGGACGCCCTACCTTTACTGCAGCAATAAGGGCTGTCCCTATCGCGAAGAGCTTCCGGATGCACCGGACCCGGTTTCGGAGTAAAGGGAGACATGGGACTGGATGGAGCACATGCAGGAAAAGATTGAAGCCTTCATAGATCATCTCCGATTCGAGAGGAATGCCTCCGTCCATACCATAGATGCCTACCGTCGCAATCTGCTTCAGTTCTCTGCCTTTTTACTTGAGGCCGGCATTCCCTTCACACGGATCGATCATGTGGCCATCCGGGCTTTTCTGGCGCATCTCTATCGAAAACAGGAAAAGAAATCCACCATCGCCCGTAAATTGGCCGCGATTCGGTCCTTCTTCCATTTTTGTGTCCAGAAGAAATGGATGAAGGATAATCCGGCCAAGGTAGTGGCCACCCCGAAACAGGAGCAACATGTGCCCTCGTTTCTGTCTGAAGAGGAGATGGCGGGGCTGCTGGATTTCCCCGATTCTCATCACCCGCTGGATTTGCGAGACCGAGCCCTGCTTGAACTGCTCTATGCCACCGGTCTGAGAGTCAGCGAACTCGTTGGTCTGGATCTAGAGGATATCAATTTGGAGGAGCGGATTTTAAGAGTACGCGGCAAGGGCAAAAAGGAGCGGCTTGTCCCCTACGGGCGGCTGGCCGCGGAAAGCCTCCTCATCTATCTTCGCTGCCGCCCATCGATCGCCAAGGGTCGGATCGACGCTTCGGCGCTTTTTCTCAACTACCGGGGAGAAAGGCTCAACGCCCGGTCGGTGCAGCGCATCGTGCGCACATGCCTCATGCAGGCGGCATTAAAAAGAAAGATCAGCCCACACTCCCTGCGCCATTCATTCGCCTCTCACCTCTTGAGCCGAGGGGCGGATTTGAGGGCCATTCAGGAACTGTTGGGTCACGCCAGCTTGGCCACCACGCAAAAATATACCCATTTGGACCTGGGACATCTTCTGGAAGTCTACAAAAAAAGCCATCCGCGCTCCTAGCCAGGGGAGACGGGAGGAGAATCCTCCCGTCTGCCTATTTGGAGGTATCGCCTACCGTTATCAGATCTTTCAGCTGCAGAAAAATCTTTTCGCCGATCCCACGGACCTTCATGATCTCTTCAATCTTAGTGAATTTGCCGTTCTGAGTTCGGAAATCTACGATCCTCTGCGCCACCTTTTCCCCGACCCGGGGAAGTTGCTGCAGCTCAGCAGCCGATGCCGTGTTGATGTTGATCTTGGCCGCAGGAGCCTTATCCTGTGCCCATACTCCCTGGGGGAACAGCATTGCCGCCAGGATGATTGCCAGGGTGCCGAGGACGATGGCCTTTTGGCCTATGCCTGTGTGTTTCATTTGTACCTCCTTTCGCTCTCCATTTAGCAATCTAGGGGCCAAACCCGGGTGTATTCGTAAATAGGGTCGCCTGATAAACTTAAAAATCTGCAATAACTTATTGATAATGCAATAAATATATGATAGGTTGACGAGGAAACTCAAGTCCCAAATGCAAGGTTTTGACTGCAACCCCCTCAA
>Ga0180437_10000373_pt1 | contig 87833 bp, 124 predicted proteins | sample SS_ome_4_FD_132410 | JGI IMG/M metagenome (GOLD analysis project Ga0180437, IMG submission 132410) | Hypersaline lake sediment archaeal communities from the Salton Sea, California, USA - SS_3_D_1 metaG | ecosystem: Environmental > Aquatic > Non-marine Saline and Alkaline > Hypersaline >...
AATATTGTTTAGAAATATTATTGTAGTTATGTAGTTATGTAGTAGTATAGTAATGTAGTAATACAGTAGTATAGTAATGTAGTAGTATAGTAATGTAGTAATACAGTAGTATAGTAATGTAGTAATATAGTGTATATATAATGCTACATTGTAGCAGTAATACATTGTAGTATATATTGACAATAATTGTCATATACTACATTGTAATATTATTAATAATTACAGTATGTTATAGCGTTTTTTGACAAAAATTGTCAAAAGTGACGTGAATTGTCACTTTTCAGTATATAGCATATACTACAATGTAGTATATAAGAAATAAATTTATATTTATATTTGTAATGATATTAAGTACTTATAAATAAATTAAAAAAAATATGCAAATATATGCTATTGTGCATGAAACTTGCTTTATATAATAGCATGACAGCGAAACAAAAAAATAAAAAGTACATAAAAGACTTGACAAAAGACTTAAAAGTATATAGACTTTTATGTATTACAAACTACAAAATTAACAACTTATTTGACGCTAAAAAATATTACTATGTCAAAAGCAATTAAAATATTAATTTCGTTATACTTATTTGCAATACTTTATTGTATTACTTATAATGACAGCTTGACTTGCTTGCTTAATTTCTTTAACAGCTATTTTAAATAATAGCAGAAAAGCGAAGTGTGCATTATGACAAGTAAAGAAAAAAGCAAAGCAAGTAAATTATACAGTATGTTTGTTGACAGCGCAACGACTGACAACGAAAAAAGTACAGCTAAAAACAAGCTGACTAACTTGCTAAAAAAACATAAAGCAAGTTTAGCTGACTTTGTTGACAACGTAAGCGCTGACAACGCTAAACTGTTTGACTTCAGCGAAAAGAAAGAAACTGAAGTCAAACGAAATTACAAACTTTCAGACAATACGCTGAAAGCAAGTAATAATAAGAGGTCACGCAGAAAACTTATTATTGACATGCTGAAAGAAAACAATTTCACGAAACGTGAAATTGCAAGCATATTGACTGAAAAGCATGAAATTGCTGACTACAAAAATAACTTGAAAGCGGTTTCGGGTACAATTTACGATCTAGCTACACACAACGTAGCTACATTTAAAATTGACAACGAAACAGACAAAATAATTTCAGTTTTTGCGTAGTCAATAACTTGCAAGCAAGTCAAGCTGTATATTTTAAACAACTAAAAAAGAAAGCTAAAAACATGACAAAATTAATTAATTTACTAACTGAAATTATTTTGCTTGTAACAACACTATTTTTTAATAGTGTAGTTATTTACTTAGTTTTAAACTAACTGTATATAAAAATAATACATGTATTAATTACATATACATGTATTATTTTTAAGCAAAATGATGAAGCGGTGTTATTTACTTAATGAAGCAAATTTACTAAATATGCTTCATTAAATAAATAAACTACATGCAATAAATATGCAATATTTACTGAAACCCATACAACCCATGAAGCCCGACCTCCACCCCAGACCACGCCATATCCGCCATCCCGTATACCTCCGCCAGCCATGACCTACCGTGATCCCTATACGCCCGTGATCCCACATAGCCTGCACCCCTACCCCCACGGTCTGGTCTGGCGCGGTCTGGTCTGATGTGATTCAATCTAATCCACGCTCACCCACGCAGCCTCCCAATCGTCCCATTCTAATCCATTCGTAGCCCATGGTCTGGTCTGGTCTGGGCAGGCGTGGTCTGGTCTGATACTATCTAAATCATGAAGCCCGAAGCCTCTGCTCCTCACCCACGCCCTGCTCTGCTCTTGCCCGTAAACCTGCGTGAGTCGTTAAACTATGCAATCAGAGGGTAGGCGCGGGTTGATATGATTGATTAAGACTGTGTGGGCAGGATAGGTGTAGATGATTATATGCTTTCGTACTCACATCTGCTCTTGCTCATACCTGGGCTCGTCGCCACACCCCATGCACTCCATGATTCGATACAATCAATCAAGCTATACCTACCCTTATTTACTTTGTTTCTTAGCTACTACTGCGATACTAAAGGAAAGATACTATCCTTATCACGATTCGCACCTTCCCATGATGCTACTGCTATAAACGGATATACCTGAGTATTATCTTGTTCTCCATTTTTACTATGCTATACTATGTACTATGTGAAGTGTATAACTTTTAACTTGGATTGGAAAGGAAAGAATAGGGATGGACTTATTAATTAGCTTGTTTGATATGGTACGGTGGCCTTTGGTGGTACTTATTTGTTGTGGGATGGTTTGTGGAACGATTACTGATGTGGTTGAGTCGATGTGGTCAGAAGATTAGTGAGAAAAGATTAGGTTGCTGAGAAATTTGTGAGAAAATATTAGTGAGAAATTGTTAGAAATTTTTAATGGATAGGTGTGATAAATTTTATGGGTATGTGTAAGAAATATCTTGTATAACCACATGAAATGTATTACATTATTAATATGAAAGCAAGAAAACACAAAGAAGGGAGGTGAGTAGGGATGATAAAAGCGAAGCGAGAAATTTATAAGAGCAGGGTGACGAGTGCTGAAGAGGATAGGAAAGCAGCACAGAATCATGGTCTGCACCCCAACCCTGAAACGAGTCACGAGCACAGAGTTTGGACTGTTAAGGGTGACGGTCGTAATTGTACCGCGGTCATCAGCGAGTATGAGGGCACTACACCTTACCGTGTTTCTTTCGTAATGCACCACGACAAGCACGAAGCGGTCATTATAGACAATGGGCAATGGGATTTGTTGTGCTTCGATCTGGATTATGACAGAAACGAAGTTTGGGTAGCATGTGAAAACTATTTGGATTGGGTGAAAAGGGACCATGATTTATACAGTTGCGACAATTACGAGTTTAAAGACTATGACGATCTGATGGCGGTGTTGTCGTAAGTGGTGTTTATTTTGTGCTTGCTTGTGCATTAGAAAGAAAAGATCATGCAATGTCCGCGAAATAAGCAAGCGCAAACTAAGTAACCATTTGCAGTTTTAACGTGCGAAAATTAAAACAAGAAGGGAGGTGGTGAGGGTGAAAGAAAGAACTGATTATTATGAGTTTGTTTCTGGCGACTACGGGGATAGACAATTTAGAATTGATTATACTGCTGACTGGGTTGAGGTGAGTTGGGTAGCAGATGATGGAAACGACACACATGGGTTTAAACTGAGTATTGACAACGAAAACGGACTGGTTAGTTGCTTGGAGCACACTGGAATTGAGTGTGATATGGTGGCAATGGTGGGTTTAATTATTGACTTAGAAGTGAGAGGAGAACTGGTCGATGAGTAACAATTTACCACAAAAAGGCCCGCAGCTTTTGGGCGACAGCTACAAATGTAGGGTAGCGTGTGAGTTTAAGGACTATGGGTTCATGAGACGCATGCCCACGGGCTACAGAGTAGTGGAGCGAGAAAGGTATTTCTGCACTGGGTCAAAGGGTAACAGAGTCGGTGACATTATAGAAGTTTGGTGCAGGAATGGTCGCTGGCAAAAGAAACTGCGGTACGATCATGTAGCGGCTTTTAAGGCACGGATAGTGCAGCGGTACTACACGGAGAACGAGCACATGCTGTATGGGTGCTTTCGCAATTACCATGCACGGGTTTACATTTTAGAAGGTCGCTTTGCTGGTAAGAGTGTAAGCATACGGTACTAGGCGGGTAGCGCAGTTTAATGTGTGTTGGGGAGGTGAGGTGCAAGCAGAGTTATCCGCTAAAATATAAACAAAATATCTTGTATAACCACATGAAATGTATTACATTATTAATATGAAAAGCGAAAACAAAACAGCAAAAGAGGGGAGGTGAAAAGTATGCGGTTTTCAATTAGAAAACAAGACGGTACGGTACAGCGTGTGGATGTTGACAGCGTTTGGGTGCAAGCGGTACACGGTGAAATGAAATGCGGAGAGGTCGTAGACGATTACAGACTGTTGTGGGAATATGACGACGGATGCTTCAAAGCGGATGAAGGATGCTGTGCAACGCCCTGGGAATGTGACCACGACCAAGAAACACGTGGTCTTGTCTATTTTCGTAACTCAAACATGTACATCACATACGACGGGTTGCTACCATGAAAAAGAAACTCTTTGCGCTAATTTTAGCAGGTCTGATACTAAGTGGATGCGCTAAAAACATACACTGGTTTCGGGCTACTGACGAGTGCTGTACGGATGCGTGTATTACAGCACGGACTGGTGACTTCAACCCCGCTGACCCATGCTACAGCAGCGGGCATTTAGATGAGCACATAGCATTTGATGAGGAACTTTAAAAGGAGGTGCAAAATGTGTATCAAAGACTTTGAAGGGTGTAGCAGGTGTGGTAATGATACGCTTGACTACGAAGGTGAGGCTGGTGCACCTGGTGTCGGTTCATTTTGGAGATGCCCAAAGTGTGGCGTTTCATACCACAAACGCTATGGGCGCTTCACATTAATGGAGCAGGTTGACCCACTTGACTTAGTACTGCAACCATGGCAAGTACAATAGCTCATGATTACATAGCTTATGTGGAGAGGGCATAAGCTATGTGGTAAGTGCTACTGCACTGGGAAGGAGGTGAAGAATATGAGTTTCAAAGACGAGTATAATAAAGCAGAAACTGGTGGAGATTTGGACAGGGCGATAGAACGGTGCTTGACGGTGGCAGAACGGGATAAGCTGATTGAGGCGATGGAGATTGTGGAAGAGTACACTGGGCTGGACATGAGGCAGGAGTACTTGATGATGGTGCTGAAAGCGATGAAGAAGGTGGAGAAGCGAAGCAGAAGGTGGGGCATATGGGCCATGCGGTCCTCCCTGAGCCATATGGGACCTGCTGAGTCCTGGTGCAAGCGTGATGGTGAGGTGATGATCTTTGAGGACGAGCAGGAAGCACAAGACCAATGTGATGAATACAACGATCACGCTGGTCCCAACGTAGCATATCAGGTGCGTGAGTATGTATGAAAAAATATCTTGCAGGGCGAATGGAAACATGCTACATTATATGTGCAAGCTAAGAAATTGGTGAGCACATGACTAAGGAAGAGGGAAATAGCTCATGAAATTGGACATTTACATTGGATTGATGGTAGCAATTATAGCTATCATCTCGGTTCTTCACTTTAGCCTTTGCTAAGGAAAGGAGCGACTGAAATGGAAGAGGCCCAAGAGCAACATCAATATAAACCCCGCCGTCCAAGATCTCACGAAGACCGCTACTTAAACGATCCCCGTTGGGAAACAGCTAAGAGACTCGCTTCAGAGTGCCGCTTTGCAGAGTGCAACGTGCTGGTATTGCGGATAATGAGATCGTACGGCAAAATTTACAGTTAAGGAGATTAGAGTCATGGGAGAAAACTTACTGGTATTAGCAAAAGAAGCGTCTGGTTATGACACAGTGATGGGTATGCTGGAAGACTCAGTAGACGGTATCGCTGTGGGAATCTGCGACAAATGCCACGCAATCCGTGACGTGGAGCCTGACGCCAGCAACTACGATTGCTGGGAATGTGAAGGTGGCAAGGTAAACAGTGTACTGGTACTTGGAGGACTCATTTAGGATTCTTCAACCTCTTTTCTCACTGCTGTTGTAGGTAGTAGTGAGAAAAGATGCTGAGAAATCCTGAGAAAAGGAAAGCAAAATGCCAAAAAAGATTAGAGTCTATACAGTTAAATGCAGAAGAGGTTGCGGTAAGGTATTAGCAACCACAAATAGGTCAATCTGGGGTGTACCACAACATATACGAGAAAAGTACCAAGGTATATGCGGTGACTGTTTGACCCCAGAAGAACACAGGGAGATATTTGAAGCCACCCAGAAAGCGGTAGAAAGGAAATGCCATGAGACTCACACTCTCCGACAATGAAGGCGAAGTCCTAAACACTTGGGAAATTGTAGAAGATTACCCAGTAGACTTTGATTTTGAAGACCTAGATGATGACTGGGCTGAAGATAAAATTATCATCAGTGAGGTAAACAGGGCTCCACTCTCTGCCTCCTCTTATGGTCGCCAAATACTGAGAGAAATACAGAGGATGTGGGAAGTAGGAAGGAGATAGAAATGCGTATCGTAATTAAATTGGACGAAAAGATAGAAGGTTTCAAGGGAGCAGATGGTTTCACCAGAGAAAAGCTCGTAGCCGATACTCTTTATAAAGTATTTGATAAGGCGGGAGAAAGATTTGAAACCATCAGCTTATGGATAGAAAACAGTGAGTGTAATGAACTGGTTATGAACTTTGAAACTGGTGACATTATTACTCGTCTGCGCTGAAATTGCAGTTTTAATAGCGTACAGAATCGTAAATCCCACGCTTTCATTTGACGAATTCTGCATGAACTTTTGCTTTTAATGCTATGACAAGCAGTAAATAAAAACCACGAAGGGAAATGAAGATGAAGTATTGTCCGAAATGTAAGAGCAAACTGTACCCCTACGACAGCACAGATATGGAGAAATATGGTATCTGCTCTTATTGCACAACATTTGGTAAGTTACCAAAAGAGGAAGCCATTGCAGCGGGTTGGCATTTTGGTATGGGTAACTTAGGGCTCTTAGGAGGAATAGGTACTCCTGATGACCTACCAAAGCTGATAAAAGAAAGCAATGGTGACTGGAAGAAAGTAGCTAACGAGTATGATTATTTCCTCCAGTCCCTCATGGAGTCAGACCAAATGTACGATGACTGCTTGGAAGAAGTCGACCATTGGATTAAAATAATGATTAAAGGAGAGGACGAGTACTTCTTAAAAGAATGGGAGAAAAGGAAAAATGGATGAAATAATCATATTTTGGATCATTGTTTTGGCACTAATACCTTTCATAGTGAGGAATTGAAAAATGGGCACACACTCTCCAGGAAGATACAGAAGAAAAGGACGTAACGCATTTGTGCCAGGAGAAACTAATCCTGAAGATTTCTTCGACTACCCTAAAAAGTCATGGTGGTATAAACATCATTTGGAAGATTTCTTAGAAGGATGGGAAGAAGCAAAAAGGAAATATGAAAAGGAGGAAAATAAAATGATAGAATTCCCAATTTACTTTGACGATCTCAATGAGGAAACACAGAAAAGGTTTCTCGAAGTGCAAGGACTGAGTAGCCCTGAAGAAGGAAACTACGACATAACTCCAATTGCTATTGTACAGCACGACGATGAAGATATAGATGAGTGTCCAACTAAAGGTATGATTTAAATTTATAATTTATCTTGACAGCACCGGCCTTTTATACTATACTATAGATATGAAAACAATACGAAGAATACAAAAAAGATGGGAAGAGGTTCCAGAGTGGATTAAGGACATAATTGGATTAATTGGTTTACTTTATGCCCTTTTCGTGTTCGCTAACATCATGGGATACGCTTCATGGAAGTAAAAAAGAATCTATACAAAGGCACTTTCAACTGGTTCGGAGAAGTTCACACACTCTACACTCACTCCTCCTCCTTCGCTAAAGCCCGCACTTCCCTATTCCACAAATTAGCTGACAAAGTAGGATACCATTTCGCCTACGTATCCAATTACTACAGTATTGATAAAAATTATCAAATCAATCAGGAGGTACAAAATGCCAAAGACCCTGAAGTACACGAGAAGAGACGTGGAGTTCAACAATCTCTCTTTCCTGGCACGCCCTTTGAGAACAATAGATAAAGGCGACATGAGGTTCCATGTAAACCATTTTCTGGTAGAAGAGGATCGCTCTGCTGTTAGCACAAATGGTTCTGTACTGCACTGGGTAAAACATGTTCCTTTAGTAGCTGGTTTCTATAAACCTAAAAAGGTGCATAGAAATATGCTGGAGATAGAGTTTGTATGCAAGGTGGAAGAAGCACCACTGAACTACCCAGACTACAAGGACATACTCCACGACTGGGCAAAAGAGACAGGTCCATATGTCAGCATTGATCTTGATTCAGACGACAAGCCTGGTTACAGCAGGGCTCTTGCAACCATTATAAGAACTATGAGCAAAGAGTGTATGAACATAACGTGGTTGGAGATACTGACTGACGGACCTTGGGAGGGATATATAAGAGACGAGAATCCCAACTACTTTCATCAAGGAGAGCGCAAAGCACTAATAATGCCAATGAGGTTATAGAAATGGGACACTTTGTGAATAGAGGGATGAAATGTTGGGACGAGGAAATATCAGATCCTTCCTTTGTCGCCTTTGGAGACACTCCCTTTCCTACACGGTTCATCGACGATGTGGAAGGATACTACTATTACTCTTTTGGTTGTCGAGAAGATTGCAGTACTGGAGAAGTAATAGAGGTTTGGTACAAAAGGAGAGAGCTATGAATCATAAATTCGCTGTATCCGCAGAGTTAGCAAAGGCAAAGAGTATGGAAGATGAGGTAATAGATGCTTGGAAGAGTATTACAGAAGCCTCCCCAGGTGCTGTACATGACATACTCAAAGATTGGTATGCTGGTAAAATATACCTCCTTGTGCCCTCAAGGGTGTATGATAAACTTTGCGATAAAATATAAAAAATATCTTGCAATCCGTTTAAATAGCTGTTATACTTAAGGAAACACTAAAGGAAGAGAGGGTGTAGCTATGACTAATCAAGAGTACCTCAACCACTTGACTGGAAAGAACCTAAGTCACCTTAAACCACTGTACGAGAAAATCTTCACGCAATCTCCCCCCGCTAAGTTTAAAAAGAAGGACATCATCCAAAAGCTCTACGACAGGTTCAAAGAGCTCAACAAAGAGAACCCCAGCGCAGAAGAGTACAATCCTGACATCGACCCCCAGTTTGGCATCACTGAAAACAACTACCACAAAGTTACTTCCCGTGCAGGTAGCCGACGCAGTATAATCATCGAAGCGATAAAAGAAGGAATATGGGACACGGTTACGTTGGCAGAAATGTTGCACATGAAGAACGAGACATGGCCCTTAAAGAAGAACAAAGTAGCGGTCAGTGGAACAATAGCTGACTTGAGAAAGAACAAAGGATGGGACATCAAAGTCGATGACAAAGGAAGGATATGTGTAGCAAATGGTACTTAAAATCATAATAGTCCTAGCCTTGTGGGTACTCGTCAGCATACCATTAGGTATAATAATAGGACGCATACTAAGAGAGAAACACAATGAAACTAAAACCAGGTTATAAATACCACTACGAAAGACCTATGGTTTCTAATAAAGTGATACATGTAATTGCAATCATAGAAGACCACGCGGTATTCTGTTGGTACAGTTATAAAAGAAGGTATTGGCAGTTCCAAATAGAATGGACTGAAATCTTAAAGGATAGTATAAAAGAAATAGGTAAAAGTCCATATAAATTTGACATATCAATCCCAAAACAGGAGGTTTATCATGGAACAACAAGTTACACCTGAGTTCCCTGAAGTAGAACTCACAACGGTAGAGGTGGCTGGCATTACTGCTGAGAACTACAAGGCGGTGAGGAATGTCGAAACAGACCAGATTTATGATATCGTCAGCCCTAAATACAAACTGGTAAGGCATGAAAAGGTGCTGGAGAATGTAGAGGAAGTACTGGAAAGAAATACAGTAGATTTTGGTTCCTACTCCAAGCATGTGTTCCTTTACAAAGACGGCGCCCGCATGAGGACCAAATACAGGTTTGACGATGCTCAGGTAGTAGTTAAATTCCGTGGGAAAGATGACGTTATGAATCCCACACTGGAGGTTTTCAACAGCTATGACCGTAGTTGTAAACACACAGTGATGCTGGGAGCATTTAGAATGGTATGCACGAACGGTCTTGTTATAGGAGAAACCTTCGCTAAGTACAAGAAACGCCACATGCCTGACCTGTACTTGGAAGATGTACAGTATGCACTCAAAGATGGTTTTACAGCTATCGACGACCAAAGGAAGCAGTGGCAGGATTGGACCTCTACCCCTTTACTGCCTGAGAAGTTTGAAAAGGTGGAAAAGAAATTGGATCTTAATAACAAAGAGACCACGTTGCTGTTGGAAGAACCTGAAACAAGCACCAACGCTAACTTAGCCCGCTGGTTAGCTTTACATGAAATGGGCGGTAAATGGGAGAAGGAAGCAGAAGAGTATATGAATATGTGGATCTTCTACAATATACTCACACAGTTTACCACACACCATATAGCCAGTGAAGTACGCCGTCAGCAGTTAGAAGATAGAATCAGAAAGGTTATGTTTAACTGAAGACCTTATGGCTGACCTAACCGAGAGCTCCCTAATCACGCTGACGGGTAAGCAAAGTAGGTGAACCTCTTGGTAATTGTCCTACTGACCAGAGCCCCAATGCTCGGACAGGTTGCAAGAGGAGGTCAGCCTTCAAACTTATCTTGCAATATCATATTGAAATTGCTACAATTAATTAGAAAACAAAAAGAAGGAGGTGAAACAAATGGCACTAAGATCTATGTCGGGATTTAGCAGAAAAGAGAGAACAAGCCACACCACAGAAAAGCTACTCATTTCTAATCAGAAAAACAGAGACAACGCTATGGTAGTATTCTATATTGGTTCCAAACTATGTGAGAAAGCCAACATACGTCCCAGTGACAAGCTGGACGTGCTTTGGGACGACACTACAGGTGCTGGTGCTATTGTTCAAACTGAAGAAGGTAAAACTGTAACGATCCTAAAAAATGGTAGAGGTGTTTTAAACTTCACCTGGAAAGAAGGGATGCCTATCCCTCCAGAAAGTAATGGACCTGTTGAAGCCATAAACGTGCAGGTAGAAGAACAAAATGAAGAAATTCATTTCACATTCCCTGAAAACTGCCTGCAATAGGAAAAATTTACTGCATACTTTGACATTAAGCAAGTAAAGTTCGTGCAGAATTCAGCAAATAAAAGCGTAGGAATTTGCTACAATCACAATACTTTACAGCTAATTGAAGCAGAAAGGCCCAATCCTATTATGTCGCTACAACACATTGAAGATTACCACATTGACTTGGAAGCGAAAAGGCACATAATGAGGGAAGTCTGTGATGAGGCTAAAGCATTGATGATAATACTGCTGGAAGCCCCAGAAGAGTTCCTCAGCCAATTCAAATTTAATAACTCCTTTTCCCGCCGACGCCTCGAAAACTACCTCATGTTTGAAGAAAGATGGAGTGCAACTAAGGTCAAGAAAGTAATGAGTGACCTCAGGCGGGCTCATGAGAGGTTTTTAGCATTATGAGTACACCATGGAAGAAACTATACTTTAAATTCGAAAAAACACTACTCAAACAATTAAGCACAAACCTTCCAGGAGTAGCATGGGACAGAGCTGTACTTATTCCTATCCTGAAATGTATAAGAAGGAAACTAAAAGATGAGATTCCTAATCGAAAGTCCAGTCTTTAGCAAAGGACTGGACAACGAAGCAAAACAATTCTTACGGTCAGCTCTCCGCTACCAAGAGCCCTTCTATGTGAAAAAGAAATATGGAGGCACCACTAAGATGCACAATAAGTATATGTCCACAAAAGGTGGTGTCTTCCTAACAGGGCTCGTGCCACGGGTGAAAGACACACTGATGCAAAGAGGAATGAAGTCCATATGGACCTTCGGTGATATCATGAAGGAGATTCCACTGCCCACTACAGATCCCTACCTTGAGGGAATCACGCTAAGGGAATTCCAGGACAAACTCATACTCAAAGCCATCATGACTCAGAGAGGTGTCATAAAAGCACCTGCACGAAGTGGCAAGACGGTGATCATGGGAGGCATAGCGAGCTGTTTCCAGAGCAAATTTCAAACTATCTTAATCCTAATGCACACAAAAGACCTACTATGGCAAACCTATGAAGAGTTCCAACGCTTTGGCTTTGAAGATATAGGTATAGTAGGAGATGGTAAGAAAGAGTATGGACATAGGATCACTATTGCTCTACATCAAAGCTATGTCAAAGCGTTAGGAACTAACGGACATACTCATCATGACCTCATAATGGTTGACGAAGCTCATCACATAGCAAGCGATGACAGCAATTATGGGAAGATACTTAAGAATGACCTTGCTCCCTTTCGCTTTGGTGTAACAGCAACTCCTTCTCCTGAATTAGGAAAGCGACTTGCAATGGAAGGCTTGATAGGTCCTGTTATAGGTGAAATCACTCAGGAAGAAGCTCGTGTAGCGGAAGTTGTTACGCAGGCCAAAGTAAAGATAGTTAAAGTACCCCTAAATGTGTCGGTAAAAAATATCAAAACTTACTACGAAGCCTACAAAAAAGGAATAGTACTCAGCAGAACCAGAAACAGACTGATAATGAAAACTGCTACAGGATTATTGGATGAGAACAAAACAGTACTCATACTGGTGAGACGAGTGCGACATGGATTTGAATTAGCAAATATGTTTGAGAAATTTTCAGAGTATGAGGCTCCTTTTCTTTGTGGCGGAATAGATGCTGACACAAAAAGAGAGATGAAGCGGTTACAGAAGGACATTGAGAAAAGATTGACTTCAGATAAGGGAAAAGCCAAGTTGCAAGAAATGTATGATGAATTTCAAGACTACAAGAACTTGGAAGCAAAAATAAAAGTAAACAATCAGAAACGTCCTCACTACCGAAAAGCCCTCAATGACCGCAGCATAAGATGTATTATTGTAACCAATATATGGAATGAAGGCATTAACATACCAACGCTGGATGCTATCATTAATGCCGCAGGAGGTAAGTCAGAGATACAAACAATACAGGCTGCGAGCAGGTCGCTGACAGCGAGTGCAGAAAAGGAATATGGATTGATAGTTGACTTTTTCGATCCAAACGCAAGGTGGTTTGTTGACCACTTTGGAGAACGCATTTCACTTTATTGTGAGGAGGGATGGCTATGATAGTTATCAAAGATGCTTTTAAAGTTTCACCAAGAAAGTTCTGCATCAGATCAAAATGGGGACATTGGACAACTTCTTTGACCCAAGAGCTTAGAGCTGCCATTGGTCACTTAGAAGAACACGAATACGTGTTCATGCGTGACACTGATTCAGAAGATTGCCGTATTTTCTTCAATGGACGCAGAGCTGACCTAGAACCTGAGGACTTCTATTAATGGATATAGAACTGTTTGATGTAAAGGCCTACCTTAATGACAGAGGTGTAAGGATATACACTTCAGGAAAGAACTGTAGTCCTGGTTGGGTAAACATTCGCTGTCCTTTCTGTGGTGACAAGTCTAACCATCTTGGTATCAACCTAAAGTCTAAGAAATGGCACTGTTGGAAATGTCACCAAACAGGGCTTATTACTAAAGTAATAAGCATAATTGAGGACGGACAAGGGGATATATATTCCATATTAGAAGAGTTTAGATCTTCTCACATAGGCACCTATCATCCTAAAAGGAGGGATCCAAAAGGGCTGCCTAAAGAATCCTTAGACACCTTACCAACTATACATAAAGACTACTTAAGGCGGAGGGGATTTGATCCTGTAGAAATTCAGGATAAATATTATGTCAAAGCCTGCTGGGAAGGAGGTAAATATAAATTCCGCCTTATCATTCCTATTTATATGAACTTCAAACTGGCAGGCTTCACGGCACGAGATGTTACCTTCAAAAGTCCTATACGCTATAAGAACCAACCACAGAATGAATGTCCTGTGCTACCAGAGCGATGGGTTTACAACATAGATAGAATTACAGGAGACACAGTGGTAATAGTAGAAGGACCTTTTGATGTATGGCGTATGGGTAATGAATTTGTAAGTTTCATGGGAACCACAGCCACTACAGCCCAAACATCAGCACTTGTGAATAAAGGTGTTAAGAGAGCGATAGTGTTGTATGACCCTGAAGAGGAGGCACAAGAAGTGGCAGATCAGATAGCTTATGATTTAGGTATGTTTATATCCGAAGTAGAAAGAGTGGAATTAGATCTACCAGAAGGCAAAGATCCAGCAGACCTCACACCACAAGAGGCTGCACAGTTAAGGAGCGAACTGTTATGAAATGGAGTAGACTTAGTGGAATAGACGATTATGTAGAAGGTTCTACATTTAGACAGTTATGGAAAGAACATATCAAGAAGGTAATAAAAGAAGCAGTCCAAAAGGGAAAAGATAAAAATAAAGATACAAATAAATCCTAAAAATTATCTTGCAAGCTGTCATGGTGCTGTGCTATTATGTGTACCTATACACAAGTACTGCGAAGAGGGATTAATAATAGTGAGCTGGGCTGCTCCTTCCACACACTAACACCCCTCTTCCTGTTAGTACCTACCAAGCAGTAGCCCGGTTCACTATTGTTAATCCACCACAAGGGTAAGAGGGGGGAAGAGGAAATCTGATGGAGTTCTACCATGATACTGAGATGTGGGCTGTGTAACAGAAAGGTAAGTACAGAGTTGGAAGGAACAATCAGAGGAAAAATTATATGCAACTCCTGCTGGGATAGCCAAATTAAGCCCTACCTTCACTCAGCGCGATGTTTCGACGGAAAGTACCTTTTTTGTCCTAATAAAGATGCATCAGAAAGCCAAACGCAAGACCTGACATGTATAGCTAAAGCTATACATAGCAAATCTAGCATTCAACATTCTGTTGTTTCCTCTTTTTTACGCCAAAAAAGTACGTCTCGGCCGATCAAAAAAAGAAGCAAATCTTATAGGGAATACAAAGAGGAAACTCATGCTAACAGTCAAAAGATCAGGGAAGCACAGACTAAAAAAGGTCCTATAAAACCTAAAAGACAGAGAAAAGAAATCACACCTATCTCTTGCCCTAAGGTGGTAGAGGAAATTATTAACTTTTGGAACACATTAGGACTGCATAATGCTCAACCAGGAACTAAGACCTATAATGAAAACATAAGACAGGTAAAAAGAGCTATGAGAGGTTCCCTATCCTGTGCTGAAGGAAGGAAATTTAATAAGGAAGAAATCATAAAGTCTATAACTAACTTTCACCTGGCAGCTACTCATCCTCATTACCATCCACCTGAAAGTAAATACAAGAAATCGCTCACTAAAATACCTCTCGCTTATTATGTCTACAGTAAACATTCCAGCAGGTCCTACCTAGAGGAATATTTAGAACCTCCTAAGAAAATAGAACAACAAGAGCATCCAGAAGATAAATATCCCAATCTAACTAAGTACTACGCCAATTTCTATCTAGATAAAGTGCTCGGAGGTATAAAACCTAAAAATGGCCTCAGCCAGTACGATATGAACCATTTTGTCCGCGCTGCAGAGCGAACAGCAGAATTCTATAAAGAGCACGAAGATAAGATGGAGTTAAGAGGGGCAGGCATTTATAGCTTGCTACAATTTGGAGAGCTGGTAACCGAAGCGTTAGAGCAAAGCGTGAATGGAGATCTCCATAAATTGACGCCTGGGTGGTTCAGCAGCGATACGATGTTTGACAAAAGGTTACCAGCTTTCCTCTACTCTAATAGTATTATTGAGGACAGGAGGGATTTTTGATCCGCAGACGAGTCAAAATAGACACAGCTGATGAGAAGAACTTAATGATAGGTCTGATTATCAGTAAAAGGTTCTGTCAAACCTTCCTTCCTATGATACAGTCCCATTACCTACAAAGTAAGTACAGTAAAAGGGTGTACAAATGGGTGAGAGATTATTACAAAGAATTTGAAGATGCACCTGGACACAATATACAGAAAATCTATGAAGTAGAGAAGGAGGAACTGGAGGAAGAAGAGCAGAAGCTGGTAGGAGAATTTATTGCAGGACTGAGTGGTTATTATGAAGAAATGGAGAGTTTCAATGAGGAATATTTAGAGAGGCGCTGTTTAAAATATCTAAAGAAAAGATCCATAATAGACCACAAAGACAAACTGATGAACTTAATTGACCTTGGTAAAGTTGAGGAGGCTGAGATAGAAATTTCTAACTTTAGGAAGGTCAGTAAAACTACATCAGAATGGATAAATCCTTTTGATATCCAACAAATAGAACAAGTGATGATTCGTGATGAAGAATACTTGTTTAAAATGCCAGGTAGGCTAGGACAGATATTAGGTCCTCTTAAAAGAACTTGGCTAATATCCCTTATGGGTCCTATGAAGCGGGGAAAGACTTGGTGGTTGGAAGAGATAAAATTCGCTGCCTTGTATAACAGGCTGAAGGTAGCTTCCATTTCATTAGAGATGTCAAAAGAGGAAACGTCTATAAGGTCCTATCAACGACTTACCGCCCTATCTACCGAAGAAAAAAACATCTACCGTTTTCCCATATTTGACTGCCTTAAGAACCAGCAGGGCACCTGTGACATGAAAGAGCGTAGGGGTTCTGGTTCACTAATAAATGATGAAGGCAAATTATCACCTTACAGTCCTAACTTAGATTGGACAGTTTGTACTTACTGCCTTGACAATAAATTGGGATTCTTTGATCCTGAACCTTGGTATGAAGAGCAAGAGGTTCCCACCATGTCAGTAGCTAAGGTTAAAAAGGCTACCAAATCTTTTATGATGATGTATGGAAACAATTTGCTTAGAACTATAAGCTATCCCATAAAGACTGCCAACATAGGAGATATAAAGAGGGATCTTGACTTGCTGGAATATACAGAGGATTTTATACCTGACGTTATACTGATAGACTATATGGACATTTTGGGTCCAGAAAATCCTAAGCTGGTTGGTCGTGAAGCTATAAACGATACCTGGATGACAGCAAAGAGCCTAGCACAGGAGCGGGGCTGTTTAGTTGCCACGGCTACACAGGCAAATAGAGACTCAATGGAAAAGACATATGTTAGACAAAAAAACACAGGTGAAGATATCAGGAAGTTAGCACACGTAAACTTAATGGCGGTTCTTAATCAAAAAGACTTCGAGAAGAGAAAAAATATAATGCGCTTTGGAGTGATAGCACATAGGCACAAACAATTTGACGAAACGATGACTATCAAGGTTCTTCAACAATTAGATCTCGGGCAACCTTACCTGGATGCCGCACTTGATAAAGTGAGAGGAGATTAAAATGGATGACCGTTCAAAGATTTATCTAACAATAACTACAATCTTATTAGTACTCCTGTTCTTTTTATATGTTTATAGCTACAAAATAAATCAATGGAAATGGGAATATGTTAGAAAACACATGCACGGTAAGGTGGAAGACTACAAAGTAACAGATGATTTAACTATACGTTGGGTTCCTGTAGATCCGAGCATTTACGTTTATACTAGAGAAGGAATTATTCATATAGACCTAAGTAAAAGGGAGGTAACTAAATGATAGTAGGAAAGACATTTACATTTGATGCAGCTCATCAACTACCTAAGTATCGTGGGGACTGTAATAAGCTACATGGTCATACCTATAAGTTGGAGGTAGAAGCATATGGACCTGTAGTTACGAATGAAAGAAGCACAATAGAAGGAATGGTTATTGACTTTAAAGATCTAAAAGATTTAGTAGAAGAGGTTGTTCTTAACAACCTTGATCATTCTTACCTAAATGATATATTTGAGAATCCCACAGCAGAAATCATAGCCTTTAAGATATTTTATGAGCTAGATAAATACTTTGAAGAGGAAGAGGATAGAGGTATTTCAAAAGTAAGGCTGTGGGAAACACCAACCAGTTACGTGGAGGTACGTCATGAAGATTTACAGCATTTTCTCCAGCATACACGGGGAGGCAAATTGCCGTGGACAGGGTAGTTGGGCAACATTCGTACGAACTGCTGGGTGTAGCTTAGGTTGTAACTACTGTGATACAAAGTATGCCCAAGATCCTAGAGTAGGCAAGGAAATGGACATTTTTAGGTTAATAGAAAGAGTGGAGAAGTATAAAGGTCCCTATTTGTTGATCACAGGGGGTGAGCCACTAGAGCAAGGGGAAGAATTGCTTCAGTTTATCTCACTGGTTAGAACTAAAGGATTCCACGTTACGGTAGAAACAAATGGAGCCTACGCTCTACCCCCACGGCAGCTCTGCACCGTGGATTGCTATGTGGTAGACTATAAGCTGCCTGGTGCAGGAGTAGGTGATGTTTTTCAATGGGCTAATACTAACGTGTTTTCCCAAAATGACGTGGTTAAATTTGTGATATCAGACGAGAGTGACTATCAAGAGGCAAAAAGAGCTTATAGGAGACTGAAACAGAGAAATTCCAAGGCAAGGTGCGCTTTCTCTCCAGTCCTGGATAGGTTAGAACCTGCTGCTCTATACTATTGGATGCTGGAAGACAATATTTGGGACGTACAGCTCAGCCTTCAGTTGCACAAATTGGTGAAACTTCCAGAACCTAGGTAAACTGCCTAAAAAATATCATCAAAAAGTTTATAAACACCAATGGAAACGTTCTATAATGTAGCTATAATTAGCTGAAAGGCTGAATAACTAACTGGGCGAGAGCTCAAATATCACACAAGGAGGTAACACATTATGGCATTAAGTCCGCAATTTGTAAACGCAAAAGAGCTGAGAGAGCAGATTGGTGCTCTCAATGCAACCGGTGTTCTGGAAGAGAAGTTGAAGACCGTAGGCATTAAGAAAGAGGTCATGGTCGACAGTTTTCTCAAGGCCGTAGATAGCATTCCAGAAGGCAGTGAGGAAGAAAAGAAGCTGCCGGATTCCGTCGTGGAATTCTATAACAGCATTGTCGAAGGGAAAGATCCTAGCCCTGAAGAGATTGCCGCGATGGAAGCTGCCAAGAAGAAAGGACCTAAACGGGAAGGACCTTCTAATGAGCAGTTAGCCTACGACATGGTCAAAGCTGGCAAATCTGAAAATGAAATCGCTAAGGCATTCACTGAAAGGTATCACAAGCGGGATCAGAAAGACGCTGATTTCATCAAAAAGCGAATCGACATCTACATTCGCATTGCCAAAAAGAGGATCGAAAAGGAAGAAGGTGGGGAGGCTACACCTGCCAAAGGAGAAGCGAAGGAATAATTCATGAATGAAAGACTTATCAAGGATTGTTTCAAGCTGATCATCGAACAAGGGTTGGGGTTGTCGTTAGATGACCCCAACCTTGTTGGCACCCCTGAACGTATGGCAAAAATGTATCGTCATATTTTCAGGAATGCTAAAATGGAATGTAAACCAAAACTCACCAAGTTTCCAAACGAAGAAAACATTCAAGAGCTAATAATGTTAGATAGAATACACTTCGTAAGTTGGTGTAGTCATCATTTCTTACCTTTTGAGGGATACGCTTGGATGGGATATATTCCAGATAAATTTGTTATAGGTGCCTCTAAACCCTCACGCCTTATAGAGCATTATAGTGCTTGCCCTAATCTTCAAGAATTCCTATGTATGAACTGCATTAAAGAATTTGACAAACAAATTGAACCTAAAGGAACTATACTCGTAATGCGAGCTATTCATAGCTGTATGAGATGCAGAGGAGTAAAGCAGAGTGGAGGAGCAGGAATGATAACCTCTTCTTTATCTGGAGTTCTTAAAAAGGATGCAAAAGCAAGAGCGGAAGCAATGGACTTAATCAAACTTTCAATGATGCAGGGGATGATAGAATGAACGAAAAGAAAAAGAAACCAAAAGTAAAACTCGTTGGAGAAAATGGTAATGTATTCAACCTTATGGGAATCTGCCAGAAAGCCCTTAGAAAGGAAGGCCTTAATGATGAGGCTAAGGAGATGGTAGATAGAATTTTTCATAGTGGCAGTTATGATGAAGCATTGTCTATAATGTGTGAATACGTTGATGCTTATTAATCAGGGGGATTAAGGAGATACTAAAATGAGAAAAATAATTTGGATTTTAGCAATCGTCTGTGTATTTGCCCTTGTGGTAAATCCCGCCTTGAGTTGTGGGGGCGGCGACGGTGGAGGTTCAGGTGGAGACGACGGTGGAGGTTCAGGTGGAGACGACGGTGGAGGTTCAGGTGGAGACGACGGTGGAGGTTCAGGTGGAGACGACGGTGGAGGTTCAGGTGGTTCTGGCGGTTCTGGCGGTTCTGGAGGTTCTGCATCTGCAGGTGCTTCTCCTGGAGCAGCAGCAGACGGAGATGTCCCAAACGAATACGTGTATCCTGAAAAAGACTACTGTGATGCCTTAAACGAACATGAACCTACCTGGGTTATTTGGCACATCTTCCCTTTCTTAGCTGACAAGGATGGATGTGACTGGTCACTTTATTGGAGGAAGTAATGCCTAAAACATTCGTTGTAATTAGAACTCAATTTGAAGCCTTGCATTGTTGGCCTAGCGCACCGGATGAAGTAGCTTTCCTAAGAGAGGCCCATCGTCACATGTTCCATGTAGAGATGAAGTGGATTGTTCATCATGACGATAGAGATATAGAATTCTTCATGATGAAATGGGAAGTACAGGAATATATCAATGCAAATATGACAATGGACCTAGGGCATAGGAGTTGCGAGATGATATGTAAACAGCTCGCAGACCACTTTAAGGCTGACTATGTGAGTGTATTTGAGGATGGTGAAAATGGAGCAGAATACTACAGAACATTCGAACCAAGGTAAACCTATGAAAGTAGTAGTTATTGATCCCACAAGTCCAGAAGTCAACCGAGGCAGCTTCTGTTATCTTCCCTATATTGTCTACAACAGCATAGCCTTAAAACAGAACGCATGGCTAATGGAAGACTTCACTATGGCACAAATTAACAGAATACCAAAGGCAGAGGACTATTTGGTAGCTCTTTGGTCATATCCGCAGATAGATCTCTGCCTCATGCTCAATAAGTTCCTTCCTAAACAGCCTATTTTCTTTGGGTACACACCTTTAATTAAACACCTTAAATTAAAGCACTGGTATCCTAAAGAAGAAATGATATTGGCAGGAATGTACAATTATCCTCAATGCTATGCCTCACTAAAACATCTGCTGTTGAGTGATTGTGATATGCATCTTACAAAGTATGAGGGGCAGGTATATCCACTGTTTACCTCATATGGTTGTCCAAGAGGCTGCGCTTTCTGTCCCTCTACGGTTAACTGTGGTAGGAAGAGAATAGTAATTCCCATAGAAGATGTCAAAATGATGCTCGATCACTGTATAGAAAGAGATATCAATAACATTCATTTTACAGATGAGGACTTCTTTTTCGATCACCAAAGAGCATTTGAAATACTGAATCATGCTGCACGGTTAGGAAGTTTTAATTTTATCGCTCTAGGTGAAGTAACCACTGTAAACCGTTTTATTGACCTTCATGGTAATGAGGTGCTCACAGACAGTGGTATGAAGTTGATTGAAATAGGCATGGAGACGGCCGACCCTGACTTAGGTAAGAAGATGGGTAAAGCCCCTGTCAATAAATGCAAGGAACTTTCTGAGAAATGCTCAGTTGATATATTCTGGTTAGCCCTGACGTTCTTCCCAGGTGAAACGCTGAAAACTCTAAACGAAACTGGAAAGTTTTTAAGAGAGCATGGTTTTAAACCTGAAGAGCTGTATGGACGGGTCCGTACTAATGGAACTGAAGGGGGATTAGGACAATTCTTTCAGCCCTATCATGGAACTAAAGATTACTCACAACTCAAGAAGAGAGGTAAGTTCATTTCAAGTAGACCGATGCGTTTGCTTCCCAGTTACCTGCCTAACAGTTTCCTATCTCAACTCATAAAACACAGACAAGACCACGAAGATTTAGATTATTACATCAATCTTTACAGACTTCCTGATATAGGCATACCTAATTCAGGTACAGTATGGGAAAATATTCTACGCAATCTTAAAGAAGGCATCAGTATAGCAGACTCTGCAACCTTTTATGCTATACTTGCCAGACTGGGGATAATATGATTTACAACATTCCAATCGAAAGTCTTGAGGAGAGGTACAGTAAACAGTGGAACAAATGGTTCCCTGAAGAGCTTAAACGATTGAAAATCGAGAGCAAAACTGTATATCCCACTCCACTATCTAACAAAATAGAGCAGGGTAGCTTCCTTGATGTCATAACTACCAATCATTTTAAAGCTAACCAATTATCCACTATCTGTCAACTATTCTGGATGAATAAAGTAATGCCAGGCGACACATTCCTATTTCACGACCTCTGGTTTCCTGGTATTGAAATGTTAGCCTATATGAGAGATGCACTGAAAATTGATTTCAAAATAGCTGGCATACTACATGCTGGTAGCTATGACGAACACGACATGCTCCACAGAGTAGGAATGACGAGGTGGGCACAGTGGATTGAAAGAGGATGGTTGGAGTTTATCGATCATATATTTGTAGCTACTCAATTTCATAAAAATCTAATATTAGAACAAAGAGGATGGACACCCAGTAAACCACATGATATAGATAATAAAATACACATCACAGGTCTGCCTATCTATCCTGAGTTTGCTAATCCTAACCCTCGTCCTAGACAGGACATATTATTTCCACACCGACTGGACATAGAAAAGAATCCTCACATGTTTGATGAACTAGAGAAAGCATGTCGTGAGTCTGATGTTGACTTCAGCAAATGGAACTTTTTCAAGACTAAGGATATGATAAAGAGTAAACAAGAATACTACAATATGCTGAATAATGGAAGCATAGCAGTGAGCTTTGCAGAGCAGGAAACTTGGGGTATAGCTATGCAAGAGGCTGTGATGTGTGGGTGTATTCCTCTGGTACCAAACAGACTAAGCTACCAAGAGCTGTACCCTGCAGAGTTTCGCTTTCACAATTTTGGTCAATGCGTAGGTATGATTGTAAAGATGGTAACAGATGAACAATACTTTGAAGCCATGCAAGTGATGGCTCAAATACTGGCACAAAAGTTTATAATGAAAGGAAAGTTTGCCATAGAGAAAATGCTAACTATATTGGAGGAATTGTGAAGGTACTAAGGATAGCTGTTATACTGTTAGCAACAGTGATGATAAGTCAGGCAGGTGACTTGCCCAAAAGTACTCGCCAAATATATATTGATAACAAAAGAATTGAGAGCGAAGGAATCCACACAACGAGACCTATTAGGCCTCATAATAAGAGGAAGAGAGTGTTTATTTATAAGTGTATTGATTCTGAAACTGGAGAAGAGGTTCCCTGTCCTGAACGTGAAAAAGAGGAAGACACAACGGAAAGAACATACATGGAATGAAACTCTATAATAATCATTTCAGCATTGAAGGCACTTACGATATACTCAATCTAAGAGAAGAGCTGGGAAATGCTATAAGCAAACCTCCTGCTACTCCTAGAATAGGAATGAGACCTCACACCGCAATTAAGCTACTTCAGGTACGGGATAGAACTGTAAGGGATTTATGGGAAAGGATAAAGTATATGGTGAAATATGACGATGTAAAGATATTTATGGACTCTGGGGCTCCTAGCCTTTATAACTCCCTTGTGAGAAACAAAGAAGGAGGTGCTCACACTTACATGGGAAGTTACCTAAAGGACAGGAAGCATGATGACTTCAGCTTCCTTGAGATGAACGAATACAAAATCTATCGTCGCAAGTATACCATGTTTATTAAGGAGTACCTTCCTAACCTAGAAGTCTATGCCGTACTTGATGTGATTAATAATGCAGAAGCTACCTGGGAGAATCAGCAGTATATGGAGAGCAAAGGCCTAAAGCCTATACCTGTTTGGCATTTTGGATGCGAGATCAAATGGCTTGAGATGTATCTAGCTAAAGGCTATGAGTACATAGCAATAGGTGGATTGGTTCCTAACCCTACTTCAGTTATTATACCTCCGTTGGATGACATTTGGGATTACCTGTTGACCTACGACAATGGCATCCCGCGGGTTAAAGTACATGGCTTCGCGGTGACAGCACCTGAACTTGTTAGTCGCTATCCCTGGTACAGTGTGGATAGTGCCAGCTGGGTAAAATATGGTAAGTATGGTATAGTATTGACTCCAAGAACAAAAGGAGGTAAACGTGTCTACAACGTCTCGCCCCACAGCGTTGCAGTTTCAGATAGAAGTCCGTTTAAAGAGATGCAGGGAAAACATATCTCAAATTACTCACCTGCTGAACGAAATTTCATCCTTAATTACTACCACGAAAAAGGTTTCCGACTTGGAAGTTGTAAGTATAAACTTGTCGGCAATGGCTACGACCTCCAGGATAATGAGAGATTCGTTAGTGGAAGAAAAGGAGATAAAGAACGGGAAGTTGAAATCGAAATTGAAAAGGGCCTTGCTACTGACTACAGAGTAAGAGATGAATTGAACATACTTTACTATCTAGATTTAGAAAAGAGTCAACCTGACTGGCCTTGGGCTTTCAAGCGCCACAAAATGCCGAAAGGATTCAACTTATTTTGACTAATACATCAAATAATAAAACTGATTCTTCTACGAGTAAAATTCCAGTAACCACTACTACCCTACCTAAACAAATGGTAATTCTAAATATCTCTAGGAAAGAAGCAAGGAGAGTAGGATGGAGATTACTGAAACTATCCTTTTTAACAATAAAAGGAAGAATAACTGTCTTAGTGGATCAATCTAAATGATACTATATATGGCTGGCAATTTCCCTGTAATGAATGACATACAGAAGGAACGAGCTATGAAAGAGTATGTACTGAAGAATGGCTATAGTTCCTACAACAGACTTGCCAGCTTTTACCATAGAAAAGGAGCAAAGAATGTCATCAAAGTTAGTGAGGAATCCAGAGCAGGACGCCCGAAAGCTGATAATGACGATTGAGAATGCCCTTAAGCAGGGTGTCCGACACTTCCGAAAGTCAGATAACAAATTTCTACCCACCGTGGAGTCCATATTAATTGCTCTACGCACAGAAGGCGGCGTAAAAAAGTTATTACCTGAACGCAGAAGTAAAGGAGGAATAATCCTACCTTGAAAATATACTTCGCGGCAGTGGGAAGTGACCTCTGGGAGCATCATGTACGGGCCTTGCATGGTGCTACCCAGAGAGTCCTTTTTAGTTACTATGATTTAGAACATGGAGGCTTTCAATTTCGCAGAAAGAGCTGGGAGTTAGCAACAGGAATACCTTATGAAAGGGGGAAGCTAAATGGAACTAATGGAAAAGAACGACCTGCTGGAGATACTCCAAGCAGTTAAACCTGGACTGGCAAGCAAGGGAATCATAGAACAGTTTACTCATTTCATTTTCAGTGGCAACGCAGTGATGACATATAATGATGAAATCTGTGTAAGCCATCCTCTCCAAACTGACTTCCAATGTAGCGTCATAGCTGATGATCTGTATAAAACCCTAACTGGCACCCGTGGGAACCAAGCTGTTAAACTTGAAATGGAAGATGATAAAATGCTCGTTAAAACGAGCAGCAGGGAGGCGAAGTTGAGCACAGAAGTGGAGAGGGATGCAGAGAAGATGATCGAAATGCTGGAATTGGATAAAATAGAAGAATGGCAGAGGCTACCAAGGGAGTTCGTAAAAGGAATGTTCCTCTGCATGTTTAGCGCCAGTAAGGACATGACAAAGGGAGCAGGCACCTGTGTATATGTAAACGACACTTACCTTGCAAGCTCTGATGAAGCACGTATCTCCCTTTATACACTTCCCTCAGGCACAGGATTCTCTACGCTGATACCAGCTAGGTCGGTAGCTGACTTGATCAATTTTGACATCACTAAAGTTTGTCTGAAGAAGAATTGGGTGCATTTTAAGACTGGCAAAGATGTTACGTTTTCAGCAAGGGTGATGGAAGATAAATACCCTGACGTTTTAGAATACTTTGACGTTCAGGGCACAGAACTCACACTACCTACAGAGCTAAAGCCCTTAATAGAATCTGTAGTGTTTATGGCGGAAGGTAAGATTGATTTAGACAAACGGGTTGAAGTGATTATAGAGAAGGACAAGATAAAGTGCAAGGCAGAGAAGAGCGTAGGGGAGATTGAGGACTTCGTTGACTTCGAAAGTGATAAGGAGTTCCATTTCTTCATCAACCCTTTCTTCCTCAGCCAAGTACTTGAGAAAGCAACCACAATGGTTGCCACAGATGACCTAGCTTACTTTAAGAGCGAACGATTTCAACATATAATTAGCTTACCGGAACAATAAGATGCAAGTTCTTTTCTACCTACTTGGATGGTTTTTCCTATTTTTAATAGGTATAGTGAGTTGGAATGAAATACATAACTTTAGATACGATTGGATTTCTACCCAACCTCTATCTGACATTGGAGAAATTAAAGTGCTGCTTTGGTCAATATTATCCTTTGTACTTGGAATCATCTATAAGATAAGCAAATGAAAATCTACTTTGCAGGAGTACCAGCAGGGCTACAACGCACACGGGAAGAAGGGCTGGAAGCATCTGGAATCAAAAACAGACTTGTAACCTTCTTCTACCTCAAGAAGTGCCTCATCACGCTGAAACACTACAAACGGATAGAGGAAATTAACTACAAAGGAGTGAACGACTTCAGCAATGGCAAATAAAGGTTTCTTTACATTCGAAAAGAAGGCACCACGAAAGTCAGCTCTTGATATAAAATATAACACACCAGGAGAGCCTGATTGCAAGGCATGTGGGCTACATACTTGGCCTAAGACACCTAAAATGCCTGTAGGTGGAAAGGGTGAAAAAGGAATCTTCATACTATGTGAAGAGCCTGGGGAAACGGAAGACATAAAAGGAACACAGCTGGTGGGGGAGGCTGGCACTTTCTTAGCCAATAAATTATCATCTTTAGGAATCAGTCTACATCGCGATTGCTACATGCTTAACGCTATCAACTGCCGCAAGCCCAAGAACGCAAAGCCCTCCATGAAAGAGATAAACTGCTGCCGTCCTTATGTTCTCAAAGCACTGGAAGAATATAAATTTGACCACCTCTGGACAATGGGAGGCTATGCGATAGACAGCTTATATGGAGATAGGTTTGACAAGCGAGCAATAACAAGGTGGAGAGGGTTGCATGTGCCTGATATGAAACACATGCTCTGGGTACATCCTATGTTTCACCCCAGTTGGGCTATGAGAGGACAAAAGGATCCCAACATACAAGCTACCTTTGAAAGAGATCTAAAGGAAGCCCTTAAATGGAAAACTCCACTACCTCTATATAAAAATTATGAAAAGAATGTTCATTTGCTTTACAAAATAAAAGAGGTTGAGGAATTAGTCCATAAAATACTGGATATGAATAATGCTATCATGTCCTTCGACTACGAAACTACAGGTCGTAAACCATTTAAACCTGAGCACAGGATTCACTGTGTAGGTCTCTCTTTTGATGAAGATGCTTATGTGTTTCCCTTAGAGAAGCCTAACTATTGGAAAGAAAATGAGCAAAATAAAGTGCTAAGGTTATGGAGAAGAGTTCTAACATGGGAACCCGTAAAGAAAATAGCCCACAATGTAGCATATGAGGACCTCTGGAGCACAATAAGAGCTGGAGTTAGACCTCGAAACTTGAGCTGGTGTACGATGAACACAGCTCACTTAATAGACGATAGGAAATACTTTACTGGGCTCAAATTTCAAACCTTCCTCAATTTTGGTGTTGAGGGGTATGAAGATGAGATTAGACCTTACCTAGAAACGGACAACACAGTAGAGTATAATGATATTGATAATGCACCACTTGAAAAGCTGATGCTTTACTGTGGGATGGATTGTATCTTCACTCGCAAACTGTATTTCCTACAGAAACAATATTTAGAGCAAAATTTAGAGCTTGAAAGAGCCCGCAGCTTCTACCAACGCTCTATCTACACCTTCAATAATATGCAACGGCGTGGGGTTCCTGTTGATATAAATTACTACAAAAAGGAGGATGTCAGGCTTGAGAATAAGATGAAGAGGCTGGATAGAATGATACTAAATTCTCCTGAAGCAAAAAAGTTCAGATCTAAGACAGGTAAGCCCTTCAACCATAGCTCAGGCTCTGACGTTCGCCACTTACTGTTCAATATCTTAAAATATCCTCCTGTTAAGAAAACTAAAACAGGTCAGCAGGAGAGTGTAGACGTTGAGGTATTAGACGAGATAAATACTGATTTCACTCAGAGAATATTACAGCACAGGCGATCTAAAAAGATCAAAGATACCTACTTAGCACAATTTCTAAGGGAGGAATACAATGGACGAGTCCACAGCTTCTTTAATCTTCATATCGCTCGCACTTACCGTAGTAGCTCAAACAATCCTAATCTGCATAATATTCCGGTCCGTGAAGAGGATGCAAAACGTACTTGTAGAACTGGAATCATCCCTTCAGATGACTTTAGATTTATTGAGTCTGACTATGGAAGCCAAGAAGTCAGAATCGCTGGATGCTATACAGAGGACCCTGAATGGATAAACTATATCGTCACCCCAGGTGCTGACATGCACCGTGATTGTGCGGCAGAGGTATTTAAGTTGGACAGTAAGCAGGTTACGGGTGCAGTAAGATTTTACAGTAAGAATCAATGGGTATTTCCACAGTTATATGGCTCCTACTATGGTAATTGTGCAAAGCACCTCTGGAGTTCAGTTGTAGAAGGAGGACTGAAAACAGTTGAAGGTGAGCTAATGAAAGAGTGGTTAAGATCTAAAGACATAGCCTCTTATGATCGCTTTGAGACTCACTGTAAGAACTACGAACGCCGTTACTGGAACCGTTTTAAGAAAACTAAACAATGGCAAGAAAAGGTGATTCGTGATTATGTAAAAAAGGGATATGTAACTACTTATTTTGGACATAGAAGGAGTGGCTACTTATCCATGAATGAAGTTATCAACACACCTATACAGGCAACCGCTTTTCACTGCCTACTGTGGTCATGTAACAGGTGTGATGACATAGCAAGGGATGAAAACTGGGACAGCGAGTTGCTCAGTCAAGTACATGACAGTATGATGTTTGATACTTATCCTCCTGAACAAGAGATGGTGGTTGAAACTATACGCCAAGTAGCAGAGAAAGACATACGAGATGAATTTGATTGGATTATTGTACCACTTATAATGGAATTTGAATTTACACCTATCAATGCTAATTGGTACACGAAAGAGGAAGTGACGATGAATAAGAATGGTGACTTCGTAGGTGTAGAGTCAGGAAAGATATATGATTTAAATTATTGATGGTGAATTATGGGATATGTACCACCAAGTCTAAAACCAAGCCCAGGAATTAACTGGCACAAAATAGGTAATATTGTGTGGAGAGCTATTGGTTTAATCTGCATGACGGCCTTATTTACCACCTGTGTATTAAGGCTGTTTGATAAAATATGAAACTCTACTTAGCAGGCAATCCAGGACATGGCAAAGCAGGCTTACACCGTGAGGCTTACTTCAGAAAGGTAAAAGCACGGTTGGTGATGTCTTACTTTTGGGTACGTGAAGGTGGTGACTTCAACAGATACTTTAGGAGGATGATTGATGGACACAATGGAAATGATCCAAGAAGCCTACACAAGAGTAGCTGATGGTCAGAAGAGAATTGACCTTTATGAGGACCACACAACGGTGAAAGCATACTGGGTAGGTAAGATTATTCGTATTGACATCAAGGAGGAACAAGATGGCTAAACAATACAAACACGAAGGTAAGAGGGAATATGATTTTGAAGGTAGATGTGGGAAGTGTGGAACCAGACTCTTGATTGTATTGAAAAGGATGCCGCCCTATAGTGTAAAACTCACAGTTGTTCCATGCAAACTTCACCCAGAAGAATCAGTAATATTATGGCCACAAAGGGAGGACCTAATTCATGAGTGAAAAAAAGATGCTCTTTCTCGACGTTGAAACCACAGGTATATTTGAAAGTAAACATCACATATGGGAATTAGGGTGCATACTTGATGTAGATGGGGTGCAGAAAGATAAGTTCCATATGAAGGCACGACCTCCTAAAGGTGCTCCTATTAATACAGAAGCCCTCACAGCATGTGGTAAAACAGTGGAGGAAATCTGTAACTATAAAAACACACAGATAGAACTCAAAGAGATGTTTGAAGCATGGCTGAGTGAATGGGTTGACAAGTTTGATAGTGATGATAAAATGTTCTTTGTAGCTTACAATGCTGAGTTTGATTACAGGTTCTGCCGACGCCTCTGGATGAACCATGACGACAAATTCTTTGGTAGCTTCTTTTGGTTTCCCTATTTAGACGTGATGACAATAGCTGCCTGGGCTTTGCAAGACAAACGTGGTCTGTTACCTAACTTTAGGTTAAATACATTGGCAAAAGCGATGGGTTTTGAAATGAAAGATGATAATTTTCATGGTGCTATGTTCGACGCTCGTGTCGTTAGGCGTATATATTATAAGTTAGAAGGTTAAGTGGAAACATGTTAAGTATAGCGTAGCATTAAGCACAGGAAGTTCATGCAGAATTCAGCAAATAAGAAAGCGAAAATATTATGTCCAACATGCTATTAGACGAAAGCCTACCTGAAAAGTACAGACCCAAGACATTCGACGACTTCGTAGGCAATAAAACGCTGGTAGAAACGCTTAGGTCTTACACTAAAGATGATATAAAACACCATAGTTTCCTTTTCGCTGGTCCTAGTGGGTGTGGTAAAACAACCCTTGCTATGATTCTCAAAGACATCCTTGGCTGTCATGATAGGGACTTCCAATACCTAAATACTTCCAACACTAGGGGTATTGACACGATGAGAGAGATTGACATGCTCTCTAAGTTAAGACCTATGGGGGGTAAGGTTAAATTTTACATACTAGATGAGTGTCATAAACTCACTAATGAAGCTCAAAATGCTGTGCTCAGACTACTTGAAAAACCACCCAGCTTTGCTTACTTCGCCCTCTGCACTACCGAACCTGAAAAGCTACTCGACACCATCCGTAATCGCTGCCACATTTATACAGTTAAAAGACTGGCAAGCCACGAAGTGGTGGGGTTGTTAAAGATAGTATGTGAGAAGGAGGGAATTAAATTTCCTGATCCTGTACTGCAAGAAATTGCCAAAGTGAGTGAAGGCAGTTGTAGAGCGGCGCTGAAAACCCTTGACATGGTGCGCTACATAGAGAAGCCAAGGGAAGCTCTAAAGATGGTTCGTGAAGGCATTATTGGAGAAGCCACACTGAAGCAAATATGTCAAGGCTTAGTAGATGGTATAAGTTGGGCTAAAATGAGAACATATATAGTGGCTATTGAGGACGATAAGCAGGAGAGCGCACGGGTAGGAATACTAAACTATTTAAGCAAAGTGCTGGTTGGTAGAAATGAGGACGATAGGTTAGCTGAAATAATCAGCCTTTTTATTGAACCATACTATAACACAGGAAAAAGGGCAGGTATAGTGTATTCATTATACTTGGCATGTAAATTATGATTAGATCAATAATTACAACGATATTCTTTGTTTTTGGAATTATACTTATTGGGTTACACCTTAAAAGCATCTTCCTACCTTTAGGAATTCTAATGATTTTATTAGGTATACAGAATTTACTGGAAAGATAATGGAAACAGAAATGATATATGATGAAATAGATGTTGACAAGAACAACCTTGACGAAGAGTGGGAAAGACAGTCAAGGTCGAGCTTTGACTTTGGGAAAGACTTAGCAGATGCTAGGAAGGATATGGCAAATAAGAAACGCCTTATGGACTTGGCACTGGCAGACGCTATGGATTTCATTCTTCAAAACTATGAGGACTATGGATTAAATAAACAGCAGGCCAACAGCAGTACTTTTGTTCGTAACGCTGCGATGAAGAACGAAGAGTATCAAAAAGCCTACAGAGACTTTATTGATGCAGAGCATGATGTAAATATTCTCCAGGCTGCGAGCTATGCCATGTTAGATAAGAAAATGGCGCTTGAGTATCTCACTCGTTTATTCTTAGCTGACTACTTTACCACTGACACCACAGTAGACGATTACAGAAGGGAGCAGCTAAGGGAAAAGGTGGCTGATAATCCACGACTCAAGAGAAGGCAAGAAGATGGAACTATTGATTGATACTTTAAGATCTATAATAGTGATATTGTTACTATTATTCTTTATATATATGGTGGTAAGACTCGTATCATATGCTTGGCATATAAGTAAACAACAAGTAAGAAAACAATCTGACAGAGGAGGTAAAAATGGTATCAAAAATCAGAAGCAGAAAAACCCTACAACAGGATCTCCTAAAACGTAGCCAAGAGAGCTATGACAAAAAGGACGAAAGTGGTAGGTATGGATCATTCTTCAAGTCTAAAAGTGAACTTGGAAACAAAGAGTTTTGGAAGTGTGGAGAAGGAGAACACCAAATTGACATCATACCCTGGATTGCAGGCGACAATTATCCGACCAAGAGCTATGACATCAAAAGTGGTGACATTGCCATAGTACTTGACCTTTGGGTACACTACAATGTAGGACCTAATGAGGATAGTGTAGTCTGTCCTGCTCGTAACTATGGTCTGCCTTGTCCTATCTGTGAGCACATAAATGAGATTAGAAAGCGGGACGATCTTACTGAGGATGAGATTAAAGAAAAAACATCCGAAAAGAACCCTAAGCGCCGCAGTATTTACCAGATCGTGTGCTATGACAGCCATGAGGAGGAGTCAAAAGGTGTGCAGATTTGGGACGTTGCTCATTTCTTCATGGAACGTCACTTGACCGAGCTTTCACAGAAGCCAAAGAGGGGAGGGTTTATCCCTTACGCTGATCCTGACGAAGGCAAACAGGTATACTTCAAACGAAAAGGACAGGGACAATTCAATACTGAGTACATGGCACATCAATTCCTAGACAGGGAATATAAAGTGTCGGATGAAGTGTTGGACAGCACAATCTCCCTAGATCAAGGTATAATAGTTCTTACCTATGAAGAACTGAAACGTAAATATTGGGGTGGAGAGGATATACCTGCTACCAGTCCAGAAGAGGAAGAGGAACAACCAAAAGCTACACGGGCTACACGACGGCCTCCAGTACAGGAAGAGGAAGAACCTGAAACTGAGGAAAGACAGCCGGATGAGGAAGAAGAACAGCAGGAACCTGAGGAACAACCTACACGCAGGAGAGTGCGGAAACCTCAGCAAGAAGAACAACCTGAAGAGGAAGAAGAGAATGGAAACAAATGTCCAGCAGGCGGTGTTTTTGGCAAGGACATAGACAAACCTCTACCTGAATGTGACGACTGCAAAGTATGGGATGATTGTGCGGCAGAGGCAGACAGGTTGGAAAAAGGAGGTAAGTAATGGCTAGAATAATAAGAAGGGCAAGGACTCCTTCGCAGGCAGCGGAGGAGTACTCCCAAGCAACTAAAGCAAAGGAGGAGAAAGAGGACACTCCTAAATCAAAAGACCTAATTATCAGCACAGGCAGTACACTACTTGACCTTGCTATCTTTGGTGGAAGAGTAAGAGGAGGTGGACTTCCTGGAGGTCTTATTGTAGAGATCTTTGGCGAAGCACAACTGGGAAAGACAGCAGTTCTGGCTGAAATATGTGGATGCTCTCAGGCAGCAGGAGGCACAGTTCGATTTGCAGATCCTGAGGCACGACTGGACAGGGAATACGCAGAGATTTATGGAGTGAACCTACCTGAGGACAAGTACTGGAGACCTAGCTTGGTGGAGGAAGTATTTGACGATATTAGAGAATGGAATCCACCAAACGAAGGAACCGTGAGCATTTATGGATGTGATTCCTTGGCAGCTCTTTCTTCTAAGCTCGAGATGGAGAAAGGTGATAAAATGGGCATGAGGATAGCCAAGGACTTTAGTGCTGGCTTAAGGAAAACAGGAAATATGTTGGCTCAAGGAGGGTATAAAACATTAGTGTGCACCAATCAAGTACGGCAAGGAGACACGGGACTTAAAACACCTGGCGGCAAGGGAATTCCTTTCTGGGCTTCAGTTAGAATTTATATCCAAGCCATGTACAAAAAGAAATATGGCCGTGCTCATCATATTGATAAAGAAGTTACACTGGAAAGTGGTGCGAAGGTTCCTAAAGTAATAGGCATTAACAGTATTGCCACAGTTATTAAGAATAGCAAGGACGATCCTCACAGGGAGGCCTATATTCCTATCATCTTTGGATATGGTATAGATGATATTAGGGCTAACTTGCAATGGCAAAAGGACATGAAAAAGGCCAGCACTTATGAATGTGGAGACGGACAAACTTACCAAGCCATGGACTATGCTATACAATATGTAGAGAAGCACAATTTAGAACAAAAGCTGAAGGAACAGGTAATTGACTTATGGCTGGAAATCGAGGACAAGTTCAAAAAGAATACTCGCAACCGCAAGCGAAAAGCAAGATAGTCATCATTGACTGCCATCCTATCTGCTATGAAGCTATGCACCATTTTGGCGGTCTTCAATGGGAGGACCGCCATACTGGTGTTATTTTTCACTTCCTTAATCGCCTTCTGTCCTTTGTAAATATGTTTGACACCACTAAGTTCGTGTTTGCTTGGGACAGCAGGAAAAGCTACCGTAAGGAGAAAGTATTTCCTGACTACAAAAAAGAGAAGCACAATGTGGAAAGGACAGAAGAAGAACAAATATTATACTCTCATTGTTTTGAACAGATGCACCAACTTAGGAAAAACATACTCCCTGCACTGGGATTCAAAAATGTGTTCATACAGACAGGTTACGAAGCTGATGATATCATAGCAGACATCGTCCTAAATGATTGCTATGTTGATTATATAGTAGTGAGTAGTGATAATGATCTTTACCAACTGCTAAGCCACTGTAGGATGTGGAGACTCAACACTAAAAAGTTCTATACTCACCAAGACTTCTATAATGAATATGACATAGAACCTGAGCAATGGGTCCAGGTTAAAATCCTAGTAGGTTGCCCTGGGGATGGAGTACCTGGACTGCCAGGTATAGGAAATGCGAGAGCCATTTCTTGGTTAAAAGGAGAGCTTAAACCTGGTAAGTTCTATCATGACATTAAATTTGCAACGGAAGAATTCATAACACGAAATGACCTACTTGTAAACCTACCATTTCCAGGTATTAAAACACCACAGCTTGACTTTGAAGAGAATTTTGATTTAGATAATATATTCTCCATATGTGAGGACTACGGGTTGTTTACTTTGTTGAAAAATAGCAGGTTGAGAGCGTGGAAGGAGTTAGCAAGATGAACTATGTGGGCTTAGACCTCAGCTTTACTGAGACAGGTGTGTCTGTACTTACTGATAAAGAATTTATACTTGGTGAAACCTTAATAAAATCAAACTCTAAACAAAAGCCTGAAGAAAGAATCATCTATATAGGTGAGGAAATCTTTTACTTCCTTGACCAATTTGACTTGCCTCATATGGTATATATTGAGGACAAGTTTGTTGGCAAATCACGAAAGCAAGCCCTATACGATGGAGGCCTCTTATACTATATCATAATTGAAACCAGAAAGCACTTATTTCCATACAAGATAATCAACCCTACATCCTTAAAGAAGTTCGTAATAGGTACTAAGGGTAAGAAGAAGGGTAGCAAGAAAGAACTGATGTTGCTCCATTGCTTTAAGAAGTGGGGTGTAGAATTCGAGAATAATAACCTGTGTGATGCTTACTGCCTTGCACGGATGGCAATGGAGGACATGATGGAAAGACAAACTACCACAGGAAATATCAAAAGGGCTAAACGGAAACCCTAAAAAAGCCAAAGGCTGTGTGCTATAATATGTAATAAATACAGGAGGTTAGCCTATGACTAAGGATGTCGAAACGCTGAATATGTTTGTGAAAGTTGTGAACAGCCTGTCATTCATTTTTGGACAAAAACCTAAAAACATGTACTATGTGTTGAATAAAGTAGGCAGTTTTGATGAGCTTCTTGTGCTTGCCTTAGCAGCGATTGACATGAAAATGGAAGTGGATGAAGCCTGGCGCTTGTGTGAGGAAACCAAAACTGTTGAGGAAGAGATATTAAAGAAAAAGGAAGAACTGAAAGAGAAGATGGGAGAGGTAATTCACCTGTGGAAAAACAAAGAAGATTCCTTTGCGGCCACTGTAAACGGTTCAAAAGAGAGAACTTAATAGAGTGGGAAAAGTACTGCTCAGTATCTGGTTGGACAGTTACACCTCTCCACGTTAATTGTCGTAAAGGGGAAATAGACACTATACCCTGGGAACCTAAAAGACAAAAACCAAGGAGGATTGTTCGCTTTGATTAAAAAATTATATGAATATAAACTGTGGAACTTTAATGAAGATGAGGAAAAGATACTTCATACTCTATGGAAAGAGGTGCTGTCTGAAGATAATTGGTGGCACTTCTTTTATGAAGGTAGCTATACGGTGATAAGAGTCACCCGAAAATCCAGAGGTAAGGTGAGCAACTTTCTTAAAAGGAAGGGTGTGGACTGTAGATATGCAGGAAAATGGATTGATAATATAAAAACTACCAGGGAGTCCCAAAACGAGTTCCTTTATATATTTCATGGCTACTCGGAATTAGCGATGAAAAGCATAGGTAAGAGCAATAAAGATATAGAATTTTTGCTCGATAGAGTTGTACATTGTTTTATGAATAATATGTCGAGTAACCTCAGAAGAGAAACAACAGGAGCACTTTGGGAGCCTATGCTGATAGCAAAGAATGCCATCGAAAGAGCTGTTTTTATAGGAAGGATTCTTGAACATCATGATAAAAAGAGTGAATAGGGAAAAGAAGGAAAGGCACCTGAAGAAGATGGCTCGTCGTCACTTACAACGATACCGTTGGAAGCTGGCGGAGATAAGAAGTGGTGTCAAAACTAACCTAACTACTAAGGAAAAATGGATCCTTAAAAAGGCCATTTGGGCAGAGAGGTTGCTTACTCAATGAACTGGATAAAGGTAACTAGAGTTCACCCCATATTAAAAGCCAGTGGAATCATATCCAATGTAGTACTTGTAAATCTTGATAACGTAAACGAAATTTACTCCATGGATTTTGGATCTAGACTGGTATATAATGTCAAGAACCTTGCAGGAGACGATTGGGAATGTTTAGATGTACAACAAACTCCTGAATGGATCATGAAACAATGCTAGAGACGGCTGAAATAAAATACTACCAAAGACACGAACACTCTGTACTAGAGTTTGATAAAGGCCTTAATGTCATAAAGGGCACTTCGCATAGCGGTAAATCCTCAATCTGGAGAGCTCTTAATTGGGCTCTCCAGAACCGCCCTTTAGGTGAAGGATTCCGTTCCTACTTCGCACCCAAAGGTAGCGTAACTACAACAGGATTAGAATTCAATGATGCTACCATCTTCCGCAATAAGTCTGATAGTGAAAACAGTTACCTTGTAAATGGAAAAGAACTGAAAGCAATAAAATCTGACTTGCCTGATGAAGTACTGGAAGCATCACAGATGAATGAAGTTAACCTTCAAGGGCAGGACGATCCTTATTTTCTCATACTTGACAGTCCAGGCAGTGTAGCCCGAAAGCTCAATGAGGCAGTAGGGCTTGACATAATAGATGAAAGTATGAGTAAGGTAAACAGCATAGTATCCAAAGCTAACCTTGCGCTGAAGATAATCAACGAAGATATATTTAAAGCAGAGAATGACCTGGAGTCACTTGCCTGGATAGATGAAGTTGGTCCTAAAATACTAAGAGTAAAAGAGAACATAAATAGGACTGATAAGATTAAATACAGAATATATATTCTTAATGAAAAGATTGAGAACATAAGATCAGTTGAAGATAAGATAAAAGAGTACAGCCATTGGTTAAAAGTTGAGGATCACTACATCAATCTGATGTGGAAACTCGAAAGAAGAGATAATATAAAGATCAAAAAAGGAAGACTCAGTTATTTATTAATGCAGGTGGACAACTACAGCAAAGCTGTGGAGAGGGGCAAAGAGTGGCTGTCAGTTGAGGATAAGTATGTGCAGTTATCACAGAAGGTTACACGAAGGCAACAGCTTTTGGTGCAAATAAGGCAGTTAAAAAGTGTATGTAAGCGTATAGACGAAGCAGAAATCGTCGTGAATTCAGCAAATAAGCACGTAAGAAATTTACAGTCCAAATATGACAGCTTGCTAAAAAGCACAAACGCTTGTCCGCTGTGTGGGAGGGCTTGGTAATGTACAAATGGGAAGAAGTTCATAAAGTATCACATCCGCCAGAAGGCGGAGTTACTGGTGAAGAGGTTACGGAGAAGATGGAGATACCTGAAGGTACTCTATATAAGAATATAATCGCTATTGGTGTAGGACACTTGATGACAAAAGTTACCGTCAGCCAGTCGATGGTATTTGTACCTAAAGGCATTGTAATTGGAGAAGAATGTGAAACTACTGATAACGGGTGACTGGCACCTTACGGACAAAACCCCGAGGAACCGTATTGACGATTATCCAGCTACACAGCACCGCAAGATAAGCTGGATGATAGGAATGGCTGTACAGAATAGATGCAAATATATTCTACAGCCTGGGGATATGTTCGACAGCTTCAAAGCCAGGGACAGGATGAAAACAGATTGGATAGAAAGATGGAAAAATGTTCTATCTAATGATGGTATAAAAGTACTCACTGTTCCTGGTCAACATGACATGCGCTACCATACCAGCGACTTGAGGGATACACCTATGGGGGTGCTGGCTGCGGCGGGTGTAATAAGGATCCTAAAAGAAGAATCAATCTTAGAATTTGGAAGACCTAGCACCTTTGCAGATAGAGTACACTTCTACGGCTCAGGCTGGAATGCCGCCATACCCGAGCCCTGTGATGCCTCTGGGCTCCATGTATGGGTCACACACCGTATGGTGGTATCAGGCGACCCCCTATGGCCAGGACAGACTGACTATGAACAAGGTGAACTTTTACTCAGAAGAACTAAATTTGACCTCATAGTTACAGGTGACAACCATAGAAGTTTCCTAATTAAGGCAAACAATAGGGTACTCATTAATTGTGGTAGCCTAATGCGATCTACCATAGATCAAATTCATCACATACCTTGCATATACATTTACGACACAGTAGGAAGGACGGTGGAAAAACATGAAGTACACCCATTGGCTCCCATCACTGAGGTTCTCCGTGTGGATCAAGCAGCGGAAGAAAAAGAAAGGAATGAAAAGCTGGAAGCCTTCGTGGAAGGGGTCCGCAAAGACGTCCAAATCGAAGGGCTAGATTTTAAACACAATATTGATTCATACCTTAAATCACACCGTGTTAAACCGAGTGTGAGGAAGTTAATAGAAGGAGTCCTGTCAGATGGATGATATACTGAAAGACCTTGAGAAGCTAGGAAGCTCTTTAGAAGAGGCTAAGAGCAATCTCTCTAGGGAGGAAGGCAGACTGGAGGAGATGTATAAATCACTTAAAGAAGAATTTGACGTTAAGGACTATAATGAAGCTAAAATTAAGATTGTTACCTTAACTTCAGAACTCGAGGAAATTGAGAATGAAATCCAGAAAGATTACTCGGAGCTCAAAGCTAACTACGACTGGGAATAAAACCCTAGTTGTAGATGAAAGCAGTATGAACAAAACGGTTGCATATCCCTTCAGTACTGAGAAATTTTCAGAAATTCAAAGAAAGTACCATGAACTCAAAACTGCTCAAGAATCCATCAGACAGCAGTATTACTCGTTACAGGTTAAGAAGGAAGAGACAGAAAGGAAAATAGAAGATGGCGCTCGTGCCCTCGCCATTATCCAGGAGGTGGCTAAAAAGACTCAAGAAAGACTTGAGTTCCACATCAGTTCTCTCGTCACTACTGCCATTGAAGCCGTTGACCCAGACTGGCCAGAGTTTGTCGTTAAAATTACCATACGAAGAAACAGAACAGAGTGTGACTTGCTCTTCAGAGAGGAAGGTGTCGATCAACGTCCAAAAGATAGCAGTGGTGGAGGAGTCAAAGATATCGCCAGCTTTGCTCTCAGAATTGCTTACTGGTCTCTCAAAAAGAATAGACCAACATTTATACTTGATGAGCCTTTCCGTAATGTCAGCCCAGACAGGCAGGATAAGGTCAGCGAAATGCTCAAAATGGTCTGTGATCGACTTGGACTGCAAATCATAATGGTCAGCCATGCAGAGGACATCAATATAGCTGCCAACAGGACATTCCATAACAGCAAGAAAGGGAAAGTGAGTAAAGTAGAGGTAATATGAAAGAATTGATATTTGGTGTGGCTCTTATTATTAGTGGATTTATTCTAGGTTACCTGGTATCTAATAATCAGATGCTTAGAGAACCCCTAGAAGGAAATAAACAGTTAGCTCAAGAGATTGCTATGCTACAAAAGGATGTGATGAGACTAGAAGCGAGTATAGCAGAAAACCTAATTAGAATAGATTACTTAGAATACTGGAGAGACAGTGTAGTGTATCGACCTGAAAAGAAACCTACTGTTCCAAAGCGTTAAGTTCTGATTTCCACTCACGGTGGTACCTAGGGTCAGACAGTCACATCCAACCTTCTTCTAAAGTCATCTTTCCTGGAACAGGAGCCTGATCTTTAGCCTTAGCCCATATATCTACATTCTTTACATCCTGCCTGAGCATCACCGCATCACCTTCAGGCACATAAATGGTCTTAATTTTAGGTGCCATCCAAGTACAGCTACTTAGGATCAGAAGGCTTACTCCAAGTATCATTAATTTTGTCATGTAGTCTTTTTTCGGTGTCTCCATTACTATGACCTACCTCCATGGTTTGAGTTTCTTTCTTTAAAAGACCTAAAAGTGATTCAAAAAAGGCCTTCAAGATTATACCTAACCACTTCATTTTATTCTCCTAAATTAAAGTGGCTGTCTCTATCAGACAGCCACTTTCGGCTGCAAGGCTGTTGAAGATTAATCATTGTCCGGAATGTTGAATGACACTCTAATTAAATTGCAAATGGGTAGAAATATTTTATCGTCCCAATCTGCATCAGTGCTGGCAACTTTATCCTCGATAAAATCCAGCACATGGTCCATTAAATCCTTCAACATTTCTGGCGTCAAGAGACCAAACAAAATACTGAACAGCTTTAAAAGGATATCCTTCATACTCATTCACCTCCTTTCTGTTTAGGTTGGATATGAAACGCCTTGAGTAGTACTTCTTGATTAGCCTTGATAGTGTGTATGGTATCAAATTTCTCCTCCATTCTCGTAGCTATCCATCCAAACATCGTAATCGTTATACCTACTAATATTATCAAGACCCATCGTGGTGCCCTAGATTTAATATCTTCTCTCATTTCCTTCAAATCCTCCTTAGTTGCCGTTCTCTCGAATAATTGTTCTATATGTGCTTCATTTTTATGAATAGCAGAACATTTGATATCATGAAATGCACAGACGGATCTATCTGATTCCCTCCTTATGTGTTTCCTTCTATCTTCTATTCCATTCCAATCACTCATACTAACTCACCTACTTTCATCTTAACATCAACTTCCCATTTATTGTTAAGATTAGTCTGTATGCGAAAAGTGATTAGATAAGGATCTAAGTCTGGATCCCCGCTAACCACTCTTTGACAGTATTTGTAAACATCTACCACATAGGGACTGCCTGACAATATATCAGTAACAGCATTGCCGTCCTTATCCTTAGCAGTTACGGTAGAGTTATTGGTGTCTATAGTTTCTCCACTCTCGAGTACATCCTCAAAGTCACCATATGGCACGAAGGACTCCCAAGGTTGCTTGAAAAAGTTCTTTACTTTTGGTGTGCTGCCCACCTCAATCACCTCCTTAAATCCTAATGTTACAACATCTCTTTTATATCCTAACGTGACCTCGTCACGGGTAAATCCAATGTGGGGCTCCTCAGAGGGAGGGTATGTAGTCGTAGTGGTACTGTAAGTACTAGAAGTAGATGTGCTGGTACTTGTGGTTGAATAGGTGCTGGTTGTACTGAAGGTGCTGGTAGAAGTACTAGAAGTTGTTCCTGTTCCAGTAGTGCTCGTTGTGCTGAGAGTACTAGTGGTACTGAAGGTGCTTGTGCTTGTGCTTGTGCTGGTACTGGTACTGGTTGTCGAGTAGGTACTTGTGCTGGTTGTCGAGTAGGTACTTGTGCTGGTACTGGTGCTGGTGCTTGTGCTTGTACTGGTGGTACTAAAGGTGGATGTGCTGGTACTTGTGGTAGAGTATGTGCTGGTGCTTGTACTGGTGCTTGTACTAGTAGTAGAGTAGGTACTGGTACTGGTACTGGTACTGGTGCTTGTGCTTGTACTGGTGGTCGAATAGGTGCTTGTGCTTGTGCTGGTTGTTGAGTATGTGCTGGTACTTGTGCTGGTACTGGTACTTGTGGTTGAATATGTACTAGTGCTGGTACTGGTACTTGTGGTTGAGTAGGTGCTGGTACTGGTACTTGTGGTTGAGTATGTGCTAGTGCTTGTAGTAGAGTATGTGCTGGTACTTGTGGTTGAGTATGTGCTGGTACTTGTGGTTGAGTATGTGCTGGTACTTGTGGTAGAGTATGTGCTGGTGCTTGTACTGGTGGTACTAAAGGTGGATGTGCTGGTACTTGTGGTAGAGTATGTGCTGGTGCTGGTTGTGCTGAAGGTAGATGTGCTGGTGCTAGTTGTGCTGAAGGTGGATGTGCTGGTGCTAGTTGTGCTGAAGGTAGATGTGCTGGTGCTGGTACTTGTACTGGTGGTTGAATAGGTTGAAGTACTAGTGCTGGTAGTTGAGTATGTACTGGTGCTTGTACTGGTGCTTGTACTTGTGGTTGAATATGTACTGGTAGAAGTACTGGTGCTTGTACTGGTGGTTGAATAGGTTGAAGTACTAGTGCTGGTGGTTGAGTATGTGCTGGTACTTGTACTGGTACTGGTACTTGTGGTTGAGTATGTGCTGGTACTTGTACTGGTTGTAGAGTAAGTGCTTGTACTGGTACTGGTACTGGTACTGGTGGTTGAGTAGGTACTGGTAGAAGTACTAGAACTGGTGCTAGTTGTGCTGAAGGTAGATGTGCTGGTGCTTGTAAAGGAAGTAGTGGTTGTAGAACTAGTGGTAGTTTCTCCTGGTTCTGTAGTCGTAGTGGTACTGAAGGTACTGGTAGTGCTATAAGTTGAGGTGCTGGTAGAAGTACTGGTGCTTGTGCTGGTTGTTGAATATGTACTAGTGCTGGTACTGGTGGTTGAGTATGTGCTGGTACTTGTGCTAGTAGATGTACTGGTTGTAGAGTAGGTGCTGGTACTTGTACTTGTGGTTGAGTATGTGCTGGTACTTGTACTGGTACTGGTACTTGTGGTTGAGTATGTGCTGGTGCTGGTGCTGGTGCTGGTGCTGGTTGTCGAGTATGTACTGGTAGAAGTACTGGTAGTTGAGTATGTGCTGGTGCTTGTGCTGGTACTTGTACTTGTGGTTGAGTATGTGCTGGTGCTTGTACTTGTGGTTGAGTATGTGCTGGTAGAAGTACTGGTGCTGGTACTTGTAGTAGAGTATGTGCTGGTGCTTGTACTAGTAGATGTGCTGGTTGTTGAGTAGGTGCTGGTGCTTGTAGTAGAGTAGGTGCTGGTTGTTGAGTAGGTGCTGGTAGAAGTACTGGTGCTGGTACTTGTAGTAGAGTATGTGCTGGTGCTTGTACTAGTAGATGTGCTGGTTGTTGAGTAGGTGCTGGTAGAAGTACTGGTACTGGTGCTTGTGGTTGAATAGGTACTGGTACTTGTACTGGTACTGGTACTTGTGGTTGAATAGGTTGAAGTGCTTGTACTAGTAGATGTGCTGGTGGTTGAATATGTACTAGTGCTTGTACTTGTGGTTGAGTATGTGCTGGTGCTTGTGCTGGTACTGGTACTTGTGGTAGAGTAGGTACTGGTACTGGTACTTGTGGTTGAGTATGTGCTGGTGCTTGTGCTGGTAGTTGAGTATGTGCTGGTGCTGGTGCTTGTAAAGGAAGTAGTAGTTGTGGAACTGGTGGTAGTTTCTCCTGGTTCTGTAGTTGTAGTGGTACTGAAGGTACTAGTTGTACTGAAAGTGCTGGTGCTTGTGCTTGTGCTGGTACTGGTACTTGTAGTAGAGTATGTGCTGGTGCTGGTACTTGTAGTAGAGTATGTGCTGGTACTTGTGCTGGTACTGGTACTTGTGGTTGAGTATGTGCTGGTGCTTGTGCTGGTTGTTGAGTATGTGCTGGTAGAAGTGCTGGTTGTTGAGTATGTGCTGGTAGAAGTGCTGGTACTGCTACTTGTGGTTGAATATGTACTAGTACTTGTACTTGTGGTAGAGTATGTGCTGGTGCTTGTACTGGTACTGGTACTTGTGGTTGAGTATGTGCTGGTGCTGGTGCTGGTTGTTGAGTATGTACTGGTGCTGGTGCTTGTACTGGTACTTGTGGTTGAATAGGTGCTGGTGCTGGTGCTGGTTGTTGAGTATGTACTGGTGCTGGTGCTTGTACTGGTACTGGTTGTTGAGTATGTGCTGGTAGAAGTGCTGGTTGTTGAGTATGTACTGGTGCTGGTACTGGTACTGGTACTTGTAGTTGAGTATGTGCTGGTACTGCTACTTGTGGTAGAGTATGTGCTGGTACTAGTGCTTGTGGTAGAGTATGTGCTGGTGCTTGTGGTTGAATAGGTACTGGTGCTTGTGCTGGTACTGGTACTTGTAGTTGAGTATGTGCTGGTAGAAGTACTGGTACTGGTGCTTGTGGTTGAATAGGTACTGGTGCTTGTGCTGGTACTGGTACTTGTAGTAGAGTATGTGCTGGTACTGGTGCTTGTGCTGGTACTGGTTGTTGAGTATGTGCTGGTGCTTGTGCTGGTACTTGTACTTGTGGTTGAGTATGTGCTGGTGCTTGTGCTAGTGCTGGTACTTGTGGTTGAATATGTACTAGTGCTGGTGCTGGTGGTTGAGTATGTGCTGGTGCTTGTGCTGGTTGTTGAGTATGTGCTGGTACTTGTGCTGGTACTGGTACTTGTGGTTGAATATGTACTAGTGCTGGTACTGGTACTTGTGGTTGAATAGGTTGAAGTACTTGTGCTAGTAGATGTGCTAGTGGTTGAATAGGTTGAAGTACTTGTGCTTGTTCTGGTACTTGTACTGGTAGTTGAATAGGAACTGGTACTTGTACTGGTACTGGTACTTGTGGTTGAGTATGTGCTGGTACTGGTGCTTGTACTGGTACTTGTACTGGTAGTTGAATAGGTACTGGTAGAAGTGCTGGTGCTTGTACTGGTGGTTGAATAGGTTGAAGTGCTTGTACTGGTACTGGTGCTGGTTGTACTTAAGGTGCTAGTGCTGGTACTTGTTTGAGTGCTAGTACTGGTGGTAGAATAGGTACTAGTAGAAGTACTGGTGGTAGAATAGGTGCTGGTAGTTGAATAGGTGCTGGTACTTGTACTGGTGGTAGAATAGGTGCTGGTTGTTGAGTAGGTGCTGGTACTTGTACTGGTCGTAGTAAAAGTAGTGGTAGTGGTAGTGGTAGTAGCAGCCTCCCCTTCACACTCTAATAGGAACTCCAAAGTTTCTGAGGCTGTAAGTTCATCATCAGTGGTTATTAATATTTCACCACCAGGCAACCATACTAGTTGATAATTATTAGTACCTCCATACTGTTGTATATTACAAGTAGAAGGAGGTTCGGTAGTTGTAGTACTAGTTGTACTAAAGGTAGTGGTTGTACTGAAAGTGCTGGTGCTTGTGCTGGTAGTTGAGTAGGTGCTTGTACTGGTGCTTGTGGTAGAATAGGTGCTGGTACTTGTACTTGTTTGAGTGCTGGTACTTGTACTTGTTTGAGTGCTTGTACTGGTACTTGTGGTTGAATAGGTGCTGGTACTTGTAGTACTAAAGGTGGTAGTGGTAGTACTCGTGGTAGTGGTAGGCGAGGAAATCGTGATCGTGGGCGTCTCGTCAAATGTCGATAAATTCGGGTCTTTAACCCTAACCTGTATCAAACCACCATTGACAACGTTCACAGAATTAATCTGGAGGCAGACCTCCATCTCACAGAACTCATTTCCCCCGAAGTCGATGGTGTCAGCAATCGTGTCGTTGGTTGCGCCGTCACTCAGCTCACCGAAATCTCCGCTGGACGATGCACCTCCGTCATAAACCCGCTTGTTATTGTCAAGGTCGCCGTCAGTATAGTAGGTGGTAGTCGAGAAGGCTATTTCGACTGATGTGGTTGTTACTTGAGTCCAAGAGCCATAGCTTGACCCCGTGCCGGTGGAATCGTAGCGGTATTCCAGTTCGAACATCGGGTTAGCTTCCGCCTTGTTGTTCGACTCCACAACGGCAAAACGGATGCGGAAGTTCTCATCAGTATTCTGCGTCCAATCATTATTAAGCGAGGCTTTCGTGGTTGCGCTACCAGGAACGGCATCGTCTTTGTAGCCCTGAAAGTCCTCCTGTGTATAAATTGGATTTGTCATTTAATGTACGGGTCTTTCCTTGCCGTATCGAATATTTTTTGCCATTGTTTAGAGGGTATGGTGCGCCCCGCCTTCACGATTATTTCTCCCTTATAATGTGCCATGTAGTCAATTAAACCTATCATGTCCACACCCACCCAGAAGCCGTCTTGGAAAATATACCAGTCGCTACCGTTCTGGTGATATTTTCTCTCGGTGTGCAAATCATACTGAATAATGTCTTGCACGTCCCAGAACGGTGCCTCCCTAGGGGAGCCCTGTTCGTCGTTAAAGCTACTGTCGGTGTAATATATTTTCCATTTTCCTTTGCTCATTGTAAGTCCACCAGCGGCACATGCAGCGGCTTGCCAAATGCCGTCCAGATTTGTGGTGTAAATCTGTCCTTGGTTATATAAAAAGCCCCGATCAGACAGTCAGCAGAATTTGCTCCACTTTCATCTGCACCCAGATACATTGTTCCTGTCGTCTTTGACCAACTTCCACCTGAATCTTCATGATCTAATAAGATTCCATTTACATAGAAATCTATATAATCTGAATCATCCCAAGCAAGTTCAACCCAGTACCATACTCCTGCTGTTGGCGTTAATGTGCTTGCCAAATATCTTGTTACTCCATCAGATTGCCAGATAGCATAGAAATAACTGCTCGCACTTATATACAAATCTATATAATCTGTTGCATCTCCAAACCCTAAAAAGTACTTGGATGCTGTGACAGTCTGAAAATTAACCCACATACCTATTCGCCCATAGCTGCCATCAAAATTATTTGCATCTATTGAAAATGAAGCTGAGTGGCTCCCCTCTGCCGTAGTGTCAAAACTTTTTGTTCCAATAATCTTATCGGCGGTTGTCAGCACACCTGACCCATTCAGGGTGACTGTATAATTCGTGCCGAGGTTTGCACCACCCTTGGCTGCCCCCGCCCCTGATGCCTGACAATCCCAGAAAAAAGTCAAATCAGCATGTGGGTTGTTAATGTCTGCCAACAGCCCTTCGCCGTTGCCGATGAAGTAGGCACCGAAGGGCAGCAGACACTCACTAAAGGTTTTGACATCGTCAATGATTATATCAGCAGGATAAGTACGATTTATTCTTGAACCAATCTCGAAATTTACAGGATCGCCTGATCCAGCTGTTCCAGTATTAATTTTACTTGCTGCACATACCCCATCATAAAAAATAAACCACTCATGCCTTAAAAGATCCCATGAAAATAAAATCACATGACATCTTTTAAGACTATAATTATCATAAGTTTGTGGTGCTGAACCTTGCCAAATAGCTGATCCTCCAACGGAACCACCTGTATTCCAATTATCAGGCGTTGGATTATAAATGCATGTAAAATAATCATCGCTACTTATGTAGAGTTCAAAAAGACCTTGTCCATCAACTGTATCATAATCAAATTGGGGTAAAAGTTTTATCATAAGTGACCCACGACAAAAAAACGCATTATCATGTACAGTCCCGCTTCCAAATGTCATTTCAATATGTCCAGCACCGTCCTGAGTATCCAAATTCCTACCCCTGCCAAACACCTGAACAGAATCTCCACTTGTGTTGGTATTCCTGTCACTTCCATCTGAAATGTTGCTCCAAGTGCCATCTGCATTGTTTGCAGTTTGATCTGTAAGAGTGGGGCTTGCGGCGTTCTCATCACATTTTAAATGGCACAGCAAAATATCTGTCGGGCTTGCCACGGTTCCATACTGAAAAGGCCAATCATGAATTGCAAATGCAGGGCGTATGCGGGTTGTATCTAAAGTCAATTTAACTGCATCGTTTGTATCCACCTCATAATGGTGTGCTCCATCTGAATGCAGGGTGCCGCTTGAAATCCTTGCCGGTAAAATCATGTCGGTGACATCATCACCTTTGCTTGGGCTTTGATCCAAGATGGCGTCTTTATATTGATCACCCATTGCAAGGCGGTCAGTGGAGTCATAGATTTTTGTGGAGCCTTCGCGGTCTTCTGTATCAAATATCCAAACATTTACAATCTCATGTGTACCTGGCTCAATAGTGCAGTTATCCCACCCTATTCGATATTGCCTTGTACTACTATGATATTGGCTTAAACTGCCTCCTGTTGATGATTCCGATAAGTTAATTAAAATATGATCCAGCTCATCAGCATCAATTCCAACATAGTCAGCACTCCCATGCTCTCCTGTACCTGTTGATTCAGAGCCACCATTTTCATAAATTGCTGTATCGTTCGTTAAAACTCCACTTCCTATATAATTCATAGGGAAGCCATTTTGACCATTGCTATCAATACTAATATTTCCACCAGAAGTTATCCATTTACTGTGCTGCACAATACGGTCTGAATAAATATAAAGATAAATTTCAATGGAATCTGAATTGGTCAATACAGTAGGAGTTGAATTATAAAAGTTTCCTCTAAATCTCAAAACTACCCTGTTTGCATTTGATTCAATTATTTCTATAATTGAATTTGGGTCGTATCCTAAATTGTAGACACCTGAAGAAACAACGACTTGAGCGGGATAATAATAATTCCATGTAGTCGCACTATTGTTGTCACAATTTAAACCACCAGTTTCTGTCGGATCAAATAATATACTAAATCCATCACAATAAACTGTTACTGTGCTGCCGGATTCTTCGATTGACAAATACGGATCAACCACAAGCCCCACGCCTTGCTCATAGCGTTCAAGTGGAGTCCTTGCGTCTGCAACGTCTATTTGTTTTCCATCCGGCTCAAATGTCCACCAATGCTGAGTCCATCCTGGTTCTGGGTCTCCCTGTGATCCATGATTGACATTGCCCTCATAGTCTGAAACAGAAAACCACAAGCCTTTATGAACAACAGGAAACAATGGATCAGATTCATCAACCCATCGCAAAGCTGAATCCTTAACCCTACATTGCCAACGGATTCGGGCATTGAAACCTGGCGTGTCCAGATAAAACGATAGCTTGGTGTTTTTAAAAGCCCAGTGAACATCCATGCCGAAAACCGCATCAGTTATACCAAGTGCCGGAATGTCTTTGACTACATAACACCTGAAAAATGGAGTCACTGGAACCGTACCTTCGTCTGTTTCAATCTCAGTTATCTTCTGCACGTTGGAATCAGCAAAAGAAAACAACTGCCCTTGCCAGTTGTTGGGTGATATTTCTACCTGCCCTTCAAGCTGGGCTTCAGCTACAAGGTTACCTTTCCAATAAATCTGAATCGTGTTCGACAGGACCACGATGTCGGCAGTCCCATCGAACACCTTTTTGCGGAAAGCCTTGGCGGGTGCATAGTCTGTGACTTCTTGATTTACATCTTTGTAAATCGGATCACCCTGTTCATCGACTCCACTTTGCAGAAAATAATCCTGAGGGTTTTGTTCTTCTGATTTTACAAGTCTCATTTAATCACCGTATTGATAAAACAACTGGAACTTTCTATAAGCTCTTTTGTTACCTCAAGTTCTTCGGCTTGCCCGGTGGAACGTGATGCACGATACCGAAAGGGTTTGGCGTATATTCCCCATTAGTATCCGACCAGTTAACCTCACTCTCTTCTAATAAAGTTCCTTCTGAATCAAACCTAACAGCACTAACACCTACTAAATAGCGACCTTCGGTATTCAAAGTAATAACATATTGTAAATCAACAATAGGTGTAGTAGTGAGCAAAGAAGGATTCTCTTTGTTAGGATCGGTCTTAAAATTAGCCAGGTAGACATTGTACTTAATTACATCTCCAGCAGGTATTACTGTACCATCCTCCAAGGTAGTTACAGCATCCCAGGCAACAGTTGCCTGGTTGGTTTTTTGCCAATCTAATGCGTAAGCACTAAAAATAATTACCAATGACAGAATTACTACATAAATAGATTTTTTCATTTTTTACCTCCCTTGTTAAATCTTGACTCAATCACAAAGTCAAGCAAATAGATTAATTTACGTTTCTGATAATCTTCCAATTCCTCATCCTGTTGTATCTTCACCCTTATTTTATAGAATAACTTTCTGGTCAGGCAGAAGCGTCTGGGGGCATCCACTTCTTTACCCAATCCTCTATACTGACCTTTTGACGCCTTTGAATATGATCTCTGTGGCGGCGACATTTCAGGTCTACATTCCTATAAATAGAGTGAAGAACTTCAGGTTTCCCCTTGAGACCCCCATTAATAGCTTTGAGTGCATAATCCCTTCCTCCATAAAGGTAACAAGCGATGAGCTTATTGCGTACATAGTCATCATAAAGGTAATGATAGCTTCTCCTTTCACCATGATGGAAACAAGTACCATTAGGATAGATCCATTTATTCATTCCCAAAACGGATAGGGTAAAATTAAAAAAGTTCTCACCTCCTCCATATATACCAAGCTCAGGAGACCAACCTCCTAATGCTTCATATACTTTTCTTGATACGAGTACTCCACAACAACTCATGCAGGGAACCTCAAAAGGATCTCCTTTGTCTACACGACAGGGTGTGAATTTGTAGTCAAGTAACCCATGTTCAAACCACTCAACATTAAGTTTGTATATCAACCTACGAGATTCTAATATTTTATAAGTGAGTGGTAAGTGCATTGATCCGTTTATCTTTTCCTCATTCTGCTTATAGTACTGGAGCATACCATAAAGGCTGTCACGAGCAAGGATAACGTGTGAATCCACAAAAAATAAATAATCACCAGTGCTGTGCTTAACACCCACCCTTTTGGCATTCCAATGGGACAGCCTTTCAGAATACTCTGCATGTTTCAACCATGGGTTCTGTTTCTGAGCTGTAGCTTTAATGGCTTCGGCTCCCTTATCCTCTTCCCAAGGTAGGTTCTGAGTCTTTCTTTGATTCACAAATTGATCACAATAATTGTTTACTGCTACGATCTCGAAGTCTACCCTGTCACGCAGCTCTCCTGCGATGGATTGCAAAGTGAATATCAGCTGTGGATATTCATTTACATACGGTATAATTACTGAAAGTTCTGCCATTTTATCGTATTCCTTTCTTCTCCTGCGAGATTGTCGTAAAGTCATGTAATTACACGTTAAAATTGACGCTGATATTTGACGAATTCTGCACGAACTGTGCTTGCTTAATGCTTCACTATGCTTTATTTATTTCCACTAAACAATTTCCTTCTGGGTCTTGCTGGAGTACTTTCAACATCTGTGCTTGATACACTTTTAGAAGTGGTAGAAGATTTGGTAGAGGGTTTTCTAAATACGATACCATACTGACCAAAAAAATACCTGCGCTTGTGTATCATATCCCAGGACCCCGTTCTATCTAATAAATCAAATCCTGTACTCTTTGCCAAGTCTTCCATATACCACATTGACATCTGTATGTTAATGCCACGAACTTTAGTTTTAGGTCCGCCTTCACGATATCCTGGTCCTTCTTTCTCCTTTTCGATGTCTTTCAGTACCTCAGACCAAGGCTGGTGAAGAGCTGACCTTAGCATTCTGGAAAAGAAAACTACTCCAACTCCTCCTGGTTTCATAACACGGTAAACCTCTTTCAAATAATTTCTGATATTTTCCACCGTTCCTAAGTGCATAAACGTAACCCAACTGTGGACAAAATCAATACTCTCTTCTGGAAGTGGAATTGTTTTACCATCTCCTACTACTAATTCTACCTCTTCGTCCTTAATTCCCCTCTTATTGAGTTCTTCCATAACAAAGTCGGCTTCTTCATGAACATCTAAACCATATGCCTTGTCAAAATACAATGAGGCAGCCAAAACTTGTCCACCACTTCCATAACCTATATCTAAAGAAGTCTTGGTATTAAGTTTCTTAAGATACTTTTTGGCACTTGGAAGCATAAGCCTGTTGAAAACATCCTCTGCCTTTTCAAAAGCCGCATCCGTAGTTTCATTTTCACCTTTAGGTCCATCAAACCAACTAAAGAACTTATCTCTTCCCTGTTCCCTTAATAATTTAATCTCATTACGGAAACCTTCTGGATTGCAATAATTCATTTCATACCTCCTTCTTTAAATAATTTATCAATTTAATTGCAGACCTATCATAGCTAAAAGATTTCTTGAACTTTTCTCTCCCATTCTTCCTAACCCGATCTATCAATAAAGGATTATCTAATAACCATTTAAGTTTAGAATGAAAATTATGGGAGTTCCAAGATATATAATCTTCCCCATCTACTAAATCTTCATTAGGCAGAAAGTGGATATCCTCCAAGGAACAATGAGCATACAGCAAAGCACCAGCTTTTAAGCAATCTGCGTAAGATCCTGAATACTGTCCAAAACCACAGCAGCCCACACTTATTAGAGTTCTTCTTAATTCTTGAATATAATTCTCTCTACCTTCCACCCTTTTATAACTAACATCAGGAAGATCTTTATTAACTTTCAATATTTTACGAACCGACTCCCTAACATAATGAGGATAATATTCAACTCCTATTTGACCATGCTTGAAACTTATTGAAATGTCCCTATCGAATTCATCTCTATACACCTTAGCATCAGACAAACTTAAACTGGTATTCAATATTACATAATCAATTTTAGGGTAGTACTTACCTGTAAATGCTTTTATAACTGGAGGGTAAGGAGTTATATCATCAAATCTAGTGTATCCATCCTTGTTACCATCATCATGGGTGTCGTGTAGTATCTTAACCCCTTTAAACTTTAAGAATATGTTATCAAAATAGTCCACCGTTTCCTTATTAAACTTTTTAGGATTGTACTCATCAGGAAAAGTTTCATAAATAAGTACATCATAATCTTCCTCTAACATACTTTCCTTAAATCTTGAAAAGTAAACTATGGAGGAAGATATATCTGGAAATAAATTCATTTCCCTTACTACATTCTCAAGATAATATCCATTCGCTCCTTTGTGAAAAAGATAAAGTACCTTCATTCTTCCTTTTCCCATATCATAAAGTGAGCTTTATTACCTTTCTTTTTCCATCCATTCTTAACAGCCCACTCCCTCCCCATATCTCGTATATAATTAGGCTCTCCTGGATGACCATATACCCCATACTTCCAATGCATCACCTCGTTTACCAATGCTTCATTACCCCCATGAAATTGCTTTTCAGGATTACGATCGGTGAGTAGATGTTGGCGACAGGCTTTAACGAAGGATCCCTTTATAAGGGAAGGATGACCACAGAAACCTACTGCTTGTTTAATTTCCTCTGGGCATTCATAATAAGTGCCATTCCAGGGAAACCAACGATCCCAGTTCTTCATACCATCCTTGCCACACTTAAACTGAGGTAGGCGCAGAAGTGCAAGATCTTGATATGATTCTAATATTCCCATCATATGTCGTAAGTCCACCCTTTGCAACAATTCCCAATCGTCTTCCAGTTGTAAGATCCAATTATTTTCTACCTGATCCCAACACCACTTAAAAGCATCACTAAAATTAGGCTCTGCTGGACAGCGAGCAATAACGGGTTCTGCGAACCAATAGCATAATTCTATCGACTTATAGCTGTCCTCATTTACTCCTACAGGATCCACATTAATAATAATTCTAAAGTCATGGTTCCATAAAAGGTTTTCTAAAAAAGAATTAAGAGTCTTGAATAGTAATTCACGCCTTCTGCAAGCTGTGATTGTAACATCTATCATGATACCTCCTATAGATATCTTTGAGCCATTATATCAAACCTACTTAATGCCTCATTGTAAATACTTCTATCCTCTTGATTTATTTCATCAAGTATTCTCCTGGTACGTCCACTAAACCTAAACTTCTTCCTACCAGGAGTTCTGTTGGCATGCATCTTATGTATGATTTCAAATCCCAAAATCTTTTCTATTATTCTCATACTTTCTTCATGCCTCTCTGTAATACCTACAAAAGCAAATTGATCTAAATCCCCGCCTGTCATTAGATGCATATAGTTAGGAAATTGACGGGCGAACCAAAATATATTCTTTGATTTAATTCCCTCAGCCCCGTGCTTCCAAACAGAGTAATAGGAAATCAATCTGTCTACAGGATCCCTAAGGAAAGTAATCATAGGCCACCCTAAATGCTTATACTTATTGGCTGTAAAATGACCAATAACGCCTACATGGTAGTTTTCGTCAAAACCACCAGGGTAACCCTTTTCAGACCTATCAGTAAATTTTATCATTCCCAAGTATCTGTCTTTCCTAAAATGACGATCCCTAAATATCTTATCTTTAAACTTTTCCCTTACCGTAATATTAAAAGAAGTGCCTCCACATTTAGGTATATGAACAAAAACAAACTTCCTCAAAACGGCTTTATCCTTTCAAAATACATCATGTTATCGTAATAGGCTTTGATTCCTTTCTTGTCTTTCCAAGGTTTTAACAGATTCTTTACTCTATCCTGAATAGATTGCCCGTTAATAAAACCTCTATTAACAAACTTGAATACCCAATAGGTGTAAGGCTGACAGTTGACATGACCGTGACCTCCTTGTCCAGGAGGAGCGGCTGAAATTAGAACTCTTTTGGAGAGATTGGTTAAATTCTCAACAAATTGATCTGCACACTCTTCATCTATATGCTCTGCTACCTCTAAACAAATTGCAAGATCAAAACTTAGACCTAAGTTAAGTGGAAGTCTCAGGTCTTTGATGAAAACTTTATCTTTAGGAACCAAAAGGTAGGGAACTACATTATCCGTACCCTCTATCCCATAGCACATTATCTTTCTTTTGTCAAACTCTTTTATTAGATCTCCAACAGCACACCCTGCATCTATCACAGATTTAGGATCTAATACTTTACAAATAGCATCACATACAGCCTTTGCTCTCCACTCTAAACTGCTTCTTCTTGCAAAATATCTTCCTTTATACATTGTTCTTAAATCAATCATTTTCAATATATTCCTTTATTAAAGGTTGAATATCTGGTTTAGGATTCTTTCTAATTACACGGAACAGTCTTTCCATTTCAGGTAATATTACATCATAAAGACCATTACGCTTTTGAAAATCATCATAACACCTCTGCTTTATTCCCTTTTTACGGAAGGTAAGGATTGCATTCCTAAGTTCATGAGCTATGCTGCTTATATCATCAGGGTTTGAAGATACATGACAAAAAGGATTATCTTTCCAAATAGAAGGACAATGGCGGGCAGTCCCCGCCAAGAGTATAGGAGTTCCACAGGCCAGCGATTCTATTGGACCCCTATCATTCTGCCCGCCTTGTCCCATAAAGACAGAAAGGTGGCTTTGGTTTAAAACCTCAGCCACCTTTGTGCGGTGGAGCATACCAGGACAGTGTACTGACAGACGGGCACTATTTATAGTTGAACCTATCTGGTTTGTTTTGACCCCGTGAGTTACACGACCTGGCATTATACAGTGGAGGTCTTGATTAAAAAGCCTTTTATACTCCGCGATGACCTCAATGGTTTTCCACTGACCTTTCTTGTCGTGGACGTGCGATGCACCAACGCAGATATCATACCTCTTCTTAATATCAGGAAGAGGCCGGAAGTAATCCGGATTTATAGGCTTTTTGAAGTAGTAAAAAAATCTACCTCGGGAATCATAACGATGCTTCCCATAAAGGTCGTCAAAAACAACGTCCCAGAACTTCCACCGTGCCCTACCTGTATTGGCTGCGTAAACCAGCAACCAACGCCTTTCTTTCTTCATACGGTTTAAAAAGTTAAACCAACTTCTAAATCCACCTCTTGCCCAAATTATATCATCTGATCTCAAGAACTGATGTGCATATCCTATCTCAGGAACTACATAACACTTAACATGATTAAAATAAGTGGTATAACCTGGACTGCGAGAGGATTCGATAAAAATAAGAAGGTCATCTATTATACCCTGATTAAGCATTTCGCGGAGCATATACAGGTACCCTTCGCTAGGCAATCCATTTTCACCTGTAGCATAAAAATTATTAGATTGAGCGTGAGGATCCCAAGGCACATTAGATCCTTCTTGTGCTGCTCCATCACTATTAAATAAGAAAATCAACCTCAAGGTGCAAACCTCTTAACCGCTTCATCATATATTATTAGATCTTTTTTATTGTATTTTCCGATTATATCTCTTTCCTTTTTACTTATCTCCGGGTAGTCTCTAAAATTATAAATAGGATAAGCATTTGGAATAGGCATACCACTCCACTTACCAAATCTCTGTAAGCTCTCATCGTAATACTCTGTTATGCCTATAAAGTCGAATTTATCTAAATCTGTTCCTCCAATAAACTTACTAATAGGATTACGAGTGCCTTCGTACCTAGCAAAATCTATTAGAGTCATCTCCTCCTTTATTATCTTTATGTGTATTTCTGGAGACCTGGCAGTAGTATTATGAATTTTAAGAGAATAGAACTGACTTGCAACCATATCTATAGGATTCCTTACCCATGTGACCATAGGCAATCCTAAATAATCATACTTAGTATGATGAAAATGCCCATGTATTATGTCAAATAGAGTAGCATTAGGAGGAGGAGAGGCTTTTATTATATCAGGAATATACCTCTTACTTGTTTCATCATGAAGCACATTTAAAATACCATACCAATAAAACAGAAGGTTGCGAAAAGTAGTCCCTCCTGTTCTTGGTATGTGAATAGAAATAAACTTATGAATGATGGAGGATCTATCTTCCATCCTAGGATACCATTTCTTTAACTGTATAGAGAAAGGGGTAGGTTTCTTCTTTCTACTCATCTTACCCACCTATCCTTTCCCCTAATTTCTGTTGTAGCCCTCTCTTCTCCTATGTGCATAAAACAGTTTCCTCTCACCTGACCAGCAAGTAAACCTAATTTATGATATTTCTCCATCGCATCGTGCTCTTCAGTTACAGGTAGCATACGCTTTAAAACGGAGGTTCTAATGATAGTAGGATTAAAGGTAAAATGAGCATTACCAATAACAATACGACAGTACTTATTGAACTTGGTATCCCATTTCTTCCATTTGATAGTCTTTTTAGAGATTCTATTTACAATACTCACCTTGCTCCACGTAGCCGACCTAAGCCGTGCATACCCAACATCCTCCCTTTCTTCAAACAGTTGAAAGATACCTTTGTTATTTTTATATCCAGAGAAGTCATCCTCATAAAGGTAGTGAGTAATAGGCTCCGTACTTAACCAATCATCTTGTAAGTGCATTACAAGATCCGTACCTTCTTCTAAAAGCTCTTGATTTAAAAGGGAATAACCCCAAGCACAACCATGATTACTTTTAAGGGAAATAATCCTATCTATTCTCTCTTTAAACCTATCTAGAACTCTCATCGTAGCGTCATCCATGCCCTGCACAAGCACCACTACTGGTCTAAATTCTTCTAAGCAATCATAATTAACATTAAAGAAGGAAGTGAGTGTTCTGCCTAAGTAGTCAGGACGTTGGTACGTTATAATTCCCAAGGGCACTCTCATACTATTCCTTTATGAAAAAGCGAGTGGTACAGCTTTTAAGTTTAAGATGAGTATTAGCTGGATGTCCTCTGAACATATCAAGCACCTCTTTAACGCAAGGATTCTCAGGATGAACTTCATATCCCCAATCATGAACACCCATCACATCTCCTTTATTTAACAGCTTACCATAATAACAGATTTCTCTGTCCTTGTTACCATTATCACAATAAAGGAGTTTCTTTTCAGGTCTTTCAAGTAAGGCTGACAGCATGATATTCTTCCTGTCTATAACATCTGACCTTATAAAGGATACCCTCTTACCAAAACCATGGTTTATAAGGAACTCCAAATCCTCCTTAGTGACTTTACCTTTAGCACGTACTAAACTCGTCCTAGCATCCATATTGTCAAAGGTAAAAAGAGTAGCCTTAGGATCAGCCTCATGCAATAACAAGGTAAGTCCATAATAAAAAGTACCCAACTCCACTATTACCTTAAACTTACTATCCCTTACCACCTTCTGTATTATAGGGAAGCTGTCGAGTTCATGACTGATAAGAGCCTTTAGTCCTTTAACTCTTTTACTCTCGTACCAATTTCTCATCTATATTTTAACTCCTGCATTGTGGGTGCGTAGTACTTACGGTAAAGATTATCATAATTATAGGTTCTGCGGCAGTGTGTCTTGATTTTCAATGCCTCATTCTCTTTAAATCTGCCTATGATGATAAAAGCTACATCACGAAAGAATTTATCTGGATCTTCAATCTTTAAATCATGACTAAAGCTACCAAAGTCAAAATAGAGGCAATTGGCCTTAGTAATCTCTATTTGCTGATGCAAAGACTTATTTAGCACCATATAGGTTCCAGACAAAGCCGCCTCTGGTACTACAAGACCAAAAGACTCTTCCCTAGTGGGGAAGATAAACAGGTTGCTACAGAGAAACAGCTCACGGATCATATACTGGGGAATGCCTACATCAAACTTGGGGCTCTCGAAGTCGCTGGTAAAGGCGAAGTCTACTTGATCAATCAATCCTTTCATTATCGCATGTTGTCTATATTTATCAGTATCTTCTTTCTGTTGTTTACCAGTAGCCCACTGATTAGCTACGAGAAGGAACACTTCTCTTCCATGAGCTTTAAGCTCAGCAAAGATACTCATTACATAACGCAACCTTTTGGCTGCCAGTCGATCTACTGAAGCAGGTAGTAATTGAACGAATTCTGCACTCAGTATGCCTGGATATTTATCAATCAGCCTCTTGGTGTCGTCACTAAATTCAAACCATGTACGGATATCTTTAATGTGAGGTATACAACGAACATCATGAATCTGCCCCTTATAGTGCTCTGCTACCCTAATACGGTCAGTTTCGTTTGGATAGATGAGTTTATGATTTGGACCGTATTCCCCTATATTCCACCAATCTCGTGGACCACCTGAAGGGATACTGTGTATCCAGTGCATCCACACTACCTTTGGTAGATTGGAAGTAGCTTCCTTTATAGCTTCACCATAAGGCATATTCCAACCAATGAAAACAAAGTCATGAGTATAAACTACATCAAATTCCTCTTCACCGAGTATCTTGACGAACCTTTTGGCTGTCTCAATTTTGATAATCTTATGCTCGTCTGACAGGTCCCTCACAGAATGATAATCTTTGAGGTGAGTAAAAGGTATTTCCTTCCTTAATTGTACGTTACCTGGAAAGTCCTCTCCATGATACCTTTCATTTACAAAAAGGTGAACTTCATGGTCATAACGAGCGAGCATCTCTACCTGATCCTTAACAATACCCGTAAGACTGTAACCTGGTTGAAACTCTTGAAATGTTGTCATGATTGCAATTTTCATCTTCCTACTCCTTTCTTCATTTGGTTAATGATTGACGCTATATGATTATAGCATATATCCGTTAACTCTGTGTAAACTCAAAATTGTCGAACCAACAATTATATCCTGATTTTAAATAGTTATGATAATGTAAATTAACCTTAAAAGAGCTTCCAATTGCTGAAAGAATCGTACTAGATACCGACTGCTGTGATCCATACTGGGTATCGTCTACATATAACTCAATCCATTCTTCATCAAAATTAAGGACAATTTCCACATTATGTCCATTTGTTTCATCGTATGTAAATGATTCATTAATAAGAGTGTTTCCACTACCACCACTAACTTCTGTAACAGTTATTAATCCACTAGTATCTGACCTCATTGCCAATCTTATTTTATCTCCAGCAGAACCCATATCAAGTTCACATCTGTTATAATCCCAAGAACCAGTATAGTAAGTTGGACTCGCCTCGACTATTTCAAAACCTTGTATATAATTAATTAGACCATCATCGTATGGATTGTTTGTAGGTTTAAACCAAAATTTGAAAGACCATTGTCCCGAAGCATCCAAAGCATCTTTCAAAAGTGCATTACATCCATAATTTCCACCTGCTGTATTAAGATCTAATTCTAATTGTCCACTTGTATATTGAGCATGATTATTACTATTAGAGTTATCGATCCATTTATCAGTAAAAGTACCGGAACAATCATCTTCAAAGTCAGGAACAGGAGGGGGCTCGGTTGTAGTGGTAGTGCTGAAGGTGCTGGTTGTAGATGCTGTACTAGAACTGGTACTTGTGGTAGATGAGGTGCTGGTTGTAGATGCTGTAGACGATGTGGTACTTAAGGTGCTGGTTGTAGATGCTGTACTAGAACTGGTACTTGTGGTAGAGTAAGTGCTTGTGGTAGAGTAAGTGCTAGTACTGGTGCTTGTGCTCGTGCTTGTGCTGGTTGTTGAATAGGTACTAGTGCTTGTACTAGTTGTTGAATAGGTACTAGTGGTCGAGTATGTGCTGGTGCTTGTGCTAGTGGTTGAGTATGTGCTGGTGCTTGTGCTGGTGCTTGAATATGTGCTGGTACTTGTGCTAGTAGATGTACTGGTACTGGTGGTTGAATATGTACTGGTGCTGGTACTGGTGCTGGTACTTGTGCTTGTGGTTGAATAGGTGCTGGTACTTGTACTGGTACTTGTAGTAGAGTATGTACTGGTGCTGGTACTAGTTGTGCTGAAGGTGCTGGTGCTTGTGCTGGTTGTAGAGTATGTACTGGTGCTGGTGCTGGTGCTGGTTGTGCTGAAGGTGCTGGTACTTGTGCTTGTGGTTGAATAGGTGCTGGTGCTGGTACTGGTAGTTGAGTATGTACTAGTTGTGCTAAAGGTCGAGGTGCTGGTACTGGTTGTGCTATATGTACTGGTAGATGTAGTTGTATAGGTAGTTGTAGTGGTTGTAAGAGTACCACAAGTTAATAATTCTACCTCATGCAAATAAACATTAGTACTATCAAAAGCATCAGTAAATCTAAAACGCCAATACTTATGATGTAATGTATTATCTAATATATCATAAGTATTCCATCCTCCCTTAGGATTCTCTCCAGAATAATGAGTAGTTTCCTCCCCTGCAAAATTACCTGTAGCCGAAGATAAGATTGACAATCCTGTAGGCCTATAAGAAGCGTTGTTAAAAAGTAATCTAACCCTATGCACAATCCAAGCTGATGTCATTTCAATCTGTATCCAATTTGGAAACAGATCTACTGTAGCCTGCCAATAAGTACTATCATTATCGTCAAAAGCATTATCTGGGTCACTACCAGCCTGCGTTGAAAAAGCCGAAGCAGTTCCTCCTGATGTATGATCACTACTCCAATTATCACAAGGTACAGTTTGAGTGGTGGTAGTAGCTGAAGATGTAGTAGTGGAGTATGTGCTGGTGCTGGTGCTGGTGCTGGTGCTAGAAGTAGAAGAAGATGTGGTTGTTATAAAAGTACTTGTGGTCGAGTAGGTTGATGTGCTGGTACTGGTGGTAGAGTATGTACTAGTCGTAGTGAATGTACTGGTGCTGGTACTGGTGGTAGAATAAGTGCTGGTTGTACTATAGGTAGAAGTGCTGGTGCTTGATGTAGATGTACTGGTTGTGCTGAAGGTGCTGGTACTTGTACTGGTAAAGGAAGTAGTGCTCGAATGAGTACTAGAAGTGGTGCTCCCAGTAGTTCCTGTAGTGCTAGTAGTATAGGTGGTCTCTGTACTACTCGTGCTCATTGTAGTGCTGGTACTACTACTGGTTGTTGAAGTGGTACTAGAGAAAGTAGTAGATCCAGTAGTAGTGGTGAAACTACTTGTGGTGGATAATGTGCTGGTTGTGCTATAAGTAGATGTAGTGGTAGAGGTTGTTGTTTGACTTGCGGTGGTTCTTGTATCCCAAAGCAGTATATCAGTTACATTGAATGGTGTGTCGTCTCCAGCACTTAAGGTAAAGGTAAAGTAATCTATATCTCCTCTATTCACCCAATTAGGGTAAATCACAGTACCTGAAGCATAATTACCTTGCCAGCATTGACCATTAGTGGTCATTATTTCAAGATTTGGACTGCCTCCATGATCATGGATGATTTTAATCTTTTCAGGTCTGAAGTTAATCATCCAAGTACCAATAGCTCTTAGACGACCACCATTTGAATCTGCATTTACATTGAAATCCCAATCACCATTAACAGAATCCCATTCAACTTCGATGTCAGTTTCAGGATCTATATGATCAGGTTCCCAACGAGTATAATTAAAATACTGTAGCCACTGACTACGCCAATCTACATAGAAGGTAGGCTTCTCCGAACCACTATTATAGTCATAACTGCTAAACATACGATGGGATCCGGTGTCAGAACTATTGTCGTCTATCACCAATATAATAGCATTGCCGCTCGCCCAACCACTCCTGTCTATCACTGTTTGAAGTATAGAAGCTAGGTTAGGAGTGCTATAGCCTGTACCGTCGCCCCAAGCAAGTAGATCGCTTTGGTTTATACCAGAAGTTAAACTGAAGGCATCTAACTCTGTCTTATTAGCTGGTGCACTAGGATTATCAGCATTTACAAAATAATAGGTAACATTGGCATTTGAAGCATTGGTAGCTCCATATGCTATAAATCGAGCGAAAGCCAAATTGATACTGCTTCCCTGAGGAATATTCACACCTGTAAATCTAATAAATGCTTTCGCCATTACAAATACTCTCTCCACTCAATTGCAGTGGTTCCATATTTTAATTTATATGTATTAGGAGTTACATCTTCGTTTTCCCATACCCACGCTAAATGATTATTAAGATCACTATCTACAGCATTACACTCAGCAGATTCGTCCTCTTCGTATCCCCCTTCTATATTTATATTTGCTCCATACCCTCTCCAAAGTGTCACGTAACAGGTGCTATAACTGCACCAACGTCCTACAAAACTAGGCACATTGTTTTCTGCATTTATAGGTAGCATTTCCATATCTAATGCTGTATACCAATTATCTCTACAATCCCCAGCCTCATCCCATTTCTTACCAGCATCTTCATATATCCTTCGAACCCAAGTTCCTTCTTCATCCTTATACCACCTTATGATTCTAGAATTAAACCTATGTATTCCACCACAGGCAGCTTCTTGATGATACTCATTACCAGCCCACATTATATGAACTTCATCTCCTATACCTAATCCTATATTGAAAGTACCAAAGATTTTTATATCTTCATTTTCTGGATGATGAAGCCAAGACTCTGTTACCCAAGAACCAGATGCATTAGTCCTATAATAAATACTGGTAAGATTGTTAGATCCATATACACAATGGATATAACCATTACTGTCTATCACAAAATCATAATCCACATTACTAGAAAATTGACCACCATAAGACCAATTACCAGTGTTAGGGTTCCTCGAAAACCATCTTACAGGATATACACCTGTATAGTCAGTAAACATCACATGTTCTGTATCATCTTCCTCTATAAAATATTCAAAATCCAATACTAAATAAGAACTTAGATCTGATACTGGAGTTTCTAATGACCAAGATCCTCCACTTTTCTTTGCCCTGCAAAAATCAGCATTATAGATTCCACTTTCTCTATTCTCAGACCAGTAAACAATAGGGTCGTCATTACTATCTATCACTATACCCATGTCTCGATTAATCTGCCTATAAGTACCGTCATAAGGAATCTGACGGATCAATTCCATTGGTGACCACGATCCTCCTATTCTATTGATATAATATAATTCATAACTTCCAAGTACTCCTACAAGAGGATTTAACTTTCCAAAGAATAAATGAGGAACATCATTAGAATCCAAAGCAATATCTACATACCTCAAACGATTCTCACCAGAATCAAATATCTCCTCAACCTTAACAATAGTAGTGGTAAAATAATAACCATCATATATTTCACTTGGAAGCCAATGATCTTTGTAAGCACGAGCCCTTATATGATAATTATACTCAGAAGTGATCAAAGGAAGAGCAGAAGAATAAAGATAAGAATTTTCATCTGGATCACTTCCATCTAAAGTATAATAGATAGAACATCCAGAAGGGTAAGCTACTAACTCTACATCCACATCCTCACTATAAGCCCCTGGTGCAGGAATAAAATCCACCCTCTCTATTTGACGTGGAGGTTCCCAAGACAACCTAAGTTCTGCTTTCTCAGCCCCACTAAGGAACTCAATAGCCGAAAACTCACGACGGGATCCAGTGTCAGAACTATCGTCTTCCATTATAAAAAGAACACTATTACCGCTCTCCCATCCCTCCCTATCCATCACTGTTTGTAGTATGTCTCTGAGATCAGGAGTAGTGTACACCCTATTATCTACCCATTCTTGGAGGTTTGTCCAGTCCACAGAAGAGGTCAAAGGTCTACTATCTAAATCACTTTTAGAGGAAGGAGCGGAAGGATTATCTTGATTAGCAAAATAGCATTTAACATTAGCATCTATAGAGTCTAGAGAAGAATAAGAAGTGAAAACCACAAAGGCTCTGGCTATAACAGATTCCTCAGGAATAACAACATTATTAAATCTGATAAAAGTTTTTGCCATTAGTAAACAGGGCTTCCTTGATAATCGCCTATAGGTATAGCGATTGTGTCATTGTAAAAAGTAGATCCTTGGGTATAGCCGTCATCAGATGCTGAGGAAGGATAAAAAGCACCAGAAGAGGTAGAAGAGGAAACTACTAATATACCCTGTATCCATATCACCCCTCCTTCCCTGTGCTCCATGTCGATAATTCTAAACTGAGTTCCTTCACTTGTGACCAAGCCGAGCAGTCTTTTATCTAGATCCGCATCCGCTTCAAATACAAAATCAAAAATATCTCCTTTTTCAAAATCAGTAAGGTACTGTCCCCCTGTGTACTCCACTACTAATCGTGGTTGACACCTAACGTCTCTAAAATAGTTAAGTATGCGTTGAGCTAGTGATTCATCTCTGATAAAATCAAGCTGAAGTGGATCTTCTTCCAATACTCCAAAATCAGCTTGACTTGTAACAGACTGAGCTAGAACTACATTCCTTTGAGATTCTATCTCCTCAGAATAAGCACTGGAACCAAAGGCACCTATCCATTCCTTATTGTAGGCACCTACAAACTTATTCAATATTTCAGCTCTTGGTGTATAGCTCAACAATATAGATTCTATGTCTATACGGGCTGCTTCGATGGTTTTATCTGAAGTGTCAGTGTAAGGTATCCATTTAAGATTATGCTTGCCTTCCTCCCAATACTCTATACTACGGGATTGAAAAGCTATTTGACTAATGAACTCCCTAATATTAGGTTTTTCCAGAAGTACAGGAGCAAGGGTGATATTATTAGAATCATAATCAGAGCCTGCTTGTGTGTATGTAGTTCCTATTTCACTGGAGGTTAAACCACAGCGTTCTATCAGGAAGTGCTTTAGTATGTAATCAGGCCTTTCTATCACTTCTCCGTCAGTGCCATAATCGCCCGAATCGTCCGCTTCATATCCTTGTATGTCAGCCGAAACCCTACCCCCGATTACTGTATCAGCTACGCTATTACCTACTAATTCTACAGTACCTATTTTGAGGACTGTATTCTGCTTAGTAACACCTGAATAAGATTGAGGCACCTCCGCACCAATTATTAACTCCACCCATACAAGACTCGCTAAAACATAACCTCCAGCACTAGTGCCTGTTCTTGTTATATTAGCTTCCTCATTTAAGAAATTCTCCCAGGTGCCACTATACTCCCTCCATGGTCCTTTCTCTATCACATTTACTACAAAGTCCCCACCTGTCCTTGACCAATCAATAGTACTATTAATAAAATCAACATGTACACCACAATTTGTATCAGCAGCATAAATAGCACAACAAACACGGTATTGTTCGATATCACCAGGTGCATCTTGAACAAAAACTTTAGATAATTCAACATTAGTGCCCTGACCTTGCATAGCACACCAACTAGTAACATTATTATCTACAATATTTTTAAGAGTACAATTTTCTTGGTGATAGATATCACTACATGAAAACCAACCTCCATCTCCTACAGTATACCTAGCTTGTTCAAACTCATATACTTCGTAATCTACCCCTCCTGCGTTATGCTTATGCTGTGCATCTTGAACCGCAATATTATCATCTACATCTATAGTATCCTCTATCTCTACATTAACCTGGGCTTCAATAGAGGGAATAGTGTTAAATTGAATCACAGCCTTTCCAGGATAATCGGTATGCTCATCTCCGCTCTGCCCTGTATAAACCGTATAGTTTCCTGACTGAAGAACATTCTCATCTGAATTTCTATTTATAACATATACGTCATCAATAGAATGAACAGGATGCCCTATCAAGTAAATATAGGCTGTCTGAATCTCTGCCACTGTTGCACCTACATTATGAGCTACTGCATCTGTTCCATTATATCCCCTGATACATCCAGTAAGTGTATTGCCCACTCTTTGAACATACAATATTCTCTCAAAGTCTATTTGAATCTCTGCACCACCAGAAGGAAATTTACTTCCTTCTGAAACATCGAAAGTACTTTGTACATTGGTAATATTAGTTACCAATGTAGACATAGATCCTGCATCAGCAGCTAGGAAAGGAACTCGTTTAGCCTGACCATAAACAATTGGTAGCATTTTGCCCCAATCATCTGGATCAGCTTCAGGATATGTCTCCTCATCCATCACCTCAAATTCTATCTTTTTATCTATATCTATACTAAGATCAGAACAGTGAAGGGTTACCTCTTCCCATCCCATATCGATATCTTCAATGCTACCCTTAAAACGTATGATTTCATCTGAAGCAGAGGCTCCTTCAAATATTTCAGATATGGTTACTACGGAATAAGCAGGTTTGTAATAATTAAAGAGTTTGGTGAAGTAATCCACACCTCCCACAGGAATGGTGTTGTCTATTACAAAACTAGTTTCTCCTGGTTCACTGGGTTTACCTTCTAATCCCACCTTTCCTGATCTTATTTCACTCCAACTAAGAACCATGGGTTCATAGAGCTGACTGTTGAACTCCATTTCAGACCCAGCACTACCAAAAGAACGGTCACAAAAATAAAGTGTAAGACCGCTTAATTCTATCTTGGCTAATCTTATTAAATCAGTATGTGGACTGTCCGAAGCTGTTTGATTAAAAGAGGTTAAGGTTTTCATAGCATCTCTAAGAATTCAATATCTCGTTCAGCAGTTTCTTCCGTATTATAGTTTTCTTCTGTATCTCTTATCCTAGCAAACCAATAATTGCCTTCATGATCCATTATATAAAGAGGTTTAGAATAGTCGTCCAGATAATCCTCTGCCTGCCTAAAAGAAGCCAACGTATAGTCATTCTGAAAATGAGGTAATGTGTAATTTCTTTCCCTTCTAACTCCTCCTAGCTTGGTGCTCCTCTCCATGCCTCCCAATGTTTCACGCCAGCGAACATTAGGTAGTGGTTTACCTGAAGGACTTTCATAATTAATCCTAAACTCATACCCTAAACTCATCCACACCTCAGTACATTGAGGATTTACAGCACCAATAACCCGTATTCTCCAATAACGGTGAGTTAAAGCTGTAGTAAGGGTTTTTATGATTTGAGTATTACCAGACTGAGTCCAACTGGTAACAGCAGGTGACCAACTACTTCCATTATCACTATATTCCCAATGCATCGTTCTTCCATTAAAATTATGTCTTTCAATCGCTAAGAAATCAACATTAAGAATACCAGATCCTTGATCGCACTCTATACTAATGTCTCCAGTATTAGTGTATTTCCAATAGAAGTCAATCGACCTGTCATAAAGTCTACTTTCAGGATAACCGCTATCAGGAGATCCTGTAACGGTTACCGAAGCGTCTTCCGCTAATATATTGTAAGGAAATAATTTTACAGATGACATTCTATTTTCCCCATCTTACTCCTAGTGCTTCGAGTTCTCGTTTAATTTCAACCGCTGCCTGTCGCATACTCCTACGGTCGCCTGTTAAATACCTAGGTGCTATATTAACATTGATAACTTTGCCTGGTTCCTTAGAGCTGTAAGGAACATTTCCTCCTTCTTGTAGCTTTACTATGGCAGGAGCAGGGGCAGGAGCCATTATTAAACCTCCAGTACGAGCGGCCACATAAGCCGTCCTACTTTGGGTGCTATAAGAAATATTGGAAAGGGAGGAGTGAACACGGGCACCAGCAGACCTTATATAGTTCACTACATTGCCTCCCTTTCGCAACTTGACTACTTTAGTATTAGAAGTGATAACTTTCTTTTTGATTTCTTTGATTAAGCCACCTATTTTAGCAGCTACCCCTCCGCCATCCCCACCGTCGCCAGCAGCAGAAGCAGCAGTGGAAGCAGTTTCAGACCCACCAGATCTTTGGGCACCTCCTTGTGCCTCAACTACGGTCTGCGGCACCGTCATCTTATTAAGACCTTCAAAGAAATCAGGACCATATTTGCTAACAGCTTCTTTACGGGCGACAAATTCCCCAGGCTCCAACATAGCTCTAACAATGTCTCCGCCTCCGTATCCAGCTATCTTACCTCTAGCCCTATCCGCCCATCCGCCTATTCTTCTGTGAATTACTTCTTTAACTTGCTTAACTATTCCTCCCTTTCTCATATAGGTTCGCTCGCTCGAATCTGACTCTACAGTTTCACCCTCACCTTCAGGAGTAGTGGTAGAAGTGCTTCCACCTCCTCCACTCTGCTTAACTTCAACATTCAAAACTACTGATTTAGATTCAATTTGGTCCCATTCCTTTCTGAACTTGGTGACCCAATCGTACATTTTATCCAATTTATCCATTGCTTCATCAGCTTGTAATTCCAATTTCTTCCTTGAAATTTCATCCATCTCCCCTTTGTATGCTTTTAACAAATCAGTCATCTTAGTGATTGCTGTTTCTACATCCTGTTGTTCCTGTTTTCTATCCTCTGATAGATTTTTAAACGTGAGTTGTGCATTACGAGCGATATCCTGATACTGTTGGGAGAACCTACGGGCATTCTCTTCAAGGGTGTAAATTACTTCTCCATTTTCGTCCTTAACTTCGGTGGCTAACTGTTTGGTTAATTCTAGTGCTTTGTTGAAAAGTTCCTTATCTTTAGTTATTCTAGCCCTTCTTAAAACATCATCCCTTTCAGCCATTATGCTTCGGAACTTCTGCTCTTCACTCATCCCCTGACGGGATATTTCAAGAGCCTCTTCTTGACCTTTCTTTTTAAAATCAAGAGAGGTCTTTTCAAAATCTTCAGCCTCTTTTCTAAGTTCTGATTGTCTTTTCTTCAGTTCATTAATTATACCCTGGGTTACCTTAGCATTTTCCTTTAGTATCTTCTCAGTAAGTTCGGCCTCAAGCTCTCCCCTTTTCTGTGTAATAACAGATTGATAACCCAAAATAGTATCCTGATGGTCTTTCTCTATTTGGGTTCTTTTCTCCAGATTTTCTTGCTTTACACGGGTTACCTCTTCCTCATTGCCCTGCGCTAACAGTAATTCCTTCTCATAAGTTTTCTCCCTTTCCTCTAATCGTCCTTCGTATTCCTCATTCTCTTTCTCTACAAATTCCTGTATCAAATTTATCTGGTCATTTAAACTTTCCTCTGTAGTCTTGGTTTCCTTACCCATATCTTCCGCAAACTTGGCAAGGTATTTAGCTCTAATAGCAGCCCTTTCCTTCTGGAAACTCTCTTCTTTACCAAGAAGTATCTTTATCTGATCCTCAGCAGCCGCTATTTCATTTTCCATCTGTTTAAGTCTCTTAGCGAACTCTACCTTCTGGATGGGATCTAAACTCCTAAACATCTCTTGAAACGATTTAGGTAACTTACCTAACTGTTTTTCCCATTCCTCAGTCTCCTTCTCAAACTTAACGGTTACTTTATTAAGTTCTTCAGTTATAGCAGATATAGCCTCTGGGCTTAACTTAACTCCCTGCATTTCTTCGATCTGCTTTATTATATCTTCTATAGAGGCCTGTCCTTTTGTAATTTCTTTGAGTTTTTGAGCCATAATAACATAAGTGTTAATGAGCTCTTCATTCTGCTTTTTATACTTTTCGGTTGATTTACCAGCATCTTCTAGATTTTCCGTAAAGTAACCTAAAAATTTACTAAGGGTTTCTAAGCCCTTCTTTCCTACATCCGAAAAGAAAGCAAACGCTGGGCTCAGTTTCCTCAGCACTATATTAGCTAAATCTATAATTTTGGCTCCAAAATCAGCAAGCCATTTAATTCCCTTGAGTATCCATTGACCAAAATCAGCTAACACACCTACAAATACACCACCGAACCTTTTTACTCTTTCCTTAAATCCTTCCCATTTTCCAGTTTCATCTAATAGCTTTTTTTGCTCTTTAGCCAAATCAGAAGTTACAATGATACTCTTTTTAAGTTCTTCCTCATATGCTCTCTGAGTAAGCACCGCATTCCTACCTACTGCATCTACTGACTCAGACAACACACCATTCAATAATTCATATTCTTTCCTTAAACGAGCAACTAACCCAGCATGTTCCTTACTTACATCCTTACCTTCATTCTGTCTTGCCTGAAGATCTGAAAGTGCCTGAGCATACACCCTAAGAGTCTGTACAGTTTTCTCCTGCTCTTGTTGAGTTTTAATGGCCGCATTTACAGCTCTTTCTTGAGCACCTAGCCAAAACTTAATAGCTGCTACCACCGCACCTATAGCTGCCGCCAGTAATAACCATCCTCCTTTAAATCCTTTTATTATCCCACCCACATTTAAAAGAGCAGTTTTCATTCCCTTAAATGTCAGTAAGGATTGACCCGAGACTATTTGAAGTTGAACTAATAATTGAATATACAATCTTAAAGTGGTAATGGCAGCACCTATTTTACTGCCAAGAAATACAAAAGCCACAGACAGACCTCTCAAAGCCTGTATAGACAACCAAATAGTACCTGTCCACACGGTAAAACTTGTAGTTAGCCTACCAGGACCTGAACTAACAAAATCAGCAATACCTTTTGCAACGGCTCTGAGCACATCGATAAAACCTTTCATAACTCCTATTGCCCCGCCTTCACCGAAAGCTACTGCTATCAATTTTGCTCTATCTGCTAAATTCTTAATCTTAACTCCAAGACCTTCCATCTGTTTTGCAGCCATCCTAGCAGCTGAACCCACTTCATAGGTATACTCCAACATCTTACTAAAGTCACCTGTAACAAAAGCACGAGTAAGGATAGCGGCCGCTTGGGCACCACGCAGTCCAAACAACCTGTAAGCCTTGCCCATATCTACAACTTGCCTCTCAGAGTCATACAGTATAGGCTTGAGGTTCATTAAAGCCTGTTGGAATCCTACTAATTTAGGATTAACTTTGGTTAGAGCAATACCATGTGCTTCAAATTCCTCTCTTAAATTGCGGTTAGGTGCAAGAAGTCTGGCTAATACTTGCCTCAAACCAGTACCAATGGTACTTGCTCTCAGACCGTTATTAGCAAGAACCATCATAGCGGCGGCGGTCTCTTCCAGCGATAGGCCTGTTTGTGCTGCCGCGGCACCTACAAAGTTGAACGCTATGCGGAGTTTGTCAAGGGTAAGTTTAGAACGGTTGATAGCATTTGACATAACATCAGATACACGGGCTGACTCTACCGTTTGGAATCCAAATGCACGAATAGTGGTGGTGAGTAAATCAGAAGTAGTCTTTAAATCAGATAATGTTCCAGTAGCCAAGTTAGCTACTGCTTCCATCGACTGCATTGCCTCTGTAGCACTAAAACCAGCCTGTCCTAACAATACCATTCCCTCTGCTACTTCACCAGTAGAGAACTTGGTTTTCTGTGCCACATCTTTTATTGTTTCACCCATACCTAGCACTTCGTTGTCGGTAGCACGGGTGATAGCTTGGAGGTTTTTAAGAGCTTGATCAAAATCTATGATTTCCGTAACACCTGCTTTAAGAGCCTGCACTACGGAGAAGATAGCTGAGGCGGCTAATCCATAGGAAGCGGTTACCTTCATAGCAGCCAAAACACGCTTCCAAGCACCTTCCACTTTAGCAATCTGCTTGCTGTATTCCTGGACCGTCTTGCCACTCTTCTTAACACTCTTATCTACCTTGTCAATACCAGCGGCAGTTTCACTTCCCATCTTGGATCCGCCCCTAGCTCCCTGTTCAAAGGCAGCTCCCATCTTGCGTAATTCTTCTCTAATGCGGGCGGTTTTACTTAGGAAATCGCGTATGTCAGCCGTAAAAAGTGTACCTAGATTTAATGTTCTGTCAGCCATTTTTAAAACTACCTGATAATTTTGGTTTAATCCTCTTTAACATCTCCATTGTAAGTTTTCTTCTGTCCTTTATTGACATGTGTTCATAGGATTCAGGATCCTTGAAGGTCGTAAGATCCGTTTCCTTTTTCTTCTCCACCTCTTTGTCAAGATTGACACCAGCCATAGAAGCCCTAAAGCGCATCTCCTTATAAATACGGTCTTGGTAATGATCAAATAAAACCTCAACCTGTCCAAAAGTAAGGCCTCCATTCCTATAACTTAACTTATAGAAGTGGTCTAAGGTGTAGCCGTAGATCTCACAACACGTGGTGACCGTTTCGGCGAGGGTGACAGTTGCTCCTGCCTCTTCACCTCCGGGAAGAGGCTTGTCAACTTTCCCAAAGGGCCTTCAAAGTTCTCCTTATAAACGATCTCCACAATTTCCATTAATTGAACATTCGTTATCTCTTCCAATATACTTTTATCTTCATCAGTAATCATCTCAACAATACGCTCGATATTTTCTTTGATTAAACTTAACACAAAGGCTATAAACTGCATCATTCCTTCTTCATTTTCATCAGGTGCCATTTGAAGGAAAGCATTCAATCCTTTATTTACAAGGTCTGTGAGATTAAGCTGATCAGATAATGAAAGAGGATAGATGGAAAGGTTCCGCAGGGTTCGCTTGCCTATTTCGACAGAGCGAACCTGCGGATTGAGTTTTCTATCATCAGAAGAGTCTGGCATTTTATTTCCCTCCTAAAAGGTTGTTTCAGCTATTAAGCTGTAGTAGTAGTGGTAGTGGTGTAAGTTGTGGTATTCCAGATAATGTGACCCAGAGGGGCACTATCCCATACCGCATTTCCACCACTAATCCCGCTGTCTGCTCTCTTAGCCTCGAGTTGAAGGGCAACAGCAGCAGGTTCCTCAGGTGCAAACTCCATCTCAATAGAAGCAATAGCCTGAGCTCTTGGGAAAACAATGGTCATGGTGTTGGAGCCATCAGGGAAGGTATACAAAGCCTCCACTCTAATGAACACCGGGGTTGAAATGTTACCCAACGGCACATCTCCACTATGTGCATTGGTATAATCTGCAGGATCCAAGCCATAAGCTAGAGCCATGTTTTTGGGAGTGATTTCCCTAAAACCACATGACAGCATAGCTGATTCCCGCAGCGGGAATGTAGCGTCCTCTAACAGAGGATATCCAGACTCTAGCTTATAGAATTCCAGATTACCTGTGTAAGAGGTGTTTGCCATAGCGCCTAGGCTGTGTGCAGAACCGAGACAGGGATTATAATTATGAATATTAGCCGCTGAAGGGCCTACCCTGATCTGCGCCAGACCTAACGCAATGGTGGTACTGTCTTTGGTCAATGGACCATAACGATCAACCATAGTCTATACCTCCTTGTTAAAGTTAATGATTACGAGTTTCTGCCAGAACTTCAGACTGCTCATTTATAGGATTAACCTCAATGTCGTCTGATTGACTTGCAAACCTCACCTTAGGCCAAAAATAAAAAGTATTAAACTTACCGCAAGATCTCCTAAGACATTTCATCTTAAGCGATCCAAATATTATCATTTCAACAGGAGGATCTCCTGGATTTTCCTTATCACTACCAAATACAAACTTCCAACATCCATTCGGTAGTCTTTCTATCATTCGCTTTCCACAGTACTTGCAGTGGTAGAATCGTTTTGCCATAATAGAGTTCTCACTTTGCCGGTGCCCTTAATCGTACTGTTATTATTTTATATTTGGTTTCATCAGGACCTTCCATAGGTATTGACTCATACACTTCGGTAACTAGCAGTTTCCCTATTTCTGTCCATGGATTAGTAGGATGACTCTGATAGAAAGTGATTCGTTTAAAGGCATCAGATTGACTGGTACTAGAGTCAATCGAAAGTCCTTCCACAATAGTGTCCCTTAACTGGGATAATTTAAAATATTCATTATCCTGTCTCGTACAGCAGTACACATGTACCAAGGTGTCAGATAAAAGAGCTACTTCTGAAAGGTGAATAATTACATTTATCCATTTATGAACGGTACGCCCTTGCAAGTCAGGCTGAGATAGAGCTTTATCAAAAGACATAGGGACGGAGTAGGTGTCTATAAAGAACTTTTTAACACTATCTCTGATATTTGCTTCTCTTGCTGTAGCGTCTAAAGTCATACTGTTATACACCTCTGTTCTTAAATTTAGTGCAGTTTATTTAACGAATTCTGCACGAACTTCTTAAATTGCTTGCTGTGCTATTTGCTAAACTTTTCCGCGTACTCTATTACGCTTTTAGCTTCTGGAATGAAGTTGTGCTCCAAGAACTGCTCTTCCTCAAACTCTTCATGTACACGAGCATAAACAGGAAGACTGTTCTCAATATACGTTTTGAGCATTTTAAGTTCTTTTAATGGCATTTCAATTTGAACATGAACATCCTTTGGATAAGCATCCACTATCTTCATCATCTACTCCTTGTTTGTTCATTGATGATTGCATCTTGCTTTTTCTTAAGGGATTCCAATTGTAATCTTAATTTACGATAACGTTCACGATCTCTGGCATCATTCCATCTAGAACAATTATCATTTCCATGTTTATCTTCCAATTGACCCATCTGCATAGATATTTGATATATTGCATCTCCTACTATCTTCTGTTCTAGCCTAAGGTCAACAAGATTAAGATCTTCACTCTTAGCAAAGTAGGACAGTCCTCCTACTACCATTCCAATTATTGCCAGAACGGTTAAAATTGATTCGACATTACCTTTTAACCATTTCATCGCCATGCTCCCATTAATTTAGACATTGATTGAGTAGCTTGCTTAGGCCATCCTTCTTCTATAAACTCTTCAAGGGTAGGATTAAAAAGAGGCCTAGCAGCCTGCCCCCTTCTACCATATTCAGCCCAATACCCATACTCAGCTATGCTAACAGGTGGACCAGGATCCGTTCCAAACCAAGAAGTACCAGGTGCCATAGCATGTGCAGGAACTCCTCCAAACCATCCTCCACTTAGTTTAAAAATTGTAAGAGACCTTTGTAAGGCTCCGCTCATTATCCACCATCTACTTTCACCAAAAGCAAACAACTTCCATTCCCTATAACGCTGGTTAAGAGGTGACCACTGTCCTGCAAACTTTTGAATACTGATATTACTACTTACACGATAAACATAGTCCAGTGCCGAACGCATGGGAAGGTCATTCTGCTCTATCTGTGCCTTCCTTCTTATCTTTATCAAGGCACCCAGATACCGACGGTAGCTGTTCAAATCCCACGACATTCTCACCATTTTCAATTATCCTTTGATACGCTTCATAATCGGCTTTTTTTAGGGCTTCCCTCATCATTAAATAAGCCGAGTAAAGTCTATGCAGTAATCTTCCAGGTTCACAATTTCCGCCACATCGCTTAACAAAAATATCTACTCTGATTAAATCCTCATCGCTGATAAACAAATTCATAGTATATGCCTCGGATCCACCTCATACTGATCTCCTTCTGGTAATCCGGTCTTACTATTCACTACATAAAAAGGCTTAAAACACTTAGGACAAACTACCTTGAAACGGTCGTCCTCTTTACTGCTGATTATAATAACTTCTGTTCCGCAATAAGGACATAAACAACCTGGCTTGGACATTAGCATAATCTCCTATGCTAAAGATAAAAGAACTCAAGCATTGAACTCATTAGGCAGTAGTCGTAGTAGTAGTGGTGTAAGTTGTGGTGGTAGTGGTAGTAGGTCTAGTGTCAGTTCCCACTTCCAATACGTCCATGCCTTCAAATCTTCTCTTTTTTATCGCCTCTACCCTATAGTACTCTCCAGAGCTTAACAGCAGGCGATCTAAAACTTGGATATCATAACTGGATGGAACAAATGCCTCATGCACCTGTAACCCAATCAATCCAAGTTGCTCGTCTGTATCTAAGTCTATACCAAATAAAGGAGCCGTGATCAGTATAGGTTTGTTGGTTTCAACGGGTGTCCAAGTAGTTTTCATCAAAAGGGTTTGACTGTCCCTTGACTCACTTGGTCTGTACACCGTCATGGTTTCATTGGTTTTATATAATACGCCTTGATATGAGATAACTGTATTCTCAAACATCTCTGGCGTTAAATTCATTATGAAGTATTTCTCTGATGTGGTGGTAAATTGAATGACATCTCCAGCTAACGCTGAAGTATCATATACTAGGGTAGCTTCGAGAAAGAACTCTCGAATGAAGGGTTTTGTGACCTGAGCATTAGTTTCGTAGTCAAGATATTCTCCAAGAACATTCCCACTGTCCCTTAATATGTTATATTTAGTTCCGACCTCAACAATAGCTTCTTTAATATCAGGTCCAATGGTCATTAGTCATTCTCTTTAGGAGTAAAATCAACTTCAGCTACATCACTATAAGTTATGTCCTCTCCTGTCTGACCTTCATAAGCAAATCCAGCATCGATCTTAGTACCAAAAGCATGAAATGGATCCACAGCACCAAAAAGATCAGGTCTATCTTCTTGAAACGCTACGAATTCCTCATCCATCGTACTGATTATTTCTTTATAATGTTCCCACCTTTGCTGAAGGTTTATTTGCTTATATTTGAATTTATGAGCAGATTCGGAGTAAAGGTAAAAGAAGATATGACGTTTGGCTCTTTTCTTAATCCATAACAGCTTGAGGGTGTCATCTAAAGGTAATGTCCATCCAGTTTCAGCCTGGGCATCTCCCAATCCATTTACGTAATCATCCCTCTCCAGATAAGTATCTAGATTTTTAACTTCCTCTGTTAGCTGATCGATTAATTCTTCTTCAGTCATCTTGTTTCACCTGAGAAGGAAGCCTTCTTGACTTCCTATGATAAATAACCTTTATAGTTTTAACACCAAGGTCTACCTCTTCTTGTATGTCAGGAGGGAGGGGCGGCACTAAAACCGTCCCCTCCTCCCATATCTTTTTACCACTCTTTAGAGTACTCAATATTATTACTTTTTCGATATCCATATCGATTGCCTCCTTAATTTCAACCACTGCTATTAAGCAGTTGTAGTGGTTGTGGTGGAGGATGATGTAGTCGTGGTGGTTGAGGTGGCTGCTAAGCCAGCTGCCTGTGCAACGGTTAAAACGTAAACCGCATCTCTCTGATAGAGAACGGGCAAGCCTTTATCCTGCACCCTAATCCACGTTACTTCAGGATCCCAATCCGTATTGGTATCCGTGTATTGACCATAATGGCGAGCTACTCCGAAAGGTGCTTCTTTGTACTCAGCAATATTCTGACCATCGACTCTGGTAGACATCATAACGAACTTGTAGTCCGGTACGAATTTCTGTGCCATCGTTACATAGTCTTCCATCGCTTTGTACGAATTGGTAAATGGATATTCTATCTGAACGGTGCCAGCCTCGGCGTCTACTGAAAGGATGTACCTTTCCTCCCAAGTGCCAGCACTACGATCATGAATTCTCAGCGTTCCGCCAACTACAAAATCCTCATTGGCATCTACTGATATCCAAGTCGTGCTTCCGCCTGTTACGGCAGCAGTCAACCAGGCTTTGATCTCATATTGTTCATCGTAAACGACAAACCGAGGAATATCCAGTAAGGAACCCAGGATCTGGGGGTTGACACCCACAATTTCATGCACATTTCTGGCGATATTACCATAAAGCTCGCCAGTGCCGAAGGCGTCTCGCTTCAACAAGTTAGTGATGTTGGTGTCATTAGCAAGCAGTTTCAAGGTGCTGGAGTTAAAAATAGCGATGTCTACTTTACCGCCACACTCATCAGCAATTCGCTGCTTACCGTCCTGGATGTCGCCTATCACATTTCGACTTGCACCTGATCCCCAGTAGTAAGATGAGGTAAGTGCAACCCGGTTTGCAGTAGGAATACCATAATCAATGCTGACCTTATAGCCTCCCTGTACATCATAGGAGAAGCCATTATTGAACAGCATCTGGGCAAACATCCATTCCTTTCGTCTATTGCTCCTGTTTTTAAGGTTAGCCAATTCCCTCGCCAGTTTCTGCTGAGCTGTCATACGTTGGGATTCGGTGCCAGGTTGACGAAGATTATTTAGGAACTCTTCATCAAAAGGCATTTTCTCTTTCCAGTATGCAGCCTCGGCTCTGTGCTGGCTTATCCCGTGAGGAGCGGTCTGGGGCGCCGGAGCACCAGGCGGAACGAATGGGGTCATACCCCTTCCACCTCTGTGGCTTTCCCACTCGATGCTACTTGATGGGGACTGGCTGGATCCAAAAATGTTCATTAGAATCAATTCTGGCGGTGTAACAAATATCTCCATGTAATTCTGGAGAACCGACAGTCTCAATTCCGGTATATCACTTTGACCACGTGGCATATGGTTTCACCTCCTTCCATCGTGGAATTAACGGATGTATGTGTATTGGCCGAAAGTAGCAGAGCTAATGTCGGCAATAGCAGCGGCATCCAAGTTGGTAAGACATCCTGTGTACAGAACGCAATTACCAAGTATAAGGGTTGCAACAGCACCTTTAGCCGTAACACCAGTGCCTGTATCCACAGTTTTCTCCAAAATACCGACACAATCTGAGTAATTATTACCACTCGTGCCAGCTTCGACAATGATGTAGGCTCTTCGGGCGGTTGTAAAAGCAGTACCTCCAATAGCAGTCGTGAAAGTGATCTTTGCACGATGTGGATCAGAAGTACGATCGATAGCCGTGATCGCTCCCTTGTTCTCCGCAGCGGTGGTGTTGTCATTGATGATAACATCGTCGCCTACCTGGAACTTATAACTATCGTCCAAGGTAACATACACGAACTTATCAGTAGTTCCACTATTAGCAACCAAATAAGCCCGCGCATTATCAACGTCCGCTGGGAAGGTAGTAGGAGCGTAAGGCAAAAGTTTTGCCTTCCCACCAGCAGCCGACAGGTTCTTTGCCAAGGTGGTACCTTGTTCAATCAAGCCATAACCAGCCTGAAGGGTGACAGGAACACGAAGAGCTGCCATGTGGTCTGAATAATATAGGCGTTTATAATCCTTCTGCGTACCATGAAGTACATGAGGGATATCGCCTCCTCGAGCTATATCTACCATACAGTTTCACCTCCTATCTTAATAGGCTTCAAAGGGTTAAAGGTTTAAGTTTGAGCTTTCTTCTCCAAGTCCGATTTGGTTTGATGCCCAGCAAGATGGACCAATTTCTCTGCTATAGCCATATCGTTCTTGGTCTCCTCTTCCGATCCCTCAGAAGAGCCATCCTCGACTTCCTTTTTGGTGAAGCCAGAGCCCAGGACCTGTTCAGTCATGCCCCTGTCTTCCCAATCTTTAATCTCAGCGTCGATGGCTTCCCCAAACTTTTCGACATTCAGTACCCCATCCTCCACAAACTTGCTGTAGGAAACATGGGGCTGAACTTTATCGTAATAACGTTCGGGAATCTTGCTGTCAGACAACTTATCAAGCCATATTTTAGAACCTTCGGCTTTGAGCTCATTCTCAGTCCGGATTGCATCTTTCTTCTCCAGCTCAAGAACTTTCTCACTCATAGACTCATTGTCCTTCTGCATCGTCTCCAGTTTGGCTTCCAAAACGGTCTTCTCTTTAGAGAATTCCTTCTCGGCTGCCTCCCTGCCAAGTTTAAGAGCAGCATCATAAATTTCTGGATACTTCTCTTGGAGTTCCTTAATATCCATTATCTCTTTCACCTCCCTTCTCTTTAAAACAGGTTTTTGGTTATCACTGAGGTCATCCTCAGCGTTGATTACTTTCTCTTCGTAATCAATATCGATAGGCTCCTTGCTGAAAGCCGAAGCACTAGTCTTATTATCCCATCCAAACACACAAACAGACATCTCTCGAAACTTTGACTGCCTCCAGATAGTAGCTGGTCCTTTCATGGAGAACCCATTAACCTCTGCCTTCGCACCTTCATCCAGCTTCTCTACCACGAGCGGCTTGGCACTAATACTAGACTGGTAAGGAAATCCCTGTTTTGATAATTTAATGAACTCATCAGCAGCTTCAGTATCCAACAGCTTGCTGTTTTCAGGGGCTACGAGCTGTCCTTCCTCATTCACAATAGGTTTACCCATAAAGGCAACCTTACGACTGGTATCATGATTTTCAAGGATAGGATAGCGGGATTCCTCGAATTTCATGCCTTGCAAGTCAATGGCAAGGTCCCCCCAGTACCAATGACCTTTAATAATCTTGCCTGAGTACCCAACCATACTCAATTTAGGCTGTCCTTCTTCACCTTCCCCGAAGTCCACGAATGCTTGGCATCCATGTCCCTCATCTACAAAACGTAGTGCTCCTTTCGGTACTTGTTTCTCACTCATTTTTAGCTCCTTTTGCAAGCTGGTAAACTTGGCCAATGACGACACACGCATCTTCGAATACCAGAAGGATTAGGTGCGTGACGAGCATACGCCAAGGCCGCTATAGCCCTTGCCTTTGTATTTACAGGATAGGTGCCCTTAGGTGCTCCTCCTGAAGGACCACAAAAAGGTCCTGTTTTATATTTACCTGCATTAGAGCCTCCGGCTTTCTGCTGCTGGAGACCAAAAAATGAATCATGCAAAAGTAAATCTACCTGTTTCCAAGTAGATCCCATTTCTACCAAGGCTTCAAGCTCAAAACTTTCATCACTAAATTTACTATTCGCTATCCTTATTGCTTTTCCCTCACAATCACTACTACCCTGACTCTGGCATGATCTCAGTACACCATTAGCTATTTTAGCCCATTGAGCTGCCTGAGCTGAAGTCAAGCCCTTTTTAAACCTTTTGGCATCTGCCGCTGTCCAAGGCATCTCATACCTCTATATAAGGGTTGCAATAAAAAACCTCTCCGCCACGAGAGGCTACAGGTCTTACTTTAATAAAGGCATTATGTTTGATTGCATCTTTTACAGTTTTAGTTTTACTACCTCCGCCAGAAGCGCCAACAGACAGCCCATTACCAATATATATCTCAACATGTACGACATGGGCATTCTCGTTAGCCCAGAAAACAAGATCTCCTGGTCTAGGTCCTTCAGTAGTAACAAATCTTTTAGCTAGAATATGAGCTGTCCAGTCACCCGATCTAGGAAGAATTCCCACAGATTTTAAGCACTCGATAGCAAGACCGCTACAGTCAAATCCTGAGGGATCGTCTCCTCCCCAAATATAAAAAGTGCCAAGATAGGACATAGCGATTCTCTGTACGAGCTTTCTGGCTACTTTTTCATCTATCATGCTCCTCCTCCTTCTAAGTCTTCCTGGGTAGCTTCAGCATCTACATTGTAAATAAGCTCGGGATACATCTCATCCTCTGTAGCCTTTTTCAATCTAGCTTTATGGTAGTTACCCACACCCATCCTTCGTGCTACCTCTTCATTAGGTATACCTAGTTGCTCACTCACAGGACCATGTTTAACCCCTAACAATGCTTTAGCACGGCCCTCTAGGTCTATTACTTCGCTAATGGGATAGGAAACTTTGATGAGTTCTTGAGGTTTCCTATCCACCTTTTTCACAATCGGACTTTTATCTTCATTAAATCCCACAGCTTCCTTTACTTTAAATATAGAAGGGAAATCAGAAACTACGGATTTAAGGTAGAATATGGAACCCCAAAAGTCATGAATAAACCAGCGATCGAACAGCACAACCTCATCACTTACACGGTCTGACATTGGACCTCTCGAAGCCCTTATACTAGCATAAGGGCTCCGAGATTTGGAGGAGAGAATATCCTCGGGCTCGTTGAGTCCGCTCCCAACCATTTCAAGAATATCCGTATCCTGCTCCCTAATATTAGAAAGTACAGGATTCTTAACCTCTACCTCCATGCCAGGGGGAAGCACCAATGACGATCCTGGGGTCTTTTTTGCCATGATACCCGTCTTACGACGGTCATCATCAGATAAAGATAGCCAAAGTTTGAAACTCTTTGGCTCAGTTATTTTGAATATCCATAAATAAGCCCCAGATGACTTTTTATGGTCTATTTCATACTTTTTAAGGTTTTCGTAGTGATTTATCCACTCAAGCGTAGTTCTTAGGTAGGATATCGCTCTTTTCGTAACAAATCCTTTCTCAAGCACTACAATAAATTTATTATAACTCTTGAATTTAGTGAAAGTTCTAGCCCTAGATTTGCTATTCGATTGCAATTTTGGGTCGTAAAGCTCGGATTCTGCGGCTAACGATAACAGTTCTGGGTAGTAAGCACAGAAAATCGAGGGTATCTGTTGCATATTATTGCTATCGTAGCGGATATTGTACATCAGAGGCATTGTAGGCTTAGTAGGATGATTGATTACTCCACTTCCGTCCCCTCCACTGCTGCTAACCACAGAGGGATCCACAAAATCTACTTCTACAAAGCCATCTTTGTGTAAAGTAAGACATAAGAATAGTTCACCTTCTATCAAATGCCTCACGTAGTACTTATAAAGGAAATAATAAAGACGGTTGCGGGGATCATACCAAATTTCGTCAATGGCTTGCTGAATTTCAGGTATTCCTGAAGAGACCTCGAAGCCCATGCCAGTAACACGGCCAGCTAGACCTCTTATTGCAGTATTAATGTGGGGATTTTGATGAGCTTTCTGGAAGCAGACCGTCTGTAGTCGCTTCCTTACTTCGGTTGGATCTTCCTTTTTCCCTGCATCAGGAATGATAGGGAATCCATCTTCATCGGTTGCTCCAGAGTACCCTTCAGCTAGTGATTGCCAGGGCATACTGAAGGTGATGTGCCTTAAAACGTCATCTGGAATTTCTTGTATTCTCTCCGCTATCTCATCTCTACTCAACTCCACTGTCATTTTTTGATTCCTCATCTACAAGATGGTATTAAGAGAACAAATTGCCAAATATATAACACACCTGGGGGCGGGTTGTCAAACTATTTTTTGCTTTCCCAAAAAGAAAGGCGGAAAATCAAGTATAATCCCCTACGATTCCTGTGCCTTGAATGAATGTTCCAAAGCTAGTCATTGACTTTCTGATTCTAAAAGAGTCAGGTCCGAGCATACGACCTCCGTATAAACACCATCCCACACTATACACGGAATCGTCCTGTATTCCTCCCTTTTCAGTCTTTTCTGGACTTCCGAACCATCGCTTAATGGGATCATGATCAAAGACTGACAGCTCTTCACGTAAAACATCGACCCGTTTACTTCCGACCACATGGATTGGTGGGCATTTAAATCTACCCTCACGGGCAACATTATAAAACTCTTTAAATGCTTCCCGTTGTCGGTCGTAATTAGGAAAGATAGGTTCGAAGAAAATATCTCGATCCTCGCACCACTGAACCATATCCCAGGACCCGTAGCGCTCGCTGCAGAATGCATCAATTCCATCATATTCTGTATCCATTTCGTCCATTAGACGTTTAACAATATTGATATCTTGATTCTGAATACTTGTCAGGAATATCAATATGTAGATATACTTCATATCTGGTATTTCAATAGTTTCATGGAAAGGATTACTGCGGCTTCCTGCCAGTCCCTTAAGCACAGCACAGAAAATGGTGCGAGCTTGTCCATGCACAGCAGTAGGATCTGCCATGTCAAGTCCAGTAAGTAAAGCCCAATCAGTATCAAAAATATCAGAAAGGAACTGCAACGTAGAAACCGAAGGTGGACTATCTACAAAAGGACCTTCAAGGGTGAAAAGGGACTCTACCTTTCTAAACTTACTATCTATAAGAGCTACTCTTTCCCAATCAGCTGCCGCCCCTTCGTTAAATCCTTTACCAGCAGTATCCTCCGCTCTAGCAATCAACTCATACTTTCTTCTAATAGCCGTTTGTATTTCATCATGATTTAAAAATCCATTATCTACACCGATGTAACCCATTTCCTCAATCATTTCATCTGTAAAAACCCGTACAGTTCCAGCCTCCCAGAGGTTCTGAAAATATCTCTCAAACTCTCCAAAAGGAAATTTGACTTTATAGTCATTAAGTTGATCCTCATCCATAAGAGGGTTCCAATAATCTTCCGAATCTGCACTTCTCGAGCACCTATAGCTGAAGTAGACATTTCGCAGGTTTCCTGCTTTCCATTCTTTATATAAATTATAGAGTACATGGGTCTTATCTGACACGGTTGAGTCGATTAAGCCAAACGCATTAGGTATATTTCTAATACTACCATCTAGCTGTACATAGAACCTTGGATTCTTCATATCAAACATTTCACTGAATGAGTAGGCTGTTATATTAGAAAGTATACCAGTAAAGGTACCAACGCTGCGGATGATACAATCTATGTCCTTACTCTTAGGATCGTCAGGGTCTTCCTTCAATCTGATTTCTTTTTCTTGGATATTATTCTTACCAATTAGTGCTAACAACGATGGGCTGTGGAGAATGATATCCCGTATAATATCATAATGAACGAACTTAACTTGGTCTCTACTATTAGCCCCTAGCATGATCTTCTGGCGGGAGAATGCCATAAACTTCCAGATTATTATAAGGCAGACTATTAGTGATTTACCTTCACCTCTCATCCAACAAAACACTATCTGCCTGTAGAGGAAATAACCTTCCTCATCCATCGCTAGACATTCCCTTAATATATCCTTCTGCCTTTCCCACATCTCTTTGTAGGAACGCTTAGTCTTGGGATTAGGTGTGTCAGGTAGATCACTTAGGGGGCACCAGTACTCCATTTTGTCTATGAAAATAGGAACCCTTACATGATCCTCACAGAAGCGAATACACCCTTCGGCTCCATCCTGATATGTTACCACTTCGTGATCTGCTGCTTTGATTCTACTCGCTCTTTTTACTGTCATGGAGAAGGTCTCCTTATTACCAATTCAAATATGCTAACCGAAGCTAAGAAGTCATCAGGCAGTATATATTTATCAAAGTAGAGATCGGGAGGTCTGCCATAACATTCCCATACAAACTCAGTACAGTAAAACTCTTCATCTTCACTCTCAAACTCGTAATCATACTGTACATGTTTTTCCAGAAATGCGAATGCCTTCTTTACAGCTTGGTATCGAGGATAGTGGGCACCAACATGCCTCAGCACAGCAACGTGGTCACAGCGGCAGAACGTAAGGATGTCCTCACTACATATACCTTCACCTAACATGTGAATCACTCTGTTATCCCCAACATAAATAGCGGCATGGGTGAAGTAGCCAGGTGTTAGCATACCTCCTAAATAATGATCATACCTTCGCAACAGCACATCTCCCTTCTGCAAGGAGTTCAGGATATCTCTCACGTCCTCCCCCTTCATACGGTAGTGGCTGTCGCCGAAGAGTATAACGCCACCTTTATAGAGACGGATGTCGGCTACGTTCTTAATCAGCCATTTTTTAATCTTCTTTAGATTTTGCACCTTTCCCTCTCCACATTACAATTATAGCCTTCAGCTTGCCCTTCTCATTTCTCAGCAATCCTATATCCTTAACTTCTAGTCCACTGTACTCTTCCAATCCATTCAACATGTGCTCTATATTGTCCTCTGTCACCTGCAACTTGACGTTTAAATCATTGTTAGCCATAATTTTTACCCCCTCTCATCTGTTGAATTTTAAAAGATTTCTATTGCTTGTATGCTTTGCTATGCGCTTTTTTTCATCATAGCTAGCCCTCTTTTTAACCCTCTGTTCCACCAAGCATTTTTCACATCTCACCTTCCCATACTCTGCCATAGCACCACAATCTATACACCTACCCTCCATACGGCGCTTTATATTATGTGATCGGCGTGGCATTAGTAGTTCTCCTTATACCCCCACTCGTAAATGCCATGCACTGGACACCCAACAGTAGACTTCTTAAACTCTGATGTGCCACACGTACATTTTGGACTACTACAATTACCATACTCTACTTTATAAGTAGTCCACAACTTACCTCCACACCAGGGACAGTATTCAAACTCTTTCCCTTCATACTTCCCTACTATGGTTAACGGCAATGTCCATGGTGCATTAATAAGGTTTATGTTCTCTTCCCAATCCTTGCATCCACATTTCTTGACCTCCATCACTTCGCCGCCCTCCTCAATGTGGGTCTTTCATTAGGCTCACGCAGTCCTAAGTTCTGATCAAAGTACTTTTTGTTCCACTGCTCACGCCAATTAGCACCTCCAGGCACCTCTTCAGCATCCTCTCGGTCTCTAGGCAGTATGCCTGGCTGCTTAAGGTTACCAAGAGCACGTATATACTCTCCTTCCAACCCAATGGACTTCTGCGTAGCCTCAATGGAGCGGATGGTTTCCCTTATCTCTTTAAATACGGGGTGCATCTTTAGCAACCCTCGGGAGGTGACGTAGCACACCTCCTGAACGCTGTAGGCGAATATCTGGAAGCGCACAAGCTGATGGAACAGTGGCAGCAGGCGCAGGGTGAAGGCGTTGAGTAGTTCTTGGTTCATATCCTTCTTAATCAAATCATAGTAGCTGTCCATAACGGCACTGATATACCCAGTCTCCACGCTGCACTTTCCATTCTTGCTATAAGGACATTTCTGGTATACAGGACAGTCCTCTCCTACGCAGTCTCTGACCGCGTCGATAGCGATCATGCGTAGGCCTTCCTTAGTGTATCCCTTTGTGGGTGTCAGTCGGTAGAGTTCTGTGTCTCGCATTTGGTGATCTCCTTTGTCATGGTTGGTTCGGCCTCTTCGGCGTAGGTAAGGCGCTTTAGACGCTCATATATGCCGCTGCGGGCAATACCAAGGCGACGGGCGGCATCTGATTGCGTAGGCGTGTTGGCAAGGGCAATCTCGATGTATAAACGCTCTACGATGTCGCGGATGGTTTTCAAGGTGCATCCCTCATTATATTTACGGAGTAATATTTCGAATAGAGATTGGTCACGGGCTTGGTCTTCTAAGGCGGTTTGTAGTTGGTCAATATAGGTGAGCACTTTGGTGCCTTCGTTGGTAAGTGACTGTTGAAGGTTGATTTGAGCTGCTTGCACGATATACACTTGCTTTCCGTTGCTGGTGAGCTCTCGCAAGGTGTGGTCGTCAAAGCGCACGTTTTGATTGATCTTTGCTTTGGCCTGGGGCACCACGGTTTGCTTAGAAGGGGTGTTAATGAGTTCATACACACCATTGCGTATGCGGTTTATGAGTTGGGGAAGGTTCATATTAATTCGCTGTATAGCACACCCCGGAGCGTGGTGTCAAGTGGAAAATACGATGCAGGATTGGCCTCCGTTAAAGTTGTGTGAATTCGGTATTCTAATTTATGGTCGGGCCTCCATGCTCATTTATTAAGTATACCCCATTTGTTTATTGAAGGGGCTTCAGTTATCACATGTTGCATGTAATTAATAAATGTTGCAATAAAATGTAAATTGTCATACTACAAATAATGTAGCTTACTACAATTAATGTAGTTTGTATTGCATGTTATTTATTTATTTAATGAAGCATATTTATTAAATGTGTGGGGGCTTAGTTATTGCATGTATAATAAATAAATATGCTTCATTTATTTATTATGTATTATATTAATGTATTAATATATATTTACTATATGTATATATAATAAGTAAATATTGTTTAGAAATATTATTGTAGTTATGTAGTTATGTAGTAGTATAGTAATGTAGTAATACAGTAGTATAGTAATGTAGTAGTATAGTAATGTAGTAATACAGTAGTATAGTAATGTAGT